>WNGK01022126.1_pt1 | contig 15013 bp, 9 predicted proteins | sample 5400601 | NCBI WGS metagenome assembly WNGK01 (sample SAMN13153376, study PRJNA577476) | soil metagenome | isolation source: 60 cm soil or saprolite under Garry oak tree replicate 1 | place: USA:California | collected 2016-06-15 | reverse complement strand
CTCTCGTAAATCATCGCCCTCACTGTAGCCGGGGACGCTGAACCCGGCCAGCGCAGCTGCCAGTGCCGAAATATATTGCGGGGAGCTGTCGGGTCGGTCTCGAAAACATTCGGGGCGGCTATAAAATGGGTTTTCCGCATTTTTTGAATGTTCATGTCGCTCAGGTGTCTCACGTCCTACATGTCGATCTTGTCTCATCGTCTTGCGTTTCACTCTGAAGTCTGCCAAGGTGGGAAACCGCTTTTTCACCGATGAAATCATCTTTCCAACGGTCGCTCGCGCTTTGTGCCGTCCTTTTTGCATCGGCCATTGCGGCTCCGCCAGTCCTGGCAACATCAAAGGAAACGATCGCAGTCTCGGTGGGAAATCTTTTGCAGGAAGGCCATTACACGCGCCAGAAGCTGAACGAAGCAGTCTCAAAAAAATTCCTTCAGACTTATCTGGAGTTGCTCGATTACAGTCATCTCTTTTTCACCCAACAAGACGTCGATACGCTCAACGCCAAACATGGGAATTCAATCGCCAGTGACGTTCTTCTCGGGACACTAAAACCTGCCTACGAAATTTACGATCTCTATACCAGGCGCGTAGACGAGCGGGTCGCTAAAATAAAGGAGCTGCTGAAGCAGCCGATCGATTTTAAAAGCGATGCCAAGATTGAGCTTAGCCGCCAAAAGTCGCCGTGGCCGAAAGATGAAGCGGAAGCCGATCAGCTCTGGCGCGGCCGGATCGCAAACGAGCTGTTACAGGAACATCTAAGCGAGCATCCGATCGAGCCTGCCCCGCAATTGGTCGAGCGCCGCTATGACCGCCTGGCCCGGACCGTTCACGAGGAAGACAAGGATGAGCAAGTAAAGCTCTTTCTCGACGCGCTCGCTCAAACCTACGACCCGCACTCCGAATATCTAAGCAAGGCCGACATGAAGAATTTCAGCATTAATATGGGCCTTTCACTGGTAGGAATTGGCGCCATGCTTCGCACCGAAGATGGGTACGCCAAAATAGAGAGCCTCGTTCCTGGCGGGCCCGCCCAGGTGGATGGACGGCTGAAAGTGGGCGATAGGATTACCGCCGTGGCGCAGGGTTCGGCCGAATTTGTCGATGTTCGCGAGATGCGGTTGGACAAAGTAGTGGAGATGATTCGCGGCAAGAAAGGCACCCATGTGCGCCTCCTCGCGATCCCGTCGGACGCGACCGACCCTTCCCGTCGCAAGAATGTCGAGCTCGTGCGCGATGAGATTAAGCTGAAAGATCAGGAGGCGCGCGCCGACATCATTATCAGGAAAGATGAGAATGGCGATCCGATAAAGCTCGGCTGGCTTACGCTCCCGTCGTTTTATGCGGACATGGATAGGCATCAGAAAAGCACCACCCGCGACGTGCTCGCGTTGCTCAAGCGCCTTAAAAAAGAAAACATCGCCGGCCTGGTGGTCGATCTTCGAAAAAATGGCGGCGGCTCACTAGAGGAAGCGCTCTCTCTCACTGGTTTGTTTTTGAAATCGGGCCCGATCGTCCAGACGAAAGACTACAACGGAAGCATCAGAATTTCGTCCGATCCCGACTCCGGTATCGCTTATTCCGGGCCGCTGGTGGTCTTGACCAGCCGGCAGAGCGCGTCTGCGAGCGAGATTTTTGCGGCTGCGCTGCAAGATTATGGGCGCGCAGTGATCGTGGGCGACAAGAACACGTTCGGGAAGGGAACCGTGCAGACGATTCTCCCAATCGGCCGGTTCGCCTCTTTGCTGGGCAGCCATACCGACGAGGACGGCGCGTTGAAATTGACCATTCAAAAATTTTATCGCGTCGCCGGTGGCTCGACCCAGCTCCACGGTGTGACCTCCGATATTGTCCTGCCGAGCTTGAGTGATCTGCCCGAATTTGGCGAAGGCGCGCTAAAGAATTGCCTGCCTTACGACGAAGTGCCGAAAGCGAAATATACGAAATGGTCCGACACGCATTCGCTTTTTGTCGATCAATTGAAACGACGCTCAGAAGAGCGGGTTAAAAACGACCCCGAATTTCATTACGTGGTGGAGGACATCGATCGATTGCGTCACAAGATCGACGACAACCGAATTTCGCTGAACGAAGATGTCCGGAAAAAGGAGCTGCAGGACGATAAACTGCGCAAAGAATTGCGCTCAAAAGAGCGTCTCGCGCGGAATCAAGAAGAACCGCGAATTTACCGGCTGACACTCGACAGCGTCGATAAAGCAAATCTCCAACTGATCATGTATCCCGGTAAGCTGGCCGAAGCGAAGAAGAGCGGAGTTCCCCAGAAAGTTGTCCCTGAAGCCGCCCCTGATGCGGATTCGGATTTGATCGCCGGCATCGGTGGAGGAGACGACGCCAAAGAACCGGCCATTGACCCCGAGCGCGATGAAACATTGAATATCTTAAACGATCTTGTTGATCTCTCGCGCGGGCCCAAGACCGCCAGCGCTAACGTCAATAAGACGCCTGCACAGCGCCCCTGAGATTTAAACCCACGCGATCCGCAAAAGTCGCGTGGGTGTAACGGTAGGAGTTATGGTGTTGTCGTAAATGCCCTGTCGCCACCATAAACAGTCCCTGCGCTGTTGGTGGCCGCCATCCGGAAATGGTACGTGGCGCTTGCGCTTAAGCCGCTGATGTTGGCAGCCACTGCCTGATACGTGTTGCCGGTCTTACTCTGACCCGCAGTGACGTGCCCGTAGCTGGCGGTCGTACCATATTGGAAATAAACAGTCGTGGTCAGCCCGTGGGGATCGACTGTGCCATTGAGCGTGGCCGAAGAACTTGTCACGTTTGTCGCTGGGTTCGTAATCACCACAGGTGCCCCGGTTGCGCTCAGCGTGGTAAACGTCCGGTCTGCGCCGTAAACAGTTCCGGCGTTGTTGACCGCGACGATCCGGAAATGATAAGTGGTGCTCGCGCTCAAGCCAGAGATGTTGGCACTAACACTCTGGTACAAGTTTCCGATCCGACCCTGCATAATGGTAGTGTGCCCGTAACTGGTCGTCGTGCCGTACTGGAAATAAAAAGTCGTGGTCAACCCATGCGGATCGACTGAGCCATTGAGCGTGGCTGATAAACTTGCGATGAGCGTCGCCGGATTCGTTGTGACGACGGGGGCGCCGGTCGGGCTAAGCGTCGTAAACCTGCGCTCCGACGCCTGACTTCTGAGCTCTGCTTATGCGCGTTCTCGTGATCACCGGGTCGGCGTTTTAGCTGAAAGCGCGATCGGCCATTAGCTACTGGCTAGCTGCCATTAGCCAAATCATGGCCTTGGTGCGGGCGTCGGGCGCGGCCTCGGCGTCGGTGCGCAGTTGATCGCCGGTGGAATTTGAAGCGTGAAGTTCTGGTTCGCTCCGCCTCCCCACGTCCATACGTAGGTGCCCGGTGTTACGCCTAGGGTTGCAAAAGTCTTGCCGCTGTAGGTCGCGCTGTCCGATAGAAAAGTACCGGAGACATAGCCCCTTGGAACAATGAGAAAGCGGTCGCAATCGGATCCATCTTTAGAACAATCCGCCGCTGTCCCGACCGTGTCGCCGCTGCCACTGCTGGCATCCGTTCCGCCACCGCTCCCGAAACTCATCGGTCCACTGGGCCCCAAGTGATAAGAGTCCACGCTACCGGCAATCGTCGGCCCCGTGGAAATGCGCCCGGCAATAACCCCGCCCCACCCGTCGTCCGCGGCACCTGGGAGCACCCCGGGACCCCATCCGTAGGTGAGATATCCGGCATGAATCAGCCCAGTCAAGTTAATGGCTCCGCTTCCGGTCGCGACAACATCGGGCCCGACTTGCTGCAGGGTTACAGTGTAACCAGCTTCGGCGGGCCGGACGGTTTTGTTTTCATGGTTATTGTTTCTCTTTCTGTTTGGGTTTTTGTTGTTTTTCTTTCTTTGATTTCCTTTCACAGAGGTACTGCAGGAAATCCGGCCAGATATAACGTGGAAATTTTGGATTTTTTTGTCTGAACCGCACATCACGCGGATAATGCCTTGTCGCTCCGATGTTGTAGACGAGCGATGAGCCGCTCTTGAGATCGAGCAGGGCGTAATCAATGTGCAGCGCAAGCCCGAGCGAAAACTCCGGCGTAACTTGATAGGCAAGAGCCGGGGTAAATTTCAGGATCGTTAGGTTGGTGTATTCGCCCGCAGCCAAGGGGAATTTTCCCGCCGGCCCGAAATCAAAGAACCGCGGCTGATCGACGGTTGTGCTGCGGTAATCGACACCCAGGCCGGTAACTCCGTAGGCGGCCAGGCCAAAGCGCCAGCGTCGCGTTACTGAGTCAAGCGGCAGTGAAAGACCGATTGCATGAATGGCATAGAATCGGATGTGACTGTCCGCGCGAAATCTGCCGCCTGGATTGTCTATCTCGCCGGTGCTAATGGTCGGGATTAACAGCGTGCTGGCGAAATTCACTTCCGAATAAAGCGGAACCGGGCTTGTTACGGCAGCCGTGTCGCCGTTCCCACGCCTAGTCCGGTGCCGTCGCCGGGGCCTCCGCCGGTCTGGGTGATCCAAAGCTGCTCTGCACCTGCTCCGACGTACATCTTGAAGCTTGTACCGCCGGTGACTTGCAGCGTGCCCGTGCAGTCCGCTGCGACCGTATAGGTTCCTACCCCTCCGTTGGCGTCGAAAGCATTCCCCCCGATGTTCACCGTGCTGAAGGGGATGGTGAACGTACCATTTCCGTTGAACTGGATGCCTATCATGAGGGCTTTCGGTACCGGCTTTTTTTGTTTTCATGGTTATTGTTTCTCTTTCTGTTTGGGTTTTTGTTGTTTTTCTTTCTTTGATTTCCTTTCACAGAGGTACTGCAGGAAATCCGGCCAGATATAACGTGGAAATTTTGGATTTTTTTGTCTGAACCGCAGATCACGCGGAATGGCCAGGTGAGTTGGGAAAAGATTACGATCTTGTGATGTCACTGCGCCAAACCGGTGACTACGCTGGGACTGCGTACGTCAGCGAAGAAGATGCTCGCCATGCCGTGGAGGCTGCGCCAACGGATCGTCGCCGCGTGTCAGGAAGGACTTGATTCGTGACAATTCGTGTAATTCTTGTCCCGCTTCCACACTCGTGTAGTTCGGATCTATGACGCCGGCACCGTGCCTCTGAGGCGCGGAATAATTTCTGCAGATGCCTTGCTAGTCCTCGGCTGATTTGATAAACGGCAGAGGATTTGGAAAGAGACCTTTTATTCAAAGGCCTGTTGATTTCGTGCGCCGCCTGGAGTGGGGCGATCATTTGCTGGCCCCTCGCATCGACCACATTGGCTCAGGGACCAACGCCTTCGCCTACTCCCGCTGCGGAGGTGGAGCGCGTGATCGTGACCGGTTCGATTATTCCGACCGCAGAAGAGGTCGGCCCAAACCCAGTGTACACTCTCAACCGCGATTTGATCGAGAAATCAGGCGAACGCACCACCGCCGAGCTTCTCAGAACTCAGCCCATCGCGAATGCGAACGGTGTTCCAGTTCAAAATAACGCAAACGCCTCAGCAGGCGCGACTGGAGTGGCTACGGTCTCATTGCGCGGCTTCGAAAGGCGGGCCACGCTGGTTTTAATCGATGGCCGCCGTATCACGCCGTATTCGGGCTACGGTTACGACTTGAACACCATTCCACTTCCGGCCGTGCAAAGCATTGAAATTCTGAAAGATGGCGCTTCGACCACTTACGGGGCAGACGCGATTGCCGGCGTGGTTAACATCAAGCTGTACAAAGATTATCGCGGCGCGCAATTGAGTCTGTATTATGGCAACACCCTGGACAAGGACGCTGCCATTTATAGTGGCGATATTCTCTTTGGCACCGGCGACGACAAGACAAGCATCGACGGCGACATCTTTTTCTTTCATCACAATTCAATGTTCAATCGCGACCGGGGCAATTCCAATCACGTGAAGTTCGGTGCGCCGCACGCGCACGGGAGTCCAGATACCACGCCGTACAATTTTCAGTTGAGCGCGGTCGTGGTCAGAGAAGCAGGCGGACCCGACTTCACCGCGACGCGGCCAGTCATCTTCGGCACACCGCCCGATTTTTCGAACGGACTGACTCCGGCAAGCGACTGGATCTACAGCCCAAGGCCTGTTCGCGGGCCTTTCGCCTTGCTTCCCGGCTTTAACTTTAACGCGTTCTCCAGCTCTTATCCGGAACAGGAGCGCTGGGGCGGTTATACCGCTTTCGAGCACAAGCTCTGTGACGATCAGCTCCGGATTTTCGGCGACTTTTATTATGCCGACGTGAAGCAGCACGACGAACTCGAACCGGTGGGTACCGGCCCTTGGGCAGCGCGAGGCACTCAACTCTATGTCCCGCCTAACCATCCATTCCAACTTGACGCCAACGGTGTTCCAATTACGCCGCCAAACACGCCGACGGCCGCGGAAGTCGGCATGCCGCCTGATGCCTATAACCCGTTCAATCCGTTCCAGCAGATTATCTCGGGCGGCACACACGCGCGTCTTTTCGATTTCGGCAACCACTTGATCGATAACGAAAACCAGGCGTTCCTCCTCACAGCCGGTATAAGAGGCGACAAGCTGTTTCACGGGAGCTGGGGCTACGATGGCGCATTCCGTTATAGCCAAATTACGAATCTTTCCCGGTTTACGGGTGTCTCAGGCTTGCGATTCAATCGCATCATGAACGCGGCGGACCCAATCTACGATCCCACCTCGGCGCAGTACATTGGAACGACCACTCCTTTTAATCCGTTTGGGGACGGCCTTCACAATCCGATCCCAAGTAACAGCATACCGGTAGAGTTCGCGAGGGTTAGTCCGAGGGACATTAACACATTCAAAATCGCAACAGTCGATTTGAACATTTATACCACTGACCTGTTTGATTTGCCCGCCGGCGGCGTTGGACTCGCGATTGGCGGTCAATTTCGCCGGGAGACGGAAACAACCGATCTGGATGACGCAAACCGGCTTGGAGGCGTGCTGGGTGGAGGCTTGTCGCCTTCGTCACATTCCGGCCGCAGAGAGTATGCGTTCTATGGGGAAACCCTGATTCCAGTCTTCACCCCGGCGATGCGCGTGCCTGGATTCCATTCGCTGCAGTTCAGCGCAGCGGCGCGTTTTGAATATTGGAAGAATAATGACACCAACACACTCGTTCCCAAAGTGGGTGTGCGCTGGCAACCGTTCGATGAGCAGTTGACCATTCGCAGTACGTGGGGCGAAGGCTTCCGCGAACCAGGACTTGCTGCCCTGTTTGGATTCAGGTTCTTCGGATTGGTGCCGACTTCTTACCACGGCAACGTGAACCAGGACACCAGATTCGAGATAGATCCCAATCCCCTGCTGACGCCGGAACATTCACGCAACTGGACCGGCGGCGTGGTTTATACACCCAAGTGGATTACAACGGGCCAATTGACTGTCACGATCGATCTTTGGGACATCGAGCGCGACGGCGTCCCCAACATTCCTGGGCCACAGTTGGTGGTGGGCCAGTTTATTAGCGGCCATTTACCGCCCGGTGAACAGGTGGTTCTCGATCCCACGGGGAACCAGGTGATCTTCGTTCGAACGACTTTTCAGAACGCTGGTCGTGAGAACGCGCGCGGCGTCGATCTGGGCATTCAGTACCAATTGCCGACCCGGTACGGAACGTTTACTTCTCTAACCCAAGTGACGTATCTGGACTCTTTCATTTTCCAGTTCTTCGGAGGCAAAGCGAGGGAGGTGGCCGCACGCGCCACCTATGATTGGTTTGACTCGATTTTTCCTACCTATGGGAATACCGAGGGCTGGTTCAAATGGAAGGGAATCTCGCGCCTGGACTGGACGTGGCATAACTTCGACATGAACTGGACTGTGCATTACACCGATGGTTTTTGGGAAGAAATTTACGCAAAGAAGTTCGATGGACATTGGAAGCAACACTACGTTCCGCACACGTGGTTCTTTGACGCGCAAACTTCATACGAAATTACCTACACGGCTCCGGTGGAAACGACGCCGGTGCCCGGCTACTCAAAAGATAGCAAGGCTGTAGAGGCGGCTGTCTCCGGCGGCAGTCCCGAGCAATCAGTTGCTTATTCCATGCCGTGCTGGAAAAACTTGCTCAACAACACCCGGATAACCGTGGGTGTGAACAATATCTTCGGTCAGCGGCCGCCAACGGCGTTTGGCTTCGAGCTCCAGAACCCCATCAATTATCCGGGCTCTTACTACGACAATCTTGGCCGCTTCGTGTATGTGCAGTTGACTAAGAAGTTCTAGAAACCTCTCAGAATGGTCACTTGCGCAGGAGCCGGCGGGCGGTATCGCCGCCGGCACAAGCGCGCGAGGTTACGCAAAAAATGGCTTCGCCAAGTTGGATCGCCCGCTCGCGAGTGCGTTCGGGGTTAAACCGGAACTGGCCTAATTCCCGAAAAGGGCTCGCGTGCAACGGAGCGCTGCGCTACCGAGAGAAAACCAGGCGTTATTTGGAAACCATTTCTTTCGGCGCTAAGGAGGCGACCCGCCTTCGCCAAGGCTACGGCGTGGTTAGAAGAGGACGGACTACTTTGGTGCGAGCGAGGCTACGATTTTTTCGAAGCGCGGATTTCCGCGTAAAGGATCCCACATCGGGTTCAAGCGCAGCTCCCCATAGGTTGGACCGCCAGGAATTTTGGTGACGGCTTCAAGTTGCTCGAGCGCCAGTTCGGTTTCGCCTGTCCAGGCACAAATCATGGCATTCCAGCGCGCGCCGGCCTTCGCTCAGCGCCTCTTGCTTTCTTCCCAAGGCTGCATCAATCAATCCGAGACGAGAAAGCAGACGTCCGTCATCAGGCTGAACGCGTATTTCTTCCTCCAGTTGTGTGCGCGCTGTCATAAAGGCAGTGCGCGCAGCCGCAACGTCTCCTTTCAAACGAGCAACTATGCCGAGCCAAAAGTCACGGCTACCTTGAGTGAAACCGACGCCGAGCGTCTGCTGGGAAAGCCCGCCCGCGAGGCTGCCGGCGGCGTCAAAGTCGCGATCATTCAAAGCAAGTCCCAAGCGCCACCAGGCAACATCTGGATCTTTGTCTGACCCCGGATCATTGGTGAGGATCTTTTCAATTGCAGCACGCATGGGCCCGGTGTCCGCTCGCCTGTCTACTTCGATTCCGGCACGAATGATCCGCGCTGGCCTGCGATCTGGCTGAAGCGCAATAATACGATCCATAACTTTGGCCATTTGGTCATAGTCGTGCAACCAGAGGTAGGTCGTTGCGAGGGTAATGTGGTAAGGGATATTTCGAGGATCGAGCTCACATGCGCGCTCGAGGTTCCGGGTGGCGTCAGCCCAGCGACCCTGTCTCCGGTCAACCAATCCGGCTAACTCAAAAGCTCGCGGGTTATTGGGTAAATTCTGTTTGGAAAGAGCAAGTTCGGCGCGGACGCTGTCGAAATCGGCATATCCCCAGTAAAGATGCCAGCTCAGCGCCAGGTGCGCTTCTGCCGAATCCGGCCTCAAGCGAAATGCAGAATCTATGGCCGACTTTGCCAGGGCCAAGCGCGCCGGAGTGTGGTCAATCTCTTGCTGATAAATCAGGTCGTGCACAAAGGCTAGCTGGCAATAGGCGAGAAAGAAGTTGGGATCACGAGCAACTGTCTTGTTAAGCAGGTCCACAGCCTCGGAACGATCCACGAAATCCATCTGGGTGGGCAGCTGGGCATTGTAAATTAGGGACACGGCACGGACGTAAAAATCATAGGCGACCAAGTCCTGAGTTGGTTCTTCTTCAACAGCCGCCTTCTCACTGGCTGACAGCTTTGCGTGAAGGCTATCGGCAACTTTTTGCGCTATCTCAGCTTGGACTGCGAACAAATCATTCAAATCGCGATCGTATTGCTCGGCCCAAACGTGAGTGTCAGTGTGCGCGTCGATCAACTGCGCATTCAAATGAATCCGACCGCCGCTCTTGCGTGCGCTGCCCTCCAGCACGTGTGACACACGAAGTGCATCTCCGATCTCGCGCACATTTCGTTTGCCGCGATATTCCATCACGCTGGTCCGGCTAATGACTTTGAGATCACCGATCTTCGCCAGCTTGGTCAAAATGTCGTCCTGCACACCATCGGCGAAAAAGGCGTTCTCTTTGTCTTGACTCAGGTTTTCAAATGGCAGGACAGCGATTCCGGTTGTTAGCGGTTGCCGGATCAATTCACTTTTCCACACGATCCAGCCGGTTGCTGCTGCTAGCGCAACCAGAGACGCTGCAAATAGCGCGCTGCTTGGATTGCGTCGCACCCATTTCGTTCCTCGCGCAAAAACTCCAGTGTGCCGCGCTCGAATCGGTTCATGTTTTAGCCAGCGCTCCAAATCCTCGGCCAGCGCCAGTGCGGACGGGTACCGGCGCTTTGGATCTTTCTCAAGGCATTTGAGGCAGATGGTGGAGAGATCTCGATCTATCTTCGGATTTAAGAGGCGTGGCTGACGCGGCTCAGTATCCAGAACCAACTTGATCGTCTCGTAGGTTGTTCCTCCGGCAAACGGCGGGTGACCTGTGAGCAGCCGGTAAAGTACTGCGCCGAGTCCGTAAATATCTGTCACGCTGCTGACAGCCGTGTTGTTTCCCACGGCTTGTTCCGGCGCCATGTAGCTGGGCGTGCCTAATACATCCAGCGTGTGCGTGACGCTGCTTTCAGATTCGACCAAGCGGGCCAGACCAAAATCGGTCAGGTGCGGTTCGCCGTTTGCATCCAGCAGAATGTTTCCCGGCTTGATGTCACGATGTAGGATCCCGTGTTCATGCGCGTAATGCACGGTTCTGGCGACTTTCGCAATTAATTCCGCCGACTGCCGGATCGATTGCGGCGCCCGCCCAACTATTTGGTCAAGCTGGCCGCCTTCGACGAACTTCGTACTGAAGTAACAGCAACCGTCGCGCTCTCCGATCTCGTAGATTGGCAGGATGCCCGGATGATCGAGGTTTGCGGCCGCCTCAGCCTCGCGGCGAAACCGCTTCAGGTGCGTTGCGATCGTCCAAGGGCCCGGGACGATCACTTTGAGCGCAACAGTGCGATTCAGAGATTTCTGATGGGCGCGATAGACCGTGCCCTGACCGCCTCGGCCGATTTCCTCCAGTAACTCATAGTCGCCAAAATCCGTGATCATCCGCGCGAATTTCGGCGCGCGCCCTTCGCCGTTGAATTGGGCGTTGGACGTTGGGCGTTGAGCGCTGGACGTTTGCACCTCTTCCGCGAACAGATCAGCACCAGTTTCCAGCAGACAAGCCGGGCACATTCCCTGCCGAGCGTCGGCGGGAATGCCTGTCCCGCACTTTTCGCAAACGCTAGACACGAATTTCACTAATTCACACTAATCGAAGACACGAATTTCACGAATGCGCACTAATGAACTGCGGAGGCTTTCAAAATTCGTGATCATTGATGTAATTCGTGTCTATAGGATGACTCTTTTCCATTCCAACACATCCCTACCGAAATTGACCAACAGACCCACGCGAACTTTCGAGGCGGCCAGATAGTTCAACACCTGTTTGAAGTGTGCGTTCAGACACAAAAATTCGTGATAATTCGTGCAATTTGTGTCTCGTGACAATTCATGCGATTCGTGTGGTTACGCCCGCAGCACGGCGACCAGGTGGCGCAGTTCGTCGTCGATATCGCGCGGCGCCATAACGGTGTGGGCGATTTCCTCGCGCAAAAGTTGCCGGTACCGCAGCCGCAAACGATAGGACGCTTGTCTCACCGCGCTCTCGGTCGTTCCCAATTCGCGCGCAGTGTCGGCCGGTGAAACGCGGTCTGGTTCATCCGTGAGCGATTTCTGTAACCGATCAAACAATTGGACATTGCCAGATGCGCGATACTCTTCTTCCAGTCGTGCGAGCACTTGATCCAGCACGCTCAGCGCCCAGCGACGCTCGTAAATCTGGTCCGCAGCCATTGTCTCCGATGTCTCGAAACCGATGCGCTCGCGGTCACGCAAATCCTCCAGCGGAATCAGATGCTGGCTCGCGCCGCGCTTACTTGCCATCTCACGATTGCGCTTGTTCGTCAGGAAGTGTTTGAGCGATGTGAGCAGATAAGAACGCAGCCGCCCTTTCTTCTGACGCACTGCATCCAAGTCGCGGCGCTCCAGTAACAATGCAAAGAAACCCTGAGTCAGGTCTTTCGCCTCTTCCGGATCGACGCCTCGTCGCCTTATGAAACCATAAATGGGGCGCCAATATGTGCGGCAAAGCTTTTCGAGCGCCTCTTGGGCTGCCGGCGATTCACCTTGCGCCTCCAGTACCACGCTCCAATGCGTAGTAGTGAACGCCACCGGACCGTGATGAGCATCTCCGCCAATCACGGTCTGTGACGTCACCTGAGCATCAGCAGGCACGCTGCGATTCAAGTAAAAGGCCGCGCGAAAAGCAAGTCTGAAATGCTATTTTTGAGAGAAAAGCAAAATGATTTAAACGGCCGATTGGAATGTGTCGGTAAGGGCGGTTTCACCCGCTACCTGACGTTGACATTCTAGCGATCGCTGATCGCCGCTTGTCCGATGGTCTTATCAACGGATAGAATCTGGACATGAGTCGCGTAGAGGAGATCAAAGCAGCCATTGACCAACTCTCTCCAGAAGAGCGTTGTGAACTGGCCGCTCTGCTCAATCCAACCGACGAGGACGATTGGGACCGGCAGGTGAAAAAGGACGCTGAGCCAGGACAAAAATTGCATCGGCTCATGGAAGCGGCCAACAACGAATATAAGCAAGGCAAAAGCCTGCCATTTCCGAAACCAGCGGAGTGAAGTCCAGAACGTCGCGCCAGTTTTGGAAGTTGTTCTACAGGCTGCCGGTCGAGACCCAGAGGTTGGCGTTCAAAAATTACTTGCTCTGGAGGAATAATCCGCAGCACCCATCGCTCCGGTTCAGGCGAATCAGGTCCAGACCAATGGTCAGTCCGTGTCGGCGATCATTATCGCGCCGTTGGTCATTTCATCGACAGCGATACTTTCCTTTGGAATTGGATCGGAACTCATCAGGAGTATAAGAAGCTCTGAAGATTTCCTATTTGGCCAGCAATTACACCGCGATTGGCGCTTTGATCGGCGGATGCGGATCGTAGCCGATCAGCTCGAAGTCTTCGAACTGGAAGTCGTGAATGTTTTTAACCGCGGGATTTAGCTTCATTCGCGGTAACGGCCGGCACTCGCGTGAAAGCTGTTCGCGCGCTTGCTCGAGATGGTTTTTGTAAAGATGCAGATCGCCAAAGGTGTGAACGAAATCGCCGGGCGTAAGATCGACCACTTGCGCGACCATCATCGTGAGCAGCGAGTACGATGCGATGTTGAAGGGGACGCCAAGAAAAAGATCGGCGCTGCGCTGGTAAAGCTGGCAACTCAGCTCGCCGGCCTGCACATAAAATTGGAACAGCACGTGGCACGGCGGTAATGCCATCTTCCCGATCTCGGCTGGGTTCCACGCACTCACGATCAAACGCCGGCTCTGTGGACCTGATTTGATTTGCGCGATCACGTTGTCGATCTGATCAATGCGCACGCCGTTGTCGCCGCGCCAATCTCGCCATTGCGCGCCGTAAACACGGCCGAGATCGCCGGCCTCATCAGCCCATTCGTCCCAGATCGTCACGCCATGTTCATTGAGATAACGAACGTTTGTGTCACCGCGCAGAAACCAAAGCAGCTCGTAAATGATCGATTTGATGTGGAGTTTCTTTGTCGTTAACAACGGAAAATTCTCTCGCAGATCGAATCGGGTCTGTGCCCCAAAAATCGACAATGTCCCTGTGCCGGTCCGATCGCTGCGCGGCTGCCCTTGGTCGAGTACCAGCCGGAGGAGATCGTGATATTGGTGCACGCACGAAATTATCGCCTTTGGGGTCTTGCGAAAATAAAAAAGCGCTGCTTTATTTGGGATGGCGAGACGCAACTGACGTAGCGAGATAATCAGTCTACGGCGGGCGAGCAAGAGAGCGTCGCAATGGCCCGGTAGCGCTGCCAAAGGACGCGAAACCGAGACGAGTTGTCTCGTTCAGGCCGGTGTGAGATGGACATGCAATATGCATTACCATCTTATTAACAGGTAGTTAGTCCGCATGACCAGGAGGTGGCGTGCCGCTTGCTGTGAAAGCGGTAGGTCGAACTCTCGACTGGAAAGGATTTTCATTTTTATGGCTAAGGTTTTAGGTATCGATTTGGGCACCACCAACTCCTGCATGGCGGTGATGGAGGGTGGCGACCCTGTAGTTTTGGAAAATTCGGAAGGTGCCCGCACGACGCCTTCTGTGGTTGCATTTACGAAAAGCGGTGAGCGACTGGTTGGCCAGGCCGCAAAACGTCAGGCAGTAACCAATCCAGCAAACACCGTCTTCTCAATCAAGCGATTCATGGGCCGCAAGTTTGACGAGGTCCACGAGGAAGAGCACCGCGTTCCATATAAAATTGTCAAAGCGGCGAATGGCGACGCGCATGTGCAAGTTGAAGTGAACGGCCAGCGCAAGACATTTTCGCCGCCGGAAATTTCCGCGATGATTTTGTCGAAGATGAAAGCCGACGCCGAAGCCAAGCTCGGCGAAAAAATTACGCAGGCGGTGATCACCGTGCCGGCGTATTTCAACGACTCGCAGCGAAACGCGACCAAAGACGCAGGCAAGATTGCCGGTCTGGAAGTGTTGCGCATCATCAACGAGCCAACAGCCGCGTCGCTCGCCTACGGTCTCGACAAGAAGAAGGACGAAAAGATTGCGGTTTACGATTTGGGTGGCGGCACGTTCGACATTTCCGTTCTCGAAATCGGCGATGGCGTTTTCGAAGTCAAAGCGACCAACGGCGACACGCATCTGGGCGGCGATGACTGGGATGCGCGAATCATGGATTGGATCGTCAATGAATTTAAGAAAGACACCGGCATCGATTTGACGAAGCAGCCGGATGCGATCCAACGCATCAAGGAAGAAGCCGAGAAAGCAAAAATAGCGCTTTCATCCACGCAGGAATACGAAATCAACCTGCCGTTCATCACAGCGGACGCGAGCGGACCGAAGCACATTCAGAAAAAACTGACGCG
>WNGK01004425.1_pt1 | contig 15015 bp, 13 predicted proteins | sample 5400601 | NCBI WGS metagenome assembly WNGK01 (sample SAMN13153376, study PRJNA577476) | soil metagenome | isolation source: 60 cm soil or saprolite under Garry oak tree replicate 1 | place: USA:California | collected 2016-06-15 | reverse complement strand
GATGAAATCCGAAGACAAACTGGGTACACTCTGTAGTCATAAGGCTGTTCTCCTTCTTGGCAGGATTTCTTTCTCGACAAAAGAGTTATGCCATGAAGCGACAGCCTTTTTCTATTTAATTGTGAGAAATTCAGGCTAGGAGCGGGCGGGGCCGGTAGATTCGCGCACCACAATCTCCGGCTGGACAGCGATCCCACGTTGCCATTCCTCCTCCCCGTCAATCCTGCCGACCAGCACTTCCACCGCGATCTCGCCCATGCGGCGCAGGGGCTGCCGCACCGTGGTAAGACTCGGGTAGTGGTAGGCGGCTCCGGGAATGTCGTCGAAGCCGACGACAGAAACGTCGCGGGGAACCTGAAGCCCGGCTTCCTGGAAAGCGCGAATGGCCCCAATGGCGGAAATATCATTGTAAGCAAATAGCGCCGTGAAGGGCCGCTTGCTTTCCACTAAGCGCTTGCCGAATGGATAGCCCACGCTGGGGCTCGAATCGGCAGAGTCAATCTGAAAAACCAGATCCGGATCGAGTTGCAGACTCATCTGTTGCGCTACCTCCTGCACCGCATTCCATCGATCGTGCGAGTCGGCGCTTTCGGGATGGCCCCGCAGAATTGCGATCTTTTGGTGTCCCAATGCGATCAGATGTTTAAGCGCCAGATCGGCTGCGTGGCGGTGGTCCAGCACAATATTGGTCACTCCTTCGTTGTCTGTATGGCCGGCAATTGCCACGGCCGGGACGGGAACAGAGTACGCCAGGTTGAAATCTACAGTGATGATCCCTTCAGCGCCGCGCTGCAGCAGAAGGCGCGAATAACGCTCGAACAGTTCGCGATCATGGCGGTGGATGCCAGTGACAAAAAAATAGTCCTTTTGACGAGCGCTGTTTTCGATTCCGGCAATAATGCTCGAGCTGTAAGCATCTCCAATTTCATAGGCGATGACGCCGAGAGTAAACGTTCTCCGCTTGCGCAGTGACCGGGCAAAAAAATTGGGGCGGTAGTCCAGCTTCCTGGCCGCGGCTATGATCCGCTCGCGCGTCGGTTTAGGGATGTGTTTGGCCGACGGAGCGTCGTTCAGGACGGCGGAAACTGTCCCCGCAGTCAGTCCCACATGCGCTGCCACCGACTTAAGGGTGACGGTGTTTCCGTTCGATTCGGGAGTTTTCTTATCCTGGCTCATAGCTGTGGCAGTTCAGCGAATAAACGATTTTGCGCGCATTTTAGAAGATCAGATGATCGTCGCGTTTAGGGCGTCTCATTATATACAAGGCGAGGAAAAAGGCCGTGGTCATTCGGAATCAAGGAAGCGCAGCGAGCAGAGCCTTCGCTCCAGACACGTTGAACTACCGCCGTGGACGTTTAACATTGGAACGTAACCAAGCAGTATATCCCGCTTCATCAAGGTCGCCCGCTGCCAGAGCAAGCACGGCCTGAGTGGCATTTTCCTCGCTCGCTTTGAAGTCCAAACCGTTGAGTTCGAGAAACACGATACCGATCGCGAAGCCGGTCCTTTTGTTGCCGTCAACAAATGGATGGTTGCGAACCAGGCCGGCCGTGTATAGGGCAGCCAACTCGATGAGGTCGGGAGAACTATAGGTGTAATGCTGGCGCGGCCGGGCGAGAGCTGATGTTAACGCACCTGCATCACGCAGCCCTTCGGCTCCGCCATGCGCAGCTAGAAGTTGGTCGTGGGCTGCGAGGACAACCCGTTCTAGGATCCAGAGAGGCTCTGCCCGTCTCACTTTGCCAGCGCGCGAAGCGTATTGCGGTAGCGAGACATGATCTCCTCCGCCTTTTCCATTTGCTTCTCGAAGGCGGGATCGTACGGCGTAAGACGGTAATCGCCCTCTGCCGCTTCAATGAGAAAGAGCTTTTCGCCATCGGCCGTCTCCAAGCGGTTGATGACCTCCTTGGGCAGGACGACTCCGAGCGAGTTACCGAATCTGCGGACCTTGAGTTCAACCAACAGCCACCTCCCTTGCGTTAGTACAATTGTAATAACGACTGTGTTCGTGTGCAACGAAAAACTGGCAGCAAGTGTGGATATGACGGCCGCAGCCTATCGCGCACCGATTTACTAGCCTAGCTACACTCCTACAACTCTTGACACTAAACGCTGCAATCATCATAATAACCCTAGAGAACCGACATAGTGGCCTACGAAACGTATGAACGCACCTCCGTCAGAGTTGAAGAGCCCGTTTTGACTATTGCTCCGATCCGCGACGGACGCATAGCGCTGAATGCCGCCGCCGCCAGATTGTTGCAACAAGCTGGTGTCAAATTAGTCAGAATTCTTTGGGACAAGACAACATGCGGCATCGCGTTGCAAGCTGCCAAGAAGAACGACACGAATGCTTATTCAATTTCTCTGGGCAAGAACTTCCGTCAAGCAACTCTGTCGGCAAAGACGTTCCTCCGATATATCGGTTGGTCCTCTGATCGTCGTCAAACAGTTCCCGCGAAATGGGACGAGGGCGGAAGGATGTTGGAAGCTACGCTTCCGTCGCAATTTGTCGGGGTGCAGCCGAAAAAAGAAATCAAGCGAGAAGGAAAGACTGGTCAGTGACGATGGTGGGGAAGATCAGTCGCGATCTGGAACGCCGCGTTGATGGGTTCTACGCATTCTGCGAAAAGGTCCTGCTGCGAACCCTGATATTTGCTTGTTTTGTTTATGAACTTGGCAGGTTCGCCCTCTGGCTGTGGCGATAGAAAGATCGAACTGCGCCCGACTGGACAGGCGAGGGCGGCTGTCCCCACTTAAAACCTACGCGCTGGCCGCTTCCTGGCTCCCCAACGGCAGGAAATACTGCGTCCCCTTGATCGGTGCGGAGACTTTCCGCAGCAGCTCCTGCAAATCTTCGTTGCGTTCCACGAAGTCAATCTCAGAGGTGTTCACGATCAGCAAGTCCGACGAGGTGTAGTGAAAGAAGAAGTGCTCGTAGGCTTTGACGACTTCTTCTAGATATTCCTCGCTGATCGCTTTCTCGGCCAGCGCGTTTTTCTTCTTGAGCCGCTTTTTCAGGACTTCGGGCGTGGCTTGCAGATAAATCACCAGATCGGGGGTGGGCAACTGCTCACGGAAATAGTTGTAGTAGCGGTTGTAGGTATCGAGTTCCTGATCGTTGAGGTTGAGGCAGGCGAAGATCTTGTCCTTCTCGAAGATGAAGTCGGAGATGACGACTTTTTGCGAGCTCGCACCCAGGTCCAAACCTCGAAGCTGTTCGAAGCGGCGGACAAGAAAAGTAAACTGCGTCTGAAAAGCCGCACCCGCGTCGCCCTCATAAAATGCGCGCAGAAAGGAATTCTGTTCGGGGTCGGTGACGCGCTGGGCATTGAGGCGCTCGGCGAGGATGGTCGAAAGCGTGCTCTTGCCGACGCGTATGGGACCTTCGACTGCAATGTACCGGGGAGGATCGAAGAGCTTGGCCATGGATTGAAAGCGGGTCGCATTCGAGAATATCCCGAGAGTGGGTTGAGTGCAATTGAGGAAGAAGTTAACAGGAAGGCAAAAGTAAGAAGTCAGAATGCAGAAGGGAACCCGGCTTAACACTTGCGCGGGGTTTGCGCTGGTTACGTCTGCCTTCTTACTTCTCCATCCTGCAATGCGTTTACAATCCCCCCATGCTTGGCCTCGCCATCGCCGGAGCGGCTGCGGCCGGTGCCGTCTCGTTGGGATACCAGTCCATGTCCCCAACCGGGCAGTGGTTTGGTCACGCCTTCTTCGGTCCGCCGGGCGCAAGAAAGGACCTTGCACTAACTTTTGATGACGGACCGAATGATCCGTACACACTGCGTTTGCTGGATGTGCTGGGCAAGCACGACGTCAAGGCCACGTTCTTTCTGATTGGGCGCTACGTGATGCAGCGGCCGGATATTGCGCGAGAAATTGCGCAGCGCGGCCACGTGATTGGCAATCACACTTTCACTCATCCCCTGCTCATTTTTCAGCCGGCCGCCCGCATCCGCCAGGAAATCCTGCAATGCCGGGAGGCCATCAGCGACGCTGTCGGCAAGCACTCGAATCTTTTTCGTCCTCCCTGGGGTGGACGACGGCCGGGCGTCTTTGGCCCGGGTGTCTTTAGCATAGCCCGGCAGCTCGGACTCGAACCCGTAATGTGGAACGTAACCGGCTACGACTGGGATGCGCCATCGGTTGAGTACATCGAACAGAAAGTCGCAAGAAAAATCCGCAGCGCGGCTGTGGTTCTACTGCACGACGGAGGGCACGCCGCGTTTGGAACTGATCGCTCGAAGACGGTCGAGGCGGTAGACCGGCTGATTGCTCGCTTCAAGTCCGAGGGCCGCGGGTTTGCGACCATCCCGCAGATGATGAACTACGTTGAGATCGCCTGACACCCTGATGCTAGACTGACCAGTCTTCCTGGAGGAATCCCCGGCTTGAGCCACAACCCAGTCCTGGTCGTGCACGGCGGCGCGTGGGCTATTCCCGACGACATGGTGGACGCGCATTTGAACGGGACGCGCCAAGCCGTCGCAGCGGGGTGGCGGGTGCTCGCAAAGGGCGGGTCAGCACTGGACGCCGCCGAAGAGGCTGTGGTCGTCATGGAAGACGACGAGGCCTTCGACGCCGGCCGTGGTAGCTTTCTGAATCGTGAAGGCAAGGTGCAGCTCGACGCCCTCATCATGGACGGAGCCACACTCCGTGCCGGGGGTGTGGGCTGCGTCGAGCATCTTGTCAACCCCATTCGGGCCGCCCGCAAGGTGTTGACCGAGAGTCCGCACGTGTATTTTGTAGCGGAAGGCGCGGAGCGCTTCGCGCAGGAACATGGTATTTCGCTTTGCAAAAATGAAGACCTGATCATTCCCCGAGAAGTCGCAAGGCTCCAGGCTTTCCAATCCATCGCGCCGGGCGCGACGCAGGAACAATTCGCGCCCGCAATTTCCCACGATACCGTCGGCGCGGTTGCGCTTGATCGCGACGGCAACACCGCCGCTGCAACTTCGACCGGCGGCACGTTAAACAAAGCTCCCGGCCGGCTGGGAGATTCCTCTCTGATCGGCTGCGGCTGCTACGCCGACAACCAGAGCGCCGCCGTCTCCACCACCGGATGGGGCGAACCCATCATGAAACTGGTGCTGGCAAAATGGGCTGCGGACCGGGTCGCCTCCGGCAACCTGCCGCAATGGATTGCCGCTGAGGCCATGAATTACTTGAAAGACCGAGTTAACGGGCACGGCGGAATCATCCTGCTGGATTCGCAGGGACGTTTCGGGCTTGCCCATAACACCCCTCGAATGGCATGGGCCCTGCAGACAGCTAACGGGATCGAGTCGGGGGTAGAACGCGCATAGCAAAGTGACACCCACTTGTCGGCTCGAAACCATCCCGGTACCAACATGCCAAAACGCAGTGGCCGTTCCTGCTTGCTTTCCGCCTATGAACTGATGTACAACCAGTCGGTTTCCAGAAAATGGCCCGGCGCTTCGCGAAACTTTCGGGCCTTGGTGTCGCGTGAGGTTTCTATAGCCGTCATTTTCTTGAATGGCTTAGCTCGTGAGCAAGAAATGAAACAGCCGTGACTTACATGGCATTGCTCTGTTGTGCCGCGAAGTGCAAAGTGTCGAGCCAGAAACAAATCAGCCGGTGGTCCGTGAGGAATTGAGAGGTTCGGTTCTGCGAGCTGGAGGTTTCCAGTCAATTGCGGGGACTCAAACCTTCGGCACTGCGAAATCGAAGCCTCTCGAACGGGCCATCGGCGACACCGGAGAGCTCAAATGCGAATCCGTAGAACCTTCCTGCTTGCGTCGGTTGTCCTTGTTTTTGCGGCGCTGGTTTATGGGCAAGGCGTCGCCACCGGGGACTTGCACTTCACCGTGAGGGACCCCCAGGGAAACCTGGTGACCACCGCAACGGTCACGGTGCGCGATGAAGCCAAGGGAATCGAGCGGCCTGCCGCCAGCAATGGTTCGGGAGAATACAATGTTCCGGCGCTGCCTCCGGGTTCCTACACAGTAACGGTGACCGCTGCAGGATTCGCGGCCGCGACTGCGCAGGGAGTTGTTATCACTGTCGGCGGAGTGGAAGAGCTACCGATCACGCTCAGCGTGGCGGGAGGGAAAGAATCTTTAACCGTCAGCGCCGCCGCTGAGTTAATTGAAACCACGCGTACGGGCGTCGTGGATACGGTGGACCAGCGCCGCATTGACAACCTACCGACCAACGGCCGCAACTACATCAATTTCACCTTGACCGATTCCCAGGTGGTCCGCGACAACGCTCCCAACACCGGGGCCGCGCCCACTTCGGGTCTGAATATGAGCGGCCAGCGAGGCCGCTCCAACCTGGTGAACTGTGACGGAGCCGACACTACCGATAATTCGGTGAACGGAGTGCGATCTTGCGTTTCGCAGGAAGCGGTCCAAGAATTCCAGATCATCACCAACAGCTACCAGCCGGAATATGGTCGCGCCTCCGGCGGCGTGGTGAATATTGTGACCAAGTCGGGAGCGAACGATTTCCACGGCGACGTTTTCGGATTTCTGCGCAACCGCAATTTTCAGGCGGTGAATCCATTCGCGGTTTGCCTCAATCCGCCATGCTCCAAACCCGCTTACACGCGAGTGCAAGGCGGAACTGCGTTCGGTGGTGCGCTCAAGAAAGACAAGACGTTTTACTTCTTCTCATATGAGATTACGCGGCGGCACGAGACCGGGTTCTCGAGCATTGGCTCGGCGACTAACCTGCATTACTACGGTCTTACCAATTTCGATACGTCGACGACTGCCGGAGGACTGCTCCCACTACCGCTGGGCATTATCCAGACAACCCCGGTGCAAAAAGGCTTCCTGCAGGGCTTGACTCCAGCCGCTGTCGCCGCCCTGGGTATCCCAAACATTCTCTCGTACGAAGAACTGCTAGGCGCTTCCTCGGGCATGGCCCTGACCGGAGCGTGGCCGCTCTCGATGACCGGCGGTAATCCGGGCGTTGGCGGCTTCCCAACTACTTGTTCGGCGCCGCCTTGCTTTGTTCCAGCCTCCTACCAGACTTTGGGATCGCAGGCCGGGAATTTTCCGGTTTTCGAGGGCACCAGCCTGTACTCGCTGCGCATCGACCACAACCTCAACAACAACCACCGCTTGACACTTCGCGTCAACGTCAGCCCCAGCACGGTGACGGGAATTGAAGTCGGCGGCCAGGATCAGCCGTTCGGGCAAAATGCCTACTCCCGGACCTCGCAGCAGACGTACCGCGACGTCGCAGGGGTAGTTCAGGAGACTTGGGTCATCGGCAACAACAAGGTCAACGATTTCCGCTTCCAGTACGCCCGCCGTGGGCTGTCCTACTTTTACAACACAGCCATTCCTGGAGGATCCGATCCGGCGGTGAATATTCCCGGGTTTGCCTACTTCGGGCGCGAGCCTTTTTCGTATATCCAACGCACCGAGCAGCGCTATCAATTCAGCGACAATCTCTCCTGGACCCTGGGACACCACAATACAAAACTGGGTGCTGATTTCAACTACATTCCGTTGAAAGCGATTTTCACAGTCAACTACGGGGGCGTGTACGACTTCGGCTCGATCAGTCCGTTTCCCCAACCCTTCCCGTCACTCAATCCCGTGCAAGCTTATGGCGCGGGCGTCCCCCAGGACTTCATTCAAGGCATCGGAAGCCCGAGCGACTCGTTCAAGAACGTCCCAATCGGGGCTTTCTGGCAGGACTCATGGCGGGTTCGCCCTACACTCACGCTGAATTTTGGCGTTCGGTATGATGTTGAGATTCCGCCGAAGTTCAAACCGCCGACGGCGCTGGCTGCTGCTGGATACAATTTTCTGGGACTTCAGAAAGGCATTCAGACCGACAAAAATAACTTTCAGCCGCGTCTAGGCGTAGCGTGGGATCCGAAGGGTGATGGCAAGACCGTGATCCGCGCCTCCTACGGCATATTCTATGATCACCCATTGCTGGGCCTTTACTTCCTGGGCGATGCCTCCGACGGCTCATCCAGCGGACAGTTGGCGTTTCCCGGTGGCGCGCCCTGTAACGCCCTTTCCCCTCCTTTTAATCCCACGAATCTCAACGGCGCCAGCATTTTCACTGGGACTCTCGCAAACGCGAATTGCATGCCCGTCAGCCAGCTTTTTTATCTGCCGAACCAGCAGCAATTCCAGGCTTTGAACCAGCCTCAGATCTTATTCCTCGGCCAGCAATACTTGACCAATCCACCGGCGCCGTATGCTCCATTTCCATTCCCGCTGGCGTTCCAGCCCTTCGGTTACCCACAGTCCAAGAACTTCGTCTATGCCTACGCGCAGCAAGCTAACCTGAGCGTGGAGCGCGACCTCGGCGGAGGCTTTGCGCTGAATCTGGCGTACAACTTCAACGGTGGACGCCACCTCAACCGCCCCATCAACGCCAGCGCGGTCCGCGGCGACTTGGTGACTCAGAACTGGATGGCGGCAGTAGCGGCGGGCGCGATCACACCGACTACCAACCCCTTATTCATCACAACTTGCGGCCCAAGCCCGCTTGCGGGTGCGTTCTCCGGTGCCATGCCCTTCTACGTACCAACCACCCTGGTAAACGTGTTCCGTCCTTCGGGATTGAATGCCTCGATGGTTACAGCCTTCCCAACCTGTGTGGCCGACGCTGTAGCCGATCTGACAGCAGCCCGGCTGAATGCAGCCTGCAATCCGTCCACCCTAAGCGGTTGCGTCCCCTTTGGTGATATGGATGCCAACTACTCCAACGGCAGTTCCATCTATCACGGTTTCAGCGCCAACCTCCGCAAGCGCTTCAACAGCCACTACGAGTTCCTCGCGTCCTACACCTGGTCGCACGCGATTGACGATTCCACCGATCTCCAGTCCACTCTCACTCCCCAAGACAGCTACTATCCGGGCTTGGATCGCGCCAATTCCACCTTTGATCAGCGCCACCGGTTCGTATTCAGCGGCGTCTACCAGACCGGAAGGCTTGGCGGCGATGGCTTCGCCAGCAGGTTCTTGAGCGAATGGACCTTTGCTCCCATCATCGAGGTGGCCTCCGGACGTCCCTTCAACATCATTACCAGCAGCGGCGACAACCTCCAGGAGTCTTCCCTCACCGGCCGCCCTAACATCGTCGCGGCGGGCACGCCCGCGAATAACTGCGGTTATCCAACGGTAGCCTCCAAGTACTCACCCACGGGCTTCTTCCAGGAGCCGTGCTTTGCCGATGTCACTTTAGCTCAGCTCGCCAGTCCGAACGCATTGCTCGCGCTGGATGGCAATCTCGGCCGCAACACCGCGGTCACGCCTTGGACGGTGTTCGACGACCTGCGAGTGGCGAAGCGAATCCATTTTGGCGAGCGTGCCAACTTGGAACTGATCGCCGACATATTTAACATCGCGAACCGTTACAACGTGGCGGCAGTCAGTCCGCTGTTCACCAATGCCGGACAGGCAACCGCGGCATATGACCCGCGTCAGTTCCAGTTCGGGATGAAAATCGCGTGGTGAACCCGCGGATTTTCTCGAGTCAGCGCAGGCGGGAGAAAACATGTCCGAATCGTGGCAATCGACCCTAGATCGCTGGAGCTCGGCCGGCTTGATGGACGCGGCAACCACTGCGCGAATCCGCGACTTTGAAGCCTCTCAAGAGCAGCCAAAACATCTGCGCTGGCCAATTCTGATCGCCATCGGCTTCGGCGCTCTGACGCTGGCGGCAGGAGTGCTGCTCTTTGTTTCCGCCCATTGGGACGATCTTTCGCCATCCGGGCGTTTCTCGTTGGTTCTCACCCTGGTCGCAGTTTTCCACCTTGCCGGCGCCGTATTCTCGGAGAAGTTTCCGGCACTCTCGGTGGCATTGCATGGAGTAGGCACGGCGGCTTTGGGAGCCGGAATATTTCTGGCGGCCCAGATTTTCAATTTGCAGGAACACTGGCCAGGAGGTGTGATGCTCTGGGCCCTAGGCGCGTGGATTGGCTGGGGTTTCCGCCGCGATTGGGTACAGGCCGCTTTCGTCGCGCTTCTCACGCCCGCATGGCTGGCCAGCGAGTGGATCGACGCGACCGAGCGCATGAACGGTTCCGAGGAGATCATCGCGCAAGGTCTTTTGCTCTTGGCAGTCACCTACTTAAGCGCTCCCTCAACAGAGCGCCGCGAACCGATACGTCGTGTTTTAGCACGGATAGGAGGCGCCGCCCTGATCCCACTCACCATTTTGGCAATTCCCGAAACTTGGTGGGGAGGGGCAGGCCGGAACCTCTCCTACGGTCTGCTCTTTCTTGGAAAGGGACTCGGTGTGGTTCTGCCGCTCCTTCTCGCGTGGTGGCTGCGTCGTCACGGGGCCGTTATGAATGCATTAGCGGCAGCTTGGATCTTGGTTCTCGGGCTGGTTTCACCGGATGCCAAGCTCACGCCCTACATTTGGTCAGCGATCGCGTCTCTCGGGCTGATCGCTTGGGGACTTAAAGAGTCTCGCCGCGAGCGAATCAACTTGGGGATTCTAGGCTTCGGGCTGACGGTGCTGTTCTTCTACTTTTCAAACGTCATGGATAAACTCGGCCGCTCTGCCAGCCTGATGGGGCTCGGTCTTCTCTTTCTCATTCTCGCGTGGGGGCTGGAACGAACCAGACGCCGGCTGGTCCGGAAGGTGCAGGGGGCTGGTGCATGAAACCGCCCTACAAAGGATTATTGCTGGCTGTCGTGCATGTCGGACTGGTATGCACGCTTGGAGCAAAGTTGCTTTATGATCGCGGCCACCGTCCGCGAGTGTGGATCAAGGCGGCGATCTACGATCCCGACCTGCCGATTCGTGGAAAGTATCTGGCGCTCAGCGTGGAAGTTCCGGCGGATGGTTTCGCTGGTCGCCTGATAGCTCTGGGCGGCACCAGCATTCGACCGAATGAAGTCGATGCCAGTGACGGCTCGAATGAAATCTTTACCCCGAACCGATGTAATCTTGTTCTGCGCGGCAACCAGCTGGTCGCCGTCGCGAACCAGGACGGCGAGTTCTGGGCCAACGTCCGCCATCGTGATGCGGCCCTAGTCGCAGTCATCAACGGCGAAACGGCTTACTTTCTTCCCGAGCACAAATCTGGTCCATTGCTTCGCGATCGCAACGACGAGCTGTGGATCGAAGCCACCATACCGCGCAAGGGTCCACCCCGTCCTATCCGCTTGGGCATCAAAAAGGATGGGGTTCTCACCCCACTAGCCTCCGAGTAAGGGCTGAGGTCCATTTGAACTTTCAGCACCTTCGGTTCCGGTAGACTTAGGGATATAATCGCAGCCCCGACTTGCCCGCTTGGCCCGATCCGAAAGTAACTTAGGCAAAGCCGAATAGGCGTTGACCCATCTAAACCGGGGTAGTACGATTCCCTATCCTCGCCGAAATCATTGCTCGGACGGGCGGTAAGTCATAGATGGATTTGAAGATCAAGCTTTTCTGCATGCCGACTGCTGCCCTGGTGGCGGTTTTGTCGGCAGGCCTCGGTTGCGCTGGTACCAAGAAGCCGGCCTCCGTGCTTCCAGCCTTCCGGGGCGCGCCCCCAATACAGGCGACCGCAGCGAAAACTGCTCAGGCACACACTCCCGCGGCGCCCAAGCCAGCCCAGACTCCAACGCCAAGAACAGAAGTCAAACCGGCTGAAGCGGAAAATCCGGTCGTCGAGCTGATTGCGACGGCCGAAAAAGAACGCCAGGCCGGAGAAGACGACTACAGCGCAGGAAACAAAGACTCCGCCAAGGAACACTTTGATCGCGCCACCAACCTGCTGAACGAAGCCTCGTCCGAGATTCATTCTGACCCGCGAGTTCAGCACGAGTATGACCGCATACTGGAAGGCTTGAAAAAGCTGGAAGCGACCGCATTGCAGCCAGCCGACAACGTTCCCGAGCAAAAGTCTGAACCAGCGCCCATCGACGAAGCCAACGAAGTCACCAACTATCCGGTGGATCCCAGCCTGAAAGCCAAGGCTGCCGCCGAAATCAAAGCCACACATTCCGACCTTCCGTTAATGATGACCGACCAGGTTGCCGGGTACATCAACTATTTCTCCAGCCGCGGCCGCGGGACACTGGAACACGCTCTAACCCGCAGCGGCCGCTATCGGGCGATGATCGAGCGGATTCTGAAGGAAGAAGGCGTCCCCCAGGACCTGATTTATCTGGCCCAGGCGGAGTCAGGATTTCATCCTTACGCGGTATCGCGGGCCGGAGCGCGCGGAATTTGGCAGTTCATGGGAAGCCGCGCCCGGGCTTACGACCTACACCGCGACTACTGGATGGACGAACGCCAAGACCCGGAGAAATCCACCCGCGCTGCTGCTCACCACTTGAAGGACCTCTATAACCAGTTTGGCGACTGGTATCTGGCCATGGCCGCCTACAACTCTGGCCCCGGCACGGTGCAGAGCGCGGTGAAGCGCACCGGCTACGCCGATTTCTGGGAACTCTATCGCCGCAACGTTCTGCCCAAAGAGACGCGTAATTACGTGCCTATCATCGTGGCTGTAACCATCATGGCGAAGAACCCGTCGCAGTACGGGCTGGATACGATTGTGCCTGACCCCCAGATGGCCTATGACACGGTGAAAATCAACTATCCCGTGGACCTGCGACTGGTGGCAGGGTGCGTGGACGTGACGCCCGCCGAATTACAGGAACTTAACCCCAGCCTGCTGCGGATGACGACTCCGAAAGGGCACTTTGATTTACACCTGCCGGTGGGCGCCACCGCAAAATACCAGGCGGCAATCACTGCCATCCCGCCCGACATGCGCCTGTGGTGGCGGTATCACCATGTTGCTCCGGGCGAGACTTTGATGTCGGTTGCGCGCAGCAACCACACCACAGTGCGAGCGGTCGCAGACGCGAATCAACTCGACACTACCGCCAACCTCGACGCCGGTGCAGAGCTGATTATCCCGGTTGCTCCGGGCAAGCACTCCAGCGGCGATGTTGAAACGTATGCGAAGCATCTCACCGTGTATCGAGTAAGGAAGGGAGAGACGATTCAGACCGTGGCCGACAATCTCGGCGTCCCGCCCGCTACGCTGCGGCGCTGGAATCGCCTGAAAGGTGACAGTCTGGCGGGCAGGCGCGTACTCTACGTTCACCTTCCGGTAAGCCCGGCCGCGGTCACTCCCGAACACCTTATCGCTTTTAAGTCAAAGTACGGCAGTCATTTAGCAGCCTCCAAGCCGGGGACACCGATGCACCATACTGTCAAGCGTGGCGAGACTCTCTACTCCATCGCCACCAACTACAAGACCAGCGTTACGGCCATCAAACAGACCAATGCCCACGTCGCAACCCTGCGACCGGGCATGGTGATTCTAATTCCCGCGCAATAAAATTTGCACTTCAAATTTGAAGACGTGGCGAAATTCGGTTGCTTAAGCAGCGAGCAACCCGTTATAATCCGGCGCCGTTGCAGTTTTGTCTTTCTAATTTTTCCTGCGCGATCTAACCGCGCACCCGGCGCTGAGGCGTCCGGAAAATGAGGAGGCGAGAATGATGTTCGAGGAAACCCTCTACCTGCGTGACGATGAGGCCGACGAGTTCGGCGACACTGGAGCTTACGGCGACACACTCGACCCGGATTACGAAGAGGAAGAAGAAGAGGAAGAAGAAGCCGAACTGCCATCGGTCGTCGATCTGGAACCCGAGCCAGTAATCGAAGCTCCGACGCCTCGGCCCACCGCCGGAGGCGGTGGTGGCGGATCGAGATCGGCGCCGAAAAAGAAGCCTTCCGCGAAGAAAGCGCCCAAGAAGGCGCCCAAAAAAGCTGCCAGGAAAAAAGCAGCGAAAAAGCCCGCCCGGAAAGCGGCGAAGAGAAAACCAGCCAAGAAGAAAGCTGCGAAAAAGAAGGCGGCCAAGAAAACGGCGAAGAAGAAAGGACGCAGGCGATAGGAAAATCACCTTTCGTTCGATCAGGCCGTAGCCTCCGGGTTGCGGCCTCTGTTTTTGCAGGCAGCAGCGACCCTAATTCGTCATCTCATATCCTGCGCCGAAACGCTTGCCCACAGCCTGCTTTCGGCCGTTCCTATATGACCGATGATCAAATCGGCCCTGCGGTTCTTGTTCGGCTGCAAGAATGCGGCTGCCGCGCGTTATCGGTGAGATCGCTGGCGGCATACTGCTGGGACCCACACTGTTGGGCCGGTTGTCGCCCAGCTTCTCTGCCAGCCTGTTTGTCGGCTCGAGTTCCGTCGGTAATGCGATTCACGACGTGCTGGGGTTCATCTACGCGATGGGTTTGTTGCTGCTGATGTTTGTTGCCGGGACCGAGACGCGTCGCCTGTTCGGCCGCGAGGACCGCCGGCAAGTGGCTTGGCTGACCAGCGTCGGAACCGTCGTGCCATTTCTCATTGCATTGCTGCTAGTTCCAATGTTCCCGATGCAAAGGCTGGTTGGATCTGCGGGCCAGAGAGGCGCCCTGGTCCTGGTGCTGGGCATCGCGGTCGCGGTGACTTCGATTCCTGTCATCTCAAGAATTTTCCACGACCTGGGCATCGTGCATACGCGCTGTGCGCGCCTGGTGCTGGGAGTCGCAGTGATCGAAGACATGGCGTTCTGGGCGGTGCTGGCTCTGGCGACGGCATTGGCCAAATCTGCCGTGGTGCCGAAAGGCGAAATTCTAATCCGCATCTTGATCACGCTCACGTATTTTGCCGCGGGCTTGAGCGTGGTTCCCCAGTTGCTCCGCCGCCTTAGTCATGCACGTTGGAATCTGCGGCATCTCCGCTGGCCTATCTGGTTGCCGTAATGTTCGCCTTCTGCGGCAGCGCTGCCCTCCTGCATGTGAACCTGGTAATTTGCTGCATTCCTCGCCGGATATGGCGTCGCCCGTGACCGGGAATCGTTTTCCTCAGCAATCGAGTCTCTGACGCGCTTCTCGTTTGCATTCTTCATCCCGCTTTATTTTTTTATTGTGGGCTTCCGACTGAATCTGGGAAGAAGCTACTTGTTCGGCATGCTGGCGGTGTTCCTCGCGATCGCGTGTGGAATCAAACTGCTTTCCGTCGGTCTGGGCGCGAGAATGGCAGGCTTTCGCGGATTGGACGTG
>WNGK01004423.1_pt1 | contig 15017 bp, 11 predicted proteins | sample 5400601 | NCBI WGS metagenome assembly WNGK01 (sample SAMN13153376, study PRJNA577476) | soil metagenome | isolation source: 60 cm soil or saprolite under Garry oak tree replicate 1 | place: USA:California | collected 2016-06-15 | reverse complement strand
CGTCGCTCGCCCGGCTCTGTAGCCACCATGCGATTTAGGTCGATCAGCAGAATGAGGCTGCCATCGGGTGCGATAGTCGTTCCTGGGAAGAGCTTCACTCGGCGCAAGTATTCGCCCAGGTTCTTGATAACGATTTCATCTTTGCCGAGAACCTCTTCAACGACGAGGCCGATCTTCCGGTTTCCGGCGTTCGCCACCACCATCCGGAAGTACCCATTGATCGGTTCGAGAGGTGGCAAACCTAGGTAGGTATCCAAGCGCACGACTTCGGTAACGACATCGCGTACCTTGGTCAGGAGCTTTCCGCCGACATCTTCGATTTCGTCGGCGCGCAGGCGGCGGATTTCCTCGACGACCGCCAATGGCAGCGCGAAATTCGTCGTGCCGCAACGCACAAACAATGCGGGAGAAATAATCAGAGTGAGAGGCACCTTGAGTGTAAACTTCGTGCCCTTGCCGCTCGCGCTCTGGATATCGATTTCGCCGTTAAGCGCGTTCAGGTTTGCCCGCACGACATCGAGCCCGACACCGCGCCCAGCCAGTTCTGTTTTGACGGGAGCAGTAGAGAACCCGGGATGGAACAGCATCTCTCGAAGATCGCGTTCCGTGAGCCGGTCGGCGGTCTCCTCGGAAACAAGCCCTCGTTCGATTGCGCTTTGCTTCACGCGCTCGTAATTAATTCCACCACCGTCGTCTTCCACCTCGATGTAAATGTGGTTGCCGCGGTGGTAGGCGCGCAACATGATATTCCCGCTGGACGATTTGCCCCCGGCGATGCGGTCCGAGCTTTGCTCGATGCCGTGGGCCACCGAATTGCGCACCAGGTGTACGAGGGGATCGGAAATCTGCTGAATAATATTGTTGTCGAGCTCGGTTTCACTTCCGGAGAGATCCATCTCGACGTGCTTGCCGGTCGAGTTCGCTGCATCGCGAACGGCCCGCGACAATCGCGAATAGAGCGTGCCGATTGGAACCATTCGAGCGGCCGTAATCTCGTCTTGCAAGTGATGCGCCAGCTTCGTGAATTCGTCGATATCGCCTTCGACGCGGCCGATGAACCCTTCCAGTTGCGAGAGTACTTCATTGACGTCCGCAGAAATCTCGGCCATCGAGCGCGAAAGAATATTGAAATCGTCGTAGCGGTCCATTTCCAGTTCGCTGAATTCGGACCAGAACGACGTGTCGCCTGCAGCCGCGCTCGTGAGCATCTGCGGCGGCGGCTCGGGATTCCAAGGTGCCTGGGCCGGACGATTGTTGGTGATGCGGTTAAACTCGTACTTTTCCTGGAATTCGATAACTTTGCCCTGTAGCCTCTCTTTCGAGAAGCTCAGCGTATCGACGAGCTTTTCGAGTTCAGCGACGCGCCCCACCATGCGCGTGCGGTTGATGACTAGTTCGCCGACCGTATTCATCATGCGGTCCAGCCGGGCCAGTGCAATTCGAACCGACTTAGCAGTCGAGGTGCCGCTTGCGGGCGGTTTTGCGATCTTTTTCGCGGGTGCAGCGACTTGCAACGCGGCTTCAATTTCTTTCGCACGCTGAGGTTCCGCAACGCGGGAAGACTCTGCTGAGGCTTCCGCCTCTTCCGGCTCAAGTGGGGCAAATTCCGCGATGCGGCCAAGCAGGGAATCGACGCCAGTTCGCATGTTGGCTTCGTCCGCCCACTGCCGGTGGAGCGTCTTCTTCAAAACGTCCACTGACTCGAGGCACAAATCCACCACGGCAGGCGACGGTTCCATCTCACCATCACGCAAACGGCCGATCAGATCCTCGACCCGGTGAGCAATCGCTCCCAGTCTCTTCAGGCCAACTTGCGCCGCCGAACCTTTTACCGTATGAATGGCACGAAACAGTTTATTGATCTCTTCCGGATTGTTGTTGCCTTCCAGCGAGATCAGGCAATCGCTGACGACTTGGAGATGCTCCTCTGCTTCCGGCTGGAAGAACTCAAGGATTTCGTCCGCCACCTCATCGTCCACCGGCAGCGCATCGAAGTAAGAGCCCGTTGCTGCGGCGACCACGGGTTCATGAAGTTCCTCGGCGGCGAACCGCTCACGTGGTTCCGGCTGCGAAAGGTTCAGCGGCGGCGGTTCCGTGGGGAAGGCAAAGCGATAGCGTTCCTTGAAAACGGCAATATCATCGACATTTTCCTTGCCCGTGTCGCTGATTTCCAGGAGATCCGTTTCCAACACCGAAATTCCATCCGAAAGAAATTCCGTCAATGGCCCGTGCAGATCGCTGCCGAGCGGCGCGTTCAGCGCGTACTGAAACACGTGCGCGAGCTTCCCGGCAATCTCAGAAAATCGGGGGAATCCGTAGCTCGCCGAAGTGCCACTCAGCGTGTGGGCCGAGATATACAGCCGTTCCAGGTCTTCTCGGCGCGGGTCCACGTCCTGAAGCACGCTCACGTATTCCCGCAAATATTGCAGGTTCTCCGAGGCTTCCTGGAGGAACATCTCGACGGTTTCGCGGTCCAGCGTACTCACGCTCGCCCCTCCGTCACGAGTTCCGGTTTCTGCAATTCATCCGCTGTGGGTTTCCGGTAGAGAATGCAATCGTTCAACACGATGGCCTGGAACTTCACCGGCATCTTGGAGATCGACTCGGAGTGGCCGAGGAACAGATAGCCGCCTGGTTCCAGCGTGTCGTAGAACCTTTGCACCAGCGAGCGCCGGCGCTCTTCCGAAAAGTAGATCAGCACGTTCATGCAAAAAATCATGTCCATGCGGCCGACGTACACCGCCGAAGCAAGGTTCATCTGCGCAAACGAAACCATCTTGCGTAGCCGCGGTTTTACCTGGTGCCCGCCGCTAATCTCGGCAAAATGGTTCGCCAACTGCCTTTCACTCACGCTGGCAATGCTGCGGCCTTTGTAGATCCCACGTTCTGCGTGCTTCAGGGCGTGGCGTCCGACATCAGTTGCAAGGATCTCCACATTCCAGGCGTCCGCGAATGACAGCGAATCCGCGATCGTGATGCCGATGGAATAAGGCTCTTCGCCCGTTGAGCAGCCGGCGCTCCAAATCCTCAGTGTGCGGGGATTCTTCCAGAACTTCTTCGTGTGCAGTTCAGGCAGCACGCGCTTCTCGAATGCTTCATATACGCCTGGGTAACGGAAGAAGCTCGTCTCCTGCGTCAACAGCCGCTCGAGCAGTCCCTCATATTCGACGTTCGATTTGCGCATGGCGCGCAGCAATTCCGTGCCGCGTTCCAGCCCTTTTGCGCGCAGGTGTTCCCGCACACGCGTGGAGAAGAAGCGCTCGCGCGATTCATCGAAGCAAATGCCCGTCCGCTCTTCGATCAACATGCGAATCTCGCTCAGCTCGTGTTCGCTCAGCCCTTGCCCATGTCCCTGCCGTTCGCTCATCGTGCTCCCGTTTATTGTGCTTCGCTCTTACTCCCGCCATTTGGCGAAGAAGAGCGTCACTGCTTAACGAAGAGCGCCTGCCGGGACGGGCCGCTCGGAATGTTCATTTGCCGCGGCTGCTTTGGATGACGCGCGGAATTGCGCCAGCGCTTCATTCAATTGATCTGACAGTTTGACGAGCTGGCTTACGGTTGCCACCGTCCCGCGCGTTCCTTGCGACGTCTGCCGCGTGATGCTCGAAATGATCTGCATGGCGTGCGCTACACCTTCTGTTCCGCGCACCTGCTGTTTCGATGCCAGCGAGATTTCTTGGACGAGTTCCGCCGACTGGCGCACCACGTTGGAAATGGCGTCCAGCGCGCGGCCTGCCTGATCGGCAAGTTGTGCGCCGCCTTCCACTTCCTTAGTGCCTTCTTCCATGACGACCACGGCTTCGTTCGTCTCTGCCTGAATCGCCTTGATAAGCGCCGCGATATCCTTGGTCGCGCTGCGGCTGTGTTCGGCAAGCTTGCGAACCTCGTCAGCGACGACCGCAAAGCCTCGTCCCGCCTCGCCCGCGCGTGCAGCCTCGATGGCCGCGTTCAAGGCCAGCAGGTTTGTTTGTTCCGTGATGTCGTTAATGACGTTGATGATTTCCGAAATTTCCAGCGAGCGATCGCCGAGGGATTTAATCTTCTTGGCGGTAGCCTGAACCGATGCGCGGATGCGCTGCATACCCTCGAGAGTGTCGCGCACCGCGCGGTTGCCCTGTTCGGCGGCATCCAGCGCGCGGCGGGCCGCTTCGGCGCTCGCTTCGGCGTTGTTCGAAACCTGTTTCATGGAGACCGTCAGCTCTTCGACGGCGCTCGACGTGTTGGTAATTTCCTGGTCTTGCTGGGTAGCGCCCGCCTGCATTTCATCGGCGGCCACCAGAATGTTGTTGGAGCAGGCGGTCACTTCCATGGCCGCTTTGCGGACGCGCTCGAGAACTTTGGTGAAGTTATCGAGCATGTAGTTGATGGAATCCGTGACGTTTCCAAGCGCGTCGTTGGTTACCTTGCCGCGCTGCGACAAGTCACCGCGAGCGACCTGGTTGATGACACTTAGTAATTCGGTGATGCTCCGCTGCAACGCGTCATTGGCGTCCTGGTTGCTCGTGGCCTTTGAAACTTTGGCTACCGCGCGATTCAGATTTTCCGCAATGTAGCCCAGTTCATCATTCGAAGAGACCTCTGCGCGTGCCCGCGGATCGCCCGCTGCCAGCCGTTCGGAAAATTCCGCTAGAGCCTGCACCGGCCCCAGCAACGCACCGAACCGCCACGCGAGGATTACCGCCGTCGCCAGCGCAAGTATGATAGCGGCGAGTATCGTTCCTCCGGCTGGCGAGCCGAAGTCGAACAAGGACGCTTCACCGGCCTTCTTTCCGGCGCTAAAAGCCAGCCCGAGAACGACGAAGCCGACCACGCCGTTCAGCAGGACCAGCGTCCAGATTGTGGAACTCAATCGCGATTTCATGCCACCCTCCAAATCTCTTCCGCGGAGCCTCGCCATCCCATCGGCGCCGTCTCCACAAAACTCAAATACTGGGCCCCGGAAAAACCTCAAGCAGCCGGCGCAGATCAATCACCAGCGCCAAGCGGTCGTCATGCCGCAGCATTCCAATACAATGCGGCACGTTTTCCGGCGCTTGCTCGAGCAAATCTTCTGTGTTCACTGAATAGGTTCCGATGACTTCATCGGACGCGATGCCGATACGCAGGTCCTCGTGATGGTTCTCGCCGCGCAGGGAAGCGACTACCACGTGCTTGGGGAGCAATCCCGGCCGGCGTCCTTCCGTGATCGCAATGTCGATCAACGGCACGATGGCGCCGCGCAAATTGAATATTCCGACCAGGTATGCCGGGCCAAGCGGGAGCTTTGTCAGCAACGGCCATTCCAGAACTTCCTCGACGTCCAAAACGGGGAGGCAAAATCGCTCGCGCCCGCTGCGGAATACGCAATACTGTGATTCCGGCGGCCGTTCTTCAATCGGCCCAAGGGCTTCGAGCAGATCGCCGGTATCGGCGTCTGCGGGAAGCGGCTCAAGGTGGAAGTCTTCGCTCATCGATTATTCGCTTGCTCCGAATCTCTCACGCGAACCGCCGGACCGCGCGAAGCAGGTCTTCTCTTGTGAAGGGCTTCGTCACGTATCCGTCCGCTCCTTGCTGCTGGCCCCAAAACTTGTCGCTGGCCGAGTCCTTTGAAGTCACCATAATTACGGGAATCGAATTGAATTCCGCGCTCCCCTTCAGATCGCGGCAGATTTGGAAGCCATTTCGTCCCGGCATAACGATATCCAGCAGGATCACACTCGGCCGCTCGTTCGTAATCGTTTCCTCGACGCGTTTGGGGTCGTGGAGGGCAATCGGCCAATAGCCTTCTTTCTCCAGCAAGCTCTGCATCAACCTGACCTCAGCGGGCGAGTCATCAACGATCAGGACTTTTTTGTGCACAGCCGTGCTCTCCCCATACTTGTCCACAGAGCAGAGGTGCACGTCAGCAGCCAGGTTTTGCGTTCCGCGTGCCCTTGTGTCGTTTTAGGTTAAGTGTCTATAAACGAGCAGCTTACGGCTGCTGTGGGAGGACTTCACCGACGCCGCGAGGTTGACGCTGCGGTCTCTTCTGTCTCAGCTTGAGATGCATTCTCAGCTTCCTGCATCTCGCTCGCCAGCGATGAGAAACGCTGCATTACTTCATTGATTCTCAGTGCCATGCTGTGCATGGTTTTGATCTGCGCCAGCGACTGCGCGGAAAGTTGCCCGGGCTCCAGCAGCAGCAATTCGGCATTTCCAAGCACGGAAGTCAGGGCATTGTTCACGCTGTGTTTCATCTCCAGCATGTAGCGCCCGAGTGTGGCCTGATTCTCGTTCCTGGCGGCGTTACGCTCAGCCTGCCGCGCGATCTGCAATGCTTTCGCTCGGCGCAACGATTCGCCTGCGACGAGCAGAAGTGTTTGCGCCCAATCTTCGCGCAGTGGGATATGCAGCAACCTCGGGTACTTGGTGCGCAACTGCCCAAATTCTTGGGAGTCTGCCGGTACGCACAGAATCACTCCCGTTGCCGGCTCGAGGGACCGCAGCACGCTGGTAACTTTTCCATCGCGGACAGGTCCAACCACAACCAGGTCGTGGGCAGATGCATCTTGTTCACGCCATGAATCGCTATTGAGAACAGTAATGTTCGGGGCCTGGCGCTCGGTCTGCCAGCAGGCCGTCAGAAGCCGGGCAAATTCGGTATCATCGGTCAAGATGACTACGTTGGCGTGTCGCAATGAAAGAGCAGCTCCCTGAAGTTCTGTCCGGACTCGCCGGACCAATTTTGCCATCGGTTACAGCTTTTCTGCTTCGTTTAGCGCCGAGAGCAGACGTTTCGTACTGATCCCGAGGTTCACGGCCGCTTCCGTATCCTTCGCCTGCTTGGCTACGTCCACGCGTTCCTGCAATCGAGTGACTTCCAACCGCGCCATGTTCATCGCGCGGTCGAGCGACGTGGCGTTCCCCGTCTCCTTGGCGGATTCCATGGCCCCAGTAACTTGCACCCGGGCGACAACGGCTCGTCGCAAATCTTCCGCGGACGGCCCGTCTTCGCTGACGAACGCCGTTACTTCCCAAGACGATAAGAGAACTCGCGCTCCGCCGATTTTGACCGTAGTCATCGACCTGCCACGCGAGGGCGGCGTGGCGATCAGTTGCTCCCAGATTTGCTCCATACAGTTTTCAAAATCCAGCACCACAACGGCACCTGGCTCCGCAACAGCTGGCGTCGCAGGACGCTCCTTCGCTTTCGCGCTGGCATTGGAAGCAGTGGAGTCCGCCGCAGGCTTTTTCGCCGCGGGTAGAAGTTTTGCTGCTAGTGTCGCCTTCGGTTGCGGAGCGCTTTCGCCCGCCTTTCCGATGGACTCTTCGAGTGCCTGCTCCACATCCGTGCGCAGCCCGAGCAGCTTATCGAATGCTTGGCTGACTGACCTTTCCGTGTACTCTTTCTGGAACGGCTGTTTCCACTCGTCGGCAATCGTAGAAATTTTCGTGAGTGGTTCGCTCGCCGAGAGTCCCAAATTGTGGCAGTCGATGATGCCTACACCGGCGGATTGCAGTTGGCCGAGTCCGGCGCGGATGGCGATCAAGTCTGCATGCATCAGCTCGATCAGCGTACGGCGCAGCAGGAAATTAAACCGGATGAAGGCCGCCAGCGCCGCGGGATCGTAAAACATTCCGCCGGCCGATTCCTTCACCTTGCGGCCCTGTTCGATGAAATTCGTCTTCAGAATCTCCCGTAGGCTACGGAAACCCCGCAGCGATTCGATCATCTGCTCCAGCGGCGCGCACCATGCGAGCGGGGCCGGATCCACCTCTCCCAGCACCGGCTGCATCACCTGGGCAACGTCCGCAAGCTCGATCTGTTTGTGGTAGACCTTCGGGGGCACCTCGAGCGCAAAATATTGCGCGAGCATGAAGTCGATCTTGTCCCGGTCAACGTTACTCTTTTTGGATTTGCGCAAATGCCGCGCGATCAGAGAGCGAAGCCCGCTTTCACTATCATTCAGCGTGGTCATCTGCAGGAGATGACGGAGCTGATGCACCATGACCCGCTGGTCCATCGAATCCAGCCACTCGTGTACTGGGCTGAAGATCTCCAGATCGGGTTTCTCCGGGAGGTTGCGCTTCGCTTGCGCAAAGGGGATTTCGATTTCCAGCTGCTTCGCGAGCGCCAGATAGATCGGGAACACCGAGCGCGCTTCTTTCCATTGCGCCTGCCGCGGGCTCTCCGATCGAGCCGGGGCAGGAATATTCAGCGTTGTAGTCGTCTTGTTCACGGCTGTCTCACCACCCAGTCGCAGGGGCCTTCCAAGAATCGGACGGCCACTGCTTTGCGTCCTTCGTGGTACTGCATCCCGACGACAGTTGCCTCTGCCGGCCGCCCTTCTCCAGCGGCCTCGATCCGCACGCGATCGTCGAACTCCAGCGGCAGGTTCGAAAGGAAAATAGCGTGTTCCGGGCCGCCAAATTCCACAACCGCGGCCTCGCGAAAAATGGTTCCGCCTCCGCGCGACACGGCCACTTGTATTGGAATTCGAACGGGTCTTGCCTGCGGGAAGAATCGTGCCAACTGCTCCGCGCAGTCTTGCTCGTTCGTTGTGAGTGCCAGACCGCCGGATTTTCCCACGTCGCCCCTCGCCCTACCGGTCAGGTTCCGCTTGCTCTCTCGCGGCTAGACACACTATTCACCGCAAGAGACGTACACTTCCGCTGACACAGATGCACGCTGGACGCCAAATAGCCAAAAAGGCGTGACTGCTGCAACTTGCAGAAATGCTGAGGCTTAAGATTTTCTCGGAGCGTTATGTTGGCTCAACTGTCTCACCGTGAAACGATTCCGTCTCACTGCGTGACGTATCCAGGTTCCCAAAGGAATTGGCTTGAGACGTTTCTCTCGCTACTGGGGCGCTACTTGCGGGTCAGCTTCACCACCTGTCGAGCTTGCCTTTACCGCAATGTTGTATCGCTTCAGTTTTCGATACAGCGTGGCGCGGCTGATCCCCAGCATCTTTCCCGCCAAGGCTTTGTCGCCATTGGCTTGCTCAAATACGCGCAGAATTGTCATTCGTTCCATCTCCGCCAGCGCCGTGGTTGACAAGGTCGTGGAATCCTGAGTCACTACATTCCCCGAATCTGATTGCTCGCTCCGAATCGCCGGTGGCAGATCAGCAACGTCGATGATTTTCCCGTCACCCAGCGTTACTGCACGCGCGATGCAGTTCTCCAGCTCGCGGACGTTCCCCGGCCAGTCATAGTGCAAGAGGCTCTTCATCGCCGCAGCTGTCACCTGGATGTGCGAGCCCTTGGCGTAGCGATCCAGGAAGTGATGAACCAAGACCGGAATGTCGGAGCGGCGCTCCCGCAGGGGAGGGAGGTGCACAGTCACCACATTCAGCCGGAAATACAGGTCCTTTCGGAAGGTTCCGGAACGATAAGCAGCCTCCAGATCGCGATTCGTCGCTGCAATCACGCGTACATCGACGTTCACCTTCTCGTTGCTTCCAACTGGCCGCACTTCCTTTTCCTGCAATACGCGAAGTAATTTCGCTTGCATTTCCAATGGTAGTTCCCCGATCTCGTCCAGGAAGATCGTCCCACCGTCGGCTGCCTTGAAGAGACCGGCCTTCGATTTCGTCGCGCCGGTAAAAGCGCCCTTCTCGTATCCGAAGAGCTCGCTCTCCATGAGCGTCGGTACCAGCGAGCCGCAATCGACCGCTACGAAAGGCGTTTTTGCCATGGCTCCCCGGAAGTGAATCGCGCGTGCGGCAAGCTCCTTTCCCGTACCACTCTCGCCGGAGATCAGTACCGGCGTCCGCGTGTCTTTCAGCCGGGAAATCATGCGTAGGACATCCTGGATATTCGCGGAACTGCCGATGATCCCGTCCAGGTTTTCTTCCGTTGTAACTCGCTCGCGCAAAAACTCATTTTCCGTAACCAAACGCACCTTTTCAGCCATGCGCTGGAGCAGCAGGCGCATCTTCTCCACGCGAAAAGGCTTTTCGATGTAGTCGTAAGCCCCCAGTTTCATGGCATCCACTGCGGATTCGATTGAGCCGTGGCCGGTCATGATGGCGACTTCCGCGTGCGGGAGGAGCAATTTCGTCTGCTTTAACAACTCGACGCCGGACATACTTGGTAGCTTCAGATCGGTGAGCAGTAGATCCGGCGTATCGGAATCCAGTCGCGCCAGCGCTGCCTCCGCGCTTTCCGCCTCCGCACAGATATATCCCAGGGTGTTGCCGATCGTCATGCACAGGCGCCGGATGCTCTGTTCGTCATCCACCACCAGTAGTCGTGTTTTCATCTCGTCGCTCATGGTTTCCCGAATGTCTTCTCCACCATTGATATCAACTGCTGAACGCGAAAAGGCTTCTCGATGCAAGGTGTGCCGCTTTGCGCCAGGAACGCCTGCGTATCGCTGTTTGCTGTGTCACCGCTGATCAGGATGATGCGCGTCTTCAATTCAGGGCGGTTTTTTTGAATCCACCCGTGCACTTCCGCTCCGTTCACCGCTCCTGGCATTCGAATGTCGGAAATCACGCCCGCGTACTGTCCGTTCGAAAGCCGTTGCAATCCTTCCGCTCCCGACGAGGCATTCACCACCGCGTATCCCTTGCGCTCCAGCGCCGCCCGTAGAAAGGCGATGACGGACGGCTCATCTTCGATGAGCAGGATCGGCCCTCCCGTCCACAGCGCCTGTTGCGCTTTCATCGCCCTGCTTCCTTCGCTGCGGCCGCCGTGAGCGCCGCTTCCGTCGCCACTGGAATCCGCACCACAAAAGTACTCCCGGCTCCCGTTTCATTGTTCCAGCACTGAATTTCCCCCCCATGCGCCCGCACGATGCCGTAACAAATGCTTAGCCCGAGCCCCGTCCCTTTGCCCACCTGCTTGGTCGTATAAAAAGGGTCAAAAATGCGCTGCGGATCGCTAATCCCCGTTCCATTGTCGCTGATCGCCACTTCGATCATCTCCGCTTGCCGTCGCGTGTGAATCCTGATGCGCCCCCGCTGCCCGGCCTCTTGCACCGCATCGTACGCGTTATTGAGAATATTCAGAAAGACTTGCTGTAATTGCTGAGAGTCCCCCAATGCCGCCGCCAGCGCCTCTTCAAAATCTTCCACCACTTCAACGCCATGGCTGGCAAAGTCATAACTCCGCAGCTTGATTGTTTGCCTCAAGACGCTGTTTACTTGCACCAGTTCCCGTTGCACCGGTCTCTGCCGCGCGAAACTCAGCAAATCCTGCACGATGTCTTTCGTTCGCTGCGTCTCCTGCAGGATAATCTGCAAATCTTCCCGCGCCGATCCGGGCACCTCGGGATTTTCTAGCAGCAAATCGGTGAAGCCAAGAATCGCCGCCAGCGGGTTATTCACCTCATGCGCGACGCCGGAAACCAGCCGTCCAATCGTGGCCATTTTTTCGCTATGGGCCAGTTTCGCTTGCAGCAGCGCTGCGTCCGTAATGTCGGTCATCACTACCACAACGCTGTTCACCGCTTTCTGTTCGTCCCTCATCGGGCTGAGGCTGATCGAAAAATGTCCCATCGACCCGTCGCTCCGCCGCACTCGCAACTCCAGGTTTTCCACTTGATGCCCGTGCGCTGTCGTTTCCAGTGCCGCGTCGAAATCTTCCCGGTGCGAAGCCTCCACCCAGTCCACCAGCCGGTGCCCGATCAATTCGCCTTCTTGGTACCCCGCTTCATAGCACCGCCGGTTCGCGTAGCTGATCAACCCCGCCGTATCCAGCACCAGGATCATGCTCTGCGTCGTATTCAGGATTTTCTGATTGAAATCTCGTTCCCGCTGCAGCTGCGATTGAAATGTCTTCTGCTCCGTAACGTCCAGCATCAGTCCGCGTATCTGCGCGATGCGTCCGCGCGCATCGCGAACCGCCGTGATGTTTTGCAGCGTGTGCAGCAGCGTCCCGTCTTTGCGCCGCAATGTCTCTTCGTAATTGCGCAACACGCCTCTTTCGGAAAGGGCGCGCAGAAATCTCTCTCTCACCTCCGGCGCAGGATACAGATGCGGGCCCACGTCCGCCCGCAGCAACTCCTCCCGCGACGCGTAACCCAGCATCCTCACCATGGCGTCATTTACATCCAGGAATCTCCCGTCCGGCGTCGCGAAAAACAATCCTTCCTGAATGCTGTCAAACAGCTCGCGATACCGCCGTTCCGCCTCTCGCCGGTCGGTAATGTCCTTCAGTACATGGATCGTGCGCGTATCGCCATCAGAAACGCCAGGCGTACGCGAAGTCGAAACGAGAAAGATGCGCTCCGCCGACGCCGCCACGTACTCTTCCTTCGATCGCTGCGTATCACGGCAGAACGGGCAGGGTAGATCGCTCCCCGTTTCCGCGATCTGCCTCAAGCTGCTCATGGCCTCGCCTACCAAGGCCACGGGCGACACACCGAGATGGGAAGCGAGTGACCGGTTCGTTCGAACGATGTTCCACGCGCGGTCATGCACCACGATGTAATCGCTGATCGCATCGATGTCTTCCACCCACTGCCGTTTCGAACGCTCCAGTTGCGAGAATCGCCGGAAATTTTCCAGCGACAGCGCCGCATGACTCGCTAGCGCATGCAGCAATCGTTTCTCACCTGCACCCAGGGTCTTCCGATTCCGGATTAGGCACAGCGTCCCCAGCCGCTCATTGTCGCTTGCCGCGATCCGCACGAAGACGACCGCTCCCGGCTCTTCGGGAAAAGGAAACGCGGCGGCAGTTTCCTTGGGTATCGCTCGCGTTTCCACGTCGTTCTGGCTCTCGCGCGCGCACGAAATAATCCAGTTTGCGACGGCTTCCGCTGTTGACGCTCCTCCTGGCATGGAGTGGAGCTCCGTTTCGCGTCCACGGTAAACGGCCACCCCTCCCCAGATGGCATCCAGCATGCGCGTCGAACGCAGTGCAAACTGTTCCAGAAAATCCGGCAGATGCCTGGACTGCGCCGCCTCCACGGCCAGCTCCATCAATTCTTCGGCGTGTCTGGATAACGGCGGGGCAAATTTCACGCGTCCGCGCTCGGTCTTGGGATGAGGCGACACTCTTGATTTCATTCTGCGCATCGACGAAGAGGAAAACGGCCAGGCGTCTCAACTTGCGAGTCGCTGCTCTCCCTTAACCCTACCGGGGAGTCTCAATGTGAGTCAATTGCTCGGCAGCACTGTGTTGCGAAATCGCCTACACCTGCGATGCTTCCCACTACTCTCTCCGTCTCAGCCTGAGACCTCAAACCTGCGGGCACAAGCCGCCTGAGACAAATGGTACCCCAAACCTCGGTTGCCAATCCTCTTCTAAATCCTCGATAACTTGCGGTTGCTCTGTTACTTACCGCTTCTCGACCACTTGCGTTTTGATTATTCCTTAGCTTTTGCGCCGTGGCATCCCACGTGCCTTCTCTTACGCGGGACAACTTCGCATCCCATCAGGAGTAGTGTCGATGAGAATCAGCCGGTGGAAGAAGTGGGCTGTGGCTACAACTGCGGCGCTCATTTTTTCAGGCGCTCATGTGTTTGCCCAGTCTGGTTCGACGGACGAATCCAAGCGCAAGGTCAAGACCAAGAAAGCGTCTGTGTACCCAGAACTTGCTAGACGAATGAACGTTTCTGGGAAGGTCAAGATTGAAGTCGTCGTTTCCCCGGACGGACGTGTGAAAAGCACGCGAGTCGTAGGCGGACACCCCTTGCTCGTCCAGGCCTGCCAGGACGCGGTGAAGGAATGGAAGTTCGTGCCTGCGCCGGAAGAGACCACGCTGGTTGTGGAATTCGAATTTCATGCCAATTGAGAAACAGATGAGGAAGGGTTGTTCCGGCAGAAGCGGCCATCTTCACGCCGCCCTGCTGTCGTGAGCGGAGGCATTTTGCAATGACCATCGGAAAAAAACTCTACGCGGGTTTCGGCCTGATACTTGGCGTTCTTGTCTTGCTGTTCCTCGTGAACATCTTCGCGGGTTTCAAGGAAAAGTCCGCGCGGACGGATGCAAGTTCGGCCCTTGAGAGCGTTCGCACCGTGGAATCCGTGCGCTATCAGATTATGTTGAACCGCCTCAACATGAATAACTTCCTCCTCAGTGGCGACCCCCGCGACGAAGAGAAAGTCAACAAAGGGTTTACCGACATTTCCGATCTCGTCAAGCGCGGCGAATCCCAGGCCAACAACGACGTGGTCCACACCGCCCTGATCCAGGTGGAGAGCACCGAAGCCAGTTGGGCCGATAATTTTGCCAAGCCTCTCATCGCCAAGCGCCATCAAGTCGATTCCGGCGACGCCACTGTTTCTGACCTTCAGATTTTTTATCTGCAGAAGGATCCTTCGTCCTGGTTGACGAAGTCCGCCGTCGTTCTTGATCAAAGCAATGCCGACATCACCAAATTTCTCGACCAAACCACAAAGTCGGCGAACACCGCGACTTCCGTCAGCGCTTTCATGACTATCGGCGGAACCTTGCTTGCCCTGCTCGCCGGCGGATTCGTCGCCGTCTGGACCGCCAAGTCCATCACCGAACCTTTAAACCACCTCATTACTGTCGCGCGCGAAATTGGCGACTCTGGCGACCTCGATCAGAACATTGATATTCACCGCAACGACGAAATCGGCGCTCTGGCCACTACTTTTAACAACATGGTCGCCTACCTGAAAGAAATGGCCAGCGTCTCCATGTCCGTCGCCGAAGGCGACCTGACCGTGGAGGTCGTGCCGCGTTCCAAGCGCGACACCCTCGGCAATGCTTTCCTTCGCATGTCCCACGGGTTGCAGGAACTTGTCCGCACCACTCGCGATTCCGCCGGGCAAGTCTCGGCAGGTTCCAATCAAGTCGCCGGCGCCGCTGATGAATCCGCGAAGGTCAGCGTCCAGGCCTCTTCCGCCATCGAGGAAGTCACCAGCACCATGCACGAGATGAGCATCAACGTGCAGAACGTCGTGAAGAACACCCAAGTTCAGGCTTCCAGCGTCGCGGAAACCTCCGCCTCCATCGATCAGATGGTTACTTCCATTCAGCGCGTGGCCGATACCGCCAAGGTTTTGCTCGATATCGCCAACCGCTCGCGCGAGGAAGTTGTCACCGGCATTCAGACCATGGAAAAGGCCACCGACGG
>WNGK01004422.1_pt1 | contig 15017 bp, 11 predicted proteins | sample 5400601 | NCBI WGS metagenome assembly WNGK01 (sample SAMN13153376, study PRJNA577476) | soil metagenome | isolation source: 60 cm soil or saprolite under Garry oak tree replicate 1 | place: USA:California | collected 2016-06-15 | reverse complement strand
CGTCATCGGCATGAACCGCTGGGTGCTGCGGGTCGTCGCGTACGCCGCCCTGATGACCGACGCCTACCCGCCGTTCCGCCTGGACCAGGGCGGGGCCGGCGTGCCCGCCCCCGGACCCGATGACCTCGCACCAGCATCGACCGCCTCGGTCCCGGCACCGGCCGCACCCGTCCGCTGAGGGACCCCGTGGCCGTAGCGAACACCATCCTGCGGCGGGCGCACACACGCCATGTCCGGCCCGGCGCCTCCATGCCGGCCAGTTCGCTGGTGCCAGTCCGTCCGGCGTGGCGCTTGCAGACAGCTGGGCCCCCGGAGCTGCTGTGGGGCCGCTGGGGGAAATTATGACCAAGTCACCCGAAACCCTCGTAGTGCCATCCGTGGTGGCCGCGAAGCACGGGGTCCGGTTTCTGCCGCCGGCCCGCTACCGTCATCCAGGTGATGTGATCCGCCTGATCATCGCCGGGCTGGTGCTGGCCGGGGCGCTGGCGGTTACCGTCGCGACCCATGCCACATACGCCGGAGCCAGTGCTGCTGCCGTGACTGCTCTCGCGCCTTCTACCCTGGCGGGCCGGCTGCTGGCCGGGGTCGTACAGGTTGCCTTCGTTGTCGCGGCCCTCGCCACGGTAGTCGTGACGTTGCGTTACCGCCGGTTCCGGCTGCTGGTCAGCCTAGCGGCCGGCGCTGTTCTGGCGAGCGCGGTGGTGATCGGGATCATTCATCTGGCGGGCGGGCAGCGGCCCCGTGATCTGGCGACCGCTGCCGGCCAGTGGTTGTGGCTTACCGGCGCGTCGCTGGCGGGCCCCGTGCTGCTGGCCGCCGCGGTGGCCGTCATGGTCGCCGCGGCGCCGTGGCTCAGCCGCCCGTGGCGGCGCGCCGCCTGGGTCACCTTGTGGCTTGCCGCCGTAGCGCGGCTGGTCACCGGCACGGTTTCGCCGATGGAGGCGGTTGTGGCGTTCGCCGCCGGGGTCACGGCCGGGGCCGGCGTGCTCGTTTTGTTCGGCGTGCCCGACCGGCGCATCGGCCCCGAAGGGATCGCGACGGCGCTGGGCTCGGCAGGCCTGCCGGTCGCCAGTGTCGAGTCGGCCGCCGTCGAGGCGAAGGGCTCGCGGCCGTTCGTTGCGGCCGCCGAGGATGGAGCGCCGTTGTTCATCAAGGTGCTCGGCTCGGATCAGCGGGACGCCGACCTGCTGTACCGCGCCTACCGGTTCATCCGGCTGCGCGACGTCGGCGACACCCGGCCCGCCGCCTCGCTTATCCAGGCGGTCGAGCACCAGGCGCTCGCCGCGGTCATGGCCGAGCGGGCCGGGGTGGCGGTGCCCGCCATCCGCCAGGTGATCAAGACCGCCGACGGGTCCGCGCTGCTAGCGATGGACCGCGTGGACGGCAGTTCGCTCGACCAGATTCCCGTGCAGCGGCTTAGCGACTCGATGCTCCGGAAGGTGTGGGACCAGGTGGATAGGCTGCACCGGGCGCGGATCGCGCACCGCTCGCTGCGGCCGGCCAACATCGTGGCCGACGGTACGGGCCGGCCCTGGATCGTCGACTTCAGCTTCTCCGAGCTGGGCGCCACGCCGCGCCAGATGGCGCTCGACACCGCCGAGCTGCTAGCTTCCCTCGCTGCCATCATCGGGGCCGACAAAGCGGTCGCCACCGCGGCCGCGGTCATCGGCCCAGACAGCCTCGCGGCGGCGGTGCCGCTGCTGCAGCCGCTCGCGCTGTCGGCTGGCACCCGCCGCGCGGTCGCCCGCCGGGACGGCCTGCTGACCCAGACCCGGGCGGCGGCCGCCACCGCGAGCGGCCGGGAGGACACCGAACTGGCCCGCATCCAGCGTGTCCGTCTCAGGACGCTGCTGGCGATCGCCGCGGCCGCGGGCGCGTTCTACTATCTGCTCCCTCAGCTGGCCCAGGTGGGAAGCAGCTGGCGGGCCGTCCAGTCGGCGGACTGGGCCTGGCTGCCGCTGGTCATCGCCTTGTCGGCCACGACCTACCTGGCCAGTGCTGTCGGGCTGATCGGCGCGGTGCTTCCCCGGATCCGGTTCTGGCCGACCGTGCTGGCCCAGGCTGCCTCCTCGTTTGTCAACCGCGTCTCCCCGGCCAACGTCGGCGGCATGGCGCTCAATGCCCGGTACCTGCAGAAATCCGGGGTGGAGACCAGCGCCGGCGTCGCCGCGGTCGGAGTCAACAGCCTGGCCGGCGCCATCGCGCACCTGGTTTTGCTGGTGGTCTTCTTCACCTGGTCAGGCCACGGGCTCGCCCATGCCTTCAAGCTGCCGTCGAGCAGCAAGCTGCTGCTGATCCTCGCCGTCATCGCGGCGATCATCGGCATCGTGCTGGCGACCCGTCCGGGCCGCCGGTTCGCCGCGGGCAAGCTGATACCCGGCCTGGTGTCGGCCGCCGCCAGCCTGAAGCGGGTGGCGCGCAACCCGGTCAAGATGCTCATGCTGTTCGGCGGGTCGGTAGCGATCACGCTGGCCTACGTCGGCGCGCTCGCCGCCTCGGTCCAGGCGTTCGGCGGGGGGCCGGGCGTCATCCTCATCGCCGCCGTGTACATGGGTGCCGCGGCGATCGCGGCCGCCGCCCCCAGCCCCGGCGGCCTGGGCGCGATCGAGGCGGCCCTGATCGCGGGCCTGACCGGCGTCGGCATGCAAGCCGGACCCGCCGTGTCCGCCGTGCTGCTGTACCGGCTGGCCACCTACTGGCTGCCCGTCGCGCCCGGCTGGCTGGCATGGCGCGCCCTGCTACGGCGGGACTACGTATGAAACCCCGCGCAGTGCTGACAGCGGCCTGCACCGGGCTGACGGTCACGCTGGCAGCCTGCACGTCCCCAAGCGGTCACGTCCCGTCCGCAGCCGGGAAACCGGCCGGTCGGCCCGGCGCGGTCATCACGGTCGGGTCGTTCGATTTCCCCGAGAGCGTTCTGCTCGCCGAGATCTACGGACAGGCGCTCACCGCGGCCAGCTTCCCGGTACGGATCCTGCCGAACCTGGGCCCCCGCGAGCTGGTCGATCCGGCACTGATGAACGGCCTGGTCCAGCTGGTGCCCGAGTACGCCGGGTCGGCGCTGGAATTCATCAGCCTGGGACGGCTGTCCGTCACGTCCGATGCCGCGGCGGCCAACCGGGCACTGGCCGGGTCGGCGGCGGGCCACGGGCTGGTGGCGGCGCGCCCGGCTCCGGCGCAGGACGCCAACGCGATCGTGGTCACTGCCGCGACCGCGGCCCGCTACGGGCTGCGGTCGATCGCTGACCTGGCCAGGGCGGCGCCGCGGCTCGTCTTCGGCGGCCCGCCCGAATGCCCCGAACGCGCCTACTGCCTGCCCGGGCTGCAGCGGGCCTACGGGCTGCGCTTCAAGGCGTTCATCCCGCTCGACGCCGGAGGGCCGCTGACCCTGCAGGCCCTGCAGGTCGGGAACATCGGCGCCGCGCTGCTGTTCACCACCGACCCGGGCATCCCGGCGCGGCACCTGGTCGTCCTGGCCGACGACCGCGGGCTGCAGCCGGCCGAGAACATCACTCCCCTAGTGCGCCGGGACGTGGTCGTCCGCTACGGCCCGAACCTGCTCGCCGCGCTCAATAAGATCTCGGCCCTGCTGGACACCGGCACGCTGCGCGCCCTGGACGCGCAGGTGGAGCTGGACGGGCACGAACCTCGCTCGGTGGCCAAGGCCTGGCTGCGCGCACACGGGCTGATCCCGCAAGGGGGTGCTGTGCATTGAGTGAGCACATCGGGCGCGCGGCCGCCGGGAACGGCCGGGTCACCGCGCCGCCGGGCCCGGCCGTCCCTAAGGGCCGCCGGCAGCGCCGGCCGACCGGCGCGCCGCCGCCGCTGCCGCACCCGGTCACCATCACCACGACGGCGTGGCTGATCCTGCTGGCCGCAGTCCTGGCCGGCGCGTTCGTGGCCTCCCAGCACACGCCGTGGCTCGGGATTGATGACCGGGCCAGCACAGCGGTGCTGCGCCTGTTCGCCGGGATGCGGACGCCGTGGCTGACCGATGTGGCCAACGGGATCGACGGGGCGGGTTCCGGCTGGGGGGTCACCGTGCTCGGCCTGTCGGTGGTCGCCCTGACGATGGCGTTCCGGCGCTGGCGGCACCTGCTGGTGTTCCTGGGCAGCCTGTTGTTCCTGGAGTTCGCCGGGACGTCGATCTACTTCGCGCTGTCCCGGCCACGCCCGTACGGCGTGCCGGTCATCGGCAGCTGGGCTGGGTATTCGGGGGTCTCGCCCCCGGTGGCGGTCGTCACGATCTTCTTGATGGGCGCCGTCTACTGCCTGGCCGTGCCGGGCCGCCCCCGCACCTACACCAAGGCCGCGGCGGCCGCCGTGGTCGCCCTGTTCGGTCTTGCCCGCCTGTACCTGGGGGTCGATCACCCCGGCGATGTGCTGCTCGGCGTGGCGTTCGCGGTGGCGACCGCGGTCGCCGCGTTCCGGTTCTTCACCCCCAGCGAGGTGTTCCCGGTTGTCTACCGGCGCGGCCGGACCGCGCACGTTGACGTGACCGGCCGCCGCGGCGAGGCGATCCGCCAAGGCGTGCACGACCAGCTCGGGCTCGACGTGACCGAGATCAAGCCGGTCGGCCTGGAGTCCTCGGCTGGCTCCACCCCGCTGCGGCTGCGGGTCGAGGGCTCGGATGAGTTCCTGTTCGCCAAGCTGTACACCAAGGGCCACGTCCGCGCCGACCGCTGGTACAAGCTGTGGCGGACCATCTTGTACGGCTCCCTGGAGGACGAGTCTCCCTTCAAGACGGTGCGGCGCCTGGTCACCTACGAGGACTATGCCCTGCGCCTGCTGCAAGACATCGGGGTCCGCACGGCCCGGCCCTACGGCATCGTGGAGATCACGCCCGAGCGCGAGTACATGCTGGTCACCGAGTTCTTCGCCGGCGCCGTCGAGATCGGCCAGGCCCAGGTCGACGACCCGGTGATCGACCAGGGGCTGGTGATGATCCGCCAGATGTGGGACGCCGGGATCGCCCACCGCGACATCAAGCCGGGCAACCTGATGGTCCGCTCCGGGGAGCTGCTGCTGATCGACGTGGCCTTCGTCCAGGTCCGCCCGTCACCGTGGCGGCAAGCGGTCGACCTGGGCAACATGATGCTGGTCCTGGCGGTCCGCAGCGACCCGCAACGGGTCTACCAGCGGGCGCTGGCCTACTTCACCGAAGCCGAGCTCGCCGAGGCCTTCGCCGCCACCCGCGGGGTCGCCAGCCCGACCCAGCTGCGTGCCTTCATGAAACGAGACCCGCGCGACCTGCTCGGCGAATTCCGCGCCCTGGCCCCGCAGCGGCCGCCCATCGTGCTGCAACGCTGGAGCATCAAGCGGGTCGCCCTGGCGGCCGCGATGCTCGGCCTCATCGCCGCCGCCGTGTTCGAAACAGGCGATGCCTTCTTCCCGGCGGCCCGGAATCTGGGCGTCTCCGCCCCCAGCTGCGGCACCGGCCACTCAATGATCCTCAGCGCCCAGGCCGTCCCGTCCGCGGCCCTGCTGCCCTGCATCGCCGCGCTCCCGTCGGGCTGGAGCATCGGCGGCGCCGACATCTCCACCGGGAAGGCCAGCCTGTGGCTGGACTCCGATCGGGCAGGACCGAGGGCCATCACCGTCACCCTGACCGCGGCCTGCGACACCTCGCGCGCCCACCAGATCCCCTCCGACCAGCCCGGCATGCGCCGATTCGAGGATCCGCTGAGCCTGGCGCCGCAGTTCTCCGCCCTCCGTCTCTACACCTTCCCCGGCGGCTGCGTCACCTACCGGTTCAGCTTCGCGCCCGGCGCCTCCCCCGTGCTGGGCGATGCCGCCGGCAGCGCGCTCTCCTTCCAGCCCCGGACCGCGCTCGTCGACTTCATCCGGCACACCGAGGGCCTTTCCCTATGCGGGCGAGGTGCCGCGTGCCCAGGCTGAGCAGGGAAGCAGCTCCTCCGGCAGGCGCGGGCAAGGCCGGCGGGGCGCGGAAGCCGGGCAGTAGGCTGACCTGGTGGGTTCCGGGCCCCGGACGGCAGGGTGTACCAGCGCAGACGGGTCGGCGTACTGGTGCCCGCCGCCGGGCTCGGCGTAGTGATCGTGTGCGGGGTGCTCGTGGCGAACCGGCTCATCGCGGGGTACAGACGTGGCCCTGTTCCACCAGAGCAATCACTGGCCAGGGTGGCTATATCCGCCGATGTGGGTAGTGCAGTTGTCCGGAGTGATCGGGGCGCTTCCCCTGCTGTCTGCCGCAGCCGCGCTCCTTAGGAGATTCCGCCTGGCCGCTGCCCTGGCGGCAGCGGCGCTGCTGAAGATATCGCTGGAGTCCGTGGCCAAGACGTTTGTGCAGCGTGCTCGGCCCGCGGAGACAGTACCCGACGTGATCTTGCGGGGCAATTCCGCTGCTCACGGGCTCAGCTTTCCCTCAGGCAACCTATTGTGCGTTCTTCGATGGCCCGGGCGCGCTCGGAGGTGCCTCAGTTCATGACATGGTCCGGTGCTGTCCCGTGACAGTCTGCAGGTGCACCGGGACCTCGTCGCAGGCCGCCGACCCGGCGGCAGGTGACAGTGGGCCCGCCGCTCCCGATGGGTTCCTTGCACCGCCGAGTCCGGTCAGGGCAGCTGACTGATGACCGTGACTCTGAACGGGACGGCCAGCAGCTCGAGCAGCGGTGCGTACGCGCCCGTCGCCGCGGCTTCCCGCATGTGGGCCTCCCGCGCCTCGGCCGACTCCCAATCGGCGATCTCGACCAGGACATCGGGGTCGTCGAGCACCCCGTACCGCGTGCTGCCAAGGAAGCCGTCCTGGCCCGGTCCCTGCGCCGCGATCAGGTTCTCGAGCACGCCCTTGAGCTCATCCCGCAGGCCGGGTTTGGCCTGCAGTTCGATGATCACGTTGATAGCTACGTGGTCCTCCCTGGTCGTCCCTGATCCGCACATGCGATGCGCGCCCGCACCCGCCAGCCCGACAACCCTGCGAATCGTCCCGCTGAGGCTTGACCAGGACGGCTGACGATGACTATGCCGGCTGGCCAGCTGGCACGACGCCGAGCTGCTGCATCAGCGACAGCATGTCCGCGACGCCCCAGTGCTCGCAGACCAGGCCGGCACCGTCGAACCTCATGATGTCGATGAGCTGCACGTCCACGCGCGTGCCGGCCGGCGGCACCCCCATGAACTCGCCTTTGTGCGTTCCCGTGACCTTCACCCGAGCCACGGTCTTGTCCCCGCTCGCGATCAGGTCCTCGACGGTCATGCGCCAGTCGGGAAACGCGGCCAGCAGGATCCGGAAGAACTCGAGCGTCCCCTCCTTCGTGGCAGGAATACCTGGCCCGCCTGGCCGCTGGTGCTCGACGAAGTCCTCCGCTACCAGATCGCCGAACCCGGCGATGTCTCCCGCGTTGATCCGCTCGTAGCTATTCCGCATGGTCGCAGCGTGGTCCACGGTCGCCCTCCCTTGTTCGTGGTCGCAGCACGCGTTACTGCCTGCGATCCGATTGTGCTGGCGGCCGGCGGCGAAGACATCACTCGATCGAGCGATGTACCACGGCGGCGAGCGCGACCCGGTTCGGCACGCCCAGCTTGGCGAACACGTGCCTGAGGTGGGTGTTGACGGTGTGCGGCGAGATGTACAGCCGCCTGGCCACAGCACCGTTCGTCAGTCCCTCGGCGACCAGCAGCGACACCGCCCGTTCGGTCCCGGTGAGGCTCCCCCAGCCGCCGGCCGGCCGGTGCCTGGGCCCGCGCGGGCCAGGACGGACGCCGAGAGCCCGCAACTGCGCCCGGACCCGGCCTGCCCAGGCATCGGCGCCCGCCTGCTCGTAACGTTCAAGTGCCTCAGCCAGCAGCGCCGCTGACTCGTCCCGCCGCCCGCTCTGGGCCAGCAGCCTCGCCGCGTCCTCGCAGGCCCCGGCGTGCTCGGCCAGGAGCGGCGTCCGGCGGGCGAGCGCGACCGCCTCGATCATCGCCTCGACCTCGCCGCCGACCAGTCCCTGGCAGCGCAGCGCCAGGCTGCGCACCGTGGGCACCTCCGGCGCCAGGGCAACTCCTGCCGCGACGACACTGGCCACCTCGGCAGCGACGGCACGATGACCCAGCGCCAGGGCCAGGCGCACGAGATCAGGGGCGAGACAGCGGTGGTAGTAGCGGTTCTCCCGTGCGGCGTCGAACCGCCAGCACCGCAGCAACAGGTCATAGGCGCCCTGCCGGTCGCCCTCGGCCGCCTTCAGCCCCGCCACCGCGAACGCGAGTTCTCCCGCGTTATAGCTCAGCTGGTCGCCTTCCAGCGAGCCGGCGATCCCGGCGGCCAGCTCGCTCGCGGCCCGGTGATCGCCCGCGGCCGTCGCGATGATGACCCGGTAGGCGAGCGATTGTGACACCAGAAGCTGGTTGTCCTTCTCCTGCGCGGCCTGGCCGCCGGCAATCAGGCCGGGAACCGCGTCCTGCCACTCCCCGATGACAAATGACGCCCGAGCGTCGGCCATCAGCGTCTCGGAGAACCACCACCCCGAGCCGAACTCGTCGTCGAGAGCCTCCCGGTACGCGGCTCGCGCCTCGCCGATAAGGTCGCAGTCGAACAGCGCCAGGCCGAGGAAGTACTTCGGCTGGAGCGGCAGCGATCTCGTGTCGTGCGAGTCAGCAGCCAGGGCGGCGGCCCGCCGGGCGTGGGCCAGCGCCTCGCCGTATCGGCCTTGCCGCCCCACCGCCACCATCAACGCCGTCAGGGCCCACACTGTCATCGCCGCGTCGCCTGCCTGCTCGGCGATGACGAGCGCCCGGCTGGCGGCCGATTCGCCCGCCTGGCGGTCGCCTGTATACGTCAAAGCCCAGCTTTGCTGGGCCAGCATCAGCACCTGATCGGACGGCCGAAGCCGGGCCGAGCCGGCCAGGCTGGCCTGCGCTAGGGTGATGAGCTCGGCGGCGCGGTTCTGCAGAGCCAGCGCGCCAAGAAGCGCAAGGCGCAACGGGGTGTCCACTTCGGCGGCGTGCTGCCGGGCGAGCACCGCTTCGGCACGGGCTGACGCCTCGGCCACCTTCCCGGCCCGCAGCAGCGCCTGGACCACCTCCGACGACACCAGATCCGCGTCGCGGTGACCGCCTGGCAGCAGCGCCTCGGCGCGGCGAATGAGCTCGACGCTGACCAACGGCGCCTGTGCCGACGCCTCGCGGGCAGCGTCCCGCAACCATGCGACCGCCTGCTCGTCGCCCCGCTCCGCTCCGAGCAGCAGATGATCCGCCACGTCCAGCCGGTCCGCGCCCGCGGCCATCAGCGCGACCGCGGCCTCACGGTGCAGAAGGCGGCGGGCCGGCGGCGGCATGTGCTGATAGATCGCGTCGTGCACGAGCTGGTGCCGGAACACGACCCGGTCGTCAACTTCGTCGAGAAGCTGAGCGTCGAACGCGTCGCTGAGCTGGCCGACCACCTCGGCCGGCGGTCGGCGGGCGACAGCGGTGACATCGCGAAGCGACACGGCATCGCCGAGCACCGCCGTGACCTGCAGCAGCTCCAGCGTTGCCCTTGGCAGGTGCTGTAGGCGGCGAACCACCAGGTCACTGAGCGAGGCCGGCAGCTCCGAGGTCGTCGCCTCGACGCTGTCCCCGGCGCGGAGCAGCATCCCTTCATCGGCCAGCGAGCGCAGCATGGCCACGGCCCACAGCGGGTTCCCGCCGGCCTTGGCCAGCATGGCGGTCAGGGCGGGACCAGGAGACGCCCCGAGCACGTGACAGGCAAGCACGGCCACGTCGTCGGACTTCAGCGGCTGGAGTTGCAGGGTGCGCGCGCCCCCGGCCGCCAGATCATCGAGCAGCCGGACCACTTCGGCCGGCAGCGGCGACGGCCGGGCTGTCACCACGACAAGCAACGCCGCCAGCGGCAGCTGCCGTACCACCGACAAGATCGCCAAGAGGCTTGCGCTGTCCGCCCAGTGGATATCTTCGGCCACCAGCAGCACCGGGTGCTCGGCGCACGACGTCTCCACCAGGTCTACGATCTCCTCGACGACCCGGTACTGGATGTCGCCAGCGGCCCGGTCCGGCGCCCCAGCGCCCTGGCCGGCCAGCAGCGCGCCGATCCCAGCCCGGCGCGGGTCTGGTGACCGCCGGCTCAGATCCAGCGCCGCGGCGACCACACCGAACGGACGGGTGCGCTCAAAGGGATGAGCCTGGCCGCAGAACACCGCCACGTCATGCGAACGCGCATCATCGACAATGCTCTGCACCAGGCGGGTCTTGCCGATGCCGGCTTCCCCTTCGATGGCCAGCGCCGACGCCCGCCCGTCACTGAGCTGGCGGACCGCAGCCGCAGCCAGGCCGAATTCGGCCTCCCGCCCCACGAGCCCCTCCGCCGAGGACATCCTCAAAGCCTCCCCCACACCGACAGCTTCCCCCACCCCGGCGCCAGAGTCCAGCCGAAGACCAGCCAAAACAGGCCAGCCAGGGGCAAACCCGGGTAACGGTAACGCTTGCTGGCACGGCGACCGGGGCCGCCAGCGGCTGAGTATCCTAATGTCGCTCGCATCAAGGACGGGTACACCGCCTTCGCCAAGGGCGATTTCGCCGCTCTCAACGACCTGTTCGCCGAGGACCTGCTCTGGCACGCCGCCGGACGGAATCAGCTAGCCGGTGAGCATCGCGGGCGGGAGGCCGTCTACGGGTTCTTCGGCAAGCTCATGGAGGTCACCGAGGGATCGTTCCACCTTGACCTGCATACGGTCTTGGCCGACGACGAGTACGGCGTCGCCCCGGCGGTCGCCACGGCCAGCCGGGGCGGCCGGAGCATGGAGGTCAACGAAGCGCAGGTCTTTCATCTGCACGACGGCAAGGTGGTGGAATTCTGGAACGCCCCCACCGATCAGTACACCGCCGACGAGCTCATCGGCTGACCGGGCGGCAACGTCACCGGGAGGTCACGCTCAGCCAATCGGGTGCGGACGGACCGTGAATATTCGGGAGGTTCGCTGCGCTTTTTGGGTCGGCCTGCGGCCTGGCCCTCGCCGCCCTCGTCGCCGTCGCCGGGCAGGAACTCCCAGCCGCGGCGCAGAACACGTCGGCCAGATCGGGGAACAACGCCCGGCCGCGCCGCTGAGCACCGCGACCTGGGCCAGGTGCACCACCCGCGCGGGGAGCGGGGCCTCCTCGCGCGGCACCCGCACAGCCGTCCCTTGCCGTCGTACCGGGCGGGCAGCGCGGCCAGCTTGTCATGCAGCCGCGGCCCGACGCCCAGCCGGCTGGTGAGCCGTTGCGTGACCTCGCATACCGCGATGACGTTCTCCGGGACGAACTCCGCCGGGTGGGCCGCCAGCCGGCCGGGCCGGCGCACCCCGGTGAGGGCCCGTCACCGAAGACGTTGCGCATCGTGAGCCCTGCCATCGCCCGCGGCTCGGTAGCATCGGCGGTCCCGACCCTCTCCCGGCCCGTCATCTCATCACCCACGTAGGCGGTGAACGACAGATTGCCTGCCGTGTACCCGATATGGTCCAGCCGCGCCAGGTAATACGCCGCGGCAAGCTCGTCGCCGCCCGCGCCGGCCCGCCGGGCCAGGCGGGTCGCGGTCACGGAGGTGGCCAGCCCGTCGCCACCGACACCGCGGCGACCAGCTCAGCCAGGAGAACCGGGGTCACAAGGGGTCACCTGGTCAGCCGGTCGACTCGTCCGCGGCCGTCAGGTCGGCTGGACGTGCGCGCGACAGTCGTCAGGCCGGATTCACCGAGAGTTGCAGCCCAGCGAGGACGGGCAGCCAGACATCTTCGGCGTCTCGTGGTGAGTCGGCGTGGTCGACCTGGTCGATCTCCAGCCGGACCATGCAGCCGCCCGGGGCCGGCCGCAGCAGCCAGGTCAGGTACACCGGCGGGTCACCCGGCCCGGCTTGCAGCAGGTAGGACAGCCGTTCCTGGCAGCGGGCGTGCAGGACCTGGCCGATCGCCGCGGCGCGCCCGACGACGCGGAACTCGATCGGGTCGCCGGAAACCCAGCTCGAGTGTGCCGCCAGGCCGTACAGGTAAGCGGCGGTCTGTCCCGGGTCGGTCAGCGCCGTCCACACCAGCCCGGGATCGGCGCGGACGTGAGCGGCGAAGACGTGCCCGGCGCACGCCATGCCGCGCGGCGGGCAGCCCGGCTCACCGCGCGGCGGGCGGCTAGGCTCGATGTCGCGGCCAGACATGGCGGTGATCCCCCTCTGCGCGGGTGCGGGCATCGGCCAGCGTCTCCGCCAGCCCGTGCCCGCACGCCTTCACACGTGGTCGGATGCCTTTTCGAAGATCACGATCGTTTCGGGACGGACACCATCGAACTTCATCGCGTCGGCCCCGGGCTGGGACTGCAGGAGCTCCTGAAAGGCTTCCATGTCGGGTATTTCCAGGATCAGCCCCACACGATTGGACTTCGCGGTATCGGTGAAGAGCTGGCCCGTGATGCCCATGGGCCCGAAGAGCTCTTGCCGCTTGGGCGAGTGAAGCCAGTGGTCCACGTCGTCGACTTCGTGGAAACCGATATACGTTGCCATGTCACGAACCCCCAGGTCTCGAAAGAAACTGACTGCATGCGACCGATTGTGCCGGCGGCCAGCGGCGAAGACATCACTTGATCAAGTGATGTGCCACGGCGGCGAGCGCGACCCGGTTCGGTACGCCCAGCTTGGCGAACACGTGCCGGAGATGGATGTTCACGGTGTGCGGGGGACTTACAGCCGCCTGGCCACGGCGCCGTTGGTCAGTCTCTCGGCCACCAGCAGCGACACCGCCCGCCCGGTCGCGGTCGGGCTTTCCCAGCCGCCAGCCGGCCGACGCCTGACCCGTGCGGGCCGGGACGGGCGCCCAGGGACTCGCAAATTACACAAGAAATGAAATATCCCGGAAAAGCGGTATAGGCCTTAATCCGCTAAGGGGCGGCTGCTTTCTTTCCGGCCGCGATGCGCTCTTCGATATTTTCCCGGACCCAGTCCAGCCCGAAGTCGGTGAGCATGGCGCGCATACCCTGTTCAAGTGCTGCAAGCTGCTCGTCATCCATCGTGATTCTCCACACGCGCTCCAGGAACCCCGCGATCATAGTGGATCCTATGTGACGAGAAGGGCGTTGGTCCCCCCACCGACACGTCGTGCTCATCTGCTCCTGCCATTCCAGCTACCGGGAACTGGTCATTCACATCCGGTTCCGCCGAGAGCAAGCCGACTTCGTTAGGCAAGGCGTTGGCCCGTTCTCGGGTGCTGAGATGTCGTCGGTGACGGTCAGGTCTGCAGGTCGAACATGACTGGCTATTCAGCGGCGTGTTCGCCATTTGATCTTTCACCTGTCCTATGCATGGCTGGATGGCAGGTATGGGCCATCTGCTTTGTCAGCTGGGGCCTGCGCGGCCGGTCCGGGCTGCCTTCCGCGATGAGCGGGGCGATGCACACGGTCAAGTGACCGGCCGACCCGGTCGCCGCGGCAGCCGCCCGGTGTCGTGCGGAATCGGCTGATCTGATGTGCGGCCTGTTGACCGCGGGCGGTGGTTACGCTGCCCAGGTGAACAGCATTGCGCCTTTCAACCTCGATCTTGCCCCGCTTCTCGACTGGGGCAGTCGGCACGGCGATCCGCTGGACCCGCGTGCGGCCGAGGCCGTCGTCGGCCTGCTGGCGCTGTCCGGGGCCCGGCGCCGGACCGGCTTGCCTGAACCAGCTGCTGAGCTGGTGAAGGAGCTGATGCTCGTTCTGCTGCCGTTGTATGTCAGCGCCATCCCGGCCGACCTGGCCGGTTACCCAGCCGTGCTGGTCGCGCTTATCGGCTACACACATCAGGCGGGCAAGCTGAACGCCAAGCGGCGGGACCGGCTCATTGCCGAGGTCGAAACGCTGCGGCCGCAGTTCGAGTCGGCGATGACCAGCCGGCGTCGCGTCACGTGGGCGCGGCTGTACGGCCAGCTGCTGCGCGTCGAGGGCGTCGACGCCGCCGATCCGCAGGCCGTCGGCGCCTGGGTGGACGCCTTGGCGGGCCGTCCTTACCCGCAGCGGCGCGCAGCGCTGGGCCTGGCGGCCTTCGGTGGTTCCGGTGCGGGGGAGAGCGGCGGGGCGGCCCCGCTCGCCTCGGCGGCGTTCGCCCGGGCGCTGACCGGCGAGCGCTCGCGGCAGGCCCGCCTGCTGCTGGCCCAGCGGCTGGAGTCCGTCGTACTGACCGAGCAGCTGGCCGGGCACGACGGCACGCCGCTGATCGCCGGAGCCCCGCAGGACATGGAGGACCAGGAGGTCGCGGACACGTGGTATGACGCCCAGGCCGGGCTTCTGGCGGACCGCTGGACGGCGGCCGGGCTGGACGCGCTGCTGCGCGGGCGGGCCGCTCGGCTCGCGCCCGGCCTGGACCGGCCTGCTCCGCTGCTGGGTGTGGCGGAGGAGCTCGCCGCCACGCACCGGGAGATGTTCGGGCCCGGCGTCGTCCCGCTGGCCCCTGCGCCGCTGCCCGCTACCGCCCAGGAGCTGGCCGCCGCCGTGCGCGCGGCGCCGCTGCCCGCGTCGCTCGCCGCGACCTCCGCCGGCCCTGACCACGCTGACGCGCTGCTGCTGGATCTGGCGCTGGCCAGCGGCTTCCTGCGGCGCGGCGCGGAAGGCTCGCTGCTGCCCGGTACCGCCGCCGAGATCTGGGAGGACGGCACGCCTGCCGAGCTGGCCGGACTGGCCCTGGACATGCTGGGCGCGCTGCTCGCCCAGCTGGCACGGGACGAGGAGACCGCCGAGGAATTCCCCGGCGAGAACCTCCTGCTGCTGTACTCCCTCTACGAGCGTGCCGGGATCCCGCAGTCCCTGGCTTGGCAGGCGGCAGTGGCAGAGGAATGGATCCTCTCCCCGGAGACAGCGGACGCACCGGACGCTGCCGCCGCGGACGCCGGGCCTTACCAGCTGCCCGTCGTCGCGGTTCTGTCGCAGCTCACCGGCATCCCGGGCCTTACGACTTGGTGCGCGATAAGGCTTCTGGGGCGTAGCGGGTGATTGCGGCGTGTCGGTCCCGCGAACGTGAGCGGCCGCGCGGAACGATCTTGATGTGTCGTCAGGATGGGCCCGCGCGGCCTTGAGCAAGCGTATCTTCACCGGCCTGC
>WNGK01004420.1_pt1 | contig 15020 bp, 12 predicted proteins | sample 5400601 | NCBI WGS metagenome assembly WNGK01 (sample SAMN13153376, study PRJNA577476) | soil metagenome | isolation source: 60 cm soil or saprolite under Garry oak tree replicate 1 | place: USA:California | collected 2016-06-15 | reverse complement strand
TTGCTCTACCAGCTGAGCTACCGCGGCACTCGGCCCGAGTGATAGGGCGCAAGAGCGGAATCCGCAAGCGAGCGGCTTGCTACCGGAACAGCGAGCCGAACGGGCGCCAGTTCTCGTTCTTCTCGGTTTCCGGCTCGGTTTCGGCCTCGACCAGCGCCTCGCCGTCGGGACCCGGGTCGTCCGGCGCGTGGACCAGCGGAACGATCGGGTCGGCGGCCGCAGGCGGTTTTGCCGCGGGCGGGGCCGGCGCGGCGTTGCGTGGCGGGGCCGATGGGCTGCGGGCCTCCGCAGCGCCGGCATTGCGGTCGCTCTCCGGGAGGGCACGCGCCGCAGGCGTGGCGGATGGCGCATCCGCGCGGACCGGCACATTCGCCGGCACCGCCTCGATCGTCGGCTCGCGCGCGGTCTCGATGACCGCGCCGGGCCCGGGCAGCGCGGCGACCGGCACCTTCCATTCGAACGCGTCGATGCGACCGCTGAGCGGCGACACCGGCAGCCAGTGTTCCGAGACGACGCCGTCCGCCGTCCAGGCCGGATCGCGCGCCGCGCGCATCGCCCGCGCCATCCATTGGCGCGCGCGGCCGACGTCGCCGTGCTCGAGCTCCTCGAGCTCTGCCATCAGCATCGCGACGCGCTGGGTCGGCTCAGCGACGAGCGGCGCCAGCGCCTGGCGCGCGGCCGCAAACTCGCGCGCATCGCGCGCCGCGCGGGCGACGGCGAGCGCGCTTTCGATGTGGCCGTCGGCCTGGCGCGCCAGGGTCTGGACCCGGGCGAGCCGGTCGCGGGCGGAATCGGCGATGCGCAAATGCGCGTAGATTTCGGCGAGATCCGGATGCGGATTGACCCGCCAGGCCGCCTCCAGAATCTTGCGCGCCCTGCGCGTTTCGCCGGCATCCGCCAGGAGCCGGCCGGCGAGCGCCGCGGCGGGCACGAGATCCGGCGCAAGCCGTGCCGCCTCGACCGCGTGCGTTTTGGCGACACCCGGGTTGGTCGTCTCGGCAGCGAGCGCGCGGGCGGTGGTGAGCACGGCGGCGTGGCGGCGATGCGTTGCCTTGTCGATCAGCCCATTGCGCAGATGGGCCTCGAGGGTCTCGAGCGCGCCCTCCCAATCCGCCGCCCTGCAACGGAACTCGAGCACCGCTTGCCCGGCCCAGGGCAGGCCCGGCGCGGCCTTCGTGGCGGCCTCGGCGAAATGCCGCGCCGCGCCGAGGTCGTCGCGCCGCTGCGCCTCGACATAGAGGCCGCGCAAGCCGAGCAACCGGGTCTCGCCATGCTGCGCCATTTGGCCAAACGCGGTCTCGGCGCCCCGCCGATCGCCGGCGAGCTGCGCGGCTTGCGCCTCGAGCAGCAGCCCGAGCGGCTCGTCCGCCGCGAAGCGCCGTGCCTGCTGTGCGAACCGCCGCGCCGAAGCCTGATCGCCGACGCCCACCGCGACCAGGCCGCGCGCGATGGCGAGACGGCCCTTGCGCTCGCGCTGCTCGCGCAATGCGCGGGCGATCCGGCGCGGCGAACGCCACAGCCCGCGCGCGAACGAGAACAGCAGCAGGAACAGCGCTGCGAGCAGGGCGACCGCCGCCAGCAGCACGATGACCGAAGTTTCGATCCGCCATCCGAGCCAGGTGACCGCGACCTCGCCGGGACGATCGGCAAGCCAGGCGATCCCGAGCGCAACGAGGCAGACCAGGCCGAGGAACAGGACGACGCGGATCATCGGGCGGCTCGCCTCATTCGGCCGGTCGGGCGAGCGCTTCGAGCGCGTTCGCCGCGAGCTTTCTGGCGGCATCGACCGCCGCCACGCGGGCCTTGGCGGCCTCGATCCAGCCGGCGGCCGGCGCGCGGACCGGCTCCGGCAGCCGCTCGACGTCGGCAAGCGCGCCGGCGATGTCGCTGCGGGTTGCCTTGAGCTCCGCGCGGGCCACAACGGTCGACGGCTCGTCCCCGGATGCCTCCTCGACCGGACGGATGCGGACCAGCCGTTCCGCGCCGGCCTGCAGCCGCTCGATGACGCCGGCTTCGCGCCGCGGCGCGCCTGCCGCCTTGAGCATGGCGGGCGCAAGTTTCGACAGATTTTGGCCGAGCGCGGCCGGCGTTGCCACGCCGGTTGCGGAAGCCGGCTCGAGCGCAGCGAGCATCGCGGGATCGGCGGCGAGCTGTTTTGCGGCGGCAAGCTCGGCCGCGAACGGGGCACCGCGTTCGACCGCGATGCGCAGCTCCATGGCGACGAGCGCAAGCCGCACCGTGCGATCGGCACCCGCGGCGACCTTGCCAAGCCGCTGCGCGTCGGCCGTGACCTGCTGCTCCAGGTTCGCGACCCGCGCCGCGAGCACCTCGAGGTCGCTGCGCTCGGCCGGCTTCGCAGCGGTCTGCGCATCGGCCTTTTGTGCTTGGCTCGCGGCGGCGTCGGCGCGCGCCTTGGCCTCGTTGGCTGCCGCCAACGCCCGCTCGGTGCGGCGATCGAGATCGGCGAGCTTCTCCGCGAGCGCGGCATCGCTTCCGGGCGCCCCCGGAGCCGCGGCGGCGGCTTCGAGCTTTTTCAGCCGCGCATCGATGGCTTCCGTGCGGCTCTGGTCCGGCGCCGCCTGCGTGCGCGCAGCAAGCTCACGGACCTGCTCCTCCAGCACCGCGATCTTATCGGACAGCTCACTCCCCTCGTCGTCGAACTCCTCGTTGGAACCCGGCAAGATGTCGAAGATCCAGAGCGCCCCCAAAATGACGACTGTGATCGCAGCGCCGCTCAGGCCTGCACCGATCAGACCCCAAACACCGCGGCGGCGTCTGCCAAATTCCTGGTGAGTGGGTTCCCTCTCCGCGGCCCGCGGTTCGGCTGCCGGATCGGGCTCCGGAGTTAATTGCGCCGAATCTCCTGCCCCCGGTTCGCCCGCGACCTCGGTTGCCTCGAGCTCGATCGTAGACGGCGGACGGCGGCGGCGCCCGCCGGGCGCTTCCGATTCCGAGCCGCCGGATTCATCGCTCGTCATTTCATCTCCCGTTCGACCGACCATCGTGCGCGTCGCAACATCCATACTGCGGCACTCGCGTTCCGGCAATTTGGCTGCTCATGCGCTTTCGACCAGGGCAACGAGCGCGTCTTCGTCCGGTTGCGCTGCGATGCGCACCTTGTCCGCCCCCGCGCGCGCCAGCGGCTCGGCCGCATGGGCGGAAATGCAGAATTGCAGCGGCCGCAGCGCCGCGGTAACAACGCCAGCGCGCTCGGCACATTGCACAAAGATTTCGGCCGTGCGCCGCGAGAAATGCAGCACGCCTTCGATCCCGCTCGCTCGCAGCGCATCCGCAACGTCCGCCGGAAACGCCTGCGCGGCGTGCGCGCGATAGATTTCGACCGTCCGCACCACGATCCCGTGCGGCGCAAGATCCGCCGCGAGATCCCGCGCCCGATCGCTTCCGGCGAGATAGAGCAGCGGCGGATCTGCGGCAAACCGGCCGGCAACGAGGCGGGCGAGATCGCCCGCGCTCCCGTCGGCCGAAGTCACATCGGCGAAACCGGCGGCGCGGGCCGCTTGCCCACTGCGGTGCCCGACTGCGAGCACCGGAAGCGACCGCAGTTCCGCGAGCTTCGGGTGGGCGGCGATCGCCCGCGCAGCATTGGCGCTCGTGATCACCACCGCTTGCCAGGGCGGAGCCCCGATGTCCGCGTCGAGAATTGGCTCGATTCTCAGCAAGGGCGCGATCCGTACTTGATGCCCGCGCGCGCCAAGCGCCGCTGCCGTGCGCTGCGCATCTCCGTCCGGCCGGGTGACGAGTAGGCGCATGGTTAGGCGGAACATCGGGCCGCGCACGCGGCGACCTCCCCCGCAAGCGGGAGAGATGACCGGAGCGAGATGGCGGTCATGAGTTCCGCTCGCGTCAATGCACGAAAAAATCGGCCGGAGCCCGGCGCTTGAGCTCGCGGCCGGCATCGGCGCCGAGCGCTTGTGCCTCGTGCGCGTCACCCCGCCGCCGGGTCTCGTGAGCCTCGCTGCCGTCGGGCTTGAGGATCATGCCGTGGAAGCTCAAGGCACCGTTGGCCACTTCGGCGTGACCGGCGATCGGCGTGCGGCAGGAGCCGTCGAGCTCGGCCAGAAACGCGCGCTCGGCCGCAAGCGCGGTGATCGTCTGCGCATGATTGATCGCGGCCAGTAGCTCGAGCACCCGCGCATCCTCGGCGCGTGCCTCGATCCCGATGGCACCCTGGCCGACCGCGGGCGGGAATTCCTCCACGCCCAGCACGGTGCTCGCCGCAGCCGCAAGGCCCAGACGGTTGAGGCCGGCGAGCGCCAGCAAAGTCGCATCGGCCTCGCCCGCGTCGAGCTTGCGCAGCCGGGTCTCCACATTGCCGCGGAACGTCAAGACCCGCAGATCCGGCCGCAGCCGCTTCACCATCGCCTGCCGCCGCAGCGAGGCGGTGCCGAGGGTGCTTCCGGCGGCAAGCTCGCGCAAGCTCTTGGCCTTGCGGCTGATGAAGGCGTCGCGCGGGTCCTCGCGTGCGAGGGTTGCGGCCAGCACGAGGCCGTCCGGGAGGATCGTCGGCAAGTCCTTGGCGGAATGCACCGCGAGGTCGATCGCGCCCTCGAGCAGCGCCTGTTCGATCTCCTTGGCGAACAGACCCTTGCCGCCGGCATCGGCGAGCGGGCGGTCCTGGATCCTGTCGCCGGAGGTGCGGATCGCCACCAGCTCGATCGCGGCCGCCGCAAACCCATGCGCGGCGATGAGCGCCTCGCGGACGAGTTGCGCCTGTTTGAGCGCCAGCGGGCTGCCGCGCGTCCCGATCCGCAACGCGCCGGATTCGGCCGAGGATTGCACCTTGCGACCTCGCAATGCTACGCGTCCGTGCGGCCGCGATCATAGGGACGGCGGTGCCGGCGTGAAAGGAACATCCTCGCAATTGCAGCCGGCGCGGCGCTCGGCCGCGGAACAACATGCTGGTTCTCGGGATCGAAACCACCTGCGACGAGACGGCGGCGGCGATCGTGCGCCGTCGCGAGGACGGCCGCGGCGAAATCCTCGCCAACGTCATTCTCTCCCAGAGCGCCGAGCACGCGGCCTACGGCGGGGTCGTGCCGGAGATCGCGGCGCGCGCCCATGTCGAAGTGCTGGATCTCACCATCGCCAAAGCCATGGTCGAGGCCAAAGCTTCGTTCGAGGCGCTCGACGGCGTCGCGGCCGCGGCCGGGCCGGGGCTGATCGGCGGAGTCATCGTGGGCCTGACCATGGCGAAGGCGATCGCGCTGGTCGTCGAGAAGCCGCTGGTCGCCGTCAATCACCTCGAGGCCCATGCGCTGACCGCCCGGCTCACCGACGGCGTCCGGTTTCCCTATTGCCTGTTTCTCGTTTCGGGGGGGCACACCCAGATCGTGGCCGTGCTCGACGTCGGCAAATACGTGCGGCTCGGGACGACGCTCGACGACGCCATCGGCGAAGCGTTCGACAAGACCGCGAAGCTGCTCGGTCTGGGCTACCCGGGCGGACCGGAAGTCGAGCGCGAAGCCGGGCACGGCGAAGCCACGCGCTTCGCGCTGCCTCGGCCGATGCTGGGCCGCGACGAGCCGGATTTTTCCCTCTCGGGCCTCAAGACTGCGTTGCGGCTCGAGGCGGAAAAGATCGCGCCGCTCTCCGACCAGGACGTCGCCGATCTTTGCGCGGCGTTCCAGCGCGCCGTCGTGGACGTCGTGGCCGACCGGGTGCTCGCCGGGCTGCGCGCATTCCGCCGGCGGTTCGGCGCCCCGACCGCGCTCGTCGTCGCCGGCGGGGTCGCGGTCAATCGCGCGATCCGACGCGCTCTCGATACGGTGGCCTCCATGGCCGACACCGTGCTGATCGCCCCGCCCGCCGAGCTCTGCACCGACAACGGCGCCATGATCGCCTGGGCGGGCGCGGAGCGGATTTTCCGGGGAATGACCGACACGCTGGCGGCGAGCCCGCGCGCACGCTGGCCGCTCGAAGAGACGCTTCCCGCCGAGAAGGCTCCGGCGTGAGCGCGTTCCAGCACATCGGCGTACTCGGGGCGGGCGCCTGGGGGAGCGCGCTCGCCAACATTGCGGCGCGCGCCGGCCGGCGCGTCACGCTGTGGGCCCGCGATCCTCGCCTTGCGGAAACGATCGCGCAACGCCGCGAGAGCCCGAAACTGCCCGGCGTGCGCCTCGAAAATTCGGTCGCGGTCACGGCGGGGCGCGACGCAGTGGATGCGGCCGCCTTGCTGATCGCGGTGCCGGCCCAAGCGTTGCGGGCGGTCGCAGGCGCGCTTGCGCCCGTGCTGCGCGAGCGCACGCCGCTCGTCGCCTGCGCCAAGGGCATCGAGTGCGGCACGCGGCGTTTCATGACCGAGGTCATCGCGGAATGCGTTCCGCAAGCCGAACCGGCGATTCTGTCCGGCCCGAGCTTCGCCGCCGACGTGGCACGCGGCCTGCCCACCGCGGTCACGCTTGCGGCCCGGGACGAGGCGCTGTCGAGCGCGCTGGCGGGCGCGCTGGGCTCGCCGACGTTTCGGCCGTATCACTCCACCGATTTGCGCGGGGTGGAGATCGGCGGCGCGGCCAAGAACGTGCTGGCGATCGCCGCGGGAATCGTCGAGGGCCGCCGGCTCGGACCGAGCGCCGCCGCCGCGCTCACCACACGCGGCTTCGCCGAGCTCGTGCGCTTCGGCAGGGCCTTCGGCGCCAGGCCCGAGACGCTCACCGGCCTCTCCGGGCTCGGCGATCTGATCCTGACCTGCTCGAGCCGGCAATCGCGGAATTTTTCGCTGGGAATTGCGCTCGGGGAAGGCCGTTCGCTCGAGGAAGCGCAACGCGGCAGGCTGGTGGAAGGCATTTACACGGCCTCGGTGCTCAGCGAGATGGCGAATGCACGCGGAATCGAGATGCCGATCGCCGCGGCGGTCGCGGCCGTGCTGGACGGCCGGCTCGGCATCGATGCCGCAATCGAATCGCTGCTGACGCGGCCGTTCCGGGCGGAGGGGTGAGCACTGCGATGCAGGCAAAGATCAGCGGACTGGGAGGTAGCGATGGCGTATTGGCTGCTGAAAACCGAGCCCGAGACGTTCTCGTGGGACGATCAGGTCGCGCGCGGCGGCAAGGGCGAGCCCTGGACCGGGGTGCGCAACTACCGCGCCCGCGCGCACCTCAAGGCGATGCGGCTCGGCGATCAGGCGTTTTTCTACCACACCGGGGACGAGAAGCAGGTCGTCGGCATCGTCGAGGTCATCCGCGAGGCCTATCCGGACCCGACCGACGACACCGCGGTGTTTCGCGCGGTCGACGTGAAGGCGGTGCGGCCGCTGCCCAAGCCGGTGACGCTGGCGTCCGTCAAAGCCGACCGCCGGCTCAAGGACATGGTGCTGGCCAAGCAGCCAAGGCTTTCGGTCCAGCCGGTGACGGAGCACGAGTGGCGGATCGTGTGCAGCATGGGCGGCATCGAGGCATAAAAGCGTAGTAGGTTCGTGGCCCGGATGGAGCGCCCGCGAAGGGCGCGCAATCCGGGACTGTGGGATGAACCCCGGATTTCGCTTCGCTTCATGCGGGCTACCAGCAATCGAGCGATACTTGGACGGAGGCCAGGATGACATTTGCCGGCATGAATTACTGGGCCGTGCTGATGGCGGCGGTGGCCGCCTGGATGCTGGGGGCGCTATGGTACTCGCTGCTGGCGAAGCCATGGATGGCCGCCGCCGGCGTGGCGAAGGCCAGCATCGAGAGCAACGCCGGATCGATCCGCGGTTTCCTGCCGTTCGTCGTTGCCTTCGTGGCGGCATTGGTCATGGCCTGGGTGCTCGCAGGCATCATGGGGCACCTCGGCCAGCTCAGCATCAAGAACGGGGTGGTTTCCGGAGCGTTCTGCTGGCTCGGCTTCACGATTCCCGCCATGGCGGCGAATTACACGTTCGGGCAACGCCGGCCGCTTCTGCTGCTGATCGACGGCGGATATTGGCTGGCCGCGCTGGTGGTGATGGGGGTCGTCATCGGCGGGCTCGGGATTCGATAGGCCGTCGTTCAGGGCCCGAGTTCGGCGGCCTGCAACCAAAGTGGGACGACGCCGCGCCCTTGTCGGTGCTTGGTCCGGGGCTGCATAATGGCGGCCGAGGAAACGCCTTTGGCCGCATCGGCCATTCACCGCTAGGGGTAGATCATGTCGGACAAGGTTTACGCAGTCCCGGCCGAGTGGAAGCAGCGCGCCTTCATCGATGCCGCGAAATATCGGCAGATGTACGAGCGCTCGGTCAAGGATCCCGACGGCTTCTGGGGCGAGATCGGCAAACGCATCGACTGGTTCAAGCCCTACAGCAAGGTCAAGAACAGCTCGTTCGACCTGCATCGCGTCTCCATCAAATGGTACGAGGACGGCGTCACCAACGTGGCGCACAATTGCATCGACCGGCATCTCGCCAAGCGCGGCAATCAGGTGGCGATCGTTTGGGAAGGCGACGATCCGAAGGAGGACCGGCGGATCACCTATAAGGAGCTCCACGCCGAGGTCGGCAAGTTCGCCAACGTGCTCAAGGCGCAAGGGGTCAAGAAGGGCGACCGCGTCACCATCTACCTGCCGATGATTCCCGAGCTGGCGTTCGCGATGCTCGCCTGCGCACGGATCGGGGCTATTCACTCCATCGTGTTCGGCGGGTTCTCTCCGGACTCTCTCGCCGGCCGCATCAAGGACGCGAAATCGACCATCATCGTCACGGCGGACGAGGGCGTTCGCGGCGGACGCAAGGTCGCGCTCAAGGTCAACGCCGATGAGGCGGCCGAGAAGGCGGGAGGCGTGCAGTCCATGGTGGTGGTGCGCCGTACCGGCGGCGCGGTGAACATGAAGCCGGGCCGCGACCATTATTACGACGAGCTGGTCAAGGCCGTGTCGGCGGATTGTCCGTGCGAGCCGATGAACGCCGAGGATCCGCTGTTCATCCTCTACACCTCCGGCTCGACCGGACAGCCGAAAGGCGTGCTGCACACGACTGCCGGCTATCTGGTGTTCGTCGCGTTCAGCCACGAAACCATCTTCGATTATCACGACGGCGACATCTATTGGTGCACCGCCGACGTCGGCTGGGTGACTGGTCACAGCTACATCGTGTACGGGCCGCTCGCCAACGGCGCGACCACGCTGATGTTCGAGGGCGTGCCGAATTACCCGACAATCTCCCGGTTCTGGGAGGTGGTGGACAAGCACAAGGTCAACACCTTCTATACGGCGCCGACCGCGATCCGGGCGCTGATGCAGGCCGGCGAGGCGCCGGTGAAGAAAACCAGCCGCAAGTCGCTGCGCCTGCTCGGCACCGTGGGCGAGCCGATCAATCCCGAAGCGTGGGAATGGTATCATCGCGTGGTGGGCGAGGGCCGCTGCCCGATCGTCGACACCTGGTGGCAGACCGAGACCGGCGGCATCCTGATCACCCCGCTGCCGGGCGCGATCGCCACCAAGCCGGGCTCGGCCACCCTGCCGTTCTTCGGGGTGATCCCGCAGATCGTCGATGCTTCCGGCGAAGTCTTGGAGGGACCCGGGCAAGGCAATCTGGTGATCGCCGATGCCTGGCCCGGAATGATGCGCACGGTTTATGGCGATCACGAGCGCTTCGCCCAGACCTATTTCTCGGCCTACCCGGGCAAATATTTCACCGGCGACGGCTGCCGCCGCGACGCCGACGGCTATTATTGGATCACCGGGCGGGTCGACGACGTGATCAACGTCTCCGGGCACCGGCTCGGCACCGCCGAGGTCGAGAGCGCGCTGGTGGCGCATCCGAAGGTTTCCGAGGCCGCGGTCGTCGGCTATCCGCACGATCTCAAGGGCCAGGGCATTTACGCCTATGTGACGCTGATGGCCGGCGAGCAGCCGAGCGAGGCACTGCGCAAGGAACTCGTCGCCTGGGTGCGCAAGGAGATCGGCCCGATCGCCTCGCCAGATCTCATCCAGTTCGCGCCCAGCCTGCCGAAGACGCGCTCGGGAAAGATCATGCGACGGATCCTGCGAAAGATCGCCGAGGACTCGTTCCAGAATCTCGGCGACACTTCCACGCTGGCGGAACCCGGCGTCGTCGACGACCTGGTCCACAATCGTCAGAACCGCAGGACCGCCGCCGCAGAGTAATCCCGGTCGTCCGATGCGCGAACGGCGCCGGACGCTTGGCGGCCTGATCCGGTCGCGAGGCTCAAGCCGGCTCGCTCTCGCCGTAGCTCTTTCCGGGGCTCGTCGCGTTGCGGAGGCCGCAGGCTTCGACCGCGTGTCCCCCGTGGCACACATCGTACCGCCGGACTGTGGCGGTCAGAGCACACTTAACAATTAATTGCTGCGAAACCGCCGCGACGGCTGGCCAGCGCACGGCATTTTAGTTTGAATTTACGCTGTCTGCAGGTTTTGGCTGAAGTAATTCGAGCCGGCAGCTATCATCGCAACCTGCTGCATTCGACCGCGTTGTCACGCAGCGTCGAATGCGCGAGGCGTGAGGGCTTCCATGATTCAGAACTTGCTGGGTTCGCTTGCGGGCACCGCGGCGATCGGGACGATCTTGCTCGTCGGGCCGGCGCCCGCCGAGGCCCGCGAGATGGTCTCGTTCCGGGACAATGCCGCGGCGGCGGGCTCGATCGTGATCAGGACCGGCGAGCGGCGGCTGTATTATGTACTCGGCGATGGGCGCGCGATCCGCTATCCGGTCGGCGTGGGCAAGCCCGGCAAGCAATGGGCCGGTCAAACGATGATTGACGGCAAATATCTGCATCCGGCCTGGTCGCCTCCGGCCGACGTCAAGCATGACAAGCCGAACATCCCGGACGTGATTCCCGGCGGATCTCCCAGAAACCCGATGGGTGTGGCGGCGATGACCCTCAACGGCGGGCAATACGCCATCCACGGCACGAACGTGCCGTCGTCGGTCGGGGGCTTCGTGTCGTACGGCTGCATCCGCATGTATAATCAGGACATCAGCGACTTGTTTGGACGGGTGAGCGTCGGCACGCCGGTGATCGTCACGCGATAGCCGACGCACAGGACGCAAGGCCGAGGACAGAACAGACCGCAGACGACGGAGTTGCTATATCCGTCGTCTGCCCATGGCTCCTGCCCGAACCACGATTTCCGCGGAAGTGCCCGGTTTGGCGGCGCGCCGGATTGCGATCGAAATTCTCGAAGGCGTGTTGCGGCGGCACCGGCCGCTCGACGAGCAGCTCGACGGTCCGCAGGCGCATCCTCGGCTCTCCGCGCTCGCGGATCGCGATCGCGCCCTGGTGCGTAAGCTCCTCGGCACGGCATTGCGCCGGCTCGGCACCCTGCGGGCGCTGCTGGCGGCCGCGCTCGATCGCGGGCTTCCCGCCGACGCGCCGCGGCTCGAAGCGGTGCTGCTGATCGGCGCCGCCCAGGTTCTCTGGCTCGAGATCCCGGACCATGCCGCGGTCGATCTGGCAGTACGCCTGGTCCAGGCGGATCGCAGAGCCGCGCGCTATGCCGGCGTGGTCAACGCCGTGCTTCGGCGCCTGGCGCGGGAGGGCGCGGCGATGCTCGACGCGCTCGACGCGACCGCGCTCGACACACCCGAATGGCTGATCTCCCGCTGGGCGCGCAACTATGGGGTCGCAACCGCGCGCGCGATCGGCGAAATGCATGCGGTCGAGCCGCCGCTCGATTTGAGCGTGAAGGCAGATCCGGAAGCCTGGGCAGCCCGCCTGCGCGGCCGCGTGCTGCCCACCGGGTCCGTTCGCAGCCTCGCGCAGGGGCGCATTTCCGCGCTTCCCGGCTATGACGAGGGCGCCTGGTGGGTCCAGGACGCCGCGGCGGCGCTGCCGGCGCGGTTGTTGGGCGATGTGCGCGGCCGCAGGATTGCCGACCTTTGCGCGGCCCCGGGCGGCAAGACCGCGCAGCTCGCGGCGATGGGCGCGCAAGTGACGGCGGTCGACCGCGCGCCGGCGCGGCTCGCCCGGCTGCGGGACAATCTGGCAAGGCTGGGGCTGCGCGCCGAAACCGTTGCGGCCGATGTGGCCGAGTGGCAGGCCGGAGACTTCGAGGCGGTGCTGCTCGACGCGCCCTGCCTGTCGACCGGAACGATCCGGCGCCACCCCGATATTCCATGGCTCAAACGGTCAAGCGATATCGAGCCGCTCGTCGAGCTGCAGCGCCGTTTGCTCGACCGGGCGGCTGCGATGCTCAGACCCGCCGGCACATTGGTCTACTGCACCTGCTCGCTCGAGCCCGAGGAGAACGAAGAGCAGATCGCCGCACTGCTGGCTCGGTGCCCCGGCCTGCAACGCCGTGCCATTCGCCCCGACGAAGTCGCAGGATTGGCCGAGCTCGTGAGCCCCGCGGGCGATCTGCGCACGCTGCCCTGCCATCTCGCCGGCCCGGATGTCCACTGGGCCGGGCTCGACGGCTTCTATGCCGCGCGCATCGAGCGGACCTGACGGGGCTCCAAAAACGCGAATTTAGACTCCTAACCATGGTTTCGGCCTAAAGGCTTGATCAGCCTGCCTTGGCGTACGCCCTTGGGCAGGAGCGCGGGGGGCCAGCCTCCGGTTCGTTTACCGCTGTCGCAGTGTTAAGGGTACTGTGGGCACGGCGGGAGTATCTGGTTGCAATGCAAGAGGGGAGCTTGGTCATTTCCCGGGGGTCCATCGTCGAGCGTACGAGGCTCTCGCTGTTCGCGGCGAGCCGCGCGCTCCGCACCTTCCTGGCTCGGCTCAACGCGCATCCGGTGTTTCGCTGGAATTTCTTTCCCGGTAGCGCCGACCGCCTGCTGATCGCGCCCCAGGACCTGCGCACCGCCGACCCGACCCGGGCGAGCGAGATTTATGCCGGCCGTTTTGCTTTCGCGGGCAAGATCGTGGTCTGCGACGGCCGCTCGCCGTTCCAAATGGACCCCCCGTCCGATGAATGGGTGGACATGCTGCTCGGCTTCGGCTGGCTGCGGCATCTGCGCGCCGCCGATTCCAGCATCACCCGCGGTCATGCCCGCGCGCTGGTGGCCGATTGGATCACGCTGCAGGGATCCTGGAATTCGCTGGCGTGGCGGCCCGAGATCGTGGCGCGGCGGATCATCTCATGGCTGTCTCAGGCGCCGTTGGTGCTGCAGGAATCCGACGCGACGTTCTACCGGCGCTTCATCCGCAATCTCACCCGCCAGGTCCGTTATTTGCGGCGCACGCTGGCGTCGACGCGGGACGGGCTGCCGCGGCTCCAAGCCATGGTCGCGCTGACCTATGCGGCGCTGTGCATCGCCGGACAGACCCGGATGCTCAAGCCGATGAGCCGGCGGCTCATGGAGGAGCTCGAGCGGCAGATCCTGCCGGACGGCGGCCACATCAGCCGCAATCCCGCGGCGCTGATCGAACTCCTGCTCGACCTGTTGCCGCTCAAGCAGGCGTTCGCAGCCCGCAACGTGCCGCCGCCGCCGCCGCTGCTCAACGCCATCGACCGCATGATGCCGATGCTGCGTTTCTTCCGACACGGCGACGGCAATTTCGCGCTCTTCAACGGCATGGGCCCGACCGCGCCGGACTTGCTGGCCACCGTGCTCGCCTATGACGACGCGCGCGGCGCGCCGCTCGCCAATGCGCCGCACAGCGGGTACCAGCGCATGCAGGCCGGCGCGCTGCTGGTGATCGCCGATACCGGTCGAGCGCCTCCGGTCGGCGTGAGCCAGGAGGCGCACGCCGGTTTTCTGTCGTTCGAGCTCTCCTCGAGCCAGCACCGGATCGTAGTGAATTGCGGATTGCCGCCCACCAGCCGGGAGAGCTGGCGGCCGGTCGCCCGCGCGACGGCCGCGCATTCGACGGTGACGTTCAACGACGTGTCGTCGTGCCAATTCCTGGGCCCCGGTCCGCTGCAGCGGTTTCTCGGCGCGTCGGTCATCGAGGGCCCGGCCGAAGTGTCGGTCTCGCGCCAGGACCGCGAGGACGCCGTCCAGGTGCGGGCCTCCCACGACGGCTACGCCGGGCGGTTCGGGGTCGTGCACCAACGTTCGCTGCGGTTGGCGGGGGATGGCAGCCGGCTCGACGGCGAGGACCGGTTCCTGCCGGCGCACGGCGACAAGCTGCCGAGCGGACGCCGCGACGCGTTTGCGGTGCGCTTCCATTTGCATCCGGCGGTCAGGGCGAACCGGCTGACCGACGGCCACGGCGCCATGCTGATGCTGCCGAACCGCGAAATCTGGACGTTCAGCGCCTACGAGGATTCGATCGAGCTCGAGGAGAGCGTCTATCTCGCCGGCCGCGAGGGACCCCGCCGCACGACGCAGCTCGTGATCTACGGCCGCGCCCGAAAGGTGCAGAGCGTGCGCTGGACCTTCCTGCATGGCGACATCAGCGCGCTGGCGCAGCGCCGCGACGCCGAGGAGCTCGAGCTGCCGCTGTAAATCGCGGCTGTTGACGCAAGCGGCTGCGCGGTTTGAAGGCGCGGCGATTCGTGCTACCGCCCGGCCCCGGCATTCAGATCTTCGTTGCTCCGATGACCGAGCGCTTGCGTCCCATCGCCCGTGCCCTGCTCTCGGTTTCCGACAAGAGCGGGCTCGTCGAATTCGCTCGCGCGCTCGCCGATCGAAACGTCGAGCTCATCTCGACCGGCGGCACGCGCAAGGCGCTGGACGAAGCCGGGCTTGCGGTGCGCGAGGTCTCGGACCTCACCGGCTTTCCCGAGATGATGGACGGCAGAGTGAAGACGCTGCACCCGAAGGTGCACGGCGGCCTGCTGGCGATCCGCGACGATCCGCGCCATCGCGCCGCGATGGAGACGCACGGCATCGCGGCGATCGATCTCCTCGTCGTCAATCTCTATCCGTTCGAGGCGGCGGCCGCCCAAGGCAGCGCGTTCGCCGAGTGCGTCGAGAACATCGACATCGGCGGCCCGGCCATGATCCGGGCCGCGGCGAAGAATCACGCCGATGTTCTGGTCGTGGTCGATCCGGACGATTACCGAGCCGTGCTGGCCGAACTATCGGCGCACGCCGGCGCGACCCGTCTCGAGCTACGCGCGCGGTTTGCCGCCAAGGCGTTCGCGCGCACCGCCGCCTATGACGCGGCGATCGCGGCCTGGTTCGCCGAAGCGCTCGCCGA
>WNGK01004419.1_pt1 | contig 15021 bp, 11 predicted proteins | sample 5400601 | NCBI WGS metagenome assembly WNGK01 (sample SAMN13153376, study PRJNA577476) | soil metagenome | isolation source: 60 cm soil or saprolite under Garry oak tree replicate 1 | place: USA:California | collected 2016-06-15 | reverse complement strand
ATGCTCGACAAGGCGAACGGGGCCAACGTCCTGACGATCGCCGTCGGGCAATGCGTCGACACCCTCAGCCACGTGCTGGGCGAGTTCGCCAGCCTGTCGGCCGTCTCGGAGCTTCGCCGGCCGCTGATCACCGTCGAGGAGACCGGGGAGCGGATCGTGAAAACGGCGGCCGACCAGATCGCGGTGATCGGCACTCTCACCTCCGGGGCGACCGCCAGCGTCCACATCCGTGAGGCCGTGGCCGGCGGTACCGGATTCCGGTGGGAAATCAACGGAACCGGCGGAACGCTCCGGATCACCGCCGACGCCGCGCAGCCCCAGATCCATCCCCTGACCGTCGCCGGAGCGCACGGGCGGAGCGAGCCCGCCGAGCTTGCTGTCCCGGCGGCGCTGACGCGGAAGTGGCCCGCACTCACCAGCCTGGAAGGAACGCCTGCCTACAACGTCGGGCGTGCCTACGCCGCGTTCGCGGCAGACACCGCCACCGGGACTCACACCGTGCCGGATTTCGCCGACGCCGTCCGGCGGCACGAGGTCATCGCCGCCATCGAGAGGTCCGCGGCATCAGGGGAACGCGTCAGGGCCTAGCCCGCTGCGCCGAGCGTCACAGCCGCGAGCAGTGCGGCCAGGCTGCGGGATGCCGCTCCGGCCCTGCCGGGCACGGCTGGTACCGCCACCTCTTTTCGGGCCCGCAGCGAAGCGTGCGCGTCCGGGACAAGCAGTGGCGAAGTGGGACGAAGCGGCGGACGAGGAGTCATGGCTCGGACGCCGAAATGATGTCGCTGGATGCGGTCAGGAGGTGCGAACGCGCCCGTCAGCGTCAGCTTCGGCGCTGGTCCTGGCCTGCCCGTCGCGCGTCTTCGCGGCGTGTGTCACCTCGTCCGCGTCCGCCTCGTCCGCCGATGCGGCGACATCAGCCTTCCTGCGGTTGAGGACAACAGCCGCTACCGCGCTGGCGGCCGCGGCAAGCGCCGAGCCGACGGCGAGCTTGCGCCAGGGCCGGCGTTTTGGCTTTGCGGGCTCCAGCCGGCGGGCTGCCGAGGACAGCAGGGCCGAGACCTTGGGTGCGACGTTGTCTTGCAGGATCTGCACCGTGCGGGCGACCTGCGGCGCGGCCCGGGCGCGCGTTCTGTGCATGCTCCGGCGCGCGGCTGCTCGGGCGCTGCTGGCAAGCGGCTTCACCTGAGCCGCAGCCGGCTTCACCTGGGCTGCCGCCTGGCGCGCGCGGTTCAGCGGGCTGCTGGCCTCGTGGTTTCTGTTGATGCGCGACATTGAGACCTCCGGGGGGAGTGCTGTCGCTCGACACATTTCCCTGAACGGGCGACGTCAACCATTGAGGGCATTGGCAAGAGGGCTGGCGGTTCGAATCGGAGATCGGTCTGCCGAGGTCGTTCGCCAGTTTCCGAACACGCCAGCGATGGCTGTTCATCCATTGAATTGAATTGGCCGCCACGCAACTACAGGTGTCCGGAGCATGTGCCGCGGACGAGGCGTGGCCGCGGCCGGAACCTGCCGGCCATCGTTGTTGGTGGCTCGATTGAGTGCTCCAGGCCGGCTCGAGCTCGTCCACGTCACCGCCATGGACATCCCAAGGCACTGCTGAGGTCCTGACTCCGCAGGCAGGGATCGGATCAGCGGGGCCGGGCCCGGGCAAGCCTCGGGGCCCGCTGGTCTCCGGCTGCCTTCGGTCCCCGTCAAAGGCGGCACAGCCCGCCCGCCGCTGCACCACCGCGGACGACAACGCTGAACCCCTGCTGCTGCTCTGGCGACAGCAGGGGTTCAGCGCTGTCGCTGGGGAGCGGGAGCGGGAGTTGCCCCGGCGAGCTCGATGATCTTCGCGTGTCGGTCCGGCGGGCCGCCCGTGCGCATAGCACCGGCCTGCCGGGCAGGGCACAGGCCGGAGGATGAGAAGCCAAGCCGATCTCAGAACTGCTCACATCGGCGCTGACCTGGACAAAGCCGCGCGGCACTTAGCGCGGGCGGCGCACGACGCCCAGGTTGCCTGCGACTCCATCAGCCTGGGTGACCTCGACTGGGCGCACACCAACGCGATCATGCCCGTGCGGAGGCCGATGCCGCTGAGAACGTCCTGCGCGCCGGTTGTGGACAGGTTAAGGGCTTGACCATCTGACCGCCGGCTCTAGGCGAGCCACTTCAGATGGCAGCTGCCGGGTTGCTCCCGGCGGCGAGAGAAGTCGGCCGCATAGTGCAGGTCGCCACGGTCGCGGTACCGTCGCGACCATTTGAATTCCCGCCCTGGATCTGCCTGGGCTATTGGCGGCGGAAGACTACCAGCGCCAGGTCATCGGCGGGCGGGCCGTATCCGAATTCCTGGGCGGCCCGCTGGATTCTGGCCGCGATCGCGCCGGCGCTCAGCCCGGAGCACTCGCTGAGCAGCCGGCTCAGTCCGTCGTCATCGTCGAGCAGCCGGCCGGAGGCCCGGCGTTCGGTCACCCCGTCGGTCACGCAGAGCAGCACATCGCCTGGCGACATGCGGATGATGTCAGTGCGGAACGTGACCGCGTCCAGGACGCCCAGGAGCGGCTGCGGGGTCGCGGCGGCCCCGACCTCGCCGGCCGACCGCAGGATCAGCGGCAGCGGGTGCCCGGCGCTGGCCAGGGAGATGGTCGCGGGCCCGCTGGGCGCCGGGATGATCTCCCCGTGAATCAGGGTCACGAACGGCGCCCGGGACGCTTCTCCCGCGATCAGCGCGTTGAGCCGCTCGAGCACGGCCGGGATGTCGTGCCCTTCCGCGGCGAGTATGCGCAGCGCGTGCCTGGTCAGGCCGGTTACCGCGGCGGCCTCGGGGCCCTTGCCGCAGACGTCGCCGATGGCGAACCGCCAGCGGCCCCCGGCGACCTGGAACACGTCGTAGAAGTCACCGCCTACCTCGTTGCCCTCGCCTGCTGCCTGGTATGCCGCCGCCAGGTCCACCCCGGGCACGTCCGGCAGCTCGGGCGGCAGCAGGCTGCGCTGCAGCGCGCGGGTGGCCTGCAGCTGCCCGGAGTAGAGCCTGGCGTTGTCCAGGGCAAGCGCCACGCGCCGGATCAGATCCTCCGCCATATCCAGGGCATTGCCCGCCGTCTCGGCGCCGCGCGGTCGGCCGATCACGAAGACGCCCAGGCTGCGGCCGCGCGCGCGCAGCGGAATGCACCAGGCCGGGTCCGCCACCAGCTCGGTAGTCATGGCGGTGAGCGGTCCTTGCGGTGGCCCGGCAAGTGACCACCGCTGCACGCGGTTACCGGCAATGACCTGGGGTGGCGGAGTGTGGTTCAGCAGGCTGGTGAGCGCATCGGCACGAGACTCGTCTGCGTGCCAGGCATAACCCAGCTCGAGCTGGCCGCTCTGATCCGGCAGCAGCACGGCACACCATGCCGCCAGCCGCGGCACGACAAGCTGCGCCGCCAGGGCGACCGTCCGGTCCTCGTCCAGGGTGCCGGCGAGCAGGTCGCTTGCCTCGGCCACGAAACTCATCCGCCCTCGCCAGGCCCGGTCGTCCTCACTCAGCGCGGCCCGCTCAAGCGGAACGGCCACCCGGTCGGCCAGCTGCGGCGCTCGGGGCGGGGAGTCCCGCTGAGCAGGCGGCGGATCGGTGCCTTCTTCTGCGGCCCGCACCCGCAACTCGCCGTCCTCCTCAGCGGTCGGGGCGTACGCCGCATCAGCCGCCACCACGGCGCTGGCCAGTTCTGCCCCCTGACCGGGCAGTTCGTTGTATCCGCCCGGGAACCGCTCGGCGCCGCCTCCCCGGACCGCGGGCCAGAAGAATGCTCCCGGCCCGAAGCCGTTCGAGGGCCCAGCCTGGCACAGCGCCTCGTCGACGGCCGGGGCGCCGTCGGGCCGGGCGCGCAGCCCTAGCCGGAACCAGACCATCTTGCCGCCAGCCGCGTATGTCACTCCCCACGACGACGAGAGCGCCCCGGGCAGCAGCAGCCCGCGGCCGCTGGTCCGGTCCGCGGAGCTAGTCTGCGGGTCAGGGACCCTCCGGGCCGGATGCCGGTCCAGGACCGACACCTCGACGTCGGCGCCGCGGAGCCTGCAGGCCACCTGGACTGCGGTGCCCGCATGCACGACGGCATTGGTGACAAGCTCGCTGGTCAGCAGTACCGCATCGGATACCAGGTCATCGCGGCACGGTAGCTGCCAGGATTCCAGCGTCTCCCGGATGAATCGGCGGGCGGCGGCAACCGCCGTCGGCTCCGGCTGGAAGTCTGCGGTAGTTACGAATTCCTCGTGTTCGTCGTCCACGTGTCCTGACCTGTGCGGCTCCCGCTCTTGATGCAATGGCCGCGTTTGCGGCTGACGGCTGCTCCCATCGTGGCAGACTCGTCACGTCGGCATATGGGGGAAGCGCAGTCCGGTCCCGCAGCGCCACGGCCGGGCGATGCCGGCGGCGGCGGCGGAGGAGGACACGCGATGGCTCGGGCCACGGGCAGTTCCCGGTCCGCGTACGGACACGGGGCACGCGCGGATAACGGCGCGAGCCCGGCCAGCCGGGCCGAGGCCGGCAACGGAGCCGGCCGGTACACCGACGCCGATCTGGAGCCCATCCGCGCAGCCCTGGCAGCGTTCGCCCGCGGCGACTTGCGCCCTCGCGCGAGCGGGGCCGGCGACCGGCAGGACGGCGCGATGCTGGCCGAGATCGGCCAGCTGGCCGATGAGATCGGTGGCCAGCTGGCCTCGCTGAACTCCGAGGTGACCCGGAAGGAAGCGCAGGTGCGTGACATTGCGCTGATTACCACGGCGGTGGCCCGCGGCGACCTGACTGGCAAGGTGACGGTCGATGCGCAGGGCGAGATGCTGCAGCTCAAGCAGACGGTGAACACGATGGTCGACCAGCTGTCCGCGTTCGCCGATGAGGTGACCCGGGTTGCCCGCGAGGTCGGCACGGAGGGCAGGCTGGGCGGCCAGGCCCAGGTCCGCGGCGTGTCCGGGGTGTGGAAGGACCTGACCGACAACGTCAACTTCATGGCCGGCAACCTCACCGGCCAGGTCCGCAACGTCGCCCAGGTCACCACCGCGGTCGCCAACGGCGACCTGAGCAAGAAGATCGACGTGGATGCCCGCGGCGAGATCCTGGAACTGAAGACCACCATCAACACCATGGTCGAGCAGCTGTCGGCGTTCGCTGATGAGGTGACCAGGGTCGCCCGCGAGGTCGGCACCGAGGGCAGGCTCGGCGGCCAGGCGTATGTCCGCGGGGTGTCGGGGGTGTGGAAGGACCTGACCGACAACGTCAATTTCATGGCCGGGAACCTCACCGGCCAGGTCCGCAGCATCGCCCAGGTCACCACCGCGGTCGCCAACGGCGACCTGAGCAAGAAGATCGACGTGGATGCCCGCGGCGAGATCCTGGAACTGAAGACCACCATCAACACCATGGTCGGCCAGCTATCGGCCTTCGCTGATGAGGTGACCAGGGTGGCCCGCGAGGTCGGCACGGAGGGCAGGCTCGGCGGCCAGGCCTACGCCCGTGAGGTGTCGGGGGTGTGGAAGGACCTGACCGACAACGTCAACGGCATGGCCGGCAACCTCACCGGCCAGGTCCGCAACATCGCCCAGGTCGCGACTGCGGTCGCCACCGGCGACCTGAGCAAGAAGATCGACGTGGATGCCCGCGGCGAGATCCTGGAACTGAAGACCACCATCAACACGATGGTCGACCAGCTGTCGGCCTTCGCCTCAGAGGTGACCCGGGTTGCCCGCGAGGTCGGCAGTGAGGGCAGGCTCGGCGGCCAGGCCGAGGTGGAAGGCGTGTCCGGCACGTGGAAGCGGCTGACCGAGAGCGTCAACGAGCTGGCAGGCAACCTGACCACGCAGGTCCGCGCGATCGCCGGGGTCGCCAGCGCCGTCGCCGAGGGCGACCTGACCCAGTCCGTCGAAGTCGCGGCCCGCGGCGAGGTCGCCGAGCTCAAGGACAACGTCAACCTGATGGTGGCGAACCTGCGCGAGACGACAAGCGCTAATCAGGAGCAGGACTGGCTGCAGACCAATCTCGCCCGGATCGCAGGGCTGATGCAGGGCCACCGCGATCTGCTGGAGCTCGCGCGGCTGATCCTCGGCGAGCTCACGCCCCTGACCGCCGCGCAGTACGGCGCGATCTACCTGGCCGGCGATGCCGCGGGCCCGCAGCGCCAGCAGCAGCAGTTCACCCGGATCGCCGCCTATGGCTTCACCAAGGGCGGACTGACCCATTTTGAGGCCGGAGAGGGGCTGGCCGGGCAGGCAGCCATTGGCCGCACCCCGATCCTGATCACTGATGCCCCGGTCGGGTACCTGACGGTCGGGTCGGGTCTGGGCCAGGCCGCGCCGGTGAGCGTTGCCGTGCTGCCCATCCTGTTCGAGGACCAGGTCCTCGGCGTGCTGGAGCTGGCCTCGCTGACCCGCTTCAGCGACATGCACGTGGCCTTCTTTGACCAGTTCGTCGGGACCATCGGCGTTGCCATCAATACGATCATGGCAAACTCGCGGACCGAGGCCCTGCTAGCGGAGTCGCAGCGGCTCACCTCTCAGCTGCAGGAGCGCTCGGTCGAGCTGCAGGGCCAGCAGGCCGAGCTGCGCAGGTCCAACGCCGAGCTGGAGGACAAGGCGGCGCTGCTGGCCAAGCAGAACAGTGCCATCGAGATCCAGAACCGCCAGATCGAGCAGGCGCGCAGCACACTGGAGGAGCGTGCTCAGCAGCTCGCGATTTCCTCCAGGTATAAGTCGGATTTCCTGGCCAACATGTCGCATGAGCTGCGCACGCCGCTGAACAGCCTGCTCGTCCTCGCCAAGCTGCTGTCGGAGAACCAGGACGGGAACCTGACCGGCCAGCAAGTGGATTTCGCCCGCACTATCCATGCGGCCGGATCTGATTTGCTCCAGCTGATCAACGACATCCTGGACCTGTCCAAGGTCGAAGCCGGCAAGATGGATGTCAACCCGGCCGAGCTGCCGCTGACAGCGCTCGTGGAGTACGTCGACGCCACGTTCCGCCCGATGGCAGAAGACAAGAGGCTGAGGTTCAGTGTCCGGGTGCGGCCCGGCACGCCGGCCGGGATCTATGTCGACGAACAGCGGCTCGAGCAGATCGTGCGCAACCTGCTGTCCAACGCGGTCAAGTTCACCACAGCCGGCCACGTCGCGCTCACCGTCGGCAGGGCCGGCGGGGTTGAGTTCAGCGGCGCGCTCCGCGGGGCATCCGACGTGATCGAGTTCGCGGTGTCAGACACCGGGGTGGGCATCGCGAAGAACAAGCTCGGCACGATCTTCGACGCGTTCCGGCAGGCAGACGGGACAACCAGCCGCCGCTACGGCGGAACCGGCCTCGGCCTGTCGATCAGCCGGGACATCGCCAGGCTGCTGGGCGGGGAGATCCGCGCGTCCAGCCGGCCAGGTAAGGGCAGCACGTTCACGCTGTACCTGCCGGCCCGGCAGCAGCACCAGGGAGCCGAAACGATGGTCATCTCTGCGGCAATGGAGGCAACGGAGGCAACGGGCGCCGGGGAGCGGGGAACGGCCGTCCTCGCCGCTGGCGCGATGTCGGCGGCCGCCGGAGGCGAGGACGCGCTGAGCGGTGCACGGATTCTGATCGTCGATGACGACGCGCGCAGCGTCTTCGCTCTCACCGGCGTGTTTGAGCGGCTAGGCGCCGAGGTGCTCTATGCCGACAACGGACAGGTCGGGATAGAGGCACTTGAGCGCAACGAAGACGTCTCGCTGGTGCTGATGGACGTCATGATGCCGGAACTGGACGGGAATGCGACGATGCGGGCGATCCGGCGGATGCCGCAGTTCACGGAGCTGCCGATCATTGCCCTCACCGCGAAGGCGATGAAGGGCGACCGCGAGAAGAGCATCAGGGCCGGCGCGTCCGACTACGTCCCCAAGCCCGTCGATACCGACCACCTGCTGCTCCTGATGCGGCACTGGCTGCAGCACGGCGCCGGGCCGGGTCCCGGCGGCGCACTCGCCAACTAGGAGCCGCCGGCGTGGCAGAGAAGGTCAAGATTCTGCTGGTGGATGACCGCCCGGAGAACCTCGTCGCGCTCGAGGCCATCCTCAGCTCGCTGAACCAGACGCTGGTGTCGGCGCGGTCCGGGGACGACGCACTCAAGGCACTGCTGAGCGATGAGTTCGCCGTCATCCTCCTCGACGTCGTGATGCCCGGAATGGACGGATTCGAGACTGCTGCCCATATCAAGCGACGGCCTCGGACGCGGGACGTGCCGATCATCTTCCTGACTGCGCTGAACAGCGAGCCCGACTACGCGTTCCGCAGTTACTCCGCTGGCGCGGTCGACTACATCGCGAAACCGTTCGACCCTTGGGTGCTGCGCGCCAAGGTGTGTGTGTTCGTGGATCTGTACATGAAGAACCGGCAGCTCAGCGAGCAGGCGGCGCTGCTGCGCGCACGGCTGGCGAGTTCGCTGCAGGCAACCGGGACGGCCCTGGTGACCGCCGAACCAGTGCTGGCAGAGCTCTCGGCGCGGCTCGCCGCGGTCGAGGATTTGGTCACGGTACTTTCCCGGCAGACGGCCGCCACCCCAGATGCCGCCATCACCCAATCCATGCAACAGTTGCGGCACGGGATGGGACGGCTGCGCGACGTATTCGACGCGCTACAGGTCGGCGGCTGACGCTGCGGCTGCGTGCCCTCTGCCTGGGCGGGCGAAGCGGCTGTCGGCGAAGTCGTCAGGCAGCAGAACGGACACGGCCGGACTCCGCTGGACTCCGGCGTCAGCCTCGGGACATGGCTTGACGGATGAGGTTGCCGATGCCGTTGACCAGGGTCTGGCTATAGGGATTGGCCGACGGCATCTGGTTCTCGATCACGGGGTTCGCGAACGTGATGTAGTACGGCTTCCCGCTCTTGCCGCCCGTACAGACGGCGGTGAGGCTGCCTTGGGAGTACCCGTACGACCCGCCCGGGCACGGCGCGGTGAAGTTGACGGAGAAGCTCGGCTTCTCGGCGGGTGCGGTCTGGGCGATCAGCAGGTAGAAGGTGTTGTTGGCGTCTTCCCACGAGCAGTTGCCGTTGTTGGCCGCCGAGCTGGCTCGGATGGCAGTATGTGCCACCCCCTGGACCTCGGTCGTGGTCAGCAGGTTGCACGCGCCACTGGGCGCTGGAGTCTGCACGTTCGAAGCGGCGCTCGACGTCTGGCGCATGATGACCGCCGGAACGCAGAAATTCGCTCCGCTGAGCCTGTGCGACTGCCCGAACACTTCGGCGGTGCTGTAGGGCACCGTGTCGCCGGGCTTGACCTCGTAAACCTGGACGTAGGTCCTGGCCAGCTCGGAGCCGGCAGGCGCTTCGCCCTTCCCAGGATAAAAGTCGACCTCCAGGCTGTAGTCGTTCGCCGTGTTGGTCGTGTTGTGGATCGTGCCGTGGGCGACCGGAACCCCCATGATGCTGTGCGTGGCACAGCTCAGGCTGTGGAGCCCGGGGAAGTCCTCTTCGGGCATTCCCGGTAGCGTGTGATGCATGCTGGAGTCATCGCCCGCCGGGTAGCTGAACGTGGTCTCGTGCCCGATCCGGTGGCCGGAGGAGCTCGATGAGCCGCTGGCGGCGGAGCTGCTGGACGTTGAGGAGCCGCAGGCGGCGAGAGTGAGGGCGAGAGCGCCGAGTGCTGCAGCACTGGCAACCGACCGGCCGGAAGTAATGTGCATCTGGTCCCTTTATATAGCAGCCGCCGTTCGCGGGCCGTAACCATTCTGTCGCGGATTGTGATGCGATCTGTTCTGGATTGCGGTTACCGTTTGCGGACGCCCGCGTGGCGCGGTTCGGTGCCCCGGTCGCTGACGTCGGCGACGGCCGGCCTGGCCCGCTACTGGCGCCCGATGACGGCCGGCCCGGCGGCGCGTCGTGCTTGCTTCCGTGGCGGTGGCGCGAACAGTCTCCAAATGATGGATGCCCATCGGGGCTTCTTCCTTCCGTTTGGTTGCTGACTTGACGCGCTGGGGCCGCAGTCAGTTGTCAGGCATAGCGAGCATGGTCTTCAGGTGATCGCGAAGCTCTTGAGCACGCGGCCACCCAGCGTGCAGCTCCGTCTTGATGCGCCTGGCCGAGACCGGCTTGGCCGCCGCCAGATCGATGGCGAAACAGATCTCTGCGTCCGCGCTCGTGACTCTCTTTGGCGGGGTCTTCTGTATGCGCTCCCGGCAGTGCCGAGAGCCCTCTCCCGGCGCACCCGGAAGACCCCTCGGCAGAGTCCTCGCCTTAAGCGCGGCAGGGTCTTCTGGAACGTCCGCCAGGATAGCCTTCATGGCCGGCTCGGGAGAAGCCGGCGGCGAGCTGGCCGCCGGCCGAGGTCAGCAGTACCCCAGAACTAGACCTCGCATGCTTCCCAGCTCGCCGTACTAGACCGCTGAGTCGCAATCCCAGATGTGCCGCCAGGCTGACTCGCTATCGCTCCTGGCTAGTACCTGCGACGCCCGGCAGCGCAGCTGCACTTCGGCTTGGCTGGTCATACGCTTATAGCCCAGTCTCGGCCTGGGGGATCCGCCATGATGACAGGGTTCGGCTACAGGACCGCGTGCTGGCTTTCCATGGCCAGACGCAGCGGCAGGTCGCGGCGCGGCTGGGGCTGGCGGAGGTTAGGGCTGAGGAGGACTGGCGAAGTGCGATCGATCTGTCGTACGACTGGCGCGGGTCTGTCATCGTCGTAACGCCTTCTCTGCCCGGTCAAGATGGTGCCTGGGTGCTTGCGACCGGGGCAGCGCTTGCCATCAACATGCCCGATGTAGCCAAGCTCTCCCAGCTCACGGGCGGCGCTGTGCAGTATTTCGCCAGCCACCGGGTCACCGAGATCCACATCTGGGCTAAGGCGGATAGAGGCCGGATCCTGCGCTTCTTCGGCTGGAGCGGAGAGAGCGGCGAAATCCTGCAGTGGACTGGTAAGCCCGATTCGGCCGAACTCGAAGCCGGTCTGCCTGAGGTCGACAGCGCGGACGACGAGACGAACAACGCGATCTTTGACGCCGGCGTAGACGAGGACGCCGTGATGAGGATTGCCGGACAGTGGAGCATCAACCCTGACTATCGAGGGCACTCCCGCGCCCGGCGATCCGCTGGTCGGCACTTTGCCAGGCTGACAGACAATTTTGCCAACAAGTGGTCGGCCGAAGAGAACGTGCGGTAGTACCGTGCTGTAGTACCACTCATGTGGTACCATGGATCCGTACCACATAATCTGTCCGACACCGGAGAGGGGTTCCATGGCCATCACGGCAACCGAAGCGCGCAAGAGGCTCTTCCCGCTCATCAAGCAGGTCAACGACGACCGGGCTCCGGTCGAGATCATCTCGAACCATGGCCGGGCTTATCTCGTCGCCGCTGACGACTACGAGTCCATGGAGGAGACCGACTACTTGCTGCGCTCGCCCGCGAATGCGGCTCGTCTGATGGCCGCGGCCGAGGATGCGCGCCGCGGCCGGACCCTGCTCACCAAGACCATGGACGAGCTCCAGGCCATGGCCGACGAGGGCTAGCCGCCGTGCGGAGCATCGTCTTCCACGCCCGGGGCTGGGAAGACTTCACCTACTGGGCGACCGCGGACAAGAAAATGCTGCGGCGCCTGCTGAGGCTGATCGAGGAAGCCCGGCGGACCCCGTTCGAAGGCACCGGCAAGCCGGAGCCGCTGCGTCGCAACCTCTCCGGCTTCTGGTCCAGGCGGATTGACGACGAGCACCGTCTCGTCTACGGTGCCACCGATGATGAGCTGATCATCATCCAGGCCCGGTACCACTATGACGGCTGACAGCCCGCCGATCGCGTTTGCGGTGCCCGAGGAGCCACGCCGCGGCGGTATTCCCAGCTGACATTGCGGGTTCGATTCCCGTCACCTGCCCCAACCCCGAAGACGCTGGTCAGCGGTGACTCATTCTGCTGCTGGCTGGGCGCCTTGGCGAAGAAGGTGTAAGGACAGGATCACTGACTTTCGCTGTCTGAGCCATGCATTAGCTCGATGACCCTCGAAGAGTCTGCATCGCGGTGTGCGCGACTGCCTGGATTGCGAGAGTGTCGCGCTCGCTGGCGGAGCAGGTCGTACAGCGCCCGGGGGGCGCTTCACCCGGTGCCGGGCGGCCGGGCGTCACTGGCAGCTCAAGCGGCCCGGCATGAGCGACCTGGCAGTGGTCGCCACGGCGGCGCGGACCAGGTCAATCTCCCGCCTTGTCGCTGACATGCGGGCTGAGGACGGGCAGCCGAGCGAGGAAGATTATGCGTGGGCTCGGCGGGCGCTCGGAGTCGAGTGACCAGCGCGATCACCTTCGATGCCGGCGCTCTCGTCGTGATCGAGCGTCGCAGCAGGCGGATGCAGGCTCTGCTGGAGGAGATCGACCGGCGTGACTGGCAAGTCGCGGTGCCCGCGGGTGCCGTCGCTCAGGCGTGGCGTGGCGGACCACGGCAGGCGCGGATCGCTGTGCTGCTCAGCGACGAGCGCACGGAGGTCGTCGCCTTGGACGACCCGGTCGCCCGCGCTGTGGGCTTGCTGTGCGGCAGGTCGGGCCACGCCGATGTGGTCGATGTCTCGGTTTGCCGTCTGCGCGCGGCAGCGGAACCTGCATGTCGTCACCTGTGATCCAGAGGATCTGCGTGCAGTCGATGACGGCCTCATCCTGCACGTGCCATGAAGGCACCGTCGGACAGGTGGTCCCATCCAGCTGGCGAAACTCAGCTCAGCCTGCTCCCATGCCACTGGCGAAACTCAGCCGATAGCGGTCCCATGCTGCTGGCGGGTGACAACGGTAATCAGCCTCCGCGATAGCGCACGCCTAAGGCTCGTTTGGTGCAGTTGGAGCGAGCGGAAGCGAGCTCGCGTCGATACCATAATGGTTGTTCTGCGGCACTGTGGCGGTCACTAGCTGGTGCTGACGGAGAGCGGCGAGGACCTGTCGTCCCAGGTCCGCAGGCACTGGCGTGCGGAGTCGGCGTGACGCGTCGCTCCGCGCGCCGAGGTACGAGTGCACCGCTTCCTGGATGCCCGCAGGAGTTCCGTCGATACCCAGGGGGCCGAGCAGGAACCACTGCATCTTGGCCAGCTCCGCGCTGACCAGCTCCGCCTCGTGGCGAAGGGCCTTGCTGCCCAGCCACAGAATCCAGTCCCAGAAGTGTCCGTCGATCGCGCCGAGAGTAGCGGCGCGCAGCTCCCAGGGCGGCTGCAGAGTACGCCGGCCTCCCAGGGGGAACAGATCGATCTTCACTGGCCCGTCCATCACCACCATGTAGCCAGCCTCCTCCGACAGCGGCTCCCAGAACGCTGCCAGCGGTCGCAGCGGCGCCACGAGCCCGGGAAGCTCGGCCATGAGCCTGGCCGGCTCACCCGTCAGGTACAGGTCCCAGTCCGACAGCTTCGTGGCGTAGCCCTTCGCCCGCGATCCGCCGAGGCTGATATCGCCGACGACGCCGCTCAATTCCAAGGTCTGCCAGACCGCCCGGACGACGTCGGGCGTGTTCGCAGGTATCACGCTGGTAAGTATTGCCCGGGCGGGTAAAGAGACCCGTCGGCCCGAGGAACGTCGCGGCCCGGCTGGCTGTGCCTGCGCGGTGCGGCTGCAGGCCGTGCTCCCTGTGTGCGGCGGGCCACGCCAGTCGGGCTACCAGGACCAAGGCCTGCTGAAGGAGAGCCGAGCCAGCGCCAGCTGCGGCTCGGACCTAGTACCGGTGGGCACGCCTGCCACGAAGCAGCCAGCTATTGGCCGGCGCCCACGGTCCGGGAGCCATGCCGGCAGCTACCGAGACGGAACTGGTCATGCGACCCGGCCGAGGCGGCTCCGAGCGCGTCAATCACATCAGGCGCTGCTACGGAGCGTGTCAGCTGTGATTCGCTGCCAGGGCATAGCAGGCGGCGAGCCCTGTATCGGTGGGGACGATAGCGGGCTGTTCACAATTCGATGTGGTTCCAGGCGTCGCGTCCTGGCAGGTCAAGCCCGAAGGTGTCGGGGTTGGTGCCGAGTGTCTCGGCGGCCTCGAGCGCGATGCGCTGCACGGCCACAGTCAGCGGGAAGATCGACAGCAACTCTCCCGGTCTGTGGTGGGTGACGCGGGTCACGGGGGTGCCGGAGTCCTCGGCGGCCTGGGCCACCTGGGCTATCCGCGCTGACCACGCCCCGCCGCCGTCGAGGCAGACCAGCCGGTCATGTCCGCCCAGCGCCACCGACGGCCCGTGCAAGAACTGCTCCACAGCGAGGCCCTCGCTGGCCACGTACGCGGCTTCGCGGATCTTCAGCGCTCCCTCGGCCGCGGTCCACTGATTGATGCCGCCGCCGATGAACTCGATCAGCCGGCCCGGTGGCGGCGCTAGCTGCTGCCTCTCCTGCCCGTCGCGGTAGGCGCGGTCCACCGCCGATGGGATCTCGCCGAGCCCGGCGAGGTCCGCGCCCAGCGCCTGAGCCAGTTGCGCCGCCCGCAGCAGCGCGCCGAGGTGGCTGGCGGTGTAGGCCGAGGAGCGTTCCCGCTGCACGGTGGTCAGGTCCGCGCCCGTGACGCCTGTGCCGGAGATCTGGACGACGTCCACGCCCCGGGAGCGGGCGCTGGCGACGGCCTGCGCTGTGTAGTGCTTGGCGCCGGTATGGGTCAAAGCCAGCAGCACGCCGCCCGCGGCGGGCAGCGGCCCGTCGACGGCTGCGTCGGCAGACTGGGCCGCCGATGCCTCGAGCCCGGCCGCGCGCAGCAGCGCGGCTGCCTGGTTGGCGGCATGCCAGCTGGTTCCGGTGCCGATCACCAGGACCCGGCGCCCGCGCAGCCGTTCGGCCACCGCCCCGGCTGGTGCAGCATCATCCAAGATCGCCGCCAGTGCCTCGGCCTGCCGGTCCATCGTCTGTCGCATCATGCTGGTCGCCATCGCCGACATGAGAGCCTCCATCACTGCAGATAAGGCGTTCCGCCCGGTGCACTTCTGGCCGGATACCCGGGTTGTCCGGGGCCCAGACCCTGACGCTCGAAATCCTCTCCCCGCGGCTATCGGCCCGCCGGGGAAATAGCGACCTGTCAGGCCCAAACGGCGCCGTCGTCGCCGGCGCGCCTTGGACTCCACGGCCCGGCCG
>WNGK01004416.1_pt1 | contig 15027 bp, 10 predicted proteins | sample 5400601 | NCBI WGS metagenome assembly WNGK01 (sample SAMN13153376, study PRJNA577476) | soil metagenome | isolation source: 60 cm soil or saprolite under Garry oak tree replicate 1 | place: USA:California | collected 2016-06-15 | reverse complement strand
GCCCAGATGCGCTCAGCTGAATTGTAACCGCCTTCGCCGAAAAGTTCCGGCACGCCCGTTTCCTCCAGAACCAGTTTGTCGACATCGACCGGAAGTTTGCGCCACGCTTCGCGCTCCCAATCTTCGAGCGGCTTCACGCGATCGTAGAAACCGGCGACCGCTACGCGGCCTTCGCGATCGTGAAGCGTGGCCAGCAATTGAGCGAGCGCGGTGATTGGATTCGAAACCGCACCGCCAAAGACGCCGGAATGCAAATCCATTTTCGGACCAGTCACTTTGAGCTCAAGAGCAGTTACGCCACGCAAACCATAACTCAGCGTCGGCACGCCGCGCGCGATCAACATAGTGTCGGAAATTACGGCCACGTCGCTTTTCAGTGCCTCGCGATTTTCCTCCAGAAAACTGCCGAGGTGTACACTGCCGATTTCTTCTTCGCCCTCGATTACGAGGTGCAGGTTTACCGGCAGATCGCCGTTTTGTTCAATTGTCTCCTGGATGCCGATGATGTGCGAAAGAATCTGGCCCTTGTTATCAGTTGCGCCCCGCGCGAAAACATACCCGTCCTTCAAAACAGGCTCGAACGGGGGCGAGTCCCAAAGATCCAGAGGATCCGGTGGCTGCACATCGTAATGGCCGTAGATCAGAACTGTCCGACGCTCGGGCTGATGTTTGTTGCGCGCCCAGACGATCGGATGACCGGGAGTAGGAACTAACTGCGTTTCCAGGCCGATGCTGGTGAGTTTTTCAACAAGCCATTGCGCACAGGCGCCTAACTTCTCTGCGTACTGGTCGTCGGTTGAAACACTTGGAAACCGCAGGAACGAATAATACTCCTCAAGATAATTCTCACGCATGGCTGGAAGCTAATCGGCTTTTCGACCTTTGCCTACGACTTCTGCCTGAGCTGAACGCGGATGAAATACACAATCGAGGCAAGCGCGAGCACGATGCCAGTAACGACGAATTCCCGAGCTGTGGCGTGCGCTAGAATCCAGATGATCGCGAGGATCGCCAAAGCGGGCACGATTTTCATTCCTGGGAAATTGAAGGGCTCGCCGTCCGAGCGCACATCGCGTTGCACGAGAAACCAGCAGGCGGCGCAGCAGAGCAAGTACATCAACAGGACCGCGACGTTCGAAAGCACCGCCAGCTTTTCAAAGGTGCCAGTGATTGACAGCGCAAAAGCCAGCGTTGCGTACGTAACGATCGCGACGTCTGGTGATCGAAAGCGGGGGTGAACGTGCGCGAAAAACTGCGGCAACGCGCCATCGCGGCCGAAAGCAAAGATCATACGCGGTGAACTCAGGATGTCGCTCGTCACAAATCCAAATGCGGAGATGCTGGCTCCGGCCAGAAGAATCGTGCGGCCCAGTTTCCCGAGAAATGCCGCTGCCGATTCGGCGAGTGGCGCGTCAGGATGATTCGCGAGATCGGCGCCAAGCGTCCCCTGTCCTACGAGCTGGATCAGGATGTAAATGACGGTCGTAATGACGAGGGCCAGATACGCAGAACGCGGCACGGTGCGCGCCGGATTTTTCACTTCGCCGCTCGGAATCAACGCCACCTCGATCCCGACGAATGCAAAAATCAACAGGATAACAGCATCGCCTAACGACTTGCTGCTGGGCCAACCGCTCCAGGCAAGGTTCGGCGCGTGAATAAAAAATATTCCCACAGACACGAACAACAACAGCGGCAGAAGTTTTGCTACGGTGATCACCGTAACAGCACCCGCGCCCTGACGAACACCGCGAATGTTGATCAACACGAGGGACCCATACACGGCGAGCATCACGACTATGCGCATGATCGGGCCGCCGAGAAACGGGATTACCAGCGCGACTGAGGTTGCTAACACGTTCACGACGCCAGCAACGGCGCCGAGTGCGGTTAGAAAATAAAGCATACCGGCGAGGAAGCCGACGTAACGACCGAACGCGACTTCCACATATGCGTAAAGCCCTCCTGTCAACGAAACGCGGCTACCGGCAATGGCGAAACAAGTCACAAACAACACCATCGCAATCGCACAACAAATGAATGCGAGTGGCGCCGTCGACCCCAGCCCCTTTGCGACTGTTGCTGGAATGACGAAAATTCCCGCACCAATAGTCGAGCTGATAATGTTCGCGGTGAGCGCTGGAATTCCAATACCACGAACCAACTGATGATCGACGCGCTCCGCTTGTTGGATCGACACCGTCGATTCGTTAGCCATTGGCGCATCCTCAGGGATTCGATTGTCCAACGCAAGAGTGCGAGTTAGCTTCCCGCCAAGGAACTGTTCCGATCCATGGGTAATGGGTTTCGATGTCGGGCTTGCGGGAAACCGGAGCAAATGGCAAAGCGCAAAGACAAACGCGGCGTTTCCGCCGGTCTTGAAGCACAATATCCTGTGGCTGGCGCCCGTCGAAAGCCCCTCAAATTGTGTATTTTCTGCTTGTAACCCTTCCAAGGCTGCTGTATTGAGGCTGCCGAGGCCCGAAACTTCTGCCAACGATGCATTTACAATCGCTCGAGCTAGTCGGCTTCAAATCGTTTGCCGACAAAACGACGTTCAATTTTCACGAGGGCATTACCGCGATCGTCGGACCGAACGGTTGTGGAAAATCGAACGTGCTTGACGCGGTCCGCTGGGCGCTGGGTGAGCAATCTGCGAAGTCACTCCGCGGCGAGGAAATGGCGGATGTGATCTTCAACGGCGCCGACACACGTAAGCCGGTCGGATTCGCGGAAGTCTCGCTGACATTCACCGATTGCGCCGAAGAGCTCGGAATTGAATGGCACGACGTGCGCGTAACGCGTCGTGTCTATCGAGACGGCAACTCTGAATACCTGCTAAACAAAACGCCTTGCCGTCTTCGCGACATTCAAAGTCTTTTCGCAGACACGGGCATCGCGCGGGCCGCTTACTCGATGATGGAGCAGGGCAAGATCGACATGATCCTGAGCTCGCGGCCGGAAGATCGGCGCACAGTTTTTGAGGAAGCGGCCGGAATCACAAAATACAAAACGCAAAAGCGCGAAGCGCTGCGCAAATTGGAAGCGACGGAAGCGAATCTCCTGCGCATTGGCGACATCATCAAAGAGGTAAAGCGACAAATTGGTTCGTTGCAGCGACAAGCAGGCAAAGCGCGGCGGTACCAGGCGCTGCATGCGGACCTGCGCGTGCTCGAGACGCATTATTCGCGCAAGCAACTCGACGCGCTCGAAGCCGATCTCGGCGCTTGCCACGAAGAGATCGAGCATCTCACCAATTCCGAGCACGCGGCGCGCGTGAAGATCGACAACAGCGAAAATGCCGTCGCCGAAGAACGGCGAATGCTGGACAAGATCGACATCGAGGTCGCTGGTTCGCGCGCGGAAGTGCAGCAATTGGAAAGTGAAATCGCTACGCACCGCAGCCGCATTGAGTTCAATCGACAGCGCGCGGAAGAGGTCGCCGAGCTGATCCAACGCTCGCGGCGCGAGATAGCCGAGGCTGGAAAGAAACGCAAACAGCACGCCGCAGAGATCGAGCAGACCAACAACTGGATCGCAGAAATTGAGCGGCACTTGAAGGAAAAGGAAGGCGAGTTGACCGGACTGGACGGTCTCGCTGCGGAAATCCAGGAAAATCGCACCGAGCGGCGCACGCGGTTCCAGGAATTGCAACTGGCGCTTTCCAAATCCGAAAGCAGAATCTCGACATTCGAAGACGAACTCTCCGGAACGAAAACGCGCCGCGAATCGACGCGGGCGCAAATCAAACAACTCACCAAAGAAATTCAAACATCGACCGAAACGCGTGAGAAACTCGTTAGGCAAATCGCGGTCTCACTGAAAACGAGCAAACGCGAGACCGTTGATGTCGAGGCAAGCCTGCGTGAAAAAGAACAACTGCTCTCCGAAGCGGAACAGAATCTCATCAGTCTCGAGCGCACATTCGCCGAGAGGCGATCGCGCCTGGACGTTTTGCGTCAGCTCAATGAAGAGGGCGAAGGCCTGGCGCAAGGCTCACAAGCTGTGCTCAAAGGCGTGGACGATCTCGAAAAGTTCCGCGAGGCGATTGCCGGTTCACTCGTTGCGCATCTCGATGTCGATCGAAAGTTCGTTCCGGCGATCGAGGTCGCGCTGGGGCGAAATATGCATGCAGTCGTTCTAAAAGATGCGGACGTTGCTTACGAGATAATCGCACGACTCAAGAAAAGGAAGCTCGGTCAAGCCGCGCTGCTCATTCCGCAGCTGACGGGGCCTGCTCAGCAATCGGTCCGAAAAGTTCTGCCGAAAGGCGCGCTTGCCTGGGCCACAGACAAACTGGTCGTGCCGCGATCGCTCGAACCGCTCATCAGGCAATTGCTCGACAACGTTATTATCTTTTCCGATTTACAACAGGCCCTTGAGTGCAAAAAGCACGAACCCATGCTGGCGATGGCCACCCTGGCTGGCGAATTCATTTCCAGAGAGGGAATCATCTTTGGTGGCGGCAGCGACGTACGCGCAGCTTCTTTGCTGGAGCGCAAGGCGCAAATCGACGATCTCGCAAAGGAGGAAGCAGCGCTAGCAAAGCAGCGCGATTCACTTTTAGCCAAACGCGACGAAGCGAAGGCTGCGCTTGAGATTGCGTCGCGTCTCCAACGCGACTTCGGCGAGGTCGAACGCAAGATCGACGATTTACGATCGGAAAAGAATGCGCTGGAGCGCCAGGTGACCGCCGCCGACGAACGCGTCGCGCAGTTGGAGCGCGAACTTCAAGCGATGCGCGATCAACTGGCAGAAGAGCAGACCGCAATGACCGTGTTCGAAGCGGCGCAGAAACAGACCGCGTTGCGCGAAGAAGAGTTGGCCGAAAAAATTAACCAGCTGCGATTAACCATCGCGACTGAGCGTCTGCGCCATGAAAATTTGATAGCGCGACACGAACCGATGAGCGCGCGTGATGCCGAGCTGGTCGAGCTGATAGCCGCGCGAAAGGCCGATATTGAGATGTACGAACAGAAATTGGCCGCACAAGCTCAGGAGTCTAGTGAATCGGAAACTTTAATAAAAAATCACACGGCCGAGCGTGAGAAAGCAGAAGCGAACACTGTAAAAATCGCCCAGCAACGTGCTGCACGAATGACTGCAATTTCCGATCGCGAAACCGAACTGCGACGTTTGCGCGATTCGCTGGGCGAATTGCAAGACCGCCGCGCTCGGCAGCAAGTGCGCGAGTCACAATTGCAAATGAAGATCGATAATCTGGTGGATCATGTTTCGCGCAACTACCATGTCGACCTTCGCGTCTTTGCTCCGGACCACGCGGCGTTTGAAAAAACTTTGAGCGCGCAATTAAAACGGAGTGAGAAACTGGAGGGCGGAGCTCCTGTGACTGCGGGTTCGCCACAGCTCGCCCCTCGAGACTTGGAAAAACTCATCACTGAGCTTCGCGCGCATCTCGACAACATGGGCCCGGTGAACCTCGACGCCGTTCATGAGTACGATGAGCTCGAAGAGCGGTACAAGTTTCTCGAAGCGCAAAATAATGACCTTACAAGTTCGCGTCGCGAGTTGCTCGATGTAATTGCGTACATCAACTCGACTACAAGAAAGTTGTTCAGCGAAACGTTTGCCCAGGTGCGAGTGGACTTCCGCGAGATGTTTATGGAACTCTTCGGCGGCGGGCGCGCGGATCTGTCTCTGCTGGATGAGAACGATCCGCTCAACTGCGGGATTGAGATTAGCGCCAAGCCTCCCGGCAAACAGCTTCAAAGCATCTCGCTGCTGAGCGGAGGCGAACGCTCCATGGTCGCGGTGGCGTTGTTATTCGCCATCTACATGGTGCGACCGAGCCCGTTCTGCATTCTCGATGAAGTGGATGCAGCGATGGATGAAGGCAACATCAACCGCTTTATCCGCGTCCTAGACCGCTTCGTACAACAGAGCCAGTTCATTATCATCACCCACAACAAACGCACCATTGCCAAAGCCGATGTTCTTTACGGAGTGACAATGGAAGAGCGCGGCGTGAGTAAACTGGTTGGAATGAAATTGACTGTGCCACAACAAGTCTCCAAAGACCTGTCGTCGAACGGAGGCGAACAGAATTCGACACAACGGCACCTCGTGCTGGCAATGCGGTAGGTGGCTCGGCTTGTCGGACGACGACAGGACGATGGCAAGGGCGCGTTTCTCCCGACGCGTTGAGGACAACGTGTTCCACCTGTGTAATTGGAGCGCCGAAAATTCTTTTGCGCGCGATCGTCGATCTCGCGTAAATTTGGAAGATGCTTCAGACGGCGCAGCGCAGCGCAAAGTCAAAAACAAAAAAGGCCGCGCCGCCACACGATCGCTTCCTCGAGGCATTTCGCTGGATGCTGCTGGCGCGTACGCTCGAGGAAAAGCTCGTTAGTCTCTATCGAGGCGGCCTGATCACGGGCGGAGTTTATATCGGCAAAGGCCAGGAAGCTGTAAGCGTGGCATGCGGTTTGTTTTTGCAAGAAGGCGACATCTTCGCGCCATTGATTCGCGACCAGGCGGGACGCTCTGCGTTCGGCGAGCCGCTCATTGATGTGACGCGCACGTATTTGGGCTCGCGCCTCGGGCCGATGCGTGGACGCGACGGCAACATTCATCGAGGTCATCCACGCAACAACGAACTTGCGATGATCAGCCACCTCGGCGCGATGGTTTCGGTCACCGTGGGCGCATTGATGGCGAAACGATTCAGAGGTGAAAAAAACTTTGTCGGCCTGGCATGCATCGGTGAGGGCGGGATGCAGACTGGCGCGTTCCATGAAGGAATGAACATTGCCGCAGTGGAACAGGTGCCGCTCGTCATCGTGGCCACAAACAATCATTATGCTTACTCAACGCCTAACGACCGCGAATTCGCCTGTCATGATTTGGTTGATCGCGCAATCGGTTACGGATTTGAGGGCTATACTGTTGATGGAACGGACTTGGCTGCGTGCCTGGACGTGATCGGCAGTGCAGTGAAACGTGCGCGCGCAGGTCGTCCGCCGCAGTTGGTGGTCGCGTCCGTGCTGCGCCTGTCCGGTCACGGCGAACACGATGATGCAAGTTACGTTCCAGAGGAGGTGAAGCGTCAACCGTTTGCGCGCGACTGCCTCAAGGTCGCCGAGCAAACCATTCTCGATCTCAAGTTGTTAGACGCGGAAACGCTGGCCGAACGGCGCAAAGAGGCAGCCGCGCAGGTGGACGAGGCAGTTGCTGCGGCGCAAAAAGAGCCCGCGCCGGAAGGCGACAAAGAAGATTGGTGCGCGTATGCGATGCGCGACCTCGTCAATTCCGTCGAATGAGCATCACGTATCTCGAAGCGATCCGGGAGGCGCAGGCGAAATTATTGCGCGACGACGAGCGCGTTTTCATTTACGGACAGGACGTCGGAGGAACCTTCGGGGGCGCGTTTAAAGCGACGAAAGGTCTGGCGAAGGAATTCCCTGCACGTGTATTGAACACACCGATCAGCGAAGACGCAATTGTCGGCACCGCAATTGGCGCCGCGATGCAGGGAATGCGGCCGATTGTCGAAATGCAGTTCGCCGATTTCTCCAGCATCGCGCTCAATCAGATTCTAAACAATGCAGGCACGCATTACTGGCGAACAAATGTTCCGGTACCGATAACCGTGCGTCTGCCTTCCGGTGGGACCAAAGGAAGCGGCCCGTTTCACAGCCAATCGATGGAATCGATTTATGCGCATTATCCCGGACTGATTGTGATGACGCCCGCGACGGTGGAAGACGCGTACACAATGTTGATCGAAGCGGTGGCGATCGACGATCCCGTCATTTACTGCGAACACAAATATCTTTATTACCATCTCAAGGCCGACAAATTGCCGGAAAAAGGTTTGCCGACAGGTCGCGCACGCATTGCGCGGGAGGGACGCGATCTCACCATCGTAAGCTACAGCGCAATGATGCAGGAATCACTCGGGGCGGCAGAGGAACTCGCCCGGGAGGGTTTCGAAATTGAGGTCGTGGATCTACGCACGGTTAAACCGCTCGATACTGATACCGTGCTGGCGTCGGTCGCGCGCACAGGACGCTTGCTCTGCGTCGGTGAATCGTTTCCGTGGGGCGGCGCGACCGCGGAAGTCATCGCGCGCGTCACGAACCAGGGTTTTCATCTGCTCGATGCAGCGCCACAACGTCTTAATGCCAAAGACACTCCCATTCCATATCATCCGAACCTGTGGAGCGCGCATCGACCTAATGCGAAAAAGATCGCAGCTAAAGCTCGCGCACTGCTGCGAGAGTAAAACTTATGCCGCAAGTTCCAATCATCATGCCGCAGCTAGGCGAATCAATCGCCGAAGCCACCATTGTCGATATCAAGGTCAAACCCGGTGACGAGGTTGTTGATGATCAGGAAATTATTGATGTCGAGACGAACAAGGCAGTCATGGGCGTAACTACCCCGTGCAAAGGCAAAATCGATAAGATCTCCGTGCAGCTAAAGGAAACTTATCCCGTTGGCGCAGTGCTTGGCTACATAGAAGCGAGTGAGGCCGATGCCGCCCGATTTGCACAGCAAGCACCGCCTCCTCCACAGCAGGAAGTCGCTGAGGAAATTCCCGCGCGCGCTGATCAGGAAGTCGCTCCCGCACGCGGGAAAAAAATCGCCGCGAGCGATGGTGAGGGCGTACGCGTTGGCGACCTGCCCGTTCCAGCGATTACGAAGGGAGCGACTTTCATGTCGCCGCGCGTGCGTGCACGCATGGCTGAGTTGCAATTAACGACTGCAGACCTGGCGGGGATCATGGGAACTGGCGCGAGCAATCGCGTGACCATTAAAGATCTTGAAAATTTCCTGCATAAGATTGAAAACCAAACTGCGCACGAAGCTTCCGCGATTCGCGCGGGCGTAGCTGACGCGATGCGGCGCAGCTGGACGCGCCCGCTTTCGACAATCGGCTCGTCAGTCAATCTCGATCCGGTGTTGCAAGATCGGCAATCGCGAGATCCAAAGCCTGGCCCCGGCCTTTACGCTCTGCGCGCGCTTGCACTGGCACTCGCGAGGAGTCCCGGCGCAGCTGCGAAACTGATTGGCGACCGCGTCGTAGAATCAAAGTCCATTGACGTCGGCATTGCAGTTGAAGCAGAGGACGGGATTATGGTGCCGGTGATTCGCAGCGCAGATAAAACCTCGCTTGCCGACCTTACGACAAAATACAAGGAGCTTGTCGAACTTGCGCGACAGCGGCGAATTTCGCCGGACATGCAAGCCGGCGGCATCGCGACTGTTTCGAATTTCGGAACTTTCGGAATGGAATGGGGCACGCCAATTCCCCTGCCCGATCAAACACTGTTGCTTGGACTTGGAGTTGGGAAAAAAGTTCCGGCATGGGATGAAAAGAAGAAGGAGTTTTTTCCTAGGACCGAAGCCCAGATCACGCTGAGTTTTGATCATCGCAGCATCGATGGCGGCGGCGCCGGCCGTTTGCTCAAACGGGTGATCGAGCTGCTGGAAAATCCGAAAGAACTCTGACAGCCAGATTGCAAGGCGCCGTGCCGATGCTGCCCACGTGAGATCACGCCTCATTATCCATGCGGGATTTGCAAAGTGCGGAAACGCGAGCATCCGAGCGGCTCTTTTCCAGAATTTTCGAAAATTACAGAAGCACAACGTTTTTGTCTTCGACAAAAACCTGAGGATTGCACGCGCCCCTGAAGATCTCATCGGTACATCCATATGGAGTGTTGAGCGGGCCAGGAAGAAAACCGAAAATCTAACGCAAAGACTCGGCGATGAAATTGCGGCAGTCTCCAGCCGAAAGGCAGAACACGTTGCTATCCTGAGTGCCGAGAATCTGGCGAATCCGGGAATGGCTGAGCTATTCGCAGGGCTGGAGAGTCAGTTTGAAGTCTGGGTCATCTTGTATGTGCGGCCGCAACTTCAATGGATACCATCGGCATGGAAGCAGTGGGGCCTGAAAACAGGCGTGCCGATCAACGATTTTGTTTCTCAATGCATCGAGGCCCGTAGACCTCCGTTCAGAGCAGGTATCGAAAGTTGGAAAACCGCGCTCCCGCCGCCCTGATGCATGTTAGATTTCTGATTCCCGAACTACTAGCCGGTGGGAATCCTGCTCAGGATTTTTTCCACGTCCTGGGGCTATCCCAAGACGAGTACAAAATTGAAAGTGAGGCTCGAAATCCAAGCCTCGACGTTTCGGTTCTTCATGTGCTCTCGAAGAACCCACATCTTTTTTCTGACGTTCATGACAACAGCCTGACGCTGGCTTTGACTCGAGCTCTCTCGAAAAAGTTTCGATCAACAAACATTCAAATGCTTTCTGCCAAGCAAGAGGCGAGGATCGAGGAATCTTTTCGTGATGAAAACTTTTGGTTGTTGAACACGTTCTGCAGCGGGGTAGACGTGGATCGTATCTACCAGACATATTTCACGCCGCGCAACGCTGGCGCCAGATATTCCGAGATGAGCGACATCGATCTCATATACCGTTGTCTCGGAATCGTCCTCGAATCGATCGCATTCAGTGGCAGCGACGCTTTTGCAGATCACAGCAAAAGCCGGCCGCCGAATGTTTCCGAGTTCGACCAGAAGTAACTGCGCGCACTTATTTGTGCCGGAAATTCGCAGCAACAAAGCTCAGAACCATCGCAAACGTGCAAATCACGGCCACAGCAGTTCCCCACATTAGCCAACACGGTCGATACGTGAGGAGGAGCCGTCCACTTGCGCCCGCCGGAATTTCCGCCATCGGAAACAATCCGCGATAGGAAGTAACGGTAAGTTTTTGATTGCCCAGGCGCGCTCTATAGCCGCGGAAGTACGGGCGTGAGAAGGTTAGGAGCGCGGAACGATTGCCATTCGGCACATCGATATCTGCTTCAACGCAATTTTGCGAATCTTTGATGTTTGAAATTGTCGCGGTAGCAAATTGTTCGTTAGGCCGCGAATCGATCGACGTGACTGAGCGCACGCGTGCAAATGGCGCGTCGCGGCGATGAAAGACCCGCCCCTCATCTGTCGAAACAACCATCTCCCATTCAGAAGCCGGTTGAGGCGCAATATCCAATTCTCGTGCAACAATAATTCCATCCACGCCAAGCAAAGCCAGTTCACCGTTCTTACCAGCTTGGGAATTTAATACATAGCTCCCCTTCTCAGGATTGATTTCACCGTGAATCGTGGTCGCAAATTCCCGCGCTACGCCTGCGGCGCGGATTGGGCTGTACCCATTGATGAAATGCAAGCCAGCCCACATGGATGTACTACCGGGGCGCAGGGTTTGACCGACTGGTTGCGGTTTATTTGAGACGCAATACGTCAGCTCCGCCCAGGGATAGACACTGAGATAAAGTCGCCGTGGATCGAGCGGCGCAGGTTTGAGCAGCTCTTGAGCAAAATTGTATCTCGGCACATCGCCGTTTGTGGGAATGCAAAAATACGTAACAAGCAATGCGCAAAACGTGATCGCGACCGGAACCCAATACCGAATCTCGGGATTGCGGAATCGAAACTCGAAAAGAAAAAAAACTCCAGCGAGCCCGATGAGGATCGTAATCAAGGGAAAAGAATAGGAACCGCTCGTCCGGAAAATCAGCATGGCGGCAGCGGTTAACAGGACGATGGCAAGCGGCGATGTAGCCGCGGTCGCTGGCCGGAGCGTCATTTGCAGCACTTCCGCCGCGCAAATCGCAAGAACTAAGTGAAAAAATGGCAGCCAGCGAAAGCTCCACCGAAAAAGGCCCGCAGTAGGCATCATGCACAGCAACAGCACAATCAGCAGCAGGACTAACTCCCATTTCAGTCGCGTAACGAGAATCCGTCCATGCCAAATGAATGCAGCGATGAACACTGCTGACGCAACCAAACCACACGCCAGCTCCGTTGCAGTATGCGGAACATTTTTCGAGGAAAAATCTGTCCAGTTCACGGTCCAGGACGGAAGAATTAAGCCCGGCAATGCGGCTGGTGGAACGAGCCATTGCCAATGCGCAGACGACGACTGCAGTTCGCGCGCTGAACCCTGAAGGAGATCCAGAATTGCGAGCCACGCTGGCGCGGATAATCCGAAACCGAGCGCGACACCAAACAGCATCGGCGAAACCGAGAAGATGCTCCGGGTTTCGACTAACGACTTGATCGAGAGCCATCCAACCAAGACCAACAACATCAGAACCGTGTAAGGAAAACCGCCGGTGACGAGCAGGTAAACGAACGGCGCGGGCCAGAGAAATCGCCACTTTGTTCGGCGCGGGTCCAGTGCGCGTTCCGCTCCCCACCAAGCCCAAGGCAGCCAGGTGAATGCGCCGAGGGCGCCGAACCAATCGGTGGCCCCCCAGCAAATGATCCAGCCGTTTAGCGAGGCGACAAGTGCGACAAAGATCGACAATGCGGTTGAAAGTCGCCGGTCACGAGCAAGTAAGAATGCGCCCGCTGCCAGCACGAAGAGATGCGCAATCGAAAGAGAGGCGGCCTGTTGGGGAAACGTGAGCGGAAATTTCCAGATCAGAATGATGGCCGCATTTATAAAAACCGAGAACGTGCCGTACTGGAATTCACCCGCAAGATTGCCGCAGACCCAGGAATAGGGGCTCAGGATCGGCCACTGCCCCTTAGACCAACTGCGCGCCACATCGGCGAACACAGGCAGGATCGACAATTCATAATCGTCATTCCAAAAAACGAGCGGATTGTGCCAGAGAAGAAGCTGGCAGAAGAAGACGACGATTAGACCAGCCGAAAGAGCGCCAAGAAAATTGTAGGGCGTCTGTGTCAGACGCCGACTATTTATAGTTTCGCCGTTTCGGCGTTTCACAGAAACGCCCTACAAAACAACCGGCTTCCCCTCGGTCATCACAAGGACCTTTTGCTCGAGGCCGTGCTCGCGAGCGGCTGCCAGTAATCGCTGCGGGGGCTCATGAAGCGGTTCAAAGCCGAGGCGAAATGTCCCATAATGCATCGGGATCAAAGTCTCTGCACGTAACTCGACGAACGCCTTTACCGCTTCTTCGGGATTCATGTGAACTTCACGGCCAGTGGGCGCTTCATAAGCGCCAATTGGAAGCAGCGCGACCTCAATGTTGTAGCGGTCTCCGATTTCCTTGAACCCGGGAAAATAAGCGCTGTCGCCGCAGTGAAAAATCGTGCGGCCATTCGCAGCGATCACGAACCCGCCAAAATCGCGATGCAAATCCGCGAGGAACCGTGCGCCCCAGTGATGACATGGGGTAAGAGAAATTTTTAGCGGCCCGAGCTCGACTGTCTGCCAATAATCGAGCTCGTGGACAATATGAAAACCCAAGTCATGGACCAGGTTTCCGACCCCCATGGGAACAACAATGGGTTGATCCGACGCAACTCGTCGCAGCGTGCGCCGGTCGAGGTGATCGAAATGCGCGTGCGTGACCAGCACAAAGTCAATCGAAGGCAGATGATGAATTTCGAAGCCTGGTTGTTTCAACCGCTTGATCACCTTGAGCCACTTCGACCAAATCGGATCGACCAAGATATTTACCTCATGCGTTTGAATAAGAAATGACGCGTGACCGATCCAGGTAACGCAGATCTGGCCTTCGCGGATTTTCGGGAACTGCGGCGCCGCAGGACCACCGGAGCGCTTAGTGAAAAGCGAAGGGATCAAGACGCTCGTTAAAAAATTGCGCTTGTGCCAGTCAGCTCGTGGGCGTAGCCGGACACGAGTCGAGTCGCGAAGTCGTGGAAGAGGCGCGCCATCCCGGGATGTTTGGCGAACAACATTTCGCCGGCTCTTTTTAGGAAAACGAAGTGGCACGCTCGTAGACGATATAGGTGCGATCTCGGCAAGTAAAACTCTTAAAGGCCGCCGAAAGCTTTCGGAGTCGAAATGACAAAATCCGGAATCACGAATGCCGATTTAATATCAAAACTCGAAATGAAATTTCATCAGTCGCTCTTGTGGTGATTGCGGACTCGGGGGGGGTTCGTTATTCCTTCGCGTTTCGTCATTTGGTATTCGTCATGGATTTCGGGCTGACCTCGCATGGATCCAAAGCGACAGGGTTGAACAAAGCCAAATTTCGCGTTGAGTTGTCCGCGTTATGCGAAGTTGGAAAACCCTTGTTCCGCTCTGTTTGATCTGTTCAGTCGCATTAGCATCGACATCACGATTGCCATTCAACACGGTTTTTAAGGGGCAGGACCAGTTCAACCGACTCGTTGCAAAGGCCAAAGCAGGGAATTGGAAGGCTTTGCCGATCGGAGAGCGGACCGCGGCGGTCGGACAAGCCTTAGTAGGAACACGCTATAAACATTTCACCCTGGAAATCGACAATCGGATTGAGTCTCCGTCCGTAAATTTTCAGGGAATGGATTGCTGGACCTTTTTCGAGGTCGCTCTCGGCTTCGCCCGGATGCTGAACGAGCCAGAGTCGAACTGGACGCCCGAGCGTCTGTTACATTACATCGAACTGGACCGTTACCGCGGCGGCGAATGCACCGGCAATTATCTCTCGCGTTTGCATTACCTGGAAGACTGGCTCTACGACAATGATCGCAGGGGTCTGGTGGAGGATCTCACGCGCGATCTCGGCGGGCAAAGCGTCCCCCATTCCGCGCGCGAGATGAGCGCTGGCTGGCGACACTATCGTTATCTCGCCGCAAATCGCTCGCTGCTTGGACCGCTGGCGCGCATGGAAGCAAACGTCTCCTCGCGATCTCTATACGAAATTCCAAAGAGTCGAGTCGCCAAAATTGAACCCAAACTCCGCAGCGGCGACATCATCGGAATAATTTCCCGCGACAGAAAAGGCGTTTATTCGACCGCGCATGTCGGGCTGGCATTGCGCACAAGTGACGGCGTGTTGCATTTCATGCACGCTTCGTCCCCGAGTAATTACGGCAAAGTTGTCGTGGACGACCGGCTCTCGAAATACCTGTATCGGTACGGGTCGGACAGCGGAATTCTGGTCGCCCGACCTCTGCGTTAGGATTCGTCGAACTTGTCCAATTCGCCGAGTAACGTTTGTAGTCGTTCCACGGCCTCGTCAGCATCCACACCGTGAGCTTCGAGTGTTGCCGTAGCTCCGCATT
>WNGK01011018.1_pt1 | contig 15029 bp, 17 predicted proteins | sample 5400601 | NCBI WGS metagenome assembly WNGK01 (sample SAMN13153376, study PRJNA577476) | soil metagenome | isolation source: 60 cm soil or saprolite under Garry oak tree replicate 1 | place: USA:California | collected 2016-06-15 | reverse complement strand
CGAGCCGCTCGTGTCTTTTTCATGGTGATGGCGAGCCCATCGGCTCTACGCCGGTGGAAATCGAACTGCTGCCCAAAGCTGCGCGCGTTTTGGCGCCCGCATGGCGCTAGCGCATTCACCGATCGCTGGCCGCGCCGAGCTATAACCACGGCGTGGGCGCTTCACTGAACCAGATCTAATACGAGACCGGTGTAACGCCTCTGAAGGCCTGCGAACTGTCCAAAGACGGGAGACGTAATGTTGTTGAATACGTCGTGCGGGTTTTGGCGATTGGTGATATCAGTCGAATATGCGCCCAGACGTACCTTATGGATCTTGGAACGCTCCGTGCGCGGTATGTGGAAGTTAAACTCTCGGTACAGCCTCACATCAAGCGAAAAATAAATAGGGAAACGCTCGCTATCGGGAACACCGACATAGTCCTGCAAAACGTCTACGTTTGAATATGGCAATCCCGAATGCGCGTCAGCCACGGGGCTAACGACCATTTTCCAGGGAAGGCGGAAGAACCCCGAGGCTACAACGCGATGGGGAACGTCCGCGGACAGTATACCCGTAGCATTCGGTCGAATCACCGGAACCTGAAAAGGGACAAGAGTATCCGAGAGCGGGTTGAGGTCGCCACGTCCCCGGCTCCAGGTGTAGGAGAAGCTCATATCGGCCCGCTGGCCAACTCGAAAGTGGACGGTGATGTCAGCCTGCCGATAATTTGCAACCCCCCTGTTCTTCAACGCCAGCAGGCCGCTTCCGCTGGCCATATCGAGCACCTGATCCAGAAGAAAGAGGTCCACGGTGCGGCTATCAAGATAGCTGGCCCGGAGATTAAGATTCTTGCGCACTTGATGTTCAAGCACGACATTCCAACTAAATGTGCGAGGACTTGACCCTGGGTCGCGCGGTACGCCAGGCGCGGTCGGGGCCACGCCCGAAAGAAGATAGGCATTTACTAGAACTATGGGCTGGCCTATCAGCGCACCGGTGGAATCGAAGAAGCTGAGTACACGTTCCTGATTGTTGGTGAAGTCTGCCGCCAGCAACGGGACGTGGCCGTAGACCTCGGCAGCACCGGCGCGAATTACCGTGTTTCCGCCGCCCAGCGAATAGGCTGCGCCGATCCGCGGCGCGAAGGCGGCAGTGCGACCGATGGATTGCGTGGTCAAACGTGCCCCGTAGTTCAGCGTCAAGTGACTGTTCAGGGTCCAGCGATCCTGGATAAATTCAGCGATCTCCGTATCTGTTGCGCTCAGCAGGCCCGCGCCTTGAAAGTCGATTCGCTCAGCAACTGAGCCATCCTGCGCCAGTAGCTCAATTGGATGCGAAATGTTGGTACCGTCATAGTTACGATATAAGATGTCTGCTCCGAACCTCACTTCATGGCCACCGTGCCAGGACTTCGGTGAGAGTTGGTACGCAGGCAAAGCTTCCAATTGGTTTGCGCTACGGTTCCAACTATTGAAGTAATTGCCGCCCCATCCTTCGGGCGAGATTTCCATGTCGGCAGGTCCCTGCCCGCGGGCGTTGCTGTCGAAGCGTGTGTAGCGAACCATGGTGTTTAGCACCGCTCCCGAAACGAACTGATAGGAATCCGAGAACCCAGCGGAAACTCCACTTCGGCCGTAGCTCGTAGAAGCGGTTTGCGGGATCAGCGCATTGATGTTGGCGAAGTCGAGTTCCATTGGGAAAGTATTGACATTGAAATTCAGCACGTGCCGAGGGGAGAGTATTATCTGAAGGTTTGTCAGCGATGTGACGCTTCGCGTCTTGATCTCATTCACGGGAAACGACAACCCGCGCACAGGCTGTCTCCGCAATTCGTAGGTAACCTCCTCGGCAAAATTCATCTTGTTCTTGATAAGTGGGCCACTGAACTCAAATCGAGGCGTCCAGTTGGCGAGCCCCACCAGGCTATCGTTCTTTCCCCGGAACGCTGGAATAAAATCCCGCAGCTTGTAATCCCATGTTCCGGAGGGAGGTTTCGTTTCGATGGTCGTCAGACCTCCAGTAAAACCTCCATACTCAGAACTCTCAGGCAAACTGTAAACGGTCATGGATTGAATGATGTCGACAGGAATGGGAATCGAGAAGCTCCCCGAAACAGGATCTACGTTCTCCGCGGAGTCCACCACCAGCATCCCCTGGCTTTCAGCCTGCCCCTTGAACGTCAGCTTACCCGTGGAAGTCCGCACGACACCGGGTATCAAAGACAAAGCTTCCGTATATTTCTGGGTCGGCAAAGGCAGGCTCTCTAATTGGTCGGTGTTGACCGTGGCGGTTATTGCTACATTCTGCGTAGCAATTTCGGCGGCCTCTGCCTGAACTTCAACTTGCTGATTGACGGAACTGATCTGCAGAACGATGTCTTTGACAAACGCCTGGTCTGCTCTAAGGGTTATCGTGGCAGACCATGTTTTGAAGCCATCGGCAGTCGCTTCCATTGTGTAGGTTCCTGCGGCAAGTTGAGTGAACTCGTAGCGGCCCTCCGAATCGGTCACCGTCGATTGCGGTGCTGCTCCCGCGGACGGACCGGTCAGTTTCAGAGTGACGCCAGGAAGGACATTGGTTACCCCCTCCCCGGATATTGCGGTGATCCTGCCAGTCGCAGAGGCCTTGGCATCGTTTGAATTTGCACCCTGTGGCTGCCGAGCGAGAATCGGACACGCCAGCAGAATCAATGCGATAGAAATCGCGCAGCAAACAGGCAACCCTACTCTTCGAGCCATTTTCATAGCGAGTGCGGTCACTCTCCATCACTTAAAAATGCGTTTTCCAACGAAGACAAATTTTCCACCCTCGACGGATGATTCGACGCCCGCTGCCCTTCGGCAGTTGCGTGATATTTTCTCGTGGTGTGTCCAAATTACCTATTAGTGCGCGGCCCTGTACCCCAATTTGTCTGATCATAGACAATTCTAATTGTCTCTCGGGGCACTCGCATTCCGGCAGCAAAAGGGATGACGCCGTTTCCACAATGCTAGGTCTTCCCTTAGATTTGCTACGTAAAGAAATGCTTTTACTTGGATGTCATCACAAGCAAGGATTTCGTCAGCAATCACTGATGAGCTTGGCAACGCGCGAGCATTTTCGCCAGCCTCCAGTTATAACCCACGCTAGGGCTGGAAACTAAGCTCAGCTCTTTTTCTTGTCGATTTTGAGATTCAGAACAATGTCCTTGCGGCTGTCAAAGCTGGAGACCGTGCGAGTTTGGGATTTCGCGCCCTCTTTTTCCGCATGGAGTTCGTAATCCGCATTCGGATCCAGGCCGCTGAAACGATAATTGCCAGTATCATCGGTATAACTGCTGCGGACAGAATTGGTGCGCACGTTCTTCAGAAAAACGACGCTGCCGGAAAGAGGGCTTTCGGACTTGTCCGACACCACGCCGCGGACCGTGCGGAGCTGAGCTTCGTGCTTTTTGTCCTGAGCCGCAGCAACCGCCGCGCACAGCAATAGAACGACAGCCAGGCTGCACATGCGTCGCCACACATTCATCCCTTGCCTCCTGCCGTTGGCTGCATACGGAACACCATGCTTTCCTCGTTTCCGCCGGCTTTCGCATCGATAGTGCGCGTTTGCTCCGCGAAACCCTTTGCTCGGACCACCATCTCATACTCTGAGCCCTGAGGCACTCGGACTGCAAATTCGCCGCGGGAATTCGTGTAGCTCTCCCATCGGAATTTCTTCTCGCCCGCTCTCCGGATGCGAAGTTCCACGCCCGGAAACGAAAGCGCTTTGTCCGTAAAGACGGTTCCGCGAATCAGAAAATCATTTGCGTGGCTGTATTTTTCCTTGCCCGGTTTGTTGGACGTGGCTGCAGGAGCTTGCGAAGTGCTGGCGGAAACAGGCGGCGCAGGTTCCTGGGCCTGGCCAAATTCCTCACTAAAGGAAGCGACAAGCGCTGCCGTGCAGAGAATCATGATCCACTGCTGGCGATGCATTTATGCTGCTCCCTGCAAGTTGGATGGCAGCGCGAGCGCAAGAGGATGCCAAGCGGCGCAGAGCGTGCCGATTACTCCTCGTCGTCTTCTTCGTCTTTCTCGTCATCATCATCGTCGATCAGGTCGCCATTTTCTCCTGGCTTGTCTTCTTCGTCTTCGTCGTCCTCTTCATCCATGTCATCGGCGATGAGATTCAGGTGGACGGGATGCGTCTGCGAGACCTCAAGTTCGGATTCGCACTCCGGACAGCTCAGGATCTCGCCCTCTTCGACTTCGTCTTCGTCGACATCGATTTCGGCGGAACATTCAGGGCAACGGATCACGGCTCCACCCTCCGTACAGTCGTTTGCATAGTGGGGGTACGAGGACCGTGCCCGCCACTGTGCAGCGTATTATATACCGCGGCATATGAAGTCAACTCCCGTGCGTGGTGGCGCTGCTTTGAACGCCATCGCACCATGCGTACAAGGACTTTCGAATGGCCTCTTCCCGAGAATACCCCGAACGGCCGGTGGTTGGCATTGGCGGCGTGATTATCGATCAGGGCCGCACGCTGCTAATCCGGCGCGGCAACGAGCCGTTGCTCGGCGAATGGTCTATTCCGGGCGGCACACTGGAGATCGGTGAAAGTTTGGAAGAAGGCGTCGTTCGCGAATTGCTGGAAGAAACCGGGATCGAGGTTCGCGTCCTCGAGTTGATCGAGGTATTCGACCGGATTTACCTGGCGGACAGTTCAACCGCCGCAGAAATGAAACGAAGACCCCGATTCCACTTCGTGATTGTTGATTATCTTTGCGAACGCCTTGCCGGCGAGCCCCGCGCGGGGAGCGATGTAACCGATGTCGCATTCGCGCGCGAAGAGGAACTCCCTCGATTTCACCTCACGGAGACCGCGACGCGGGTGCTGAAGAAAGCATTCGCAATGGATCGCGCTCGGCGTGCCGCAAAATAAATAATAGCTCCGCGCGGGTCAGGGAGCTTTGGCGATTTCGATGCTTCCGTTGGAATCCGTGAGCTGAAGCTGGCAGCCGCCCGAGCCGATCGTGCCGTTCAGCGTGTCGCCCCCGATACTGCCCGTCGAAGTGACTGGCAATTCGGAGGAAATCCGGCCAAAGGAGGTCCGCGCCGTCACGTTGTAGCCCAAGCCTTCGGGAATGCGCGCGCGGATGGATGAGAACGACGTCTTCAGCGAAATGTCGCGGCAACCGCTGGCCGGTCGCATGGCCGTCACGGAGATTGCTCCGTTCTGATTGTCCACGGTAATCCGCCCCCCGATGGATTCCAAAGTTACCTCAGCGAAAGATGTCTTCACGCCGGCGTCGCCCCTTACATTTTTGGCAGTTACAGAACCATTGCTGTTTTCGATCGTCAGATTACCGCTGATCCGTTCCGTCAACACACTTCCGAAACTGGTCTTGGCAAAGGTATCTCCTCCGATGTCGGTTAGAGTGATGCCCCCGTTCCCGGTGATGGCGCGTATCCCCTTCGGGACGTTCGAGGCTTCGATGGCTCCAGAGGAGGACTTCAACGTGACGCTCCCGCGTGCATCGCGCACTACGATCTTTCCATTGGAGGTTTCAGCGTCGAGAGCGCCGCTGATGGTGTCCATCTCGATGTTGCCGAAGGAATCGCGAATGGTCACGGAGCCGCCCGCCGCCGAGCTACCCTTAACCCGGCCATTGTGCGTGGTGCAATTCACGCGGCCACGCACGTCGGCAAAAGTGATGCTGCCGAAGCTGTTGGTAATGTCTTCCGCGCCTCCGGTACCCGAAATCTCGACATTTCCGTTGTTGTCGTGAACCAGTAAATCGCCACGGATATTCCTTGCCTCGACATTCCCAAACGAAGTTGTGATGTTTGCGGAGGCGGCATCCGTCAGAGTAACCGCGCCATTCCCGCCCGTAATCGTCACCGCGCCTTGTATGCCTCGTGTGGTGACGCTGCCAAAACGACTCCGGACCTCGAGAGTGCCCTTTACGTCCGACACTTGCACGGAGCCATTGTTGTCGTTCACGGAGACATTCCCAGCGGCCCCCGTGACTTCGATGCTGCCAGATGCGTTGTTCCACCGGCCGCCGCCGGCGTCACGGACGGTGAGCGTGCCGCCAAGAAGATTCCGCGCCAGATTCTTCATCCGCGCGCCGTGCATCGCATAGAGTCGCTCGTAGGCGCGCAGATCACCGGACCGGCACGCAGCGGCCAATGCGGCATCTTCGCTCAGGGCATCTGCGGCAGCCGGACTCGTGCTGCCGCCAAAGTGCTCGGAAGGTTCCACTCGCGTCCCCCGTTCGCGCGGCGTGGAAGAGATTCTAGCCTTCCAGGGCAGCGCAAGTCCCATTGTTCCCATTCCTGGCTCCTGAGGTATAGACGACCGGGGAGGGCTGAACGTCAGGAGAGGCGCCAGTTCTGCCTGTACCAGCAAACTATTTGTTCTACATAGGTTAGTGAGCAGGTTTAGTTAGCGATGGCCCGTCTCATTCCCAGGTTGGAAGGGTCCGCTTTGCCGTGAAGTTTGCCGTTTCTACCGTCGCTGACGGCAAGGTCTGCATTGGCACTCCACACAGCGGTACCAGAGCCGGTACTCCCCTTGTTCTCGTCGAACTCGCCGTTGACGTCCGCAAGCTCGGCTGTTTCCCTTGTTTTTCGAAAAAATGTTCAAAAGTATTTCTTGACCTGCCCAGCCTTAATTGCGTACTGTGCTTAACAGGTAAGACTGCGGCAGCTTGTCTGCCGCTTTTTTATTTCCCGGCACCGCAGCACGGCCATCTGCCTCGGTGTCGCTCCCATACGCAGGGTTTTTTGCGGTAGCGCAGCCCCATTTTGCACAATTTTGGCGCCACCTAACTAGCTTTAGAATCAACACTTATAGAAATGCCCGCAAGTGTTGATTCTAAACCACTTACGCAATCGCTAAGTCCGTTAGATGCAACACTTACAAAAAACCGGGGGGGAGGGGGTCCAGGTATTGGTACGGACCGGGCATATCCCTGACAGATTAGACCAGGAGCATTCCTGACATTGTCAGCCAATGGGAAGCGGGCAAGCGTGTAGAAATGAGCGTGAGCGCTGCAGATCGGGTTACTGGCCAATGGGCCGGTTCAGGAGAGGAAACACCTGTCACAAATCCGCAGACTCCATCTACCGGATTTTGTACGATTTATGGAAAGCAGGGTACCCGACGTCTCGCAGTTGATTTGCAAACGGGGAAAGGGTCCAACCAGCCACCTCATCCCATTTGCCCCAAGGGTGCCCCTTTGGAGGTGTGAAGTGTTCGATTCTCAAGTCTATCGGAAACTGTCAGTTGTTTTGGCAGGGGTGGCCGTTTTAACCCTGGCGGGTTGCTCAAACAAAGCCAGCAACGAAGCCGCCGCTGCTGCCAAGAAACCAGATGCAGCAAAGTCTGCCGCCGCGGCTAAGGCGCCCCAGCCAACCGCGATGGTTACGGTACCGAAAGGTACGGCAATCAGCGCGACGGTAGGACAAACGCTCGCCACAAATAAGAACAAGGTCGGTGACACCTTTGCCGCCAGCCTCAACGCCCCGATTCGGGTAGAAGGGAAGACCGTTATTCCCAAGGGCGCGCAGGTAACCGGCCGTGTTGTCAAGGTCAAAAAGCACGAACTGAAGGTGACGCTAGCTTCGGTTGTAATCCACGGGAAGTCCTACGACCTGGAGACCAATTCGGTTGCTGGGTCGAAGAGCCAGGCCAAAAGCAATGCCAAAAATACCCAGAAGGCCAAGGCAAACAAGGACGTAACCCTCTTAACTGCCAAGAGTCAGCTCACGTTCAAGCTCTCGAAGCCAGTGACCATTCCCGTAAAGGGATGACCACCTAGTTGGTAACCGCCGGGCTCCAGCCAGCGAAAGCTGACTGGGGTTCGGGTGTCTGGTTCAATCCAGTAGAGACCGCCACAGGCTGGACTTCAGCCCCCGAAGAACCTCCCTTGTCCGGAGGCGGGGTTAGTCTGTGACGACGTGAACTGCGACAGCCGCGAGAATTGCTCCCGCAAGTAACACCGCAGCCGTCAGCAAGCCGATCGCGAAATGGCGTCGCAGGATCGCAAGTGTCATTGCCACGTCATGACGCAACGCCTGATCCTGACGCCAGCTTCGCAGAAGCGCTGCGCAACCCGCGACGACAACGACTCCCGGCATGCCGATGAACAGCGTCGCCGCGCCAAGCCGCGAGATATGCGTCAACGTCCACTCAAAGAACACCCAACTTGTGCGGGCGGGTTCGTACTCGCGAGGTTGCAGCAGGCGAAGCGTCGCTGCGGCAAGGAACACCGTGGCCGGCAATACCAGCAACCACTCACATATGGCAACCACTGGCAATCGAAACAATCCTGGTTGCTGTTTGTATATGCTTTCCATGGTCTGTTCTCCTCCCTGAATTGATTCAACTTAACCCGCGATGGCATCCGGCAATGCGCCGCGAGTGCGTTCGCGCCGGTTGAATTCCTTTACGGCTGCTTCCAGATCGTCGGCGGTAAAGTCCGGCCAGCGTTTTTGCAAAAACACGAATTCCGCGAAGGCGCATTCCCACAAGAGAAAATCGGAAAGCCGCTGTTCCCCCCCGGTGCGAATCAGCAAATCAACTTCCGTCGAGCCCCCGCGATGAACTTCCGCAAGCACGGCGCTGAAAGACTCGGGCGAAAGCTCGGTGACTTTGTAAAAGCGGCAGGCGGCATGATAGATGGCTTCGCGGGCGGAATAATCCACCGCCAGCCGAAGGTGCAGACGCGGGCCCTTTGCGGTGGCCGCTTCCGAATCCGCGATGGCTTGCCGCAGCGTGGCTGGCAAGCGATCCCGGCGCCCGATCATGCTGAGCCTCACGCCTTCGTCAATGCAGTGCGTCGTTTCGGTAAGAAGGTATTCGTGAAGCAGCCGCAGGATCCCCTGGACCTCGGCAGCGGGCCGTTTCCAATTCGCGGAGGAAAGCGCGAAAAGCGTCAGGGTGTGAATGCCGATGCGAGAGCAAGCACTATAAACTACTCTGTAGTGCAAAGTAACAAACCAAAAAAATTTGCCGCTCAGCCTTCGCGTGTCGCGCGGATCAGCGCTTCCATGTGATTCAGATAGCGCTCCAGAGCCCGCCGTCCCGCTGCCGCAAGGCGATATTCCGTCTTCGGCAAACGCCCGTCGAATGATTTCGTGCACACGATATAATCGGCCTCTTCCAGTTTGCGGGCGTGAACGCTCAGGTTGCCGTCGGTAGTTTTCAGCAGCGCTTTTAGTTCGTTGAACGTCAGCGAGCGGTTCACCGCCAGCGCGCTGACGATGCCCAGCCGTATGCGCTCGTGAATCAGACGATCCAGATCCGCTGGCACGGCTTCCCGCGCCGGATTCCGGATTGCCTCCAGCGAAGGATCCCGTTCGCGAGACCGTTGCACACGTTCTTGACGCGCTGTAGATGACTTAGCCATGCGATTTCCTGCTAGCCTCCATAATGCCGGGCGATCCACCAGCCAAAGCCGATTTGCACAATACCAAAGCCCGCGGCCATAAATGCGTCTCCCCATATTGCTGGCGCGAATAGCGCAGCGCCACCGATCAGCATCAGGCACAAACCCATCACCGGCACAACGCGAACGGAAAACGCCCCGCCCGTAACGATGGCGGTCCCATACAACAAGAGCCAAACCCCCGGCAGTGCCGCAAGGATACTGGCGTGATAAAGAGCAAACGTCAAAAGGCCGCCAACGACAATCGGGGGCGCAAAACTAAGAAGGAACTTGCGTCCCGGCCCGGAGAAGAGTGCAGAGTTGGCACGGTGCGCTTTGGTGGCCGCGGCGGGCGCTGCAATGGCCACGGCCACGAAGGCTTCGATCAGCCAGACGGCCAGCCAGGCGCGCGGCGTGGTCTGCCGCGAAGCCGTAAACGCGGCCACCAGCGCGGTTACCCCCATCGCCACGCCTCCCCAGCCGGGCACGGCGGTAAATTCGGCAGCGCTCTCCATCGTTTCGCGGATGTAGCGCAGATGATCGGCGGCGCGAGCGTCGATGGGGATGGGCTCGTGTTGCGGAGAGCGAAGCGGACCAAGGGTCGCCATATAAGAAAGCTTAGCGCAGGGACTCCCGCCTGTCAAGTACTTTATGATACAAAGTGCGATGCGGGCAAATCACGCTTTCCGCGGGTAACGGCCCCTCAACGAATTCCATCGGATCGTGAATACATCACTGAACATCCGAATACTGTCGTGCAGCATGCTCACTTTCGTGGCCGGTGAATGCCCCCATCGCACGGGAATTTCCACCGCGCGCAGCCCATGACGCCGCGCCAGGTACAGTAATTCCGGGTCAAACCCGAATCGTTCAATCGTCTGCTGCTCGAAGATGAGCCCGCAGCGCTCGCGCTGGAACGCTTTGAAACCGCATTGCGTATCGACAAACGGCAGCCACAAGATAACTCGCACGATTTTATTGAAAATGATTCCAGCGAATTCGCGGAAGGGAGACTCGTGCACGCTGATCAGGCTGCGGTCCATCGCACGGGAGCCAATAGCCACGTCATAGGTCTCCAGAGCGTCTATCAGTTTCCCGGCTTCCTCAATCGGCGCGGAGAGATCGGCGTCCGTGAAAAGGGCGATGCGGCCGCGCGCTTTCCGCATGCCGTGTCGTACGCTATAACCTTTGCCACGATTAACATCGTTAGAAATCACACGCAGGGTGGGAATCTTAATGCGAAAATATTCGGCCACCGCGGCCGTGCCATCCTTCGAGCCATCGTCCACCACCAGCACTTCCGCTTCGCGCCCGGAAGTCACAAGGTATGCCGCAATCCGCTCCAGCGTGGCCGGAAGTCGCAATTCTTCATTGTATGAGGGAATGATGATGGAGAGATCGGGGGCTGCTGAGCTCATCGTCAGGAAGGTTCCTGCCAGCCATGGTAGCCGACGAGCGGCACAAATCGGCAGCCTTCCAGCATTTTTGTGGGGAATGCATCACCGCGTCTTTCGATGAGCTGCAATTCCTGATGTTCCGCGTCTCCCACGGGAAGAATCATTCGCCCGCCTTCGGCAAGCTGCGCCAGGAGCGGCTTTGGAACAGCAGGAGCGGCAGCGGCAACGAGGATGGCATCGAACGGAGCGAGTTCCGGCAGGCCAAGTGTGCCGTCGCCGCAGTGAACATGTGCATTGGAGTAACCAAGCCGGGCAAGCTTCGCGGAGGCATTGGAAGCAAGCTCCGGACGCCGTTCGATCGTGAAAACTTCCCGGAAGGTCACCATACGCGTGCGAACGCACTTCCTCGGGAACAAATTCATGCCGCGGTACTGCCGTCATGGCCGCAAGTACGGTGGCATCGCTGATGCCGCGCCGGCGCAATTGCTTTTCAATCATCTCTGCGCGCAGCGCCGCGTAATCTTTTTTCTCAAGCATGCGTAACCGCCGCCGCATGTTTTTCCCACGCGCCTGTTTTCAGGATCTCTTCCATTTGTGCGAGCGTGAAGTCGCATTCATCTTCTCGATTGTAGAAGTGTGGCGAGACACGCACGCCGGCTTTGGGACGGTAGTCGACGACGATGTCCCGCGCAAGGAGTTCGCGGCAAACCTCATGGGCATGCGGACACTCGACGGAAACCGTCCCCGCGCGCTCCGCGGGGTTTTCGGGGGTGTTCACGCGCCAGCCGCGAGTTCGAGCGCCTTCGATGAGGCGCGCGGTCATGCGAGAGGATTTCTCGCGGATGGCTCCGACGGTCGCCTTGTTCACGATATCCAGTCCAGGCTGGCATGCATAGAGCGCAGGAATGTGTGGTGTGCCGTTCAGATACCGGAAGGAATCGTCTCGCGGATCGATGGCCCCGGTCTCGAAAACAAATGGGCGGCGGTGCGCGATCCACCCCGTAAGAGCGGGGCGCAGCTTGGCGCGCAAATCTTCGCGCACGTAAAGGTAGGCCACGCCCGGTCCTCCGCAAAGCCACTTAAGGACTCCGCCCACCGCAAAATCAACACCGAGACCGCGCACGTCGATAGGGATCGATCCGGCAGCCTGAAAAACATCTAGAATCACGTGCGCGCCGACGCGGTGAGCCCGTTCAACAATCGCACGCGCATCCACGACGCAGGAGCTGCGGAAAAGAACCAGCGAAATCGGCACAAGGAGCGTCGTTTCGTCGATCGCCGCCAGAAGCTTGTCCAGATCAATACGAATCTGGTCCGGAGTCGGAACGACTTCGACGCGCGCTCCGAGCCGCCGCTGCTCGTGGTAGAAGTACTGAATCGAAGGGAACTCCAGCTCGACCATCACGACCTTGTTACGACGCCCGCCAAAGTCAAAGCACGACGAAATCACGGCCTGGGTGAGCGTCACATTCTGATGCAGCGAGATCTCGCCCCGGCTCGCTCCGATCAGCGGCGCGATCTTATCGCCAACGGCCACCGCCATCTCCCACCAGCCCTCCTCCCAGGCGCGAACTCCGCGTTCCGCCCAGGAATCGGCGTAGGCTCGCAGCCCCTCGTACACCCCGCGAGGCATCGCGCCCAGCGAATTGCTGATCATATAAGTGGTGCGGTCCAGAATCGGAAATTCCCCGCGCCACTTCAAGAGTGGATCCATATCGACCGCCAATTGCGCGAGCTAGATGCTACGAAACCAAGTTTAGCCTGTATAATGCGGCCAGAGGTTGTCTGTGAGCAAACGATATGTCTTGAGTGAGTATGTCGAACTGGCGATGAGTCAGGCACTCTACGATAAGCTTGAGGATAATACCTTCTCAGGCCGTATCCCCTCCTGCCCAGGCGTACTTTCCTTTGCCCAGACGCTCAAAGGATGTGAAGAGGAACTCCGGTCCACGCTTGAGGATTGGGTTCTTGTCGGCCTCAAACTCCGCCATCGTCTGCCAGTCATCGGGAATATTGACTTGAATAAGGAACCCGCGCGTGAGCCGGTGGATTCCTTGTAAGCGTCGCGAGTTCATCCGCCGTCTGCGCGTTCTGGGTTTCGACGGGCCGTTCTCGGGCGCCCGCCAACTCCGAATGATGCTTCGCGAGACTGCCATTATTCTGGGCCGCGATATCTCTCTGGCGGAATGGGAGCGATTATAGCAACTTCTTCTGAACCGCCCGCGGCGGACTTATTCCGATTCGCGCGCGACCACACCCAATAGCACAGTGTAATAAGGGCCAGCCAGGGCGCGCCAGCCAGCAAGGTAATGCGAAATCCGGGAACCCACCAGGTTGAGATCAAGACTGCCAATACGCCTCCCACTCCCGTCAGGGATGCCCAGGGCCCCGGCGGCCCTAGCTGAAGATAGGGCCTTGCTTGCCGTTTGTGAAAGCGGCGAAACGCAAGATGCGTCAATAAAGTCATCAGCCAAGCGAACAGCGCACCAAACGTGCTGAGTCCGATCATGAAAACGAAAAGTAAATCCTTAAAGTACTCCGACATCACAAGCGCAGCGGCCATTCCCCCGGCCGAAGCCAGCACCGCGACCACTGGCATGTTCTTTCCGCTCAATCGGCCAAGCGCCGCTGGAAGATAACCTCCGCGCGCGAGTGAAAAAGCCAGCCGCGCCGCGAAATACAAGTTGGCAACGGCGCTGGAAAGCGCCGCCGTCAGCACCGCGAGATTCATGATATGGCTAGCGCCGGGAATGCCAACGGTTTCGAAAACGCGAACGAAAGGGCTCTTGCCAAGGTCGATCTGTTGCCATGGGACAATTCCGACCACCAGCGCCAGTCCTGCTACGTAAAAGAGCACCAAAGCGAAGAGCGTTCTCCGCAATGCCTTCGGCACTGCCGCCTTCGGGTCTGCCGCTTCTCCGGCCGTGCTTCCCATTACCTCGATTCCAAAGAAGCTGAAAAGCCCCAAAGTGACACCCAGCCCCACACCCTTCCATCCATTTGGAAGAAATCCGCCATACGCCGTGTAATTCGCAAGACCTACCCTCGGAAAGCCTACGCCACTGAGCAGCGCAGTTCCCAGAATCAAAAAGACCACAATCGTTGACACCTTGAACATGGAAAGGATGTACTCGAAGGTTCCCAAATTTCCTATGCTAACGGTGTTGACGTAAAGAATCAGTAGGGAGAACGCTCCGATCCAAACCCACGACGGAGTTCCCGGAAACCAGAATTTGCAATAAATCGACGCGGCCACGACTTCGCTGCCGACCACCACCATCATGCAGAACCAATAGGTGAGGCGAACCGCAAATCCTGCCCACGGATGCAGGTACATTTCAGCGTAAAGTCCGAAGGAGCCTGCCGCTGGGTGTGCCGCGGCCATCTCCGCAAGCGCCCACATCATGGTCACCGCGATACACGCTCCGCCGGCAAAGCTGAGAATCACCGCCGGCCCCGCGAGCTTTACGGAGATGGCGCTGCCGAGAAACAATCCCGTCCCGATGGTGCTGCCCAGCCCGATCATGGCGATCTGCCGTGGTGAGAGGTCCTGGTGGAGGCCTGCTTCGCGTTCAACAATCGCCGCGGGATCAGCCGCTAGTGGCGCGGCGTCCTGCATTTTCGCTTCGCGCATGGCGAGGCATCGTAACAGAAATTCACTACCTGTACCCGGACCTGAACGTCGGGCCAGTAAACGGCGCGGCACAACTGTCCCGCGATCTAGTCGCGCCGATACAAGGCGCTTTCTAGAATCGGGAGCGTGGTCCAAACACGAACGAAGCCGCCACGGAGGCAGTCATGAAAGCGGTCCTTGCATTGGCCCTTATTTACGTTGGCACATTTTTCCTGGTGATTCAGGGAGCATCGCAGAACTCCGCGCAAGCAGCTCCGCAAGGCGCGAACGCGGTGCAAGGCAACGCGGTGCCTCCACAAGTAAGTTCCTCCATCGACTCGGCGAAAGAGGCGGACATCCGTTCGCTGATGGAGCTGCTCGGCGCGAGGGACCTCGTGCAGGATGGCGCGAACACCGCCCTCGAACAATCCCGTGAAAAACTTCTCGCCACCGTGCCTAACAACGACAAAGGCCAGTCGTTTGTAAATGCGTTCGCCGCCAGCTACCAAAAGAAATTCGATGCCGGCCAGATAACCAACCAACTGGAAGAGATTTACGACAAGCATTTTACGGACGACGAAATCAAGGGGCTGCTGCAATTTTACGGTTCGCCGCTGGGACAGAAGGTCGCCGCGGAGAT
>WNGK01006641.1_pt1 | contig 15032 bp, 7 predicted proteins | sample 5400601 | NCBI WGS metagenome assembly WNGK01 (sample SAMN13153376, study PRJNA577476) | soil metagenome | isolation source: 60 cm soil or saprolite under Garry oak tree replicate 1 | place: USA:California | collected 2016-06-15 | reverse complement strand
AGCAGGCGCGCTACCAACTGCGCCACACCCCGCAACACCTACTTTCCCTTGCAGAAAGTGTCTGCACTATAGCACGCCTCTAGTCATCTGTCAACTACTTTTCCAGCGTCCCATAGTCAGCGTCCATCCTTGCGTCGGTAGCGTAACTTCAGCAAGAACAGATTCCAACGTGTCGCGATACTTTTGAGCGGATTACGCTGGATAGGGGTAACATTACCATAACCGGGAGATTGTGAAGATTGGCGAGAACGCAACAAAAAAGGAGTGAGAACAACCAACACGAGACAAATAGCACCTACTATTGCCAGTATACCGGTGAAAACTGTTGGAATACCATTGTTGGCGTAAGCATAGCCTCCAGAGATGAGCGCTGCTACGACAGCAATAATAATGAACCATTCGGTCGCTTTGAATTTGGGAAATGACAAACCACGTACACGAGGTCTTTTGCGTGCATCCGGTTTGCGTCGTGCACGCTGCCCAGAACCTGATTTTGTTTCCGAGGCTTCCATATTGCGGAGAATCTCTTCAATCTCACGTTCGTATTTGTTTGGCATGGATGCTCTGCTTCCTTGAACTCGCCAAAACACTCTTGCTTGTAATGATACCAACTTTTACGCTGAGAGACAAGTATTTTACCTCTCAATTTTTCTACGCGCAAACCATCGCAAATATGGAGCAAACCTGGCACTGGCATTGAGGCTGCCAATCATCTCCAAATCATCGGCACTAAGAGGCTTTATAATCATGAATAACCCGATACACAGTACTAAGAATATCACACCGGAAACACCAATCAACAATCGGCTCTCTGGATGCCAAAGAATACTCGGTAAAACCGCAAGCGTTAACCCCAACAAAAAACGTAAAGTGAAGTCCAGTGGATACTTTCGCGGCAGCACAGGCCAGAGGAAGGCGAGAAGTAGAGCGCCAATGAAAATCTGAGCCAGGCCATCTGCGACAAGCGCCCCGGCTGGTCCCCAACGTGGAATAAGTAGAACCCCAATGATCACCACAACGACTAAGCCTGACCATTGACTAAGCACCACCAGTTTTGGCCTACCAATAACATACAATGCATATTGATTATCTGTTGTACCAATAACACGCACGAGAACATTGAAGAAGAGGAAGATAGCAAGCAGCGGCCCCACAGGATCATATTTTGTGCCATAGAGCGCATGTGCAATGTTTTGCGCGTTAAACAGACAGAATACGAGCACAGGCGCAGCCAGCAACGTTTCCATCTTGATGAATGCCTGCCATGTGCGGGCAAGCCGATCGAAGTTGTTTCCCACAAATGCGGCAGCGAGTGCGGCCCCGCCAACACCACCAAAGCCTGAGACCAGCAGGAGATTAGCGGCGTGGGCCAACTGGAAAGACAAATTAAAATAGCCAATTTGAACTATTGAGATCAGGAAAAAACTGAGTAGAATGATTGAAACTTGCTTGAGCAACGCACCCGACACAAGATTGGTCAGCCATGCCGAAATACCCAGTTGCAACACCGGCTTTATTGGTTGGACATATGTCTCAAGTGTTTTTCGCGCAAAAAGGAAGGGGGCAAGCCAGAATAAGAATGCCATTGCATTGAAGAGAGAAAGAACAGCAAAGACCCAAAGTACGCCATCAATACCCCAGCCAAGTTGCAGCATAAAAAAGCTTAAAACTAACAAAACCAACTGGGTGATGCTGCCGACCACGAAAACAAAGCGCATACGCATCAGAGAAGCGCAGACAGCCGTAACCAGACTGCTGATACCATTGCCCAGCACATAAACCGCGATCGGCGTTATATGTCTCAAAAGAGTTGGATCACGTAAGCCAGCAGCCACCCCTTTTACACCACTAAGAGGAATAGTAGAGATAAGAGATGCCAGCACAGGCAAGGTAAATAACATAATCGCAATAGAGAGAATGAGAATACTTAATCGTAGAGCGAGCAAACGCCGGATTAGTACCGCCGCTGCTGCCCTCCCGTGTTCCGCGAACACTCGAGGAACAAACGTCGTGGTCGCATCCTCCAATCCCAATGCCACAATATACGCAATAGTATTGAAAGCAGCTAAGGAAACAGCAAAGACACCATATTCAGCCACCGATAATTTGCGCGTAACGAGCACAGTAAGAAGAAATAAGGAACCAAATACCCACAGGCCATAGAGCTGGTTAAGCAGGTAGCTGCCAGGAGTACGCTTGAGCAGGAGACGAGCTTCTTCATCAGCGTCTGGAATCTCTCTCGCAGTGCTATCAGATAAATCAGATGGGGCGACATCAGAGATAGGTTCTATGAGGCCGCTCGGGTTTTTGTTATTTTCCACCTCATCATTTTCCTCTCCATGCCCCTGGTTGTCAAGTGCGCCAGTTTGAATTTGAAGGTTTACCAAACGAAATGGTCGTAGTATCGGTTTCTGCATGTATCCTAAATCTATTTCGATTTTATTAAATGTCGTCCCAACCAGCCCAGAGCGCCAAGCGCGGCGAAGAGTTCTAACAAGCTGACGTTCGCAGTCACATGATCTGGTGAAAGGAGATAGAATGGTCCCACTTTGAATGTGGCTGACACTAAGAACACGCCCAGGCCGAGCCAGGCAGGCAGAGTAGCGTAGAGCAGCGCTCGTTGCCAATAAGGGCATAAAAAACCAATGATGGTTGGGAGGATGTAGAGAAGTAGAGTAATCAATGGCGCAATAACTGGGGGAAATGGACCGTTTAACGCGGCGCTTGTGGAATTTGGCAAGAGCCGCGTCCAGAATTGTGCAGGCACAAGCGCCAACATAACCAACATCGTCTCTGATATTATCAGGCTGATTATTAGTATGGTTCTTCGTCTCTCTTTTATTATTGTTAGCGTTTTGTTTTGCAAGACTGATATTTCCTGCGCTTATGGCTTGCTTAATTCCATTAATCATATCGGCGACACCAGCAGGAGTGGAGGCACCCATCAATAAGTCGCATCCAGCTTCGACTGCCATTGCCGCCGCCTGCGCCTCAGTATAATAGGCGATTATCCCTTCCATCGTCAAGCTATCCGTCACAATTACACCATGAAATCCCAATTGGTTACGTAGAATGCCCGTTACAATTTTATAGGAGAGTGAGGAGGGCTGGGTATTATCAATGCGAGTGACCATCTCATGCGTGACCATTACTGCCTGCACATCACCCTGCGCGATGAGTGTTCGATACGGCGCCCAGTCTATCGCTAATAGAGCGCTTTTTGTGCGATAGAGACTAGGAACGGTAATGTGAGGATCTGCACTGACATCCCCCAGTCCCGGAAAGTGCTTGAGTGCCCCCATTACTTTGCCGCTCTCTTGCAATCCGCGCAGGTATGCTCCAGCCATTTTCGTCACAATCGTGGAATTGTTGCCAAACGTGCGCAGGTACAACTGAGCATTGTAGACATTTGTAACATCGACCACCGGTGCGAAATTCAGGTTGAACCCATAGTATGAGAGGTCTTTCGCGTCCTGGATACCCGCTGCCGTGGCCTTCGCAGGATTATTAGTCATACCAATCGATGTCGCTGACGGACGTGGGCCGTCGAGTTTCATCAAACGATCAACAGTGCCGCCCTCCTGATCAATCGCCACTACCAGGGGAACAGAGCTATTCTTTTGCATTTGATGAACAAGATCCTTGAGTTGTGGTTTTGAAACGATATTATTATTCGCCGAAAAAATTAGGACTGCTCCTACTTTGTACTGACTGATCATGGTACTTATGTCAAGTCCATAATCCGGGTTATAAAATTGCACGATCATCATCTGGCCAAGTTTCTCGTCCAACGTCATACTATTTACAATAGCATTGATATACTCCTCAGGCGTAATCTGCTGTGTTGTTTGCGCAGTACTTCCTGGCGTGGGAGTATGGCGAAATTGAATAGCGACATCCTGTAGGAGGTTGGGATCACTGGTGTTAGTAGAGCCACTTAAAACAAAAGCCCAGCCCTGTGCGCCGATTAATTGCGAAGAACCAAGGTTCGCTACATTGAAGATCACAGTAAGAAGAATGATCGTGAGTAATAGTGCCTTCCCTCGCGAGATCGTCCCTTGTTGAGCTGTTCCCAGGGACGTCAATGGTTTATTCGGCGGTAAAGAAACACTCGGTAACCTATGAGTTACAACTTTATCATGATTTATGTCTGCCTCAAGTTTCTCAACTTTTGCCGTATCTTTCATTTTGATTACATCAGGAGAATCGTTATCGTGAAAATGAGAAACATGGAATGTCGCTAGATGATCAGTGTCATACGACGCAATCAGGCACTTCTCTTTGTCACTGATCGCCTCTAGCGATATAGATACTTCTGAATGTATATTCTCTTCAACGAAAACAGGAACACCTTTTACCACAGGCAACTCTTCTGGCATTTCGTTTGTTTCAAGCGGAAAATCGTCCTGTAAAGCTTGTGCTTCAACCATAGTGGATGTCTCGGAAGCGACATCTCCAAGGTTTTCGGCAACTGCGGTATTCTCCACTGAATCAATAACTGTATGTTCCAGTGGATTCGTTGACGAAGCGCGTTTGCTTTTATTTGACGCCAGCTTTATAGTGTCATCTATTTTCGCTTCATGCTCGTCGTTTTGCTGTCGCTCTTCAGAGAACCCGGGACTAATTTGCTTCATGAATAATGCCTCTTTCAGAGAGTAAGACGTTTTTCAGCTGCATATTTAAAGGGCAAAATATAACTCGCTATAGTTAAGAACAGCTTGTGACCATGGGACGTAACTCTGACGAAAAAACATACTTGTATCCTAGCCTTTTAGAGTAAAGCACACATTTCACAAAATTTCTATGGATAAGGTCACAAAATCAGTACGATCTGACAAATGAAACTTTCTCATCTATCCCTGCTTTAACTGCTTCTACTACTTGTTAGTATGAATTAGCTGGGATATACTACTGCTACTATGGAACTGCAAATCCATTGAAAGGCAGCCATAACATCATGATGACCAGGCAATATCGCGTATCTTCAGCCAAATCACGTAGAGGTAATACTCATCGTATGGTCACTTCTCGACTTTTTCGTAGCATTCTGCTGGGAATCGCTATAACCCTGCTACTCACATGCATTGAGCTAGCTATTATCTGGTTTTTCAACCCGGCAAATATTCTTGAGAGCGCCAGTTCCAGATCATTTCTGACTCTGCTTGTCCTTCCCATTCATTCGCCATTTTTACTGTTGATACCAGTAATTGAGCTGGGCATTCTATCTGTCACAGCGTATCTTGCGGCACGTCCACTCGCTCTCACAGCGTATCTACGAACTATCCAGGGCGCACAGGAAGCCTATCGCAAAACGTATACCAGGCTCGATTCTCTGGCTCAAATCTATAGAACACCTGTAACGTTTCATGCGCATACTCCAGATCTACCTGTCGTGAAGCAGGGGCAAAATTTAACCTTACTTGAATTGGTGGAACTGCCCCACGATGTATCCTTATTACTCGAAGGGGCCACGGGAGCAGGGAAGTCGATAGCCCTACAGCAATACCGCTATTTCGCGGTACAGCAGCGCAGGGCCTTGCTGCGTGGCCAATACAAAATTCCCCTATACATTCCCCTTATAGACTATAGCCTTTACGTCAAGGCAACCAGCCAGGCACAAACCGTTGCTACCGAGGAAGAAAGTGGAGAGACAGCAATCTCCAAAGAGTTGATCCAGCAAGCGACGCTGTATGATTTCCTCGTCGAAAGTGAGCTTGAGGGCATGAATCATCTTCGACCGTATCTAAAGAAGCTCATCGATCAGGGACGTATAGTATTCCTCTGTGATGGTTTGGACAAGATTGATTTTCACTTCCGAGGGGCCGTCGTGAGAGAATTAGTAGAGATGCTGATCATAACCCGGAACCGCTTTATTATCACTTGCCGTGAAGCAGATTACAAGAAACAGCCGGAGTTGGAGCAGTTAGTCAACGAAGGCCATATCGAACGGGCAGTTATCTCTCCATTGCAACCTGAACAGGTACGTGAGTTTGTCGAACAATATATTGAAACTCAAGGCAATCAAGGGCAACACACCGCTGGGCAGATCATGCAAGTTCTTCAAGACAACCGTCTGCCTTATATTTGTTCCAACCCATTGATGCTTTTTTCCTTCCTGGAGATCATCGACAAAGCAGGTGTTGAACGGGGAAAAAAGCTTGATACACGAGGACGTATACTGCGAGAGTATGTAGCACAACTCATCCAGCGCGAACAGAAGCGACCCGAATGGAAGAAAAATCCCCCAACCGAGAGTGAAATAATACTGCTATTGAGTAGAATTGCCTGCGCGGCTCGTTGGTCAGGCGACAAAGATAGCCTACATCTCCAGGTGGGAAGGGGAAAGATGGAAGTTAGAGAACACCTGGGACGCTGCGCCGACGAGCTATCGGAGTGGCTGAAAGAGCATCCTGCCCGCGGAGCATTTGCCCCAGATCAGCCCTACGAGCCATATGATCGCACAACTCTGGCACGTCTGCTTCAGTTTGCCCAGAGCGCAACATTGATAGAGATAAGTCCAGGAGGCATTCTGAGTTTTCGCCATGAATTGATCGCGGATTATTTTGTCGCCCAGTATTTCTTAGCAACCTTTAGCGATGAAATGAAAACAGCTTCCTTGCAACACCCAGTAGTCGCCAGGGAGATCCTGGAAAATGCCGCCTGGTGGAGCGAACCTGTTGCACTCTGGGCAGGCATGCTTGATACACCAATGCAATTAGCCGAGCAGTTTGCTACCCAGGGAAGTTTACAAGAAAGTGACGCTCAAAACCCTCAGGATCGCCAGTTCAGCCCCTCGATCGAGGGGCTGGCGTTGAGCCTGTTGTGCATCTGCGTTACATGGACGCCTCCCCAGGCCCAAATCCAGCCATCAAGGAACGCGATAAACCGGGTCCCTACACGCCTGACAACTATGCTGAAGAGTATTTTGCGCGATAATGCTGCTTGCCAGGAACTGGCGCATATCATCACCCAGTGTGCTGAGGAAGGAGAGCCGGAAATATATCGCTCATTACCGCTCATAATGATGGTTGAGGGTGTTGAGGAACTTTATGTGCTATTAGACACAGCAATAGTCCCTGAACTGCTCTTTTCGTATTTGTACGAGACTGCTGACGCCTTACAGTACGAGACACAAGTAAAACGCTTGTCTCGAATATTAAGCCGTTTCGGGGAGATCGCCGTTGTACACGCGAGAGAATTTAGTCGTCCTTTGCCCGGTAGAAGTCTACGTCTGCGAGCTGCTGCCATCAACATTCTTGGTGGGACACAGCAACCCGCTGCCATAGAACCATTGATTGCGCGCTTGAGTGATGGAGATAAATTTATCATCGAGCGGTCAATCAATGCATTGATTCGACTTGGTCCCGAGTTAAGCCTGCCTCGAATTTTCCAGGAGTTGGAAAACCGCACACCCGCTCTCTCAACTCGCATGACCCATTCGGCTGCGTTGGCTATTATCGAGTATTATCTGAATGAGCCCGATACTCGGCAACTCACTCCGCTTCAGTACCAGCGCATTATGGAAAGCCTCGTACTCGTCCTAACCTCAAACTATGCCATCGAACAAGAGACGCAACAGCAAGCTCGTGAAATGCTAGTGCGCCTTGCCAGGCGACAAGAAACACCGGCTGTCTCTCTACAGCCTCACTCTGAACAGATTCTTCACTACGTTCAGAATGACAGGGCTGTGGAAAAACAGCCTACCGCAGAAAGGGCCTCACCAGAGACACAAGCTGCGAGTATACGGGAAAAAGCGCTCGCGGTAGTTATGCGCTACCTCTCTTCCGGTGAAGAGATATTGGCTGCTAACATGCAGCAAGTGCTACAAGAAATTGGTCCTATCGCGACGCCATTTCTCTTGGCTCAGTTGCAAGAAGAACCAACCGAAATAGTGCGTTCACGTATCGTCGAGGTATTGAAGAATATAGGCGATCCAAAGGCTTTACCGGCCATACTCCGTCTCGTCGCTGATCCCTCCCCACTTGTGCTACAGCAGGTGACAAGTACGTTGTTTACGTTCAGCTCAGAAAGTATACCCGGCTTGATCAATCTTGTAAGAACCGACACTGATGAAATGGTAGCCGAACGAGCCGCAAACATGCTCAAAGGCATAGGTAATGAGGTTGTTGTGCCGGTATCTCAGGCGCTGTCTCCCATTGTGCCTGGCCGTACCCGGCTTCTGGTGCAGGTACTGGAGCAAATCAAGGATGAACGCGCCGTCTCTGCATTGATCAGCCTGGTCAAGACATCGCAAGAAGAACCTCTACTCGCAATAGCCGTCATACATGCACTCAGTCAATTTTCAACAAAGCAGGTAGTATTACCATTGCTGGACATGCTTGAAAATTCCCAGGCGCAAATTTACGAGGAGTCGATCGAGGCTCTTAGTTATCTGGGGAGCGTCGCGCTTGATGACCTGCTGGCCGCCCTCGATGTACAAGGTGATAGCTCAACCACGCTGCGAATTCGACGCGCGCTACTAGGCATGGTCCCATTCCCTGGAGAGCAATTACTCGATATGTTGCCCCGATGCAGCGATAGGCAAGCACGGCAAATGATGACAGTCTTCCAATTGCAAGGAGCGGACGCCGCGCACGTATTAGTTCAACATCTCTTCGACGAGGATGAGCGAATAAGAGGTTACGTACGTGGGACCTTGAGCGAGATGCCCGGACAAATCGCGGCGCCTCCATTATTAGACGCGTTAAACAGACCGGAGTGGCAGGAAGTTGTTGCTCCCTTTCTACTCAAATATCCCGAAGCGGCCATGCCCCCATTGGTCAACCTGCTTGGTGACCCCGAACGCGGTGACGCCGCCGCTGCGATCATGCCGCAATTCGGTACTGAGGTATTGACACCGCTTATTAGCGCATTGGATGATCCTAGAATTGTAGTACAGGAGCACGCACAGAATATTATTATCGAAGTAGTCCACCAGAACCCGGCAGCGTTATCAGCAATCGTGCGTCTCTTCAGCGTAACTCTACCACTACGGGCACATGAAGCGCTTCTGGAAGTTTTGACCAACGATCTTGTCGAGGTCAGTATTCCCACCCTACTTGATGGCCTGGAAGATGCACACCTGGTAGAAGATGTCTCAGAAGCCCTGGCGCGGCTGGCCCGCAAACGTGATTGGCAGCGTGTCGTCCTCGATGGCCTACTGGCCTCATTACGTATGGAAGAGCGACGGCGCGGCTCAGAGACGGCATTAATCAAGGTTGGAGGGCTGGCTGTGCGAAGTGTTGGCGAATTAATTACCGACGAGGATCAGGTGGTAGCGAAGGCAGCGCAACATATTCTGCAAGAAATCGGTGCGCCTGCGCTTCCGTTTATCTGGGCCGCGCACGGAGATACCAGTAACCGTACGCGCAGAGAAGCAGCCATGACGATCTTCCACAATATGCCAACCGAGGAAATTAAGGATGCCCTGGTTGATTTGCTCACGAGCGATCAGCCGGAAGATATTGCTATGGCCCAGGCCCTCCTCCTCGAAAGGATACATGACGAAGAACCGCTTTCAGAGGCCAATCAGGAGATGATTCCGGCCCTGCTCGAATATGTACAGATACATGAACAAGAGCGTACCAGTCTGCGTGTCATCGCCCTCTTATTTCTACAAGGCGGAGACTCAGTGGTCATGCATCTCATCAAAGTGCTCTACGAACATCCAGACCATGATGAACAACTTGCTTACGCCTTTTTGTTCCTGGGGGATGCAGCAAGAATTGCTCTGGTAAAATTGCTCAATGATCCGCATGCGCCGTCACAGTTGCGCGCCGAGGCAGCCGGCATGATCGGCCTGCTCGGTCCAAATAAAGACGTTCACGAGTATGCGCAATCTGTGAGCAAGTATGGTTTATCCAATAACAGGATGGGCCTATTAGATCCCGATGAACTCGCAGTATCTCTCCGCGCTCTAGGTAGTCTGCTGGCAAGCGGAGATTGGGATATCCAGACGCTCCAACATTACCGGCAAATCACACAAGAGGGCAGCCCTCAAAGTGACCTCTTTAATGTACTGCTTGGACGGCGTTATGAGCCCGACTTGCTACAACTCAAAAGTGACCTGCAAAATGAGCGCGATGCGCGCAGGAGCGAGATAATGAAGTTGACCGCCCGTATTGTCCAGGACCAAACCCACATTCATGAGCTTGTCGATGAGTTGAACCAGGCACAGCACGAGCATGGACAGCGAAGCACTGAACTATCGCAGGCAACCCAGGAAAGAGATGCTCTCAGCATAAGTCTCGACCAGGCAGTCCAGGAAATAGAGATGATGCGCTTAAGTCTAAACCAGCTTATGCAGGAGAGAGAGATATACCACGCGAATCTTGAAAAAACGTTACATGAGAAACAAACATTACAAGCGAAAATTTCGCAATTGGAAGCATATAATTCTTTGTTGCAGCAGCAGATCAGTCTCTTGCACGGGAAAAAGTAAGCCCAATCAACATGTCACAAAATTCATTCGGGTGGTGTCTACTATATGGAAATGCAAAATTCAGTTTCTCAGTTTTGTAAAGCGCAACGCTTAAGGTTTGACGGAGTGAAGAGGAAGTATGTCATCAGACATCAGAAATCGGTCTATCATTGCCTCAACCAGCGAAATGTCGTTTGAAACCGTTTTTACACACTATTATAGCCTTGTCTATCAACTTGCTTATCGCTATGTGGGACAGAGTGACGAAGCGGAGGATATTGCACAGGAAGTTTTCCTGCGTTACTATCGTGTACCACCCAAGGCCAATAGTGAGGCAGAGCAACGCGCGTGGCTTTGTCGCGTTGCCACTAATCTCAGCTTAAATGCCTTGCGTAGCAGGCAACGGCGCACAACCCGCGAGGAACGAGCCAGTGAAACGGTACAACGTAACGCATCTGATATAGAGGCACAACAGAACCCAGAACAACACGTACTTGCCGATGAACGGGTAGAGCTGGTACGCTCGATCCTGGCTGAAATGCCCGAACGGCAGCAAACCTATATTTTGATGCGTAGTACAGGGTTAAGCTATGCGGAAATTGCACAGGCTACAGGAGTGGCTACTGCTTCTGTGGGAGCGCTACTGGCCCGTGCCGAGCGGGAATTTCTGAGGAGGTATCATGAACGCGTTTCAGAATCAAGAGCATAATGACGGCTGTTATGATCTGAGTATCTTCATTGCCTTGCGCGATAACGAACTGCCGGCGGACGAGGCAGCAAAAGTTGAACAGCATCTCACGACATGCGGTGACTGCGCTGCCGATGATCGCCTCATCACCAGCAGCGGAAGTGAGATCTATACATTGTTATCCGCCCTGGATCCCGAGCCGCGTACAATGTCTGATCTTGTCATGGCGCGCACAAAGTTGGAAGCACGACTCAGTGAGGCAGCACATCCCAAGAAGAGCGTTCCTGAGTTGAGTGCGCTCACCCAGAACAAATCAACCCTCGTGTGGCGGCAACTGCGCCGGAACTGGGCTGCGGTAATAGCCGCGGCGGTCTTGCTTGCCCTGCTGATCTTGCCCAATGCCAGTGCGTTAGCAGACCAGTTTCTCTCGCTCTTCCGTGTCCAGCAATTCCAGCCTGTCAGCATTGACCCGCGAGATTTTGCCTCGCATCCACTCCCTGGAGTACAGGATTTTGGGACGTGGCAGCTATCGGCGAACAGCTTAAATACACAGGACAATTTGACGCAGGCACAGGCACAACGATTGGTCACCTTCCATATTGTGCACCCCGGCAATCTACCACGGGGATTGAACCAAAATCCTGCGTTCGGCGTGCTTACTGGTGGCCAGTTGACCTTTACCTTTAGTGCCGCGAAAACGCATGCCTACCTGGTGCGCAACGGGCATAGCAACATGACCATACCCGCGAATTTGGATGGCGCGAAATATACTGTGAGTGTCGCTTCCGGTGTTGAGATGAACTATGGCAGTCGTGACAAAGTCTTCCTGGTCATCGAGATTCCTAGCCCGACCATACGCGCGGCATCGAACGCTTCACTCAACGAATTGCGCGATTTCATGCTCTCGCTGCCGAATTTGCCGCCACAATTAGTGTCACAATTGCGACAAATTGATCTCAATAGCGGCACGATACCGATCCCCATTCCGCCTCAAATCTCTGCGCAGCGCGTCACCATTCACGGAGCGTCAGGGTTGCTGCTGGCTGACAATACTCCTATTGGGGGCGCCTTGGTCTGGCAAACTCGTGGTATGATCTATGCAGTAGGTGGTAATATTGGGAATGCGGCTCAACTAATGGCTGCCGCCAATACACTACCGTGATAGGTAAGAATACCTCCTATGAGTGAGCAGGCATATCATACTACAGGCGGGATTGGCACAATTTCGTCAAGAGACTGGGAGCGCCACGACGTTCAACGTGGTGTTCCTGCTGTGCAGGTTGAGCGCCTGAGTAAAGCATATGGCCGTCTCTTGGCGGTAAACGATGTCAGTTTTGCCATGGACCGTGGAGAAGCCTTTGGTTTTCTGGGGCCAAACGGCGCCGGTAAGAGTACGATAGTCAAAATATTGACCGGGCTGGTTGCTCCTTCGGGGGGCGCCGTACAGGTGCTGGGTTATCCCGTCAGTCACCTTGCGACGCGCAGGCGCATCGGATATTTGCCGGAGCTGCCAAACTTCCATCGATGGCTGCGTGCCCAGGAGTTTTTGCAGTTTCACGGGCGGCTCTACGGCTTACGCGGCGCTCCATTGCGCAAACGCTGCACGGAGTTGCTGGAGCTGGTTGGGTTGGCTGGCTGCGAACGGCAGAAGCTTGGCACGTTCTCCAAGGGAATGTTACAACGGATTGGGCTAGCACAGGCTTTGTTGAATCAGCCAGAGCTGCTGATTCTCGACGAACCGACCTCTGGACTTGACCCACTCGGGCAGCGAGATATGCGCAATCTCATACTACGGTTGAAAACGGAGGGCATCAGCATCTTCCTCAATTCGCACCAGCTTGGCGATGTAGAGCTTATCTGTAACCGCGTGGCGATTATTCACCATGGTCAACTCTTGAAGATTGGCCCGCCTGCAACGCTCTTCGATGAACCACTGGTATTGGAGGTGCGCGTCAATGCCGTAAGTGTGGATCTCCTCAGCAGGGTTGGAGCGGCGTCACTGGCTGTACAGCGAGACGAAGGCGATCCGCTGCGCTTGCTTGTCGAAGTACAACACGATGAACAAGCTGCGGATGTCGCCGCTGCCGTTCATGCAAGTGGGGCGCGCCTCTTTAGCTTGCAGCCGCGCCGTCGCTCCCTTGAGCAGCTCTTTTTGCGTACCATCGAATCGTCAGAGCATTGAAAACCTACCAGGAAGAGGAACGAGTTTGAAAGCCAGCCCTGCCACGAAGCTGCCGCTTCTACCTGCGGTCAGCAGGGCTGAAAGGAAGTACACAATGGGATGGTTGTTGATCACTCGTTTTACCATACAAGAGGCGATTCGCCGCCGCCTCTTTCTCACCATGGCGATTCTTACCCTTCTAATGCTGATTTTATTCGGTCTGCTCGTCCAGGCAGCGGTCAGCCGGATGCAGGAAAATAACGTAATCAATGGTAGAGATCCGACGCTGCCGACACTTTATGCCGGTATCGCCATTACTATACTTGCCATGTGGCTGGTCTATTTAGTCATCAGCACTATGACTATCTTCTTAACCATCAGCATGATCTCTGGCGAAGTTGAAGCCGGCACATTTGTGGTCATCGTTCCAAAGCCCCTGCGGCGCGCCGAAATTATTTTCGGGAAGTGGCTGGGATACGCATTATTCCTGGGCCTGTATACGCTGCTCCTCTCACTGGCATTTATGGGAATCATTTACCGGTTCACCGGCTACTGGCCCACGCAGGCTGTTGCCGCGATTGGAATGCTCGAAATGAGTATGCTGGTGCTGCTTGGCCTGATCACACTATGTGGGGCATTCGTGCCAACAGCGGCGAACGGGGCCATCGCTGTCATGCTGTTTATGGGAGCTTTTATTTCCAGCATCGTGCAATTTGCCATACCCGCCCAAGACACTATGATCCAGAACATCACCGCGGTCATCAGCCTGATTATGCCCACCGATGCGATGTGGCACGGCGCCTCATTTTATCTCTTTCCCGCTGCAATCGGCGTACTACAGGACTTTACCGTGAGTAGTGTCAACACCCCCTTTACCGCAAATCAGCCAATCTCGTCCGCATTGCTGACGTGGGGTATACTTTACAGCCTGGCGCTACCCCTCATTGCGATGGTTCGCTTCCAGCGCCGTGATCTTTAACTTTCCGCTGAAGATCTTAAGAACGGGGTGGTAAATGGAGCAGGATTGGGGCAGGCGTTACGAGTATGTACTACTGGATGAGAGCACAATCACTTCTTTGCTCCAGCCGGTATTTCCGGGGAGAACGTTGACTTCAGCCAGGCTGTTAACTGCGGGGAAATGCAATACCAACTATAAAGTCAATGTTTCGGGCCTCAATGAAACCTATGTTTTACGTGTCCATGTCCGTGATCCCAGGGGAGGAGAGAAAGATCTCAACCTTTTTCAACTGATTCAGGGGCGAGTGCCAGTTCCTCACATACTCTATACCACTACAGGTAGCGATCCAGGAGCTATCTCCTACACGATTATGAGCTGGGTCGAAGGTATCCTCTTTAGTGATGTCCTCGCGTCAAAAAATGAAGCAGCTATAGCTGACTGCGCTTATGATATCGGTCTCAACCTGGCAAACATCGGCACATATACTTTCCCACGGACTGGATTTTTTGGTCCAGACCTCACTATTGTTGAAGTCATTGAGGAAGGAGGTATGCTGTCGTATTTCGAACAATTCCTCTTTCATGGCAATACCGGGCAAAACCTCGGCGCAACCCTGACCCAACTCTTATGGAGCTTCCTCAAGAACAATGCGCGCTACTTCGATGTTCTTGACGGCGCGAGATCGCTGGTTCATTCCGATTTTAAGGGCTTCAACATCCTCGTTCGCCAGAACAAAGAACGATGGAATGTTACAGCGGTGCTCGACTGGGAGTTTGCCTTTGCCGGTTCACCGCTCGTCGATATC
>WNGK01019281.1_pt1 | contig 15033 bp, 18 predicted proteins | sample 5400601 | NCBI WGS metagenome assembly WNGK01 (sample SAMN13153376, study PRJNA577476) | soil metagenome | isolation source: 60 cm soil or saprolite under Garry oak tree replicate 1 | place: USA:California | collected 2016-06-15 | reverse complement strand
CGCCGTTCTCACGCCAGCGGACCACGAAAGAGCGGGGGCCGCGTTTCCAGATAGTTCCCTGACCATGGCTGCGCTTGCGCTGTTTCCTAGCCATGTCCGTTTTCTACCATGTTGGGCATAGCCCGGGAACAGAGATGCTCTACCGTGGTGATCGTGCGGCAGCAGCAAGATCGTTGATCTGCTGTTGGGAACGGCGGTTCGCGGCTACGTAGGCGTCCAGGGCTTCAGGTTCGAAGAGTAGGCGTGCCCCTTGCTTTACTGATGGGATGATCCCTTCGTTGCTCTTCTTGTAGATAACTGACTTGGAAATCCCCAAGCGGTTGGAGGCTTCTTCTACGTTCAGGAGGCCAGCGGAAGAAGAAGTGCCACCCTGGGCATCCAAGGCGGCACGAACCTCTTCGCGCACTGCTCGTCTAACGAGTTCCTCTAAGCATGAGTCGAAACTGGGCTTCATGCAGAGGCTATAGCGCGGGAATCGTGCTCCCTTAGATCCCGGCTATTCCAGCTAAGCTTCGGCTGCCGCAGTCGGCTCCGCCCTGGACTTCTTCCCGCGAGCCTTCCTGGCCTTGACCACCCCCGCCTTGCTCTCGGGAGCCGGAGAACGCGATTCCGCGATCTTCTTAGCCTGGGCTTCGGCTTCCGCCTTGGTGGTCTCTCCCGTGAAAGTAAAATTCCCGTACCGCTGAGCCAGCACCTTCTTCTCCACACTGCCGCCGAGGAGGGTCAGCATGAAGCTCGGCAACCTGCGCGCCTTAGGGCTGGTCGGGTTGTAGCTGGCCACTTCCTTCCGGCCGGCAACCTTCGGCCTGTTCTTCGAGCCAACAGGACGACCGCTTCGAGCCCTGGGTGCCGGGGTCTGGGTTGAAGAGGAAACCGATCCGCCGAATACATCGGCCAGTGCGGAGTCTACTGCTTGACCGAAGGCGGCGACCAGCTTGGACCGAAGATCGTTGCGAAGGGCGTGAACAAAGGACGGGATACCGTTTGCCTGCTTGGGCATGTGTTCGATTCCTCCTAGTTGACCCTAGGCCATATCCCAGAGAACAAGAGTATTCAAGGCTATTCCTGGAGAGCACTACAACAAGTAATGCTAGGCAGCGCGCCGCGCCTGCTCCTTCCCAACGTGATACCGTTTCCGCGCCCGGAGGTTCCGCCTTAACCGTGCATGTACCGGCGCGACCATTTGCCGCACGTTCGCAACCACCGCTTCCAGGGGAGCGCCTTCCAGGGTTTGCGACACCAGTAAGTGAGACGCCAAGGCTTCCACTGCGGCCCATAATGCCGGTTCCCGGAGGAGCCCCTCTGTCTTGATGGCGAGGCGGATAGCGAGAGTCGAGGCATCATCTTCGGTGGCCTCTATTGCGCGAGCCCAGGCAAACGCGTCTGTAAAGTCTTTGGCGTCGCAGTACGCCCACAACATGTCAGCCCAACGCCACCCGTCTCGGCTCTCCTCTGGGTATCGGGCTAGCTCCTCCGCAACGTAACCCGCGAGGCTGACCATAATGGTTTCGCACACTGAGTCCCGGCACGGTCGAGCCCATCCCGGGTTGCCGACCAGCATGTCCCTAACATATCCCGGGTATATCGGGCGGGTCCAATCACCCTGTTTTATGCTTCCACCTTCTGTGGCATTGGGGACGATAGTAATGAAATACGGGAGTTTGATGCGCGGGACGAGTAACCCCATGACCCCGTGTGCCGCTTCATGGAGGGCAGTGGTCTTTTCCTGAGTATCGATAATCGTCTTCATGGCGAGGCTATAGCGCGAGAAACAGATCCTCCCAGAAGAGCCCTGCCGTGTCGGATAGCCACCCACCTCTAGGCAAACGGCAAGGCTCGGCCCTTGCCGACTTTTGGGAAAAGTAGCTGTGGGGAAGATGGAGGGGCGAGAGGGTTCGGGTCAGCCGGACATGATCTAGGTCGTTGCAGCGGGGTGCATCACGGTGGGGACTGCTACCGGAAACCAACCGGCACCAAGAGTAGTCCTTCGGGTGGAAACGAGACCGGCCTCAAGGACCGTCGCGGAAAGACCGCTTGCCGCAAGAGCCCCGCCCTATAACCACTGACAAGGGTTCCCCGTTTGTTCGGCACTCTTGAACGACTGCCGCTGAGCCCCTCGCCCTGGCTGATAACGCCAAAACTGAACCTGCGGCGTTGGGAGAGAGGCCCAGATCTAAAGATTAGGTCCCAGCGGAAGGCCACACTTCCCTAGAACGGCGAGGGCGTATGTTCGGCCTCGCGACACGCCTGCTCAATGTTGCGATCCAGGGTTCCATGCTCCCACATATAGTCTAGATCCTTGCGTAGCAGTTCATTCAGTTCGGATTCGCGCCATTCGTCCTCGCGTGTGTGCCGACCCTCGCTTCTCCTCGTTCGCAGAACCGCCCATTCCTTAAACAACACTGGGCCGAGCGCCGTCCACGGCACAGTGGCGACTTTCTCGTTGGGTTCTTCCTCTTCGTGGCACTCGACAAAGAACTGATCGAGATCTTTCAGAGTTATGTATTCCTGGACCATACCCGCAGAGGGGACATGCAGGTAACAGCCATCAAGTGCATCTTGCTCGCTTAGATGGTGTTTGTCTTTCCGTGTGAAGGGGTTGGGTCCTTTGCCTCGCGATATCCAGCCCATGCCTTCAAGCTCAGCTAGGGCTGCATCGATTCGATCCAGAGATCGCCAGCCAAGGTCAGCCAGGGTCGTGCCCGGCTTTACAAAAGTAAAGCGACCTCTGGGGGTCGGATTGGACAACATGACGTAGTGCGCGAAGAGCACGTCCCGGTCGGACGTGCCACTTTGCTTCATGTAGACTGCCATCAGTTCTCTCGGCTTCATATATTGTGTGCTTTCTTTCCTTTGTAAGTGCTTCTGCGGTGTTCACCCCGATGTAAGCGAGGCCTATTAAGAGACAGGTTGTGGCGGCAAACAACAGCCATCAGCCACATACTGCTCAGCCAACAACTATCAACTGACAAACTCAACCAACTACAATCTTAGTAACCACTACTCACTTAACCACTAACCATTACCTCCTGCATCCAGCCCTTGTACCCAGGCCCTGCAGGCAGGACTGTTCTGCTTCTTCTTGATAAATAACGTGAGATCTCGATCTGGGTGATCAGGCATGACACGCCAGCAGACTGTAGGCAGGGGTGTTCTTCTTCTTGATCAATAGCCTGAGCAGATGCAGCAGACTGTCCTTGGCTGAGCGAAGGCCGGTATTCCTAAGACTGCCTAACATGGACGTGTGCAGTCCACTATCGGCTTCTCGGTAGTGCCCACTGGTAGTGTGCTCGCTCAGGGTGGAAGCAATGCTACGTCACCGACGCAACCCCTGGCGTATGCAGGCAGCCCAAGCCACGGAGTGGCCTGAAACGCTCCAAAACCCACCGAGCATATATCGGAACAGGTGGCAGCTACTCCGCCCTGTCTGCCTCGCAACGACGGCTCTTTGGGCTTCCTAGCGTTTGGCGGCAGATCGGTCGCCGGGGCTAGAACATCATCAGGAGGGTCAGGTGAACGTCATGCTTCTCGCGCATGTCGATGTGCCTCGCCGGCACCAAGAGGAACACCTCCTGGAACGTTTCCAGGACCTGTCTGGCCTCCGAGTTCAAATCTGGCGCTATGGATGGGGAACAGGGCGACAAACGGAGCCGCCCACGTCAGGAACGGAGCCGACTTATGGCATATACGGAAATCACGTTCGGCAAGCACGAAGGCAAGATACTTCCTCAGGTGCTATTTTCGGACCCAGACTACTTCTTCTGGGCGTTCGAAAAGGGCGTCTTCAAGGACAAGGGTAGCCTAGCGGAGGAAGCTTCCGAGATTCATCACAAGGCCACAAGGATCAGGATCCCGCAGGATGGGGCCGAGGAACTCCTTGCTGAATACATCATTCATCCGGGTACCCGAAAGTTCGTCGGAATGAACATCGTGCCGTCATCACGCACAGGTCATGCGGGCTCACCGGCCTTCAGGCGCGCAGTCATCGACTTAAGCGCCGTGCGTCAGATAGCGAAGTACGACAAGTGCGGAGGTAGACTGCTCCTGACGCAGGTTAAGCAGTATGTCTTCAGCGATCCCAAGCAGCGGATGACCCGGGAGCGTTGCGAGCAGTTTTTCGAGGACGCCGGTAATTTTGTGCCCTGAGTCCCTCCCCACTGGTGAACTGGTGGTTTCCACTGCCCGGGCAACCCGATCCCTGTTAGCGCCTTTAGGCGATCAGGGTTCCCTTGCCGGTAGCGGCCTTCAAGGTGGCTGCCTGGGACTCCGCTTCTGCAGCCCCTACCTCGTCCCCCTGGTGGCGGAGAACGTGCGCCTTTACAGCCCAAGCTTCGGGCCTGCCGGGGAAGCGAGAAACGAGGGCTTCAGCCTTCCCGAGGGCAGATCCAGCCCCACCGATGGCGACCAGATGCCGAACCATGGCGACGTGGGCCTCCAGGGTCGCCGCAGAGCGTGCCAAGAGAGCCCCGTAGACCCTCGGCACCAAGTCATGCTCATCGGGGCGATCCCGGTCACCCAGGAAGGCGAAGATGCGTCTCTCGATGACGGTCAGGGACCGCCTGAATGGCCCAGCGAAGGGATCGAGCTCGACCGCCTTGGAGGCGTGCTCGTAGGCCAGATCCACCTCGCCGCCGTAGTCGAGGGCGACGGCCAAGCTCCAGTGGACTGACGCCGATGAGATCCCCATGGCGTTTGCTTCCCCCAGAGCCTGGAGAAAGCATTCTTTGGCGTCGAGGAACTGCTGGGAATCCAGATGCTTGTGGCCGCGCTCTAGAAGAGCAACCACGAAGGTGATCTTGGTCGGGTCGGGGACAGGGGAGCCGGGCATTCACGCAAAGTAACCACCGGCAGGCTTTGGTCAAACGCCTTGGAGTGCGGCGGGAACAGTCGGGGACCCCGGGCACCCCTATGACTCCAACAAGTCAACCACATCCACTTCGAAGGCGGCTGCGAGCTTCATCATCGTCCGCAAAGTAGGAGACTTCTTGCCCGAGAGAATCTGCGACACGTAAGCGCGGGACAGCCCGGAGAAGTCCGCTAAACGATTCGCGGACCATCGGTTCTTTCGCGCCAGAGCCCGAAGGTTCTTGATGAGACGCGCGTGAGGGTCTGCTGTAGCAGCGCCTGGGGACATGGGCGCGACCACGGTACGGGCGTGGGTGCAGTGAACTGTTCACTATAGTACACACCCGTGGTATTCTTGAGACTCACGCAACGGGGGGGGCCTCATGGACGCCAACAAGTATCTGGAGCAGATCGAGGAGAAGATCGGGGAGAACCAGCAACTCACCATCAAGACCAACAACTCGATGTTGGAGGGGCGCCACATTACCGCCGAGTGGGTCCGCGCCGATGCCGAACAGATGCGTCGGGAAGGCAAGCCCAGCCAAGTGCGCCTCGTTCATGGGTTCTGGATGGAGGAAGTCCTCCGCAAGGTGATCCATATCGAGGAGGAGCAGGAAGATGCTTGGGCCAGGATGGACGAGCAGAAGGCCCAGGAGGAGCGGACCTAATCGTCCTCGGGCCGGTCAGCGTGGAAGTCGTGCTCTTCGCCCACCAGGATCGCCTTAAAGACTCAAAGTATCTGCTGACTTCCGCACTCGTCTAGCGGTTAACCGGCCCACGGTATGAGCATGCAGCTTCGGAAAAGCAGGCTCAGGTGTCCACCCACCGTGTTATCATCACGCGCTCAATATCTTGGCCTTGGGGGGCTAAATGCATTGGAACGAGTACATCGAGCAGGACTTCGTTGAAGATCTTGCTGCATTCCGTCTCGCCTACAGCAAGATCCTCGGTCGTGACCTCGCATCGCTCGATGAGGAGCCTCCGTACTTGGTTCACATTCTCGAAGGGCATGTCGAGGGAGTCAGGAAAGCCCTCGGATTCGCCAAGATTCGCCACCAGCTTGCATTCTTGAGGGTCACCTTCCTTGAGGGAGCCCTCCTGGCAGGAGTCCACGCCTACGATTTCAGCAACCACCAGAAGTACCGGAAGGCGCTCCCCTACGAAGTCTTCATCGAGCACTTTCCCAACATTTCCGTCCTCCACCCACAGAGCATTCTCGGAGCACATGGAACCGAGCCGGAACAGTGGTCGGCTGACGACCTGAGGCTCCTGGAAGACTGGACCTACGAACTGGCTGTGCGTTGGGCGGCTGAGTACGACCGCCGCATCGCTTCGCTTTCTGGGACGGGCAAGACAATTCTAACGGCGATGGCCGGTGACCCCGACCTAGCTCGGGCGGGTTCTTGGATAGTCCCAGAGCCTGTTCGCGACGCCTACATGCGCGGGTTGCGCCGGGCTGCTGAAGACGCTCCGGAGTAGCTTGCAGGTCCTGTTGGGCGCACCGCAGAGACCTTTGGCAGGGGCAAATCGATAAATATCCCATACGGTTTCCACTCGAAGTGCTCGGAGCGTATTGTTGGGTCTGCTATATTGTCGCGCGCTTTTGGGAGCGAAAGGGGGCAAGCTTCGCTATTGGGTTGTTTCTGGGTTCCTCTTTACTCCGTTGACCGCTTTAGTCCTTGGCACATTTGCCCCAGCCCGCCCTGGCTACGTTGAGCACCGCGACTTGACCGAAGGGCCCGGAAAGACTTGCCCCTCATGCGCTGAAGTCATCAAGGCCGAAGCGAAGGTATTGCTAATAGTCGTGACGCGCCATTGAAAGAGAACGTTGGCGCTGATAACCATCCGACACTCATGCTCGGCTCGATAGTTATGTACGCCACCACGGCAGCCGCCGTATGGAAGCTGTGGGAATGGGCGGGGATGGGGCTCTGGTTGGCAGTGGTGGTGGCTTCGGTTCTCCTTCATAACGTGGCCGTTATCATCGAGATAGGCTTCTTTTGCTTCGTCTTCTACAGCTTGGGTCGCCAACGGCCTGACGCGCCTCCCGAGCGCGAGGTGCTCGGGGAGCAACCCACGCCTGCGGACAATCAAGGAAAGACCTGTCCCTTCTGCGCGGAAACCATCAAGAGCGAGGCAAAGCTGTGTCGCTTCTGTGGGCGTGACCAGTCGGCCACTGCTGCTTCGTGATGTGGCTTGTGCGATTACATCGTAATGACACCCGAGGGACTGTCCTGATGGGAGTGCCGATGGATTCATGTTCGTGGATTATGGGACGCCGACCTAACCGTGATCGCGCCGCACATAGCAACCTGAACAACCCCTTGTGGTCGCTAGCAGCCGCAGCCATTCTCATTCTTACAGGCTGCCGCAGTGCGCCGTCGCCTAAGCTATGCCTACTTCGAAATGGGGGACGGCTCTGCGGCAGTTGACGCTGCTCAACGAGCCGCGGCGGCAGGCGGCCTAAACTATGGCGATATCAAGAGGTTTCACACGCTCATTACTGTCCCCTGGGTTCTGGACCGAGGATTGGCATCACTCCCGCGCAAGCTAGAGAACAACCGTTTCGGTCGCCACACCGATGCCACGATCTCGTTCGCGGGAGTGGGAGCCGATTGCGCACCGCTGTTTGCGCGTGCTTCTGAGGATCTGCAGTCCACCGTTGTAGACCACGGTAACGGCGTCGCATGCTTCACCGTTGTGTTTCGGTCCGCTAATCGAAGCGGGCTGCCCGACCAGGTCTGCCCGGCGCTTGTGTTTTCTGTGTGGAACCAAGACCGTCGGAAACTAAGGGTCTACGACGACGGGGGCTGCCAGACGGCCCCTTCGGTCAAGGCCGACATTTTCGTGCCATTACAGACCGCCCATCGCATTGCCAACATCGATTTGGACTAGGGGGCCTGCACACTCCTTCTAAGCTCGTTGCGGAAGACGAGGAGCGATGCCGCCGAGTGACATGCCGCACGATCAGCATCCCCGTTGGGCAGTCCGCTACTTGCACCTCGTCTCCTGTTGCTTCTACTGTCCAGGTGCGGCGTTCCCAGAGGCCTCCCGACTAAGGCGCGAAAGAACGAAGTTCACCATGGTCATCACCGCTTCGACCTCTTGCCATGGCGCATCGAAGTCTTTGTGCCCGTACTTGTTACGAAAAACTCCATAGAGCCCCGCCATTAGGTCGCGCATCGCAGCCTTCTCTTTGTTCTCAAGACCCGACAGTAGCGAGTTCTTGCCAAACGCCGCATTTATCAGTTCGGCACCGTCCGTGTCCAACAACAGATTATAGCGGGCGGCAATGCGAGAGCTGAGAAGTACGAAGGCCCGTCTTATCGCGGAGTCCCACTCCCCTCTTTCGATGAGTCTCCGGGTCCTTTCTTCCAGCTCCTTGTCGAACTTGCTCCACGGCCACGTCTCGACCAGGTCTCGACTGTCGCTTATCGTCGTCGGGGGCCCTATGAGCGACGCAAACAACAGGCTCTCGACCCGGTTGCAAATGCGGTCCTCCACTTCGTGGAGTTGAAAGAACAACGTAGCCTTGACTGAGTGATCCATCGGCTCGGACTCGAACACGGTCTCAAACGTCATCAGGCCAGTTGCGTCCTCGCCAAGTTCGGTGAACTCATATAATTCCCGCCCGCCGGTCATCCCCCGCAGCAAGGACAGCGAAATCTCTTGTCTTGGCACATTGCGACCAGCCGTGACCACGGCAACGTAACCGCGCCGCGCCTCGTCGTAGTGGAATGCAGCAAGTGTGAGTGGCAGATCGGCGAAATCTCAAATGACGGGTGCTCCATCTGTGGGCTCTCGCCAGAAAAAGTGAAACAGCGAAGCCGTTGCGCGAGTTCCTTCCAGCCGTCGATGCTCACACCGCGCGACCGTAGGGCTCCCGCAATGCGCTGCACTCGGTCATGCCCCACAAGCTCATGCAGGGGAGCCACCCCTCTCCGCTCCAGCCGCACCCGGGGATGAATCTCGCCTCGAACGAAAGGATCGGTCGAGAGGTGCCATCGCGCTTGTCCGATCCCGGGCAAGACGACCTTCTCACCGAACTCCTCTTGGACCCACTGCGGAATCCCATCGGACGATAAGCTCGCCATGAGTTCACGAGTTTGCAGTTCGTTCAGTTCCATCATCAGGCCCGAGGCAGCTCCGGGGACTTTCAGGAAGCATCCTGACGGCAAGTTGGGGCTCGCTACGCCGGGCGTTCGCAGGATGATGCGACCGAGCACAAGCGGCATGTCTTCGGAGGTCGCTCTCGCAACAGCGAGCCCAAAGAACCAACTTCCGTCCCAGATCCCTCCCCACTGCTTCTGCCCTTCTACGAGTTCATCGAAGGGAGACCGGAGCGTCGCTGAGTCAGTCATCTGGCAGGGGTACATCCAGTAGGCGTCTTCGCGCAAGGGTATGGCTAGGTCTTCTGCCTGCACCCTGCAATCGGTCTGATTCCTCGCCAGCAGCCTCGGCCGTCAGGCACCGCCACTGCCACGAGATCACTGGCAGCATGAGCAGGATCTGGATGCCTGCATGGACCTACAAGGCTGGTTGGTCCCGCGCGGAGACTACACGAACAGCCTGGACAACTAGGCATACGCCATCGAGGCTGTGCGCCTCCTGAGCCGGGACCCGTCTCTCGCAGATTCCGCCCGTGATCGCGGCGCTGGGAACTTGTGGATACGAGTCCTCAAAGGCGAGTTGACGCAGCCCGGACCAAGGCAAGCTGTCTATCCCGCTTCCCACGTTTCTGCGGTAACATGCTGGTACCCATGAGCCACGTACTCATTCAGCAGTACCTGAACTCCCTACAGGATCTTCGGAAGGTGTCGGGAACATCGCGAGAGACGGTGGTGCGCGAAGCCTTCAAGGACCTGCTGAAGTGCTGGGGACGAACGCAGGACCTCATCTTCGTCCCCGAGTACGAGATCATCACCCCTTCAAAGGATCGGCGCTACGTAGACGGCGCTCTCCTCCACGAGCTTCGCGTTCCGTTTGGCTATTGGGAGGCCAAGGACGAGAAGGATGATCTCGATGCTGAGATTGAAACGAAGTTCAAGCGCGGATATCCTCGCGACAATATCATCTTCGAAGACTCTGCTCATGCTGTTCTGATCCAGAACCGCAACGAGACGATGCGCTGCCCCGTTGTTAACGTCGATGAATTGGAGAAGCTTCTCAACCTGTTTTTCGGATATGAGCGTCCGGAGGTCCGGAAGTTTCGCGCGGCGGTTGAGCAGTTCAAGACCGACCTCCCCGCTGTTCTCACATCGCTCCGCAACATGATTGAGAAGGCGCATACGGCTAACCCGTATTTCGCGGAGGCCGCCAGCCGCTTTCTAGACCATGCCCACGACGCGATCAATCCGCAACTCACCGAGGCTGACGTCCGGGAAATGCTGATCCAGCACATCCTGACGGAAGAGATCTTTTCTAAGGTCTTCGGTGAAGACGACTTCCATCGCCAGAATAACGTCGCTAAGGCACTATACGCGCTAGAAGCGACCTTCTTCAAAGGAGACCTGAAGAAGCGAACGCTGCGAGGACTCGACACGTACTATTCCGCGATTCGAGCCACGGCGGCCGAAATCAGCAGTCACCATGACAAGCAAACCTTCCTCAAGGTCATCTACGAGAACTTCTACAAGGTCTACAACCCCAAAGCCGCAGACCGCCTCGGAGTAGTATACACGCCCAACGAGATTGTTCGATTCATGATCGAGGGCGCCGACTGGCTTTGCGAAAAGCACTTCGCGCGCAACCTGATCGACCGAGACGTTCAGATTCTCGACCCAGCTACGGGTACAGGCACCTTCATCTCAGAACTGCTGGAGCACTTTCGGGGACAGCCGCAAAAGCTTAAGCGCAAATATGCCGAGGAGTTGCATGCTAACGAGGTGGCCATCCTCCCATACTATGTCGCGAACCTGAACATTGAAGCGACCTATGCGGCAATCACCGGGGAATATTCCGAATTCCAGAATCTGTGCTTCGTAGATACGCTCGATAACGTCGCAGGACTCAGGAAGTACGCCGGGCACCAGCACGAACTGTTCGGCAGCACCAGCGAGGAGAACGTCGAGCGGATCCGGCGACAGAATCGTCGCAAGATCAGCATCATCGTTGGCAATCCTCCATACAACGCCAATCAGCTTAACGAAAACGAGAACAACAAGAATCGCGAGTACCCGGCCATCGATAAGCGGATCAAAGATACCTATATCAAGGCCAGCACCGCGCGAAAGACCAAGTTGTACGACATGTATTCCCGATTCTTTCGTTGGGCAAGTGATCGCGTGGATGAGAATGGTATTATTGCCTTTGTTAGCAACTCGTCGTTTCTGGACGCGCGGACGTTTGATGGGTTCCGATGGGTTCCGCAAGGTCGCCGCTCAAGAGTTCAACGAAATTCGAGTCGTCAACCTCAAGGGCAACGCCAGGACCAGCGGAGCGAGGCGTAAAGCCGAAGGCGGCAACGTCTTTGGTAACACGATCAGGGTTGGAGTAGCGGTGTACTTCTGCGTCAAGAAGAAGGGCGCGCACGGCTGCCGGATCTTCTATGAAGCTGTGGACGACTACGCTCGCGCAGAAGAGAAGATCCACTTCCTGGCGAGCAGCCCACTCTCCGAGAGGAAGATGGTCGACATCAAGCCGGACGCGAAGAATAACTGGCTCGATCTCCCGGACACGGACTTTGACACGCTAACGCCGCTCGCCACAGAAGCTGCTAAGAAGGCCACCAAGCCATCGCAGGAAAAGGCCATCTTTAAACTCTTTTCCTTGGGTATTTCAACAAACCGCGACCAGTGGCTTTACGACCTCGACAGCAGCTCGCTAAGCGCGAAGGTGGACTTCCTTATCCGCCGGTACGAGGCCCACCGGCCTGATAACGAGGATTTCGATCCTTCTATCAAATGGTCGGAGACGCTGAAGCGCCGTGCTGTGGCTCGCGCGCGCGAGCGTTTCGATGCCAAGCGCATGATCCAGGCCTCCTATCGGCCCTTCTATCGAAAGTATCTGTATCGCTCCGAGGTGTTCATCGACAGGCCAGGTGCTCTCAGCAGGATTTTTCCGGTGGGCGCGACCAACAAGGCTATCTGCTTCAGCAGCCCAGGAGCCCGTTCCGGATATCTTGCATTCGCTGTTGATGGGCCCGCCGACCTGCACTTTGGTGCTTCGGTCGATGCCTACGTCCAAGTGCCGCTCTACTCGTACAGTGACGACGGTCAGCGCATCGACAATATTTCTCAATGGGCGTGCGACTTATTCAAGAAGCGGTATCAGCCCAGTCGCAAGACGGCTCAGCGTCCTATAACGAGAGATGCCATCTTCAACTACGTGTACGGGGTGCTGCACGACCCGAACTATCGCGAGAAGTACGCTCTAGATCTTAAGCGCGGGTTTCCTCGCATCCCGTTCTACTCCGACTTCTGGAAGTGGGCCGAGTGGGGGAAACAGTTGATGACGCTCCACATCGGGTACGAGCGTGCCGCTCACGCGAAGATGAATCGCAGAGACAGTGTCGATAAGGGTGCGAAGGACTCTGACACCTCACCCAAGGTCCTGTTGAAGTCGGATAAGAAGGCTGGGCAGATCTTTGTGGACTCTGAGACGACACTAACAGGCGTCCCGCCAGAGGCGTGGGAATATAGATTGGGCCATCTATCGGCGCTAGAATGGGTGCTGGACCAGTACAAGGAATCGGCTCCGACGGATCCGACCGTGCGGGAGAAGTTCAACATGTACCGTTTTGCGGACTACAAGGAGAAGGTTATAGATCTCCTTCTTCGGGTCGCGACCGTTAGTATCGAGACCGTTCGCATCACCGAGGCAATGCACGAAGAACGGGACGATCCGGAAGGCTCGGAAGAGGTCGCATGAATGGGAGCGCGCCATCCGCGCTCGCCTTTAGTTTGCTCGCTCCCCTGACAAAGGGCAGACGTATGCTCGCAAGCTTCAGGGCAGAAGAACGCTATGTGACCGGGGCGCTGGCATACTTCGCGGTCGACCAGAAACGTCTGCTTTCGGCACACGGCTAAGCCCGGATCGCGGGCTTCGAAACTCAGGGGGTTAGGAAGTCACCTGGGACAACGTTTTTGGAACGTGGCACCAGTGGACGTGAGGCTATGGATCGCGTGCAGGCCGTGGCACGATGAGACCAGAGGGCACGCATGACACTCCTCCCGCCGCGACCTAGCGCTGCCACCCAGCGATACTCGATACCCGATGGCCTTGACGAGATCCGACGCGATCTGCAGCCGATGATAGCTATGATCGCGCGGACTGCACGCTGGGTGGACCCCAGGGCCTTTCAAGCTCTTCCGGTGTGGTGTCCAGACACAGCGCGCGGGCGACCCCAGTACAACAGCAGGTGGACGGAGAAGTACCTGGATAGACATGGGGCAGTCAGCGTCGAAGCGAACATCCGGGCGGGGAAGGCTCTGATGGCGGCGCTTGGGGTGCGTGGCAAGCGGCCGAAGAATTGGAGCGTCTGCCACATCTGGGGTTATGACGATGGGGGGTTCGCTTCACAAAGTAACATCGTTAAGGACCCTCGCTACTACTCTTGTATCGGCAACATGGTATGGCTGCCAACGCCGTTGAAGGGCTTTACGGACGCAGTGCCGGAGATCAAGACCATACTCCGCACTTGCGCCTTCCACTTGTACGGATGGGTTTGCGAACACCCGGACGCAGCCGGTGAAGCCGGACGGATCAGGGCGGGTGCTCTAGCCGGGGACTATCCAACGACGTGGCCAACAGCAAACCGGAGAATCACACCGCCCGGTACTGCACCGTTCTCGGGTTCGGTGATAGCAGCGATAGAGAAGCAGAAGGCGCTCATCCGAGAGCGCCTAGCAGACCATTCCCTGGTCCACTACCCGCGCGACGAGGTGCGAGAGGTCCTTGGATTTTGGAAAGTCAACGTCACATAGCTTCTCGCCCCTGACTCACGACACTTTGCGAATAAGCCAGTTTAGGAGCCCTGCGTCGAGAACTAGCTCTGCTAACTTCTCGGGGCCAAGCACGGTAACGCGCGGGTCCATGGTCGCGGCTTCTCCCGTGTGATGTACGAAGAACATTCGGTCGTAGGGGCCATGTTCCTCAAGCTGGCCCACGTAATCCGCTAGCTGCGCCGAGGTGGTTCTTGACTTGACCTGTACGAAAGCACGTTCCCCCGTACTCGGCAGCGTCAGGTCGAGATCCAGAGTCTTCTGCGTCCTCCCGACAGTCCCCAACCGCCTCCAGCCACTTGTGGAAAATACTAGATCGACCAAGGTTTCAAAGTCCTTGGGTCCAAGTAGTTTCATCAAGTCCAGCACTGACCGCTTGGCTTCCTGTAATGCAACTACGGCACGCTCGACTTCAGGCGTCTTTTGTCCGTTGATACGACGGATGGCGTACTCCGACACGTCCACGTTACAGGATGTGCCCCGGTACGCTGCGAGCTTTGTCAGGGCTCCCGACAGGCGATCCTTTGTCAATTCCTCGCCATTTATGTCGGCCCATCGCCAGCCACCCGCTACGGTTCTATAGACCCCATCCCCATCGGGATGTGGCTCGGGTGGGGTCGAGGTGAGTAATCCCCAGCAGAATCGCTCACCGACGAACGTTATCCATAACGTGGACCCGGCGTCCTCAAAGAATATCCGCGTCTCGTTCGTAAACCGGGTCGCGGTTGATTTGTCCTTTGTTTCCGAGAGAAAGGAAGTCAATAGTTCTTTCCATCTGCCTCCTCGGCAGAGCGGAAACCTCTCATCGGTGGCGCTGCCGAACCCGAACCTGACGATCCCCTTCTCTAGGCACTCACGCTCCCAGCCACCTCCAGCGCCGAGCTTGATGTATCGGACCCTATTCGGCCGAATCGTGGCAGTCGTTGTGGCGGCAGCTTGTGCTCTCGCGGTCATCACCGCAGCATACCGCAGCTACAGATGAGCGAGAGCAAATGAGCACGTGCAATGAGGTGGCTCACGCTGTGGAGTCGAGAGCCCTACAAAGCGTAGCAGCCCCGATCCCAAGTTCCTGGGCGACCTTCCGCAAGGATGTCCCCTGTTCCCGAAGCATCCTTGCCCGAGCAAGATCTACGACAACCGAGGGGCGACCGATGCGGACACCCCTTCTACGAGCCGAAGCCAGCCCGGCACGGGTCCTCTCCCGAATGATCTCACGCTCAAGCTCGGCCACGGCACCAATGACATG
>WNGK01007523.1_pt1 | contig 15035 bp, 15 predicted proteins | sample 5400601 | NCBI WGS metagenome assembly WNGK01 (sample SAMN13153376, study PRJNA577476) | soil metagenome | isolation source: 60 cm soil or saprolite under Garry oak tree replicate 1 | place: USA:California | collected 2016-06-15 | reverse complement strand
CCTCGCCAGCTTAACCAGCACCTGCCGCCGGCATGAAATCGATCCCCAGCTCTATCTCACGCAGTTGTTGATGAACCTGCCGCAGACCCGCATGAGTGAGTTGCCGTCCTGGCTTCCAGATCAGTGGAAGCTTCGCCACTCCGCTCGACTTGCAAGTCTGGAGGACAACGTTCCGCCAGCGCAGTAGCAAACCTGTGGTTCACGTATCGCTCACGATATGCTCGGTTCTATTACCTGCTGGCGCGAAGCGAAGAGCGACGAATCGAGGACCGCTGTGCGGAGGTTTACCGCGAGCAAATGCGGCGAACTTCGATGGTTTTACCAGATGAACCGGGCGGACACTTGGTGCGGCGGTTGTTTGGGTGGATATGGGGTCTAGAGGTCCTTACAGCTCCACCTGCGCCCTATAAGTTCTTGCAGTTCGGTCATGGCATCGCCTTTCAAGGAACCTACGTCCCAAAAGTTGGCCCTGCCAGCAGTCTACGGATGTTTTTGGTCCTTTGTTTTATTTTACGTAACTGATTGAAAATAAAGGTGGTGGAGGCGGCGGGAGTCGAACTAATTCAAGTTCAATAAATTCTGTAACTTACTGATTTCATTAATCTCCAGATCCTAAGAATTCACAAGAATCCCATGGCTCCAGCACAAAAGCAGCACAATAAAATTACATGAGAAAGGCGAGCCAACTTGTCACTTTCTCTGACGCTGAACCCAACAGCATACCCAAAGTTCACTGTCGCTCTGATATTTTGTGAATCACGAATGGAATGTCACGGCCCTAGAATTGTGTGGGAACGGTTTCTATTATTGTCATGATTTTCCGGGTTACTGCCGAGTCGCGGATGAACCTGAAATAAATCTCCAGATTTTCGTTTTTTCCTTTATTCGTCGAGGGCGCTTCATCGCCCGCTGATTACATACTCGATTTCGGGGCGCGGCCGCGGCAGTGTTGGTTGAACTCTTTGGCTGACGCGGGGAATTTCTGCCTCGTTTCTTGCCAAACTCGTGGCCGGCGTCGATTTGGTTCCTTTCTGGGCGATGTCGGTTGCAAACGTCTATCGGAAATCGAAGCAGATCGCGGCCACTTTCGAAGAAAGTCGTGCGCAGCACCCGACGCTGAGAGACCCACAAAATTCTTAAGGCGTGAATCGGATGGAGGTGAGATGGCTAGTTCTAAAGAATGATGTCACAGGGCAAAGGTCCCTCGGCGATTCCGGTTTGGCTGTTGTGAAATCTGTCTTCTGAGCCAAGCGGAAAGACATGCCCAGTGTGAGATGACCATGCAAACGTCCACGACAACAGCGTCGATTTCATGTTTCGGCTGAAGCCTCTAAGGCGAGAGCCGCTGAGAGTAAGGCCGATAGTATAACTTCGGGTTAAGCGTTTCTCACAGCTCCCTGAGGAGAATCAGGAGAATCCGCCGCATTACTGATCGAATGACGGCAATTCGGAAGTGATCCCAGGAGACTTGATCACAACCTCAACTTCCGGATGGCCGACCATTCACCCACAAATTGGCGTCCTTACGTTGCAAACCACTGTACTCGACGTTTCAGGAGGAATTTATCTAATCCGCTCTTCCAAGAATATCGCCACTGTGTCACCCACATCTTTCCCGATCGCTTGGCGGATGTCTGCCCGTACAGGCAGTTTATGTGTGCCGTCATCCAGAGCCATGAACGAACTCCGAAAGGGGTGCCCATCAATTTTGCCCCTGACCTTCACCAAGCCACGAGTTCCAAAAAACTTGACTGAGCTAGGCCAGACGACATAGGTCCAACCACCCTTGTTGGAACTCTTTTGTAGTTTGGCAGAGAATTTCTTGTCTAGCTTCATATTTGACTCTTCGTGTTTCTCCAATTATCAAGGCCGACTTGGGTTCGTTGCGGGCACGAACGGCCAACGAAAACATTACCTGGGCCAGCTACCGAGTATGGCTGCCATGAGAACCAGCTTCATGAGCCAGTCACCCGAATGGATCGCGGCGAACTTCCATGGTCGGTTGTCCCACAGAACCGCGCCCGCAAGAATCATGAGAGGAAAACCAATCCACACTAAGATCGCGAGCCGCAGTGCCCCGTTCCAGTCGACAACTCCAAACTGCGCGACCAAGAACGCGACCACAAACGCGACTACGAGACCGCGAACAAACTCCGCGGCTTTCCATGCCGGAACTTTTCTCATATCGGTGGCGACTGATTCTGCCGGGTGCTGCGATTAGGGAACAGTTGCCGACTACTCACCAAGAACCTCTTTCGGTCTATCAGAATCGAGTACATTTCGCACACATATAACCATGGCTGAAAGGTGGAGCCGAGATTTGTCAACATCACAAGAAAGCCCCGCAGCAAAACCATCAATATCCAGCGGCCTTGCCATTGCCGCGATCATCATGCCCACCTTGCAGCGAGCCGTTGCTGATCAGAATGGCCTCGACGCGCGCATACACTCGGGGGTGCGCGTCCTCTACCTGATATCCCATCCGCTTAAGCAGAGTGATTGTGTCTGGTGAGACGCCAGCATCAACGTCCAGGCGGTCTGGTTTCCATTGATGATGAATGCGCGGGAAATCGACCGCGTCCTGCACGTTCATTCCAAAATCGACCACGTTCACGATCACCTGCAACACGGCTGTGATGATGGTCGATCCTCCCGGAGCGCCCACCACGAGGAACAGCTTGCCGTCCTTCAAAATGATCGTCGGCACCATCGACGAAAGTGGTCGTTTGCCGGCCGCGATCGCATTTTTCTCGCCCTGCACCAAACCAAACTTGTTGGGGCTGCCCGGCTTTGCGGCGAAATCATCCATTTCGTCATTCAGCAGGAATCCCGCGCCAGGCACGCTAGCACCGCTGCCGTAGGCACCGTTCAGGGTGTATGTCACTGCAACGGCGTTGCCTTCTTCGTCCACGATGCTGTAGTGGGTTGTGTCCGCACCCTCGCCTCCCGCTGAAAGACTGGGATTCACCTTTTCGCTTGGCGTGGCGTGTTCGGGATCGATCGTAGCGCGTCGGGCGCGCACATAGGCCGGGTCCAGCAGTGAAGCAATTGGGTTCTTAACGAAATCGGGATCGCCCAGATACTCATTCCGGTCTGCATAATAGCGCCGCATGACTTCCGCCAGGTAGTGATAGCTTTCTGCAGAACCAGCACCGGTCTTCTCGTAGCCGGTTGTATTCAGCATGGCGAGCATCTGCAGCAGGCCCACTCCGCCGGAACTCGGCGGCGGAGAAGTAATGATGTGGTAGCCGTTGTAATCTCCTTCCAATGGCACTCGCTCGACCGCTTGGTAATCGTGCAGATCCGCGAGGGTAATTTCCCCGTGGTTTTTCGACATGGCATCGGCGAGCAGATGCGCCGTCTCCCCATCATAAAAATCACTGGCTCCGAGACGAGCGATGCGGTCGAGGGTACGGGCCAATTCCGGTTGCCGGAACACTTCCTGCCAGTCGTAGTACGCGCCTCCTTTGAGGAAGATGCGGTTCGACTCCGGAAATTGCGCAAGCAGCGAGCCGTAGCGTATCCATGAGTCCATCTGGTAGTGGGAAACCGGAAAGCCCTTCGTTGCAAGATCAACCGCAGGCTGCACGAGTTCAGCCCACGGCTTATGCCCGTACTTCTTGTGAGCTAGTTTATCGTCAGTCGGCTTCCCACTCGCGTCCGCGTCCAGGTACATATCATGGCTCGCCTTCCCCGGCGCTTTCTCGCGGAAATCAATGAAGGTCGCGCGTCCATTGGCTAGACGGATCAGCATGAATCCGCCTCCGCCGATGTTCCCCGCGTACGGATGCGTAACCGCCAGTGCGAAACCAACCGCCACCGCAGCATCAACGGCGTTACCGCCGGATCGCAAGACTGCTACGCCAACATCAGTGGCGAGTTCCTCCTGAGCGACTACCATCGCCTTGCGAACGTAAACCGGTTGGCGAGCTTCCGCCCCCGGTGTGACGAGGCTTACCACCAGCAGCAGTAATAGGAGTCGCTGCGAATGATCTCTCATGGGCACTAATCATATGTCAGTTGGGGAATTGATGTGCTTCTGGGATCGACGGTATAACGGCCAATAATGGCTCTTCACACCACCGACGACAATTGTGCCTCCATAAGGCCCGCACGATCCGCCTCGCCGAAAAAGCCGCTGGCCAGAGCGGTGGAAAGCTCCGCATGCGCATTTCTGGGCGGATTACGGGCTACTCTTCCACAAGCCAACAGCGAAGAATTGCCGACCATCCAGGAGTCTTGATTTCGGTGTCAACCACGCGTGGAATTTCGCTCGACGCGACAAGTCTTCACGGCCATGAGCATGTTATTCATTCACTGTGACCGCGCGAGGCGAGGTGCAACATTGGATGTCTTAAAGTCGAGATCTTCCAAGCGGACGTCTCGCGTTTCGCGAATAAACAGCAATGCCAACATGGCGGCTCCACAGTAAATGCCATAGACTATCGGCACGAAATACCACTTATGAAGAACATCCGCGCCAATCAGTTTTGCCAAAAGCGACGGCGCAATCATTCCGCCAAGGACCCCGCCGAGACCAAAGGATATGCCTGAGCCGGAGTACCTGAATTTCGTAGGGAACGTTTCTGAGGTCAAGATCGGCGTGAGCCCATGCATGACCCCCATTCCCAGGAGCACGATGAGGAATTGAAGAATCCCCACCTGCAGGATGTGCTTGCGCAGAATCGCCAGCACAAACGGGTACGATAGAATCGTGGTCACTCCGAGAGCCAAGTAGGCGACGACTTTGCGCTTGCAAAGGTCAGCCAAAGGTCCACTCAGCACCACCCCTGCTACATCCGCGATGCGGCTGAGAAAGATGATGATGGCTATTGTGGCGAGCGGTATCTGGGCAAAGTGCATGAACGAAATCATGTAGGCGCCCGACACGGCCCCTTCGGCTGTCTGGAAGGCCATGACCACGGCAAGTACAAGAACGGGGACGGCGTGCTCTCTGAATACATCGAAGCTTGGCAGCCTGGCGAGTTGCTCCCGACGCTTCAGCTGCTCAAAAATCGGAGAATCGGATAGCTTGTAGCGCGCAACCAAAGCGGGTACCGCGATTACCGCGGACAGTAGCATTGCAATCCGCCACCCTGTGGTCGCGAAGGTGTTGCGCCAGAATAGAAACACGGCGCTTCCCGACATTAATCCGAGCGCAAGGCCAAGGTTGGCCAGCGACATCCAGAATGCGCGGTGCCGCCGTCGTGCCCCAAATTCGGCGAGCAACGAAGATGCGCCGCCAAATTCTCCGCCGATCCCGATTCCCTGGACGACCCGCAAGGACAAGAGCAGTATCGGCGCAGCCATGCCTAATTTGGCATAACCCGGCAAGAGACCTGTGAGACAAGTACTCGCCCCGACAATGACGATATTGATCAGGAACGCGAACTTACGGCCGGTGCGGTCCCCAAAATGTCCAAAGATGAACGCACCCAGAAGGCGCGCCGGATATCCAGCACCATAGGTCAAGTAAGAGAAAATCAGAGCTTGCGTGGGTGCCAAGTTGGGAAAGAATGTCCCTGGGAACGCACTAGCTGCGGCGTAGCCAAAAATGGTGAAATCGTAAAACTCCAACAACAGGCCCGCGGTTGCGGAACAGGCCAGAATAATCAGAGTGCGGGTATCGACTTCTTGTGTTCGTGGTTCTGACATTTGACACCACCCCCAACAAGCCTTGTGTCTTTTTTGCCCGTCAAGCGAAAGCAATTCATCCCGGCCGACGACCCCACGCCGACCACAGGATTCCGGATGGCATCATGAAGTCGGGATCGTCTAAGCGTGCGAGATCCTCCTCGAACTGCTGGCTCGTGATGTAATTGCGATCGATCATGGCCTCTCGAAGCTGCTCGAAATTCGCCTTCAACATGGCAGCGCCGGCAGATCCGCGCTGCCACATAAAAACCCGCGCCTCAGCACCAACATCAACCAGTCCGCGAGCCCGCAGCTTTCCGCAGAGTAACCGTCCATATCTTCTGTCCACGCCCCCATCTTCGAGCATTCGCACCATGGCAACTTGCGTTCTTAGAAGAACCTCTCCGGGGCTGACTGCCGGATCTGGTGGCATCGATGCACTGTCATAATCCTCGTTGACGATCCAGCCGCCCGGCTTCAATGCTGAAATCATGCGCGCTAGTGCCTGCTCGCGTTGTGGAATGTGCAGCAGCACTAGGCGCGCATGTACGAGATCGAAACTGGCTTCCGGCAGCGAGTCTGCGGCGATATTGTGTCGGAGTACCTCAAGGTTAGGCAACTTCTCGGATTCAAGAAAACGAGGGTCAATGTCGGTCGCCAATACATATCCAGTCGGCCCGACGCGATCTGCGAGCCAACGAGCGATGGATCCGCCACCCGCGCCCAATTCTAGGCAGCGCCAACCGCATCTCGCGCCGCAAGCCTGCAAGTGATGAATGGTGCCATCGTCGAATAATTCGGAGAGCGCGGCAAACCTGCGGGGCGCCTCGCTACCGCTGTTGGCGAGCAAGTATTCGCAGGGCGCCAATTGCGACTCGCGGGTTCTGGTGTCTCTCATGTGCCTTCCCCCCAAGCCGGCGTCCGGCAACACTGCCGCTATTTAGGACTGGAAGCAGTTGTAATGCAAGTTCAAATAAATTGATAATTGTTGAGGAATCCTCAATGATCGACTTTACATCCCGCCAACTTCGAGCCTTCCTGTTGGTTGCGCAGCACCGCAGTTTCACCCGTGCTGCAGGCGCGCTGTTCATTACACCTTCGGGCCTCAGTATCATGATTCGGGAGTTGGAAAATCAGTTAGGAGTTAGACTCTTCGATCGAACGACTCGCCAAGTGCTCCTTACGACGGCCGGATCGCGCCTCCTTCATACGGTGGAGCACAATCTTCATGCATTAGAAGACGCCATGTCAGGCGTAGGTAAACCCGCTGAAACGGAGGCGGTCTTATCATTTGGCGCGCCGCCGTCTTGGTCGTCGGGCGTCTTAGCGCAAGCGATCAAGGAATTCAGGTCGCGTCGTCCTGATCTTCGCCTTCATCTCGTTGATGTGGACGCCGCGACGATACAGCAGAAAACAGAGGCGGGCGAGCTAGACATGGGCCTGGGTTTTTTCTTCAAACATCTACCCGGCATCCGCCGAGTACCACTGTTTCGATTTTCCCTGATGGTAATACGACCCAAGGTCGGCAATGCATCTCCTCGCGGTTCTACTAGTTGGTCTGCACTGAAGGGAGAGAGGATCATCGCGCTGCAACCGTCTCTTCCAATACGGCAGCTGATAGACAGGCATCTCGCAAGAGCGGGCGTTGTATATGAACCAAGCCTCGTGCTGAACTATCTCAACACGCAGATCGCGATGGTCGCAGCGGGCGAGGGGATTGCCATCGTGCCCTCCTTTGCACTTCCTGAGTGCCAGAATCGAAAACTAGCCATGAGTCGCCTCGTAAATCCTGTAGTGCCCCTAGATTTCCTTCAGATTCGACGCGGCGGAAGGAAGCTTGCACCCATCGCCGAAGAGTTTACATCCTTCCTTCGGAGCTACATCGCTAGTTGGGCGCGGCGGTCGGGAGTTCTCTAGGCCGAAGGATCGACAATCATACCGGATGAAAGACGAGACGATTTCGGCTCAGCTTCCAAAATAACGGGCAAAACGGAAGCAGTTGATGAATCTAGGGCTATCTCCGGATTGCTGACTACTCGACCTCAATCGAGCTTCTTGATCAGCAGCAGGGTCGTGATGGCCACAGGCTCACATGCCTGGAGCGCCGTCCGGCGCGGCTGTGGGTGAACTTTCCCGCAAGGCTCTGACCTTAAGAAGCGAAAGGCTGATATGGTAGCAGCCCTGAATCGAGCAACTTGGCTGAACGGAACTTCCTCCAAAGCCACGAATCTGGTTCGAAGAAGGGAACTTCTCGATGCCTCACGTTATTCGTCTTGCAGCTCTGTTTTTGGCGCTTTCCGGAGCCGGCTTCGCCGCGACCGTCAGCTTCAGTTCAACTTCCTATCCCACGACGAGTTTCGGGCCAGGCGGAGTCATGTCCGCAGACCTGAACCGGGACGGTCTGCCTGACATGATTATCGCTGACCCAAGGTCCGACGGTGGGCGTTTCAGTGTTCCTAGCCACGGCTCCCGGTCATTTCGGTGCCGAACAGACATATTCCATCGCGACCGCTACCAACCCTGACAGTCCTCTTGCAGCCGACTTGAACGGAAACGGTTCGCTAGATCTCATCCTGCGTGACTGGCACGTGGCAGCGCTCCATGTCCTCTGGAACAACGGGGACGGCACATTTCGCACGGGTCCCGATGTACCAACAGGAAGTCCCGTAACCTCGTTCGAACTGGGCGATTTCAATCACGACGGGAAACTGGACGTGGCGGCGACCGAATGCGGGAATGCCTGTTATTTGAATGTTTATCTGGGCACTTTTGCCCGCTCGCAATCAGTGCAATTGGCGGGAGGCGCTGGCCAAATGCACGCTGCAGACGTGAATGGCGACGGCATTCTTGATCTTGTTATTGCTCGCACCACGCAGGTTCTGGTTTGGTGGGGAAAGGGAAATGGCACATTTTCTTCGCCAACTTACCTGACTCCCAATGGTACTGATCAGGTCGTCGCACTTACGCTCGGCGACTTCAACAACGATGGCAGGCTGGACATAGTGGCCGACGGAGGCAGCCTAGGGCCAAACTGTTTTAACACCCTGGGTACATGGAGCTATAAGAACATGGGCGGAACTAATTTTTCCCTCGCCTGGAGCTCGTCGAATTTCGGTTACGCCGGGCTGCGTCGCATTGATATGAATGGCGACCTGAATCAGGATCTGATCTTCATGAACGGCGATACCTACTGCGGCTTCTACTTCGGCCTGCTTGGGAATGGTAACGGCACGTTCCAGACTACCTCCCAGTCATTGCCTCATCCGGACGAGGCAGCCGATACCTATGTCCGTGATCTTGATCTGGACTCGAGAGACGATTACATCAGCGATGACGGGTTCGGTGGGGTGCTGGTGGTTTTGCAAAGCGGTGGGTACAAGAACTGCGCGCCTCCGAACTCGGCGAAACTTGCCGCAAAAATCTGCGCCCCGGCCTCAGGTAGCACGGTCAGCTCGCCGGTTTTGGTGCGGCCATCGGGAAACTCGCCTGCCGGCGTCGTTCAGTTGCAGGTCTGGATTGACGGTGTGAAAAGGGCTGTCCGCTGGCACAACCAGCTGGCGAATAAGTTCAGTTTGGTCCCGGGCAGTCATCGCATTACTGTGATTGCGACGGACAAGTACACGCAGGTGACCACAAGCACGTCTGTCAACGTTACCGTACCGTAATTTGGAGTGTTTTCTTGAGCGGACGGCGTTTTGATTCGTGGTCCTGGGCTGGAACCCGGTTGGAGAAAACCATTCCTGCAGCAACGCCGCGCGCGTCATGCCCCGGGAAAGTCTTAGCGTCTGGGTGGTCGGCAAAAATGGAGCACGTTGGCTCTGTTCAGCCGCAAACCAGACTTGAAGACAATGTTTGCGGCGTCTGAGAATTATGGCTGAAAGGTGCACGCTCCTGCGACTACGCCCGGGCGATATCTAACAGCGCAACTTCGGAATCGGCAGCAGCCTCTAAGCTGCACGACACGTTCCCTCCTGGAGGTTCATATGCGCGCGCTAGCCTTCTTCGTTTCAGTTCTTCTGCTCTGTGGCAATGCCATGGCCGGTGGCCCCGTCGGTTTCAAGGTCAAATGGTATTCGACTCCACAGTTTCCCTTCGTGGATGACAATTACCCGGTTACAACGGGCGTTGTTATCGCGGATTTCAACCGCGACGGAATTCCTGACGTCGCTTATAGCTGGCCCTGCTGTGAAAATAGTGGCAGCCCCGGCGCAGTGATTGTCAAGCTGGGAACGGGCGGCGGGAACCTCGGTCCCGATGTGGTCTATGGATTTGGCGCAAATGACTTGAGCGAGTTGGCGGCCGCAGACATCAACGGCGACGGCTGGCTCGACGTCATGGCCCGCGACCCAATCAAGGCTGGATATCTGTGCTGCTTAACAACGGCGATGGGACATTCCAATATGCTGCCATTGTTGGGCTAGGCGGACTTCCGGGTTCGTTCACCCTGGGAGATTTCAACCACGACGGCAAGATTGATCTGGCTGAGATCGGCTGCGACAATCCCGATGCCGGATATCCTTTTGGCTATGCTTCTTGCACGCTGAACATCGGACTGGGAGACAACAATCTTTTACGCAGTCGCAATCCATCCAGCTGGCCGGGGCTTCCTACAACCTGCAGTCTGCCGATATCAATGGCGACGGCAACCTCGACCTCGTTTTTGTCCGTGGCAGCGTGGGCGTGATTCTCTGGGGGCGCGGCGATGGAACCTTCTCAGGCCCGACGCATCTCAAACCATCGACTACTAGTCCAATGGACGCCGCTGCCGTCGCCGACTTCAACAATGACGGACGCCTCGATGTAGCGCTGTTGTCGGGCAGTCCCTGTCGGCCGGATCCCGACAGGGGAGCTTGCGGTGCCGGAAATGTGAACACCGTCTGGATGTATAAGAACAATGGCGGAACTAGTTTCACGCTCACAACCCACACGCAGTTCACAGCTCAGGCGGGAGCGATCTTGCCGGCTGATATAAATGGCGACCTCAACCAGGACCTGATCCACTACAACCCTTTCGCCAGCGGCATGGACCCCGTGCTTGGACCTTCCGGTGGGTACAACTATGCCTTGGGACTTGGCAATGAGACGCTCGGCACTCAGGGAACTCTCCCCGGTAGTGCGGTTAGTGCCGCCGCCTTTCGCGACATGGATGGCGATGGGCCGACTATGCAGTCGTCGACTGGTACAACGGCTTGGCTATGGGAATTCAGACAGGAGGCTGGAAGAACTGTCCTCCGCCGAATTCGGCAAATCTGGCCGCCAAAATCTGCGGGATTTCAAATGGGGCAACAGTTACTTCGCCGCTGCTAGTGAAAGCGTCCGGCAATTCGCCCGCGGGGGTGAACCAATTGCAGGTTTGGATCGACGGGAAGAAACAATACACAAAATGGGGCGACCAACTGGCGAAAAAGTTTATACTCACCTCCGGGAAACACCGCATCGCGGTGGTCGCGAATGATAAGTGCATCGGACACGCGACGACGGCAATCAATGTGACCATTCCTTAGACGATTTGCAGGGCTAGTAGCGAACGTGATCCTCCAGCACTTCAGTCATGAGTCCATTGATGGCTCCCCTTGCGGAGTTTCATCGGGATCACCACCATCTACAAGAATCTTCGTTTTTGGCTTATTTGCTGGCATGTTGTATAAACCCCCTCGAGCGTTTCCTGTGGTCCAGACTTTTCAGCCAAGAGGCGTCAGTGAGCGCTTTCCTATTGAGATGTCTTCTTGAGTGAGCGCGGAACAGATGTTTCGGGTTTACAGCATCGCCGGGCTTCAGTGCGGCTAAAATCCGCTAAGCTACTGATTACTCAGCGATTCCAATCTGCCATTTTCCCGATTCCGGCGATTTCCCTGACGCGCCGGGTTTCGCGACGAATGCCTGCAGGGCGACGTGCAGTTCTCAGGGGCCTTCATGAAGCCCGCCCCGGCTGATAGCCTTCTGGTGCTCTTCATATCCGTAAGATCTAGCCCGCGGCGCAATTATGGCAGATTCTGTAGAGTCTTTCTGGGATGCAAGTACAGGGCCTGTTCAAGTCGGGAGCGGAGTCTATCATTGAAATCCGTAAAGGTTTGGGGCTTGGCAAGAAGACGGCATCGAGGTCGCCATAGTCTGTACGGAAGTTGGCTTCGCCTTCAATTGTGCTGCGCAAAGCGCGCCTTCTATCACCTGAAAAATGCTCCCAAACTTGGTGGGAAACACGCAGCGAACGGTGAAACCGTGGTTCTCCAAACTTTGTTTCAGCTCCATTGCATCGGCGTACGCCGGGTCATTTGAGGAAAGAAGAGCCGCCGCAGGAGGACATTCCGGCACCTGCGCGAACAACGGAGACTGAGAGGCGACAAGGAGGACCAGGACGAGGCCGGCCAGAAGGTAATGGGGACGAAGGTTCAACATGTTCACCGCCAAGATGTTCTCAATTCGTTAGATTAAACACCATTTGGAAATCATTTGACGGGCACAAACCTTCCATCATCCGGTAAGTAAGGTTAGCCGACTATCCACGAACTAGCTTGGTTTGTGATCATGAGATTGTTTCTCAGTACTAGTTGCTCCGCCATTAAGTCATGCGGCGCCAACACTAGTCCCTTGAAGAGCTTTGACATCGCGCATCGGAGGCTGGCCAAAGAAACGGTTGTACTCTCGGTTGAATTGGCTGACGCTCTCGTAGCCGACCTCGTAAGCTGCGCTTGTGGCGTCCACCCCATCCATAAGCATCCGCTCCCTTGCCCTCTGCAGCCTCAACTGCTTTTGGTATTGAAGGGGGCTCATCGCGGTCAATGCGCGGAACTGATGGTGAAGTGTTGAAACTCCCATCCGTGCGATCCCTGCAAGCTCCTCCATGTGCAACCGCTTCGCATAGTTGTCTCTCAGCCAGGTGATCGCTCTCGCCGTCCTGTTGCCGAGGTCACCCGTCGTCGCAATAGTCCGGAGACGCACCCCCTGAGGGGTTTTCAAAATGCGGTAAATGATCTCACGTTGGATTAAGTTGCTTAGAAAAGGTATGTCCTCGGGCGTGTCGAGAAGCTCCATGAACCGGGAGCACGCGTTCAGCAAACCGGCCGGGGCCTGACCGATCGCAACGCCGCGCCGTTGCGAAGAGGTTTCCGCTTCGGGGAATTCCTCACGATTAAGAATCTCGCGCACGATCGACATATCGAGACGAAGTAACATCGATAGGAGCGGCACCTCTTCCGAGGCCTCGACGATTTGGCTCTCAACGGGAACATCTATCGAGGACAAGAAGAATGACGAAGGACCGCAGAGATATTCCGTTCCTCCGAGGGTCATGCGTTTCTTTCCCTGTACGAAGAGCGTGAGGCTGGGCTCAACAGCAGCGCGATAGCATGCCGTGGCTTGCGTTCGGCGAAAGAGAACCAAACCTTTGATCGCCGTGGAATGCTCTCCGACCGATGGGGCATGCGCTGCGATCCTGCTGACCAATTCCGTCCTTACTTCCTCCGCCGATGACTTGGCGATCTTCTGTGCAGGCTTTGTCACTGTGCTTCTCCTCTCACCTAGGGTACTGCTCGCGGGTTAGGCCGTGCACAAAATCAGAATATCAAACAGGATTAGGCAAAGAATCGGCAGTATTGGGAAAGCACAGCCAGCCCGTCATTCCATATCTTTGGATTGGTAACAGGAGTTCTGAAACGCAGCTTACAGCAGACGCGAATATGAAAAAACCTGCTTTCGCTATTCCTCATTACGGCTTTCTTCGGGGCAACTGTCTTACTTTCTGGTGGTCAGGAACGCGGTTCCAAGCAGGAGATCCAGGACCCGTTCATTGGGGCTTGGCGGCTTGCGTGGCTCGAAGAGCCCGACGCAGACGGAACGGTACACAAAGCGGACTGCACGGGCCTGCTCGTCTACACCCGCGATGGCCACATGTCGGTCCAGGTGATGTACCGCAACCCGCAGGCCGGCGGCCAAGCAGGCCCGGTGAAATATGCCCAAGCCGGCTACGAAGCTTCCTTCGGCAGCTATCAAGTCGACGAGAAATCGCACAAGTTCACTTTTCATGTGGAAGGTGCCATGGTGCGCAGCCTCATCGGCAAAGATCTTCCGCGCGCCTACGAAATGTCCGGAAATCAACTCATCGTGAAGTCCACAAATCCGGACGAACGCTGGCGCGTGGCCTGGGAACACTACTAAGCGGCCGTATGCAAAAAGGAGCAGGAAAATGCAAAAACGCAGACTTGGGAAAAGCAATCTGGAAGTTTCCGCCGTCGGCCTGGGCTGCATGGGCATGAGCTGGTCCTATGGCCCGGCGAAAGACAAGAAGGAAATGACCAAGCTTCTCCATGCCGCCGTGGAACGCGGCGGCACCTTCTTTGACACCGCTGAAGTCTATGGTCCGCTCGCCAACGAAGAACTGGTCGGCGAAGCGCTCTCGTCGTTCCACAACCAGGTCGTGATCGCGACCAAGTTTGGCTGGAAACCCGCGCCTGGTGACGAACTGCGATGGAGTCTTCTAGATAGCCGGCCGGAACACATCCGCCAGGTAGTCGAAGGTTCGCTAAAGCGGCTACGCGTGGAAGCGATCGATCTCTATTATCAGCACCGCGTGGACCCCGAAGTGCCGATAGAAGATGTGGCTGGAGCCGTGAAGGAGCTCATCCAGCAAGGCAAGGTCAAGCACTTCGGCCTGTCTGAAGCCGCTGCAACTACCATCCGTCGAGCTCACGCAGTGCAACCCGTCACCGCCGTGCAGAGCGAATACTCCCTGTGGTTCCGGAATCCTGAGAAGGAAGTGCTACCGACGCTAGAGGAACTTGGAATCGGTTTCGTTCCCTACAGCCCGCTCGGTAAGGGATTCCTGACCGGCAAAATTGAGGAGAACGCGAAGTTCGACAGCACCGACTTCCGAAGCATCCTGCCACGCTTTGCGCCGGAGGCTCTGAAAGCGAATCAAGCCTTGGTGAATCTGCTCAACCAAATCGCACAACGGAAGAAAACGACGCCTGGTCAGATTGCGCTTGCTTGGTTGCTTGCCCAGAAGCCATGGATCGTTCCTATTCCTGGTACGACAAAGCTGCATCGGCTTGAAGAAAACATCGGAGCGGCGGCGGTCGCGCTCACGTTCGAGGACCTTCGGGACATCGAGAACGCAGCCTCAAAGATTACGGTGCACGGCGCTCGGTACCCCGAACATATCGAGCTAATGAGCAATCGCTGATTGAAAGCAGGTTTTTCTTTGCATTTGAACGCACCGAAAGAGGATTCATTTTATGGATTTGTCCTTTAAGAACAAGGTTGCACTCGTCACCGGGGCCGGCTCCGGTATGGGCCTAGCGGCGGCGCAGGCATTTGCTGCGGAGGGTGCTGCGGTCACGCTGGTTGACATCCATGAATCGGCAGTGCGGACAGCCACCGAGCGCCTAGTCGCTGCTGGCGATAAG
>WNGK01019466.1_pt1 | contig 15038 bp, 13 predicted proteins | sample 5400601 | NCBI WGS metagenome assembly WNGK01 (sample SAMN13153376, study PRJNA577476) | soil metagenome | isolation source: 60 cm soil or saprolite under Garry oak tree replicate 1 | place: USA:California | collected 2016-06-15 | reverse complement strand
CCACGGGACGGCCCACGTTGCCGCCTCCTTTCTCGAATTATACACTCAGTGCAGCATTCGACGAGATGCTGGATGTTGATGGCCGACCTCGCCCTCACTATCAGGAGTTGTATCATCGTTTATTGGAGATGCCTACCGAGACGCTCTACCAGCGGCAACAAGCAGCCAATACCGCGTTCCTTAACCAGGGAATAACTTTTACTGTCTATGGTGATGACGAGGGAACCGAACGTATCTGGCCCTACGATCTACTGCCACGCATTATCACAAGCGCAGAATGGGAAACGATCGAACGGGGTTTAACCCAGCGCATCACCGCACTCAACTTATTCCTCAAGGACGTTTACCACGAGGGGCGCATCCTGTCAGATGGGACTGTACCCAGGTGGCTCATCTATAGCTGTCAGCACTACCGGCGCGAAATGCGCGGGGTACACGTTCCTCATGACATTTACATTGCAGTCGATGGCACCGACCTCGTGCGATTACCTGATGGACGTTTCGCCGTCTTAGAGGATAATCTGCGCGTTCCGAGCGGCGTCTCCTATATGCTGACCAATCGGCAGGTGATGAAACGCGTCTTCCCCTCACTTTTTGGCAGCTATGGCGTCCGTCCCATTGACAACTATGGGCAGGCATTGCTCAGTACGCTGATGGCACTGGCTCCAGCCGGACGTTCAGAGCCGGTGATCGTGCTGCTTACCCCTGGCGTCTACAATTCCGCGTATTATGAGCACGCATTTCTCGCGCGCCAGATGGGGATCGAACTAGTGGAAGGGCGCGACCTGCTGGTGCATAATGGCGTCGTCTATATGCGTACGACAGGTGGCCTGAGGCGCGTTGACGTGATCTACCGGCGCGTCGATGATGACTATCTCGACTCACTCGCCTTCCGGACTGACTCCAGGCTCGGGGTACCGGGCTTATTGAACGCCTATCGTGCCGGAAATGTCGCGCTTGCCAATGCTATTGGCACAGGAGTTGCCGACGATAAGGCCATTTATGCCTATATCCCGACTATCATTCGCTATTATCTCGGAGAGGAACCTATTCTGCCGAACGTGGAGACCTTTCTGCTTGCCGACGAAAAACAGCGGCACTATGCGCTTGAACACCTAGACGAACTCGTTATCAAAGCCGTAGGAGAATCCGGCGGCTACGGGATGTTGATCGGCCCATACAGCACCGTCGCTCAGCGCGAAGCGTTTCGCTTGCAGGTGATCGCGAATCCGCGCAACTACATCGCTCAGCCGACGCTGGCCATTTCTCGTGCGCCTTGTATTATTGACAATCAAGTTGAACCGCGCCATATCGACCTCCGTCCCTTTGTTCTCTTTGGCGAGCATGTCACCATCATTCCCGGCGGCTTGACCCGTGTTGCTCTCAAGCGCGGCTCGCTTGTGGTGAACTCCTCGCAAGGGGGAGGAAGTAAAGATACCTGGGTTCTGGTTGAGCCTACAGCAACAATCGACCAGTGAGGTTACATCATGCTCTCTCGCGTCGCCGAAAGTCTCTACTGGATGAGCCGCTACCTTGAACGAGCGGAACACACGGCTCGTCTCATCGACGTACACCTGAACAATATGCTTGATCAGACAGGTGGGGATACGAATCTGCGCTGGCAGCGGCTCCTGCGTGGTCTGCACATGCCCTTGCCCGAAGGGAATGTGGATGCATATAGCATTACGCAGGCATTGACCTTTGATGCGAGCAACGACTCATCAATTGTGTCCAGTATCGCGGCTGCACGCGAAAATGCGCGGCAGGTGCGCGAGCAGATCAGCTCGGAGATGTGGGAACAGCTTAACCGCCTTTCCTTGCAGGTAAAGCGGACCAGCATGGAGCAGATATGGTACGCCGAGCCACATAAATTCCTCAACAGTGTGAAAGAGGGCATATATCTCTTCCAGGGCATAACCGATACCACTATGAGTCACAGCGAAGGCTGGTACTTTATACGCGTCGCCCGCTTTCTCGAACGCGCCACGGCTACCGCTGCTTTACTGGACACCCATTTCTCTGTGTTCCTGACGGAGCAAACTGAGGACGAGAGCGAGCCGCTCGACTACCTGAGCTGGGTGGAGTTGCTGCGCTCCTGTGCCTCATTTGAAGCGTATTGCAAAGTTTATACCGCGACAATTCGCCCCGTCCACATTGCCGAGTTCCTGATCTTGAACGCTGAAAGTCCGCGGTCGATACGCTTTGCTAGCGCGATGATGCAGGAAGCGCTTCAGGCAATCATGAAAGCGACCAGCACGCGCAATTCAGGACGTGCTGAGCGTCTTACAGGTCGCATGCGTGCAGCACTCGACTACGGCCAGGTTGAGGAGATTTTCAGCGGCGATATGCACCAATACCTGGAGAACATCCAGCACCAGTGTGCACTTATTCACAACGGGATATACCAGGCCTATATTGCCTATCCGATTGAAGTTGCCCTCAAAGCCCGTGGTGCGGCGCAAGCGTAGGGCTGGGCCCGTCATCTGTCATCCCTTCGCTTCGCTCTAGGGCAAGCTCTGAGCGCAGCGAAGGATCTCTGTCCGGCGAGAGATCCTTCGCTGCGCTCAGGATGACAAACGCTGCGCTCAGGATGACAAACGCTGCGCTCAGGATGACAAAGCGAGATGCTCTCTTATTTGAAATGTATTGGGGGGAAGCGCCGAAGCGCCTACTTTTATTGAAGGACACTTACAGATGTATTATACTATTCGCCACATAACACGCTTTCGTTACAGCGCACCAATCAACGAAAGTATGATGGAAGTACGTATTCAGCCACGTAGCGAGGGCAACCAGCGCTGCCTGGATTTTCGCCTGTATACCAGCCCCCGCACACATATTACGAGCTACCGTGGGGAATTTGGTAACCGGGTGCACTACTTCGATATTCCCAACTCTCATAGTCAACTTACCATAACAGCTGAGGCGCAGGTCGATGTGATCGCGCCACCACCGCTACCCAAGGAACTGAGCGAGCAGGCCTGGGATGAACTGGACGCTCTTACGGCGAATGGTGAATACTGGGATAGCTTGATGCCGAGCCACTTTGCCAATCCAAGCGAGCTGCTCTATGAACTAGCTGATGAATTGGATGTGCGGCGCCGGGCCGACCCTTTGACGATTTTGCGGGAATTGAACAGCGCGATCTATCAGACCTTTGATTACTCGCCCAAGACTACACGCGTCGATTCACCTATTGATGAGGCGTTGCAGTTGCGCCAGGGGGTGTGCCAGGACTACGCTCACATTATGATTACCCTGGCACGTCACCTGCAAATACCCTGTCGCTATGTCAGCGGCTACCTGTATCAGCAGGGCCGCAGCCAGGAGCGTGCCAGTAGTGATGCCATGCACGCCTGGGTTGAGGCATATTTACCTGAGCTCGGCTGGGTCGGTTTTGATCCCACTAACAATACGCTCGTTGATGAGCGGCATGTTCGTGTCGCCGTTGGACGAGACTACTCCGATGTGCCGCCAACGCGGGGCGTTTTCCGTGGGAAGGCCGAGAGCGAACTCGCCGTCACGGTGCGCCTGGTTCCCTCACATGTGGCGCTCACCGAGGAATTACCTCTTGAGTCTACATGGCTTCCATCCTCTTATGAGGGGGACGAACGCGAACCGACGCACTTTCAGGTTTTACCACAGCAGCAGTAGCACTACGAGATAATGAGCTTCTTTTCAACGAGCAGTCATGTCCTCTTGCACACGATCAGTTTATTGAATTACCCCAGCTTCGTGAAATAGTTGACTGCCTGGGGCAACTCGGCAAAACGGCAGATGGTATAATCGGGTGAAATTGTCTGAGACGAAGTATTGCCTAGATTATAAGAGACGAAAATGGCTTTCATTCCCACCTGCTGGGCACCGGAGATATCGTGGAACAAGTCGTTCCCGAAAAAGAGAGCCTGCTCCGGTCGTACTTTCAACGCATCCAGAGCCTTCTGAAAGAGCCGGGGGTCCGGCTTGCGATATCCATAGTCACCAGAGACGATAATAGCGTTGAAGTAATGCAGCAGCCCCACCGCGCGCAATTCGGGAACAGCATACGCACTCTGTGCGTCGGAAACTACTGCCATATGGTATTGTGAGCGCAATTGATCGAGTGTCTCTTGGACCTGAGGAAAGGGACGGAGCCGCTTGCGGGCAATACCCCGGTGCAGTTCCGCTAGAAACAGCGGAAGTTGCTCTCGCTTTTCCGAGGGCAGAGAGCGGGTGTAGTCGCTGGCCTTGTTTCGTAGAAACTCGCGCCAGACTTCAATGACATCAAACTCCGCGAACGTCTCGGCACTCTGTGCACGCTGTTGCTGCATGATCTGAAAATACAGGTCGCGTACCTCCCAGCGGTGTAGTGAAATGCCCTGATACGTCAGAAAATGCGCAATCGCCCGGTAAATCTCCTCCAATCCCTCATCTGTCTCAATATCAATAAGTGTTCCGTTCACGTCGAAAAGTAGCGCACGAATATCCATCAAAACGTCCTCAGAGTGATTTTCGCTTCCTCGATCAGCCGTCGACGATAGTCAGGACTGATCCAGGAGTTACGAGCGATACGCAGCAAGGTAAGGCCCATCTGGAAAGATATACGCCCACTGATGGAGCGAAACGCACTATCGCGGTCGGGGAAGTGGCAGGCATATTCCCAGAGGAAGTGGCCGATAAATGGTTCGGCGGCATATTTGTTGCCTGTAATCTGCAGGAAAAAGTGCTGGAGTTCTCCGCTGACGCGCCCAATATCAAAGACACGATCAGCCCTCTTCATCCTTTCCAGGTCTATCCCAATGACGCTAAGCCCATGCCCAAAGAGGAAGTTCGATGGAGTTGCATCCCCGTGAACGAGCACTTGCTGGTCTTCCCACATCCGTGGCTGTTCGCGCCAGCGATCACGCAACCAGGAAAACTCCTGGACCTCATCCCAGGAAATGCACTGTTTTTTGGAGAGCTTTCGCACGAGCCGGTCGAGGTAGGCACAATCTTCGTGAAAATTTACCCCATAGCCGTTTGCCGTCCGGTTGTGAAATGTGGCCAGGAAATATGCCAGGGCGGTGAGCTTTTCATAGAGCCTGTCTGGCTGTCGATAAAGAATAGCATCTGTGATGACGTTGCTCAGCGGCTGCCCACCGCAGTACTCCTCAACCAACAAGCTATTCAACCAGCCATTGCAGCCGAGAGGACGTACGACATAGTGCGGGTATCCTACCAATCCATAACTACGTATCAGGTGCAGATTGTGGAATTCTTGCTCCATGTGCTGATATTTCCCTGGCATATAAAGGCCACTATGGCCATTTCCTACAAAGAACTTTCCAACCACCTGCACGTTACTCTGCTTTTCTTCATACAAGTACACTTCATTGCTCCCGCCAAGGCGAAAGACGCGAAATTTAGCCTGATGATTATCTAGCCCTAGCTGTGGCAATATATCATATTGTAAGTAGTGATGGAGTGGATCGTGGGCTGGCAAATGCCCAATATAATGCTTTGACATGCTGATTGATTCCCACACTCTGCTTTTCTTAGGAGGGAGTGTGTTAAGAATAGATGAACTGGAGATTAACCCAGCGTTAAAACTTATCTCATATGATAGGAGGGAAGAGGGGGAAATGTCAAGGAAATGAGACAGCGTTCAGCTTATTCACCTGCTCTGCTAACAAAAAAGGAAGGAAAGTATCCTTTAAGGAGCTTCCTCTCTATTGCCTCCCAGACTCAGGTTTATCAAACCGCGCCGTAAAACCCTGGGCTTCCAGCCCCAGGGAGAGAAGGCGCGTTCCTTTTTCGGGGCTTGGGAGGTGGGGTGAGTAGAGCGATTGACAGTATATGACTTGAAGCTGTATACTGTCTCTATGAGCAAGATAGGCTACAAGTCCAAGCGGAATGTCTCCTACTCCTGCAAGTACCATATCGTCTGGTGTCCTAAGTATCGGCGCAAGGTGCTGGTTGAAGCCGTGGGAGAGCGATTGGCAGCGATCATTCGTGAGGTATGCCAGGAGCATGAGGCAGAGGTGTTGCGTTTGGATATTCAGCCCGATCATGTGCATCTGCTGGTGGAGTGTGACCCTCAGTTTGGCATTCACCGGCTGGTCAGGCTCATCAAAGGGCGTTCATCACGGTTCTTGCGTCAAGAGTTTCCTGCTTTGAAGCGGAAACTGCCCACACTCTGGACAAATAGCTATTTTGTCAGCACCGTAGGCGGTGCGCCGCTCTCGGTCATCAAGCAGTATATCGAGATCGATCACCTACTACGATCAGGCAAACCAACTGCCTGAGATCAAGCAAATCAGGGAAGAATATCAGGCTATCCATAGCCAGGTGCTACAGGATGTGCTCAGACGGGTGAAGAAAGCCTTTGATGCCTTCTTCCGACGGGGCACCAATGCTGAGGAACCTGGCTACCCGCGCTTTCAAGGCAAGAACCGCTATGATAGCTTCTGCTATCCGCAAGGTGGGTACTCGCTCACTGCCGATCATCGGGTGTGTCTCTCGAAAATCGGCTCCATGCCCTCGGACGGAGGGTTCAGGCACGCGCCTGAGAAGCCCCGGGGCTTTAGCCCTGGGGAGTCGTCACATGTTCACAAGCTATCGTTGAGTCGGTACCCAAGATGCGGCTCAGTGATGATGTAGCGAGGGTGGGCAGGATCAGGCTCCAGTTTGACACGCAAACGACGCACAACTCCCTTGATGTAGTCGGTCGCGTCGCTATATTGAGGGCCCCACACCCGCTGCAGAAGCAGGTGGGTGGTTAACACCCGTCCAACGTTTTTCGCCAACTCTTCCAACACGGAATACTCGATTGGCGTAAGGGTGATGGTGCGATCGTCAATAGTAACTTTGTGTTTCTCAGTGTCGATCTCTAAATCACCACACGTAACCTTCGTTGCCAGGGTCTTGCTCCCACGGCGCATTACAGCTCGTACGCGAGCGAGTAGCTCAGCTAAGCGGAAAGGCTTCACCAGGTAGTCATCAGCACCCAAGTCAAGCACAGACACGATGTCGGCTTCGCTGCCCTTGATGCTCAGTACAATGATTGGGGTTGTGAAGTGTTCACGGATATGTTGGCAGACTTCCAGGCCATCGCATCTAGGCATTACCAGGTCCAGCAGGATGAGATCCGGTTGTTCGCGCTCGAACGCTTCTAAAGCTTCCACCCCATCTGTAGCCGTTATCATCTTATAGCCGTAGGTAGATAGGGAATGCTTAACCGCTGCCATAATACCGGGGTCGTCATCGACCAGTAAAATATGCTCTTTAGCATGGTCCATAGTATCACTTCCCTTAGTGCTGATGCTGTACAGTTCACATAGTACGAGCAGTGTATAGTTCAGGCACGTCTAGTTCCTCAGGAACGATGGAATCTGGCGGCAGAGGCAATGCAATGCGAAAGATGCTACCGCCACCCGGTCGATCCTCCACCCAGATCCGTCCGCCATGAGCTTGCACTATACCTCGGCAGATAGCCAGACCCAAACCACTGCCTTGTGTATGGGCTCTATGGTCTCTGTCCAGGCGATAGAAGTGCTGGAAAATCTTCTCGTGCTCTCCTGCAGGTATTCCTGGACCATGGTCAGCCACCCCAATCAACACCTCCTTCCCTGTCCATCTGGCCTCCACCTTGATCGATGAGCCCGGCGAAGCATATTTGTGGGCATTCTCTAGTAAGTTCCACAATACCTGGATAAGGCGATCAGGGTCGACGTAATGCAAGGGCAAGTCTGCTGATATGTCCCGTTCCACCTGGAACCCATTGTTCAGTTCTTCAAACTTCGCTAAAGTATCCGCAATCAGTACGGGGAGTTCTGTCCAGTCAAGATCGAGCGAGAGAACTCCGGCCTCGATACGTGAGAGGTCGAGCAACTGATCGACCAACCTTCCAAGCCTACTAGTCTGGCCAGCAATGTTGTGCAGCAGATGATCCTGCTCCCAGGCCAATTGAATCTCTCGCCGGTCAAGCAAACTCTCAACAGAAGCCCGGATAGCGGTAAGAGGTGATCGCAGGTCGTGAGAAACGGCGGCGATGAACCCACTCTTGAGCCGGTCAGCTTCACGCAAAGCTTCCATTTCGGTAGCAGAGCGCAGTAACTGAGCGTTCTTCAAGGTCAAGCCGAGCTGTTGTCCAATGGTTGTAAACAAGGCAAGGTCTTCATCCGTGAGCCCCCGAGGGCTATGGCTTCCAACGAGTAGAACCCCGAGGATCGTTTTACCAGCTAGCAGCGGAACAGCCATCAAATCGCTGAAACCTATGGCTTGAAGAGGTTCATATATAAGGCGTCCTCTATTCTCCTCGCAGCAAGTCAGGAGCGATTCTCTAGTGGCAGCGACCAGGCAAGCTATCTCATAGAGCGGTCTCAATGGAAGGTCGTAGAGGTCGAGAGACACTACCTCGGGCAATCCACAATGAGCGATGAGGGTCAGATTGCCTGTATTCTGGTCGAGTAGCAAGACTATACCTGCATCCAGATCCATGATCTCGGCAACGCGCTTCAAAATGAGTTCGAGATGCCGGTTGGGATCGGGCAAGGTGCTAAGGAGTTGTGCCATAGCATTGAGTACCTCAATGCGCCGATTGTGCTGTTGAAGGATGCTAAAGAGTCGTGCATTTTCAATAGCCGTTGCAGATTGGGCCGCAAGAGCCAAACCTAGCCGCACATCATTGGTTACCCAGTGGTAGGGCGTAGACCTGGGGGCAGCAATGAATCCAATAACTCCGCGCGCCGTCACGAGGGGAAGCAATGCTAGCGAACGGATTCCCATTAACTTGCTAAGGGCGACTGATAGGGTGGTACAGGAGAAAACATCGTCAATAATCACCGGTTCGCCACGTTCCCGAACGAGTGAGACTGCATCAGTTCTCCCAAGCATTACTTCTAGTTCGCGCAGCGACTCCAAGCGTGATGAGTGGTCTCTGGACCAAATGTGAGGAGACATGGCCTCTTCTGTCTCGTCGAATAGGAAGACCGCCGCGTTTTCGAGCTGTAACAGGTGGCCCGCTTGCTCGGCCACCTTCTCGAGCGTGACTTGTAAGTCCAGACTGGCACTGACAGCACCTGCTGCTGCTGCCAGGAGCTCTGCATCGCGTGTTCTGCGTTCCTGGAGATCGAGTCGCGACCACATGTCACCAACCGTGGAGAATTTCAATAAATTCTCGTCAGTGTGATGGCCTTGTACTTCGTTATTTATGTTCACCCCAAGGGGGGGCGTACCATTGAGAAGCCCCGCTGTCACTACCTGGAATTTCGTCTGAGGCTCTCTACCATTCGTAGATGTGAGGAGCGTACGCACCTCTTGTTGAACCTCTAAGGCCGCTGCAGCCAGGGAATTAGTAAGAAACGAACGAATAAGGCGATAATTGCCCGTGACATCCAGGACCCCCATAACCTCACCTGTAAATGGATGCCGAATAGGAGCCGCTGTACAAGTGAGGTCTTGCCATCCATCACAATAGTGTTCTGCCGCCATGAGTTGCACGACATGACGATCGGCGAGAGCTGTGCCGATGGCATTGGTGCCGGCAGCAGCTTCACTCCAATTGCCGCCAGGAACGAAGTCAATGCGAGCAAGTCGACGCCTGATTCCCGCATCGCCAAGCACATCCAGTAGACACCCTTTGGCATCACTCAGCACAATCACATATCCTGAGTCGGCGAGAAAGTCCGTGAGGCGCCCCATCACAGAGCGTGTTGCTCGTACGAGCAGTTCATTGGCCTCACGCAGCTGGTAAAGCTGAGACTCGCGGGCAACAGCGAGCGGAGCAAAACGCCGCGAGGGATTGACATTCATGGCGTGGCAACGCTGCCAGGATTCCAAGATCAGTGAGCGAGGAGAATGTGCAACCAGGCTTCCAGTGGTCAAGAAACCCTCACGAATCGCTCTCAACTGCCGAGCAGTATGTTCGATTTCCAAAGGTGAGGCAATGGATAGGTTAACACGATACAGCTGGCTTGTCATACCTTCACCTCAGTGTAAATAGGCGAGACATAGCGATGACAGGTCGCCATGCCTGTCCCCTGAAGTTACGGACACTCTGAAGGATGGACGAAATATTTTTATAGCCCGATTACAACCAAATACAGCAATAAAGGATCCATACTGGAAAATTCTAGTAAGAATCCAAAATTGACGAATGCGCAGGCATTTTATGGCACTATTATAACATACTGCTTTGAACTATATGCAAGAATGGGGGAAGGGTTAAATATTTTCACCAATTTTTCACCGCAACCCATTCTTTTCTCACTTTCCCCTCACTGGCTCTATGGTAACATTCAATTAAGTGAGCAGGTGTGTGACAGAAGCACTGAGAGCGGTTTTTTTGTGTCTGAGTAAATCTGTTGGAATTTGTAATCAGGTAGGTCTCGAACACAGTATCACTATGTTTATTTGCAGACAACCTAGATGTGCGACAGTTAGTAGGCTAGTCAGACAAGGAGAAGAAACATTATGGCTCGTAGCAGCATAACCAAGGCGTACAACAAGATCCAGGAACTTTCCTGGGAGCCAACGTTTGCCACGCCAGTCCAGAAGTATCCCACGGACTACAAGTTTAACAAAGCTCCTAAGAAGGAACCGCTGAAGCAGGTCTTGCAATCCTACTTCCCCATGCAGGAGGAGAAAGACAATCGTGCGATGGGGGCTATGGACGGAGCACTCCGCGGGAATATGTTCCGCTCGACACAGCCCCGCTGGATGGAGTGGATGAAGCTCTTCCTGGGCATCAGTCCGTTCCCAGAGATTGCCGCCGCCCGCGCCATGCCCTTGCTTACCTCAGCGGTGCCCAACCCAGAACTTCACAACGGCCTGGTGCTTCAGATGATTGACGAGGTACGTCACTCGACAATCCAGATGCACTTGAAGCGCTACTACATGAAGAACTACATCGACCCTGCCGGGTTCGACACGACAGAGAAGTCCTTCGATAGGTGCTACGCGGGGACCATCGGACGGCAGTTCGCTGAGGGCTTCATCACTGGCGACGCGATCACGGCGGGCAACATCTACCTCCAGGTTGTCGCCGAAACCGCCTTCACAAACACGCTGTTCGTGGCAATGCCATCGGAGGCTGCTGCCAACGGCGACTACCTCCTGCCCACTGTATTCCTGTCGGTGCAAGCCGACGAATCCCGACACATCAGCAACGGGTACGCCACACTGTTGATGGCTCTAGCCGACCCCGATAACCAACTGCTGCTGGAGCGCGACCTTCAGTATGCCTTCTGGAACAACCACGCTCTCGTCGACGCGGCGATCGGCACATTCGTCGAGTACGGGACGAAGGACCGTCGCAAGGAGCGGGACAGCTATGCGCAGATGTGGCGGCGCTGGATCTACGATGACTACTATCGCAGCTATCTGATGCCGCTGGAGAAGTATGGTCTGAAGATCCACCACGAGGATATAGAGGAGGCCTGGAACCGCATCGCGAACAAGGGCTATGTGCATAAGACGGCACAATTCTTCGCCACTGGCTGGTTCGCCAACTTCTGGCGCATCGATCCATTGACCGAGGAAGATTTCGAGTGGTTTGAGTTTAAGTACCCCGGCTGGTACAACGAGTACGGCAAGTGGTGGGAGCACTATGCGAAACTGTCCAAGCCCAATGGGCACAAGCCTATTGCCTTTGAGGACGTGGGGTACGTGTATCCACATCGCTGCTGGACGTGTTTGGTCCCGTGCATGATTCGTGAAGATACGATCATGGATACTGTAGATGGTCAGGTGAGAACGTACTGCTCCAAGACATGTCACTGGACCGATAAAGAGGTATTCCGGCCTACCTACCAGGGCCGCCCAACGCCTGCGATGGGTAAGCTGGTTGGTAAGCGGGAGTGGGAGACCTGCTACCACGGGTGGGAGCTGACCGACGTCATGAAGGATCAAGGCTTCGTCCGCCCTGATGGTAAGACGCTCATTCCGCAGCCCCACGTCCTCTTCGACGACAAGTACATGTGGACGTTGGATCATCTCAAGGGTATTGAGTTCCAGAGTCCGAATGTACTGCTCAACCAGATGACACCCGAGCAGCGCGATGCATGGCTGGTCGAGTACAAGAAGGGCTTCACTATCAAATAGTTGTATAGGGTACCCGCGTACTCCCTATTGGTGACGGCTATGAGGGGCCGATAAATCGGCCCCTACGGTCATCCGGGCGGACGTGTACGAGCCGCCCCTACTACCTTAAGAAAGCGTTGGGGTATGCCTACACACAAAGTTCGATTCCAACCAGTCGGCATTGAGATCGAAGTGAACGAAGACGAAACTGTGCTCAATGCAGCGTTTCGCCAGGGTGTGTCGTTGACCCATGGGTGTAGGGAGGGGCAGTGTTCAGCTTGCAAGTCGTTCCTCCTTGATGGCGATATAGAGATGGAGAAATATTCCACTTTTGCGCTGCCAGAGTACGAGAGCGAAGAGGGATATGTCCTGCTATGCCGCAGCCACGCGTACAGCGATTTGGAAGTTGAACTTATCAACTACGATGAGGACATACTCCGGTTAGGCATCCCCATCGTGACTCTGCAAACCATCGTTGAGGAAATCGAACCGCTTACCCATGACATCAAGCGTCTCGTGCTCAGGTTTGCTGAACCGGGGCAAAGAATGCTGTTTACTGCTGGTCAGTACGCTGATATCCGTATTCCCGGGAGCGAAGAGCACCGGGCCTACTCTATGGCCAACACCCCAAGGACCAACGACCACCTGGAATTCATCATCAAGGTCTTCCCGGGTGGCCGGTTTTCCAGCCTGCTGGAGGGCGGTATCAGTGAGCCAGAACACGGAAGGATCTGTTCTACCTGGACCGTCTGCAACAGTTGGAAGAGCGCTTACCCGGCTTCCGCTTTGTGCCAGCCCTGTCAATGGCTACGCCGGAGGATGAGTGGGACGGGGAGACAGGACTGATCACAGAGGTCCTCGGCCGCAACCTGGAGGCCGGTCAAAAGCAGATGCAGGCCTATCTCTGTGGCCCACCACCCATGATCGATGCGGCAATTCCAGTGCTTGTCAGCAAGGGCATTGGCGAAGACCGGATTTTCTTTGATAAATTTACTCCCACAGGCAAAGTAGAGTAGCTCATTCAAGCGTAGAAGCTCAAAATGGAGGAAAGTATCTATGGCAGACCCAACCACTGTAGCAGACCAAAACACGGGGCCAGCGATTCACATAACGAATGCGGAAGCCGGCGCGTCCAAGTTCTCGGGATCGGACAGTCGATCCTTTAACTACTTCACACCCAAGGGACGTCAAGCCAGCGTGTACGAAGACGTGACGGTCGACGTTCAGCCCGATCCCACCCGACATCTCTTGCAGGGCTGGCTTTATGCCTTTGCCGATGGGGTTGCAGGGTTTAGCGAGACGTGGACGAAGGTGAAGTCGTCTGACTGGCATGTATTTCGAGACCCCAATGAGCAATGGCACCGAACCATTTACATTCGCGAGGCGAACACGGTTCGCCAGATCCAACAGACGCTTGCTATGGCAAAGAGCCAGAATGTGTTCACAACCTGGGATACGAGCTGGGTCAAGTGTGTCGAGAAGCACGTGAGCGCATGGATGCACCCAGAATATGGGCTTGGGATGCAAGTCTTCGTGCCAGCGCAGCGGGATGCTATGACGAACATGATCAACAATGCCATCTGTGTGAATGGCATGGATAAACTCCGCTTTTCTCAGGACCTCGCACTCTACAACTTAGCGCTGAGCGAGCAAATCCCCAACTTTAATGGAACTGTGCATAAGGAGACCTGGCTCAACGATCCGGTCTGGTTCGGTGTGCGGGAGAATGTGGAGCGTCTGACTGCCACACCGGACTGGGCCGAGCAGATCTTCGCCACCAACATCATCTTTGAGCCTCTCTGTGGGGAGCTATTCCGCAGCCAGTTCGTGATGCAGTTTGCGGCCCCCCACGGTGATTTCGTAACGCCAGTTCTGTTCGGAATTGCTGAATACGACTATGAGCACAACCTGGCATATACCAGGGACTTGTTTAGGCTGCTCATCGACGATGATGAGCACGGGGAAGAGAATAAGCGCGTCATGGGAGAGTGGCTTAGCCATTGGGTTCCGTATAGTGCCGCAGCAGCTCGTCAACTTCAGCCCATCTGGTCGCAACCGAAGTTAAAAGTATTGCGCTTCGAAGATGCGTATGAGAGGGCCAGGCACCGGTTTACGTCCATCCTGTCGAACCTTGGATTAGAGTTGCCAAAGGAGGTACAACTGTGAGTCAAACTGCAGGTAAGGGAACGGGTACTCACTCCGCATACGAACTCACGTTCTCACGCGAGCCATCAAACCATTGTGGAGTGACCATGAGCGCGAGCGTCGAAGGGAATATCATCGCGGATGTCATGAGCAAGAAGCCGAACGTGAAGATCACAAGATTCCCTGCGATCATCCGTATCGATGGGGAGCGTATGCTCGAATTCGACATGGAGGAGATCGGTGCCGCCCTGGGTTTGGAACCGGGCGAGTTCGGGGTCTATGATTTCGAGATTGAGACATCGACCCACTATGGGAGGCAAGTGCGGCTCGACGATAAGGTGCTCCTCTTCGCTAATCCTGAAGACGCTGCTGAATACCTCGGCTTCGACCAGGCTGTAGCAGCTCACTAAGGTAATACTCATTCTATTGGGAGGAGAGGCCTCACTGGAGGTCTATCCTCCTTTGCTACTAGTGCTCTGTCCATCAGCAATTGAGGGGTAGGAACCTGGCGACCGCAAGGGATCGCCACTACATTTCACCCATCAAATCCACGTTGAAGAACCACTAGGTAGGCAAACAATGGCTACTTGATAGCCACTCATACCTCTATGCGACCAAGTGAAAGGATCAGTCAATGAAGAACGAGTTATTTGTCCTGGATGCCCACACGGGATTTTGGGATGCGAGCAAGGAAAACTGTAAGAACCGCTTTGGAGATGCCTTCATCGAGACCTTCTATGCCTTCCACACCGGCTTTAATCCCCCGGAGAAGCGCTGGACGATGGACTACGAGAGCCAGTTCCGCAAGGTCGACCCCGATTGGTATCTCGAAGAGGTCTTTATCAAGGGCGATG
>WNGK01013956.1_pt1 | contig 15041 bp, 12 predicted proteins | sample 5400601 | NCBI WGS metagenome assembly WNGK01 (sample SAMN13153376, study PRJNA577476) | soil metagenome | isolation source: 60 cm soil or saprolite under Garry oak tree replicate 1 | place: USA:California | collected 2016-06-15 | reverse complement strand
CAGTTGGCGTCAACGTCGGAACCAGATTTCTTGCTGCGCGGGAAGCGACGATTTCGGATGCCTACAAACAGGCGATCATCGCGGCGGCATCGCAGGACGCGGTGAAGTTCGATGCGCTTAACGACCTTCTACCATCGCCTGGTACCAAAGGCTATGGCACGGTCTTGCGCAGCCTGAGAACGGCTTTCATTGACGAATTACAGGCTCAGCATGACCTCGCGCGCCGCGATGCAGAGCGCTTCAAGGGAATCTTGAGGGCAGCCATTGCGGCTGGCAAAGTACACGAGGTTATGCCCACCGCAGGCCAGGCTGCTGGTGGTATCCATGAGATGCTGTCCGCCTCAGAGATCGTGCAGCGGATGATCTCTGAAGCGGAGATGGCCCTGGTGGGGGCAGCCAAGCCAAGGTAGCCCGCGCGAGCGCCGGTTGCCTTCATGCTCATCAAGGAGCACCTACCTACCCCCCGAATATCTCAGCGGAGTTCGTATGGTGGGAACGCGGGTCCGATCGGGAGTCGAACCCTTTGTTCGAGCCGTGGCTAGGACACCGCCACCAGCCGAGCTGCAAACTGGCAGAGGATTGGAAACGGTCTAGGGTCTCGAGCAATTCTGGAGTTGGCGCTAGCAGCCGAGTTCGAAATGCGTCCACTAAGAGGAGCCATTTTCCGAACCCAAATCGGTGCGTGTTCGCCGGGCCAAGGTCCGGCTGGTGCAGCAACGTGCAAAAGACAGTGCAGCGACACGACCCATAGCTGGTCCGCGAGCCCGAACGCCATATTGGCCGTTGACGCTTCAGCACATGTCCAGCCGAGACCAACTCGCCTGCGATCCGGGTGAAGAGTGACGCTCTGATGGACAGCCTTCGCGTCCGTTGTCAACGCTTGCGCGGCGAGCCTCGTACAGGTTCCCCGGAGCTGAAAAGCACACGCGGGCGGCGGCATCTTCTGGATACTCACGTCGGCCCCCTTCCTCCCTTTAGCTGTCGAAGCTGACGTTTTTGACCCAGACGAAGCAAAGCCTTGACAGGTGCGTCCCGCAGACCAGGCCCGCCTGGGATCCCGAGCCCGTGCCGACATCCTCGACCCGGTAGATCGAGATGACCTTTGTGGTCGTGTCGCCGTTTCGGTCGAACCCGATGGTGCCGGTAACGCCTGAGTAACCGACCGTTGCCGCAACGTTCGCCCGCACCGACTCGCGGAAGGCCTCGATCAGGCGCGGATCGCCACCGCTGAGAGCCTTCTTGATCGCATGGATCAGGATTCCGGTGGCGTCATAGGCGGTCATCGTGAAATGACCGAAATCCCCACTGCGTGGAAAAGCCTTGATGAAGTTCCGAATTGTGGATTGCGCGCTCGCCATTTGCGTCGTATCGGGTCCCACGTTTGTGGCGAGCATGCCGAGAGCGCTGGGAGCTGCGTCATCGATGCACGCGACGGTGGCGATGCCGTCGCCGCCGGCGTACGCCCAGCTGTCGACGCCCAGGGCGGGCATCTGCCTGCGCGGAATGCAGGCGTTCTGGTCGTCCGTGCCCCCTATGTAGATTCCCCCGGCGCCGCCCTCTTTGAAGGGGCGCAAGTAAGGCGTGAAGTCGCTTACTTGTTCCTTCAGATACGAGCGATGCAGCGTTGATCCACCTCGTGCCGTGAATTCCGCCTCAAAGGCTTGGGCGAAGCGTCTTCCCGTCGCGCTGTCGTCGAGGACCCCGACCTTCCTCATGGATAGAACGTCGTAGAAGTAGTCGGCCATGGCGACCGATTGGTACTCGTCGGTGGTCACAACGCGGAAATAGTTGAGGGGGTGGCCGTTGCGCAGACTCATAGGATCCGCGCAGCCGGGAACGTTCTTGGTCAAACACGGATGTGAGTTCGACGGACTGATCATGGTGAGGTGAGCGCCCGCGGCGATGGGGATCTCGGCCTTGGCTATCGAGGACGTGTATGGCCCGATCATGCCCACGTCACCGCGCCCGACCATCGTCCGGATGTTCTCAACACCGGCGTCGGCGTTTGAAGCGCCCTGTCGTGTGTCGTCATAAACATCGAGGGCCAGATTCCAGCCGTCGATCCCGTTTGCCGCTCTCTGGACAGCGAATTTGACCCCATTCAGGGCCGTCCTGCCTCCCCCGTCTGACCCTGACAGGGGTAGGTTGACCGCAATTCTGATCGTGCCCTTGCTCGACACGCTCTCACCGCCCAGCGTGCTACAGCCAATCAGGGCAAAGATGAGTCCGCCGGCTGCGAGGTAGCCAGCCCGCTCTCGGTTCACTGGGTTGAAGCCACAGAACAAAAGGGGGCGGCCATTCGGCCGCCTCCTCCTCGTCCGTTATCTAGTCGCAACTAGGCTTATCAAACGTATTGACTACGCCGCTGGCACTTACGCTCGCATGCATGACATCGTGGAAGATCAGCGTCGATCCGTCCGAGCCAGTTCCCCTCAAGGAAAACGTCGACGTCTCGCTCCCGTTTTGCAGGTTGTTGTTGTCTCCGAACCAAGTCGTGAAGTGGCCGGCGAACGAGGGCTGGGCGGGATCGTCCGGGGTAAAGGCAAAGGTGCCCGTCTGAGTGCCCGTCGCCCAGAAGGTACCGGCCCCGATGCCGGACGTCAATGTCGTCACGTTGAACACCCCGTTGTAGGTGAGCGATACTGTGCCGCTCGCACCGGTGCACGGGTTGGGCGACGGGAACGAAGCCGTAGCGTCATTAAAGGTTTGAGTGAAGCTAACGGCTCCGGCACCATTCGCGGCCGCCGGAACGGCGAGCAGCCATCCAGCGACGATAGCGCCCACAACGGCAAACAGCTTTTTCATGTCGTTCTCCTGTGCTCTAGCGAGCCTTCATGTCCGATTGAATGCCGCCACACGCAGGCCCACAGGGCCGGCCGGCGACGGGTTGCGGCCAACACCCGCGTCGACTGTGAACAGGGAGAACTGGTCGGAGCCGGTCGGCTTGCGCTCGGACAACACATCGCCGAGCGGACTTCGAGGTGGTTGGTTATGCCAAGGGCGTGGAGCCGCACGCGCAAAGGGCCAAGGCCAAGCCGATCGCCGCGACGAGCCTCACCGAGACCTCGCCACGGAGGCTGCGACTGCCATTCCGTCTGGATCGCCTTTAACTGTCAAAGGCTCGAGCCGAAAGAACGCTCCGGCCGACGTGATGTAGGTCCGGGCCGCTCGATAGAGCAGCCGCGTCGGCAGTGCTTTCTGCTGACTCGTGTGCTCTCGAATCGCGATGTTCCGTTCTTCGCCGGGCGCCAGCAGGACTGCACCGACAGGTGTCGCGCCTGCGCGGGTGATTACAGTGGCCCGGCCCGCGGCGATCAGATTGAGCACCCAATTCGCCCGGTCGCCGTTCGGGTGGCCGACATACCAGAAGCTGCCAACTTGCGCGAGCACCACCAGAACGCGATGTTTGTGGCCGCTCCTCCGACCCACGATGACGAGCTCCTCGATCGGGCCGATCTGGACAGCCTTCCTGATCGCCCGAACGACCGGGGTCGGCACGAGCGCGAAGAAGACTCGGAAGACTCGGGCCCATGAGCCCTGGGCTGCGTCGAAGCGGTGAAGCCTCTGGCTCGCTGCCTTCATCGGAGCACCTCCATATTCGTAGAACATTACTGTCGGGCGAATATACTCGTCAGTCGCCCGTGTGTCAATATCGATCAAACATCGATGACTACTGAAAACAAGGCCAGGAAGGAAGCGAGGGTTAAAAACAGCGCCGAGGCAAGGGCCGGATTCGACGCAGTAAGGTCGCCACGTCGCTACCGCCAGCGCCGTCGGGCGGAGCTCGAAGCTCAGACCCGGCTACGAATCACCGAGGCGGCGATGAAGCTCCACGGTACCGTCGGCCCGGCGCGGACCACCGTGACGGCGGTCGCTGAGGAGGCCGGTGTCCAGCGCGGCACCGTTTACCGCCACTTTCCGGACGAGGATGCCTTGTTTGGCGCTTGCTCGATGCACTGGGCAACGCTCAACCCGACACCGAATCCGGACGCGTGGGTCGAAATCGAGGCTCCAAGCCAGCGTCTCCGGCTCGCTCTCGCAGACCTCTACCGCTGGTATGAACGGAACCAGCAGATGCTTGACAACGTTTTCCGCGACGCACCGCGCGTGCCGGCTTTGAAACCCAGTGTCGAGGGCTTTCTAAGCCAGCTCCGGGCAGTGCACGAAACGCTGATGCGGGGCCGGCGAGAGCGAGGTCGGCGGCGAGCTCGTGTCGCCGCTGCGGTCGGACACGCGATCGGGTTCGGGGCTTGGCGCTCGTTGGTCCGAGAGCAAGGACTCGACAGCGCCGAAGCCGTTGACTTGATGGCAGCGATGGTGCTCGCGGCTGGCACCAAATAGATATCCGAGCTGGACTCGCGCGTGGTTACGCTGCTCGGGGCTCAATGGCTGAGAAGCTGTCCGGGAAACTGGAGACCTCCAAATCAAGGTCTGCCCGCCGCCGCGTGGTGTCTGCGAGATCACGAGATCCTTCGGGGGCCTAGCCAAAAAGCTCGACCAAGATCAGAAAAGGGCGAGCGTCCCGACTGTGTCGGGCGCCGACGAGAGCAACGTGTCGCCGCTGCGGTCGGACACGCGATCGGGTTCGGGGCTTGGCGCTCGTTGGTCCGAGAGCAAGGACTCGACAGCGCCGAAGCCGTTGACTTGATGGCAGCGATGGTGCACGCGGCTGGCACCCAATAGATATCCGAGCTGGACTGGCGCGTGGTTACGCTGCTCGGGAGGGCTCCATGGCTGAGAAGCTGACGCCCCCCGACATCGGCGGTGGCCAGGCCCTCCCTTAGTTAGGCTTGACCTTGAAGAGGAGCCCATCCTCCCGGTCAGTAATCCAGACTGACCCGAACGCGACGGTGGCCGCCCAGGCCGGGCCGGGGAGTTTGAGTCGACCGACGACTCTGTGCGTAGTGGTATCGATGCGCCCGAGGAAATTGTCGGTGGTGGCGTACCAGACGGAGTCTTCTCCCAACGCGATTGCTGGCGAGTTGCCGCCGGCATTGCTCACTTGGGTAACTGCGTTGGTGGCCGGATCGATGCGTGTGACGCCCGGGCCGGGGACGCAGCCGCCCGCGACCCAGACGGCTCGGTTGTCGGCGACTATTTCACGGCAGACACCTTTGTCCGGGATGGTGGCGACGACAGTGTCGTTGCTCGGATTGATGCGAACGACGGCGTTGATGTTCTGGACGCCGACCCAGATCGACCCTGCACCAGCAGCTATCCAGGTCGGCCCGGCATCTGGTTCATCGCCGACGGGGATGAGGTCGACGACCTGCAATTGGCGGGGTCGATCTTCGCCACCGAACCGGTCGGATCCCAATTGTGGTTTGCGACCCAGACGAAGCCGTCGAAGACTGTGATTCCCAATGCCCCGCGTCGTCCGGAGCTGAGGCTCCCGACGACGCGGTTGGTGGCCGGGTCGATCCGGGTCACCCGGTTGCCAGGGGCGCTGGTCAGCCAAATCGAATCGGTGCCCACGGCCAGGATCGCCGCAGGATCCGGCAATGTGATTACGGCTGTGACGGCGTCCGTCGTCGGATCGATCCTGGCAACGGAGCTGCTCGGGCCGGTGGAAACCCAGATCGAGCCGAAGCCGGCTGTAACGTCGTAGGCTGACTGCAAGGGAATCGTCGCAAGCAGGGTCCCGCCAGCTGGGAGCACTGGTACCGGCCTTCGAAGATTGTTCGCGGCAAGGGCCCCGAGAACTGACACAAGCGTGAACAGGGCGACGACGCTGACACCGATGACCAGCTTTCGCGCGTTCACGCGCACGAGGTTACGCCGTCGTGTTCGCCCCTAGGTAGATGGTGGTGGACATCCAGCCGGTCGCCGGCTCATCGTAGTGGCCGGGCAGTGGTCTAGCCTCCTGGCGACATGTGCTCGGTGCGCGTGCAGATCTAACACTCCTGCCATGCTGGACCGGTAACCGGGCGAGATTGGGCCACCCGATTCAACGAAGCCTTCGCTGCGCCGGCATCCCGTGTCCGCGCTCGTGTTTGGGGCGAGGTCTACGGCGAGGAATACCCGGCCACCCTCGACACCTACAGCGAGGTGACACCCAGCGAGCTGAACAGGTTCGTCGCAGACCTGCGGCTGTCTCCCGGTGATGTCTTGGTCGATGTGGGTTGCGGTCGCGGTGGTCCGGGGCTATGGGTTGCAACGCAGGCGGGCAGCCGCCTGATCGGGATCGACATCGCCGAGACGGCGGTCAACGCGGCACGAGTTCGGGCGGTGGCGCTTGAGCTCACAGACCGCGCGGAGTTCCACCTCGGGTCGTTCCAGGACACCGGGTTGTCAGAGGCGAGCGTCCACGCCGTCATGAGCGTCGATGCATTGCTCTTCGCGCCTGACAAACTGGCCGCGATACAGGAACTGGCTCGGATTCTCATGCCCCGTGGCCGGCTTGTGATCACCACGTGGGACTATTGGCGTCAGCCCATCGGTCGACCTCCCCAGATGGCCGATCATCGACCGATTCTCGAGAAGGCAGGATTCGAGGTCCGGTCATATGACGAAACAAGCAAATGGCGGCAACGGCAGACGCGCGTATGTGAGCTGTTGCTGCTGGCAATCGACGAACTCGCCGCCGAGACCGGGTCAGATCCCAGCCAGATCCGGTCGGGCGTCGATGAGATGCGAGCCACCTTGGACTGCATGAGCCGCCGCGTGCTCATAGTCGCCGAGCGGAGTCCGGATGCCACAGTGAAAGCCGCAGCGAAGAAACCGCTGCCAGGCTAGCCGTCGCCCGGCGCCCCGCGATGCGGCCAAGGCGCGTGACGGCTTGAGCGCGGTGGCCGTGCATACCAGGAACAGCGCAACTTCGGGTGGGGGCGTCAGCAGCGTGGTTCGAAGAGCGTCCACTAAGGGGAGCCAATTCTGAACTCGAAAAATAGTGCGTTGCCAACTAATCACCAAGCTCGGCCTTCGCCGGCTGAGATCTGAACTCGAGCCGTCGGGCGATTTCGCGGCAGGAGTGCCTCCTTGCGGTGCAAAACCGCAAGGTCGCGCCGTCTGGGACGGAATCGTGGTCCGCCAGGTCTTGGAAGTTCTCTTGGTGCACGCGAGCGCCGGGAACATATAAGGGGGACCGAGAGTAAGGGAAGGGGGCGCGGTGGCGCGCCCCCTTCTTGCTTATGGGGTCGGGTCCGTGTAGGCGCCTCCAAAGATGTCGGAGTTGCCGAAGTTCGCGGGACAGTCCTGCTCCGGCGCCGGCCGCGGGACGGTGGTGCCGGTGCGAAGCGACATCCGCCAGGCGTCGATGGCGGGGCAGTCGGCAGCATTCCTGGCATCGTTCCACACCGCCGCGCCGTAGGTCCGGCTTGCGACAGCGTAGACGTAGTCACCCAGGAACTCACCGACCAGGTTGTTCTGGCTCGACCCTCTAGGATCACCGTTGGCACCGCGGTGCAATTCGACGAACGCTCCGGTTGCAGCACCGACGACATCCGCGTGCAGGACGACGCCGACCAGATTGCGCGGGTCAGTCGTGTTGGTTCGATAAGGGGTCGTGAACGCGTTGTACACCACATACACGTCGGTTCCGTTCGGCGAAATCGCGGGAGCCGTGTAGTAACCGCGGTCCGCGCCCGTTTCGATCGCCCGCGGCGCTGACCATGTCGCCGCGCCGTCGACCGACTCCGTGAAGTACACGTGCGGCGTGGCAAGACTTCCGCTGACGTACGTCATCACGATCCGGTCGGTTGCGTCAGCGCCTGTGGGCGCGCCGTTCGCGATGTCGACGCTGGGCGCGGGAGCCAGGTCACTGCGAGCGCCGGCGATTCCGTCGATCGTCGGACGACCGAGCACCGGGTCGATGACGCCGGGCTGGGTCACAGGGCCGGCCACGGTGCGCGGTGCCGACCAGGTTGCGCCTCCGTTGTTAGAGATGGACACGAACTCAAAGCTCTGGTGGCCGCCCGAAGACTGCGTGCCCACGCCGAAGACGTAGGCGTTGCCGCTGCTGTCGGTGCGGACCGTGCAGCCGTCCATCGGATTGCGCTGGCCGTTGTTCGCCGCCGCGCCGATCGGATGCTGCGTCCACGTAGTGCCGCCGTCTCGTGAAACGGCGACCTGAAGCTGCGCAGGCGCCGCGTTGGGGCTCAGTTCCTGCCCCACGAAGCTTGCCCAGCACACGTAGACGTTGCCAAAGAACGCGCTCGACGAGGCGTTGTCGGCCGAGATCTGCTCTTTGTCAGAAAACGTCGTCGACGACTGCCGCGATAGAAGCACCGGTGCCATCCACGAGCTCTTCACGCCCGCGGCTGCGGCCGCCACGTCGTCGGTACGAGAAACCGCGATTGCCTCGAAGCCGCGAAACGCCTCTTCCTTGAGTCCCGTCGGCAGGTTCGACGTCAGGTTCGCGTAATAGAGCCTCGAGCCGTTCGTCCAGCTGAATCCGCTCGGGCCTGGCTTCGGCCCGAAGGCGAGCGCGGGGTCACCATCGCTGACCAGGCCGTTCTCGAAGTACCACGGGAGCGTGCCGATGGGTCCGGGCGTCGGGGTGCAACCTGCGTCGGGCCCGATCACGCCCAAGCAAGAACGCGCGGTTAGCCCAGTGTAGGTGGGCTGGGTCCAGCTGTTCCCGCTGTCGAACGAGAAGTAAATGCCCGAGACTCCGATCCCAGGCGTGAACGGACAGGTAGTGTCGGCGCCCGCGTTGCACGCCTCCTCGTCGATCTCATCATTTGAGCCGGCGGCGAGGATGTTCGGCGTATTTGCATTCACGGCGAGCGCAGGCTCGTTCTGTTTGTTCTGCGAGAACGGCGTCGGCGGGCTGCCGACGTTGACCAGCGTGTCGCCTCCGACCGCCACGACCGACATCGTCGTGGCGAGAGCAAACACCGCCGCGATCGGTACAGCCCAGAGCTTCTTCATGAATCCACCCCCAAGATGCTGAAGCGAGGTCCCCTGTGTGAAGTCTATTCCGACTGGGACCGCACGAGAGGAGAACAGCCGGAGCTAGGTGACTATGAGTGTCACGGTCACAGTGTGCGCCACGCTCCCGCTTGTGCCCGTGATCGTGATGGTGTAAGTGCCGGTCGGCGTCTGCCCCCGGTTTGTGCGGATGGTCAGCGTCGAAGAGCTCGAGGTGGGGTCGGGGCTGAACGACGCCGATGACTTGGCTGGCAGCCCGCTCGCGCCGAGCGTCACGCTGCCCGTGAAGCCGTTCAGCTGAGTGACCGTCACGGTGTAGGTGGCGCGACCGCCGGCTACGACCGAAGCGCTCGAGGGCGACGCGCTTAGGCTGAAGTCGCCGTTGACGGTCAGGGTCACGGTCGTGGTGTGCGACAGACTTCCGCTCATGCCCGTAATCGTCAGCACGTAACTGCCGGCGGGCGTCGTGGTGTCGATCGTTACGTTTAGGGTCGCCGCGGTCGTCGCCGGGTTCGGGGTGAAGCTCCCGGTCGCGCCGATCGGCAATCCGGCCAGGCTCAGCGCCACGCTGCCGTTGAAGCCGTTGAGCGCCGTGATCGTCACCGAGTAGGACGTGCCAGCGGGGCCCGGACCGATCATCCGGCTTGAAGGTGACGCGGTGAGGCTGAAGTCAGGCGGTGGCGGCGTGTTGACGACTAGCGTCGCGGATGCCGTGTGACTCAAACTGCCGCTCGTGCCGGTGACCGTGAACGGGTAGCTGCCCGCAGCGGTGCTCGAGTCGGTGGTAACGGCCAGCGTCGACGAGCTCGTGGCCGGGTTCGGGCTGAAGGTTCCGCTCGCCCCGCTCGGCAAGCTGGTCACGGCCAGCGTCACTGACCCGGAGAAACCGCCGCTTGGCGTGATGGTCACGGTGTAGCTCGTCGACCCGCCCGGGGTGATGGCCTGGCTTGCCGGCGCGACGCTGAGGTTGAAGTTAGGCGCAACCGTGCCGCCGGTCGCCAGCGCGAAGTTCTGCGTCGTCCACTGCGGGAAGCCGAAGACGCTCGCCAGGCCGGTGATCATGTTGCTGCCCCACACGACACCGGCGTTGACCGGGTCTGGCGTGGCGCCGGAGTAGTCGCCCCAGCGGCATGGCGGTCCGTATGGGGCGCCGCAGCTGAAGTCCACGTCGACGTCGGTGCTGCTGGCGAGCACGACCTCGCCTGCGTCCATCGACCCCAGCGGCGTCGAACTCTGGCGGGTCAGTGCGGCGACGGTCGGGGTCTGCGAGCTGTTTGCGCTGTTGTACTCGACGACGGCGTCGTTGCCGTTGGTCGACGTCGAGATCGCGCCGTTGAAGATGAAGTTCGTCGCGCTGGCCACGCTTCCTTCCTGGCGGACCGAAAGGCTTCCCGGCAGCAGCTCGTACCAGCGCACGACCGACAGGCCTCCGGCGCCGGCGACCGTGTGCTGAGTCCAGATAGTAAAAGCGCCGGCGTCGGGATCGCGGCGCCCGACAGCCTGCGTGAGCTGTCCGTCGAGAGTATCGAGCGAGTTCTGCGGCTGAGGAACGTCGGCCGGGACGTCGTATGAGTTCACCGTGATGTCGCCGTCGGCGACCAGGACAGGCGAACTCGTCTGCACGGTCATGTGCCAGACCATGATCTTGTTGCGCGGCCCGGCCGGCGCGGTCAGCGGTGAGTGCGCGGCGACGATGTTGCCTCCGGTCGAACTCTCCGTCGTGTTGACGGGCACGGGCGTGTCGGCCGGCGTGCCGTCGGCGTTGAGCAACACATGGGCGGCGTCCGCGAAGTACGTCGCCGGTCCGGTGCCGGTGCACGAGGCGTCGCCGTTGGCGGGCTTGCGGTACGCCCAGATCTGGCCGCTGATCTCGGTGTTCAGGTCCGCGTCGTCGTACAGATTGCTGCCGAACAGCATGTAGTTGTTATCGTGGCCGAGCTTCGGAAAGTCGTTGAGGGTTCTGCCGGTGTAGACGCCGAAGCGACACCACCCGTTCGTGAGGTCGCTGGGGTCGCTCGTCTTCGACCAGCCGAAGACGAGGAAATTGTTGTTGTTCGCGATGTCGAAGTCGACCGCAAGGTAAAACCAGCGGTTGGCGACGAAGTCGTACTCGATTTGCGGGTCGCTGATCGTTCCGCCCGTGGCGGCGACAAAGGTGACGCTGTCCATCGAGTTGAGCAGGCTCAGGTTATTGCGGTCGTAAACGCCAATCAGGCTGTTCACCATCTCGACGTAGTGGTTCGGACCGATCGCACCGGTCGGGTCTGGCGGCACGCAGCAGAACCCCTCGTCGCCGACCCCAAGCCCGGGCTGGTTCAGATTGTTGAAGAGCGCTTCGCTGGCCGTTGAGCTTGTGGCAGGGGGTTGGAGTTGGACATGCGCCGCGGCGCGCAGTTTGACCAGCAAGTGCGCAGCCATGTCGCGCGTAGGGTTGTGCATGACCACGCGGTCAGGTCGTTTTGCGAACCCCGGATGGTCGCCGAAATAGGTCACGCCGAGGTGTCCTGCCGGCTGGATCGTGCGTTCGGCCGCCATCGCGGGCCTGCCCGGCAGAGCGAGGAGACTGGCGGCGGTCAGTCCCGCCGTCAAGATCGCAGCCATACGGACCTTTGGCCAACTCATGTCCACCAACCCCAGAAGCGATTTACATGATGGCGCTGCCGATAGGTAACGAAGCATAAAGCGCTTTCTTGTCGATGTCCGGCCACTTTCCGCCCGCAGCGAGCTAGAGCCCGGCGGCGATGTGATCAGGACGCAGTCGCCGGCCCAGCCGACAAGCTGGCAGATGATCGGAAACGCTCAAGGGTCTCGACGATATCGGGCCCTGGCACAAGCAGCCGAGTTCGAAGAGCGTCCACTAAGGGGAGCCAAATTGGTGTACGACTGACGGTGTTCACCTACACCGAGGGCCTGGTCAACTGCCGTAGGCGCTCATAAGGAGTCTGGCCTCCAAGGGCGCCGTGCGGTCGGGCGAAATTGTAGAAGCGCTCCCATTCGTGGAGCTTGGTGTTGAAGAGCTTGGCGTCGTCGATGACCTCGCCGGCGAGGAGCCGGTAGAACACTTCGTCGTCGATACGATGCGACCGTTCGACCTTTGCCATTGAGCCGCGGCGTCGATGGTCGGATGTAGAGGATTGAGCCGTCTTCGGCGACCAGGCGGACGTGCTGCCGCGCCACCCGGAGTGTGACCGGAAGCCGCATGTGCTTGTAACTGACGTAGAGGTGGCGCATATGGCCGAGGTAGCGAATGGTCACCCGACCCGGCATCCAGCGTGTCGCGACGAACTCGATTCTGGACCGGTTGAAGGGTCGGACACGGTCCCGCCTTCAGCCTGGCCGGAACGCCTGAAACGGGGTCCGGCCTTCGACCGAGCGATACGGTCGCTGCTGGTTGTAGTAAAGACGGAAAGCGTCGAGCTGAAGCTGGAGGTGAGCCTGAGTTTTCTCGAATTCAAGATTGGACGCTGGTGGGGGTTCGAAGGCGCCGGAACTCGATCTGTTCGAGACCTCTCGCCTTTGATCGCGGCGGCGTTTGCGCCTCCGCCGCGGCCACTCCCTCCCTCATCAGGTCACTGATTGGCCCAAGGGTGGCGGATAGCTCCCCTCCTTCCATCAGACGCTTGCGACTCTGAAATCGAGCAGCCGACGCTTCTCCTGAGGCTCCTGCGCGGAAGGTTGGTGGACTTCGCGTGCCAGTTCGAGCAGCTGGATGCCATCTTCGATGGACGGTCGCAGGAAACCTTTGCTGGGGGGCGCATAGGACAAACGTCCCATGGAGGTATTCGGCAGTCGGGACCACGCCTGTTTGGGCGTGCGAGTTGCTATCTAGCGGCAGACCACCGCTATAACCGCGCTCAAATCAGGGAGGACCGTTCCCGTGACCGGACATACCAGCCCCGTTCGAACGCACCTCCGCGTCTTGCTCGTTAGCCTCAGCGTGACGGCTTTGGTCGTCGCGTTGCTTCCCATCCCTAGCTCTGCCGCTGGGGCTGCGGCGAATCTCGACCAGTGCGTAAACGGAGGCGTGGGCGGCGCGACGGAACCCTGCCTCAACGGCACCCTCAGTGGCACCAAGTACGCCAACTGGGTGAACGGTGACGCTAATGGGTCCAAGGCGCATTGGCGCGAGGGGGATTACGTCTCCTATCGCGTTACGGTCACGGGTCTGGTTGCGGGCTCCGATCACAAACTGACGTTCCACTACGACACCGTCCACGGCTCGAAGCACGCGATCGACTTCCTTGGCTCGTGGGCCTCATCCTCTTCGGGATCGCTGTCTGGCGTTCCGGATTCGGCTACCGCTGGGCTGGTCCCGCCATAGCGGTCGGCGTGGTGATCGACATCGTGGGCGGCGCGATCGGCCTCCCTGACACCCTCATCAGCGTCGTCAGCGACGCGGTGTTCGCCACCGGTCTGGCCGCGGTCGGACTCAGGGTGCTGTTGACCTCTGACTCCGACTGGGAGGCGGGACGGTGGCAGGCGCGCTCGGAGACGGCGCCCGCGATGTCGACTGTCCGAGCGTAAGCAGATGCCTGGAGCGCCCGCACCGAGCAACTCGGCTCGGGCGGGCGCTTCCGAATGACGGACTGAGAAAGCGTGGTCGGGTCAGTCGCGATCCCCGTCTTGAAGGACGGGGAACTGATCAATCGATCGTCGCTGGCCCAGCCTACAAGCCCGGCGACAAGCGATAGCGATCAATGGAGTCGGCCAAACTAGGCGTACGCGCAAGCAGCCGAGTTCGAAGAGCGTCCACTAAGGGAGCCAGTTTGGCATTCGGCGTCGGCCCTAGATATTGGGGTGCCGGCACCAAACCGATTCCACATATTGCTCCCGCCGCGATGCGTGCCGGGCGACCACGAAGGATTCGAACTCCTAGTGCGCCCGCGCGTCCCCATGAGGGGGTGGTTCGAGTCCACGGCGGCCCACCACCAGGCTGTGGCGATCGCAGCTCAATACCCGTATGTGCGGGCGAGTTCCAAGGGTCAATGCACCACCTCGATTAAATGAAGAGCCGGATGGCTCTTCAAGTGCAGGAGGTGCAGGATGGGCAGAGGGCCCCTATTGACTGTGGCCGAGAAGGCCGAGATCTGGGCGCGGCGAGGCCGCGGTGAGCCGGTCTGGATGATTGCTCGGCATATGGGACGTAGCCGGCGAGCTGTGCGCGACCAGGTGACGTCGACCGGCGGGGTTCCGCCGCACCAGCCCCAGCGCTCGCGGCGCGAGCTAACAGTCGCGGAGCGCGAAGAGCTGTCACGTGGTCTGGCCGTCGGCGAGTCTTGTCGAGCTCTGGCCGCCAGGATGCGCAGGGCGCCGTCGTCGGTTTCGCGGGAGGTGCGTCGGAACGGGGGCCGAGAACGCTATCGATCGGCCGAGGCGGATGAGGCGGCTGTCCTGCGACGACGCCGACCCAAGCCGAGCAAGCTGGCGCTCTCGCCGCGGCTGCGGGCCGAGGTGGAGGCTGGGTTGAAGCTGCTCTGGTCGCCGAAGCAGATTTCTGCTTGGCTGAAGCGAGAGTATTCGGACAACCCGCTGATGCAGATCTCGCACGAGACCATCTACGTCTCCCTCTACGTGCAGGGCCGAGGCACGCTGCGCAAGGAGCTGACCAAGCTCCTGCGCACTCACCGACGCTACCGCCGGGCCAAGAACGAAATCCGGCCGCGAGGGCCGCGCAAGATCCCCAACCCGATCATGATCAGCCAGCGTCCAGCCGAAGCCGCCGACCGGGCGGTGCCGGGACATTGGGAGGGTGACCTATTGCTGGGGACCCCGACCACCGCCCTCGGCACCTTGGTTGAGCGCAGCACCCGCTACCTCATGCTTTTCGCTTTGGCTCGAGGCGCGATTCGCGCTGAGGCCGTGCGCGAAGGCATCGCTGCCAGCATCGTTAAGCTGCCGGCCAGCCTGCAGCGCTCATTGACGTGGGACCAGGGCTCAGAGATGGCACAGCACGAGCGCTTCACGGTCGACACTGGCGTTGCCGTCTACTTCTGTGACCCGAGCAGTCCTTGGCAGCGAGGCACCAACGAAAACACCAATGGCCTCTTGCGTCAGTACTTCCCCAAAGGTCTCAGCCTGGCTCGCGTTACCCAGGCTCAGCTTGACCTGGTCGCCGCCCAGATGAATGAGCGCCCACGTGAAACGCTTGGTTGGAGGACCCCAGCCGAAGC
>WNGK01004405.1_pt2 | contig 15048 bp, 15 predicted proteins | sample 5400601 | NCBI WGS metagenome assembly WNGK01 (sample SAMN13153376, study PRJNA577476) | soil metagenome | isolation source: 60 cm soil or saprolite under Garry oak tree replicate 1 | place: USA:California | collected 2016-06-15 | reverse complement strand
GCAAATCCCGCGAAATGAAAATGCACCGCCGTCAACAGTCCGATTGGTTCCTGAATCCCCATGGGCCGCATCCCCAACCGCGACGCCACCAGCCAGACCCCACCCACCACCAGATCGATGCGCGCGATAGCCAAGACAAACCGCGTGGCGCGAGGGCCCCCATCCGCGTCTCCCCACAGCGCCCGCACGAGGCCGACGAATCCGCTCCCCGCCATGAGCACACAAATTGTCATCCATCCCATAGCGGCAATCCCAGCTCTCGGCCCCACAGGAAGCCACATTGCCACCACCGCCAAAGCCGCTCCCACAGGTTGCAACCGGCGGGCAAGTTCCTCAAGCCGGCCAGCGCCGCCCAGCACGCGCCCCAATTCAATTCCTAGCGGAACAATCACCAGCGGTGCAAACAGAAACAGCAACTCGATCGCGCCCAGCCGCGCAATCCCCACTCGAGCCAGCACCGCAATCCCCGCCCAAACGGCCGCCCCAGCGGTAGCACAAGCCGGCGCCCATAAATCACGCGCGTCATTCCAAGAATCTCGTTCACTATTCCGTAGAGCCGGTTTGCCATTCCGCAAGTCTAGTTTGTCATTCCGACCGAAGGGAGGAATCTGCTTTTCGCTGCGCCGCTCCAATGTCGTCTTCATCGCGCACCTCACGCCACATCCGGGCGCCCCATTTCTCGCGTCCTTTGCGAGAAGTGGGGAGTTTGGCTCACCTCAACCTACTGACCTAATTGCCGCCATCCCAAAGATCACCACCAGCACGATCAACGATCCCAAATACAACACGTCCAACCTACGATTCGCCCGCCGAATCTCGCGGTCGTAATAAAAAATCTGCAGCACAATTCGCAGCAGCCAGAATCCGGTCATAAATCCGCTCAGGAATCGTCCGAGCGCGCTTGCCCCCGCCAGTTCCGGCGCGAACCCGAAGCACAACACGGCAAACATCCCCAGCACGATCACGATGTACACCCAATGCACGTAGAAAATCTGCCGCACGAATCTCGGAACTCCGGCCAGCTTCTCCCGTACTCGCAGTCGCCCCGGCAGCGGAATGTTCGCCGCGATGATCCCCACATGCACCAACCCCGCTCCCCAGATCAACACCTTCATCAATGGGCCGCTCATCCTTGCCCCCCGTAACAGATCATTCCGTACGAACAGAAGCATCCGGACAAAAAAGGGCGGCTACCCCGCCTTCTTCCGCATCTTCGTCCCCATGCGCAATAATTTCCGCACCGTTCCCGTGGGCAGCCGCTTCATCTGATCGTGCAATTCCGTCACCGCTTCGAAGAACCCGGCCATAGCCTCCAACCGCTCTCGCGTGTAATCCGCTCCCGTTTCCTTCGGATTCAGATCGGCCAGGCACCTCCGCAGCATTTCCCGCGTCGGATCGATTTCCCGCCGCTTCCTCTGTTCAATCACCAGCCGGAACATCTCCCAAACGTCCTTCATGGATTCATAGTGTTCCCGCCGGTCGCCCAGCACGTGGACCGCGCGCACGATCCCCCAGGTTTCGAGTTCCCGGATCGACGTGCTCACGTTCGACCGCGCCACGCTCAGGGTCTCGGCAATCTCCTCCGCCGGCAGCGCTTTAGGCGACAAGTACAGCAGAGCATGGATCTGCGCCACCGTCCGATTGATCCCCCACCGTGTTCCCATCTCGCCCCAGTGAAGGATGTACTGCTTTTGAACTCCCGTCAGTTCTGCCATAATGTTTAATTCAGTACAGACTGAATATACAGAATACTCCGTCCGCTGTCAACCTGATTTTGAATCCGGATTGTCAACCTGGATATGTCGCGCGGCAACCGGGGCGGGACCCATCCCAGACCAGGTGCCCATTTCTCGCGTCTTTCGCGAGAAGTGGGGGTTTTGACATGGCCAGAGAAGTCCCTCCCGCTATAATTCCCCATCGCTCCCTCACCCCATCCCGCCGCAGCTTTCCCCATTTATCTCCACCTCGGACCCTTCATCATCCACCCGCACTTCTTCTTTGAGGCACTCTCCTACCTCCTCGCGTTCGCCGTCTACCTCACACTCCGCCGCCGCTTCCCCGACCCCATTGCAACTCCGCTCCGCTGGGCCGTCATCGCCGCCGCCGTCGCCGGAGGCGCCATCGGCTCCAAACTCCTGTTCTGGCTCGAGGACCCGCAACTCACCTGGCGCAGTCTCCACGATCCGGCCTACTTCGTCGGAGGCAAAACCATCGTCGGCGCCCTCGCCTTCGGACTCGTCTCCGTCGAACTCACCAAACGCTACATCGGACTGCGCGACTCCACCGGCGATCTCTACGCCATCCCACTCGCCCTCGGCATCGCAATCGGCCGCATCGGATGCTTCCTCACCGGCCTCTCCGACAATGCCTACGGCACGCCGACAAATCTTCCCTGGGCCGTCAACTTCGGCGACGGCATCCCCCGCCACCCCACCCAACTCTACGAAATCATCTTCCTCCTCATCCTGACCCCGCTTCTCTACCGGGTTCTAAAGAAAACTTCGCATGAAAATAAGATTGTCATCCTGAGTGGAGCATCAGCGTCGCGAAGCGAAGCTGATGCGCAGTCGAAGGATCCCTACCTTGGAGTTTGTCATTTCGAGGGAGCCGGAGCGAACGCGACGGCGAGTCGAGAAACCCGCTGTTCCTCCGCCTCGACGAACCCGTGGCAACCCGGCGACACCTTCAAACTCTTCATGGTCGCCTACATGACTTTCCGCCTGCTCTGCGATTTCATCAAACCCTACCCCCGCATCTTCCTCGGCCTCGGAGGACTTCAGTGGGCCTGCGTCCTAATCTTGTTTTACTATTCCCGCAACGTCGCCCGCTGGCTCCGCCCCGGTTCAAGCCTCCGTAGCGAGCAACCATGAAGACACTCGCGACCATCGTTCTCTCGCTCATCGCCATCGTCGCCTCGCTTGTCCTTGTCCTCTCGACCACATGTGCGTTCACTGGAGGTTTTAGCGGCAGCCGCGATCGCAGTTCTTATATAGTTTGCGCCGCGGTTTCCCTCGTCGTCGTCGTTGTCACCATGTCTTCAATCAACCGCCTGAACCGCGAACGATGAAGCGACCCGTTGGGAACTCACAGCTTTTTGACACGTTCTGCAAATAGAAGTCCAAATGTTTGCCTTCCCGCGATCCTACTTTGCGGTATCATTCGCATCGCACACTGCACCGCTGGACGCAGACAGTTGTGCCTCACTCATGGAACGCTGGGCCGCCAACACGCTCCGCACTCTCGGCATCATCATCACCGCCGGTGTGGTTTTAGTCGGCAGCCTGTTCCTGGTTTTGCTCTCGATGTGCGCCGCCGGCGGCGATTACGGCGGCAATAAACATCCCGAGCAGGTTGTCCCGTACCTGGTCGGCGCGGGACTAGTATTGGTTCTCGGCACCTTCGTCATCGTCCGCCTGGCCCGCGGCATCTTCCGTTCCATGGCGACTGCCGAACCAGCCGCGGCCGGCGCTCCCGCGGGCGTTCTCCCAACCGCGGAACCCGTACCGTCAGCGCCTCTTCATCTGTCTCCCCAGGGCCAGAAAGCCATCGACCGCCTCGTGTTCGCTCTGGGCGCACAGATCGTCCTCAGCGCTCTCTCTTTAGGCTTCAGCCAGCTTCATTTCTTATCCGCACAGCGAAGCCTCGCTCCCCACTGGACCCTCATCCTGATCGTCTCTTTCATCTTTTCCCATGCGCCCTACGCAGCCCTGATCTACGTCCTTCTCAAGCGACCCGACCGCCGCGCCTTCGCCTATGCGCTCGCCATGCCGGCCGTTCTCGTTCTGCAATCCTTATTCATCGGCGTGGGTTTCTCCTATTACTACGTCCACAATCCGAGTGGACTTCTTCTCTTCTTCGTCCCCTGGCTGATTCACATCGTCATCATCGTCTTCGCCTACCAGGCCATCCAGCAAGTCGGACTCCACCCCGAACCCTCATCGCTAATCGTCGCTGCCGTAGTCTCGTTTCTTTTCTTCTCGGCGATCCATACAATCACGCCGATCCTCTACCGCTTCGCAAGGTAAGCTAGTAGTCAGTTACAGGTTTTCTTTGCGTCCTTTGCGGATGTTCTTAGCGACCTCAGCGGTTAAAAGCTTTCTGCCGGAAGATGAACAACCCCACAGCCGGCAAAGCACTCGCCCTGTGACACTCTCGAAACCGTCGCACGAGCCATGATTCTCGTTCCCGCAAGCTGCTAACATTCCCAGCGTAAGTTTCGTCATTGAGGCTCCCATGGCCAAAACCCGCCCCTACCTCTTTTACGACGTAGCCATCTCCATCTGCTCCACCTGTTACCGCAAAGTCGAAGCCAAAACCGTTTTCCAGGACGGCAACGTCTACCTCCTCAAACGCTGCCCGCAGCACGGCCCAGAGCGCGTCCTAATCGCCGACGACATCGACTACTACCGCCGCTGCCGCGAAATCTTCATCAAGCCTCCCGAGATGCCTCTCGTCTACAACACTCCCGTCAAGTGGGGATGCCCCTACGACTGCGGCCTCTGCACCGACCACGAGCAGCACTCCTGCCTCACCCTCGTCGAAATCTGCGACTACTGCAACCTGCGCTGCCCCGTCTGCTACGCCGCCAGCGGCCCCGAGCGCCAACAGTTCCGCACGTTACCGCAAATCGAAAAAATGCTGGACGCGGTGGTCCGCAACGAAGGCCATCCCGACGTAGTCCAGCTCTCCGGCGGAGAGCCTACGGTTCACCCAGATTTTTTCAAGATTGTAGAAATGGCGAAGGCCCGCCCCATCCGCCATTTGATGGTGAACACGAATGGAGTCCGCATCGCGCAGGAAGAAGATTTCGTCAAACGCCTGGCCGACTACAAAGAAGATTTCGAAGTCTATCTCCAGTTCGATTCCTTCGAGCTCAAACCTTTGATGGAGCTCCGCGGCGCCGACCTCCGGCGCATCCGCCACGATGCCCTCGAGAAACTGAACCGCCACAACATCGCCACCAACCTGGTAGTCACGCTGAAGAAAGGATTAAATGACCACGAGATCGGCAAGACCATCGACTTCGCCCTACAACAGCCCTGCGTCCGCGGCGTCACTTTCCAGCCCATCCAAGACGCCGGACGCCTGGAGAACTTCAACCCCGCCACCGACCGCCTAACCCTCACCGAAGTCCGCCGCAAAATTCTCGAACAAACCAAAGTCTTCCGCCCCGAGGACATCATCCCCGTCCCCTGCCATCCCGACTCCCTGGCCATGGCCTATGCCTTAAAGCTAAACGGCAAAGTCACCCCGCTCACCAGCATGATCCCGCCCGAAGTCCTGATCAACGGCGCCGCCAACACCATCCTCTACGAACAAGAGCCCGCAGTCCGCGACAACCTCTTCAAACTCTTCGCCACAAATCACAGCCCGCAAAGCAGCGCCGGCACCCTCCGCGAACTCCTCTGCTGCCTGCCCAAAATCTGGATCCCGAACGAAGTCACCCCGGACCACGTAGGGACCGACGCCTTCGTCCGTCCAGCCGAGCGCAGCGCGGCGCCTCCTCCACCGTCCCTCTCCTACGAGAACATCTTCCGCATCATCATCATGCAATTCATCGACGCCCACTCCTTCGACGTGCGCAGCGTCAAGAAAACCTGCGTCCACATCGTCCACCCCGACGGCCGCCTCATCCCCTTCGACACCTACAATCTCTTCTACCGCGACACCCTGGAGCAAACCCGCCTCGCTCCCTTACGAAAGAACGCCGAAGCCGCCCTGGCAGCGACTTAACTCGGGTAGGGCGGAACTCCTGTCCGCCCACTGCCGAAAGCAAATGGGCAGCGAGTCGATTCGGCAGGGCGGATCCCCTTAGGGTCGCCTGAGACAGACTGCCCCCCCGCGCATGACGTGCAGTGAGGGGAGGAAGAATGAAAGAAAGAAGGAGAGAAAGAAGGAAAGTAAAACAGCTCTGTCATCTCGACCGGAGCGGAGCGGAGCGGAGCGAAGCAAGCGCTGTGGAGAGACCTGCTTTCCCCGCCACCCTTCCCTCGCGCTCCGAAAGCAGGAACCACACCAGTAAACATGCAGCTTCCCTCCGATCATCCTCTCCCACAAACGCCCCATTTCGCGCACTCGAACCCCGACGTTCATCTCCAGATCCATCAGAAAAGGGTTCCGCCGGACCACCCCTCATAACGATCTTGATTCCCCCACTGGCACGCAAAAAAGCAAAAGGCGGCCATCAGGCCGCCCCCAAGTCCAAAAGCTAAGAGCTAAAGGCTAAGAGCCAAAAGCTAGCTCTTCTTCCCCCGCAGCATCTCCACCACCCGCTCATAATCATCCACCGTGTGGTACTCAATCACAATCTTCCCCTTGCCCTTCCGGTCGCGGATCCTCACCCGTACCCCCAGCATCCGCTCCAGGTCCAGCTGCGCTGCCTTCACGTTTGGATCCACCCAGCGCGCTCCGCTCTTCTTGCGATTGACCGCCTGCCCCGGCATCCCCGGCACCGGATCGAGCAGCCCCGTCATCCGCATGATCAGCGTCTCGACCTGGTCCAGCGTCATGTGCTTCGCCACAATGTAGTCGGCCGTCTTCTGGATCAGCTCCGGATCCTCCAGCTTCAGCAACTCCTTCGCCTCCGAGAATCCAATCTGCTTGTGCGCCAGCTGCTCCATCACCAGCAGCGGGAGCTTTAGCAGGCGCATGTAATTCGATACCGACTCCCGCGACAGTCCAACCCGCTCCCCAATCTGCGCCTGCGTCAGCGAAAATTCCTTGCTGAGCACTCGGAATGCCTCGGCTTGCTCCAGCGCGCTCAAATCCTCGCGCTGCAGGTTTTCGATGATCGTCATCTCCGCCGCTTGCTGCAGCGATACCCGCCGCACCAGCGCCGGAATCGTCGTCTTCCCCGCCTTCTTCGAAGCCAGCAACCGCCGCTCGCCCAAGACGAGAATGTAGCGCCCCTCCTCGTCCCCCGGACGCACCATGATGGGCTGGACCACCCCATTCGCCTTGATGGAGTCCGACAGTTCCTCGAGCTTCTCGTCATCCTCCACATACCGCGTCTGAAACGGATTCTTGTCGATATCCGCAATCGCCAGGTTGACCACCAGATTCGCAGGCATGCGCGACTCCGCCTGCGCGAAAATCGTAATAGTCTCGTCGGCAGAATCTTGACCTGGCACATGTGGCGCGGGAGTATGTTGCGCGGGCGCCCCCGCCCGCGCAACCTGTGTGGGGACAGCCGCCCCCGGCTGTCCGGCCGAGCGCAGCTCGGCTGCCGTCGGCGCCGCCGCATCCTCCACCACAGCCTGAATCACCAGTGGCCCCTCAGCCAAAGCAGCCGGCGTAATGTCAGCCGTTCCCTCCAACGGTTTGTCATTCCGAACGAAGTGAGAGCCTACCCTGAGCGGAGCCGTGCCGCTAGGCAGGGAGGAGTCGAAGGGAACCTGCTGTTTGCCGCCAGCGCCACTACTCTGACCAGGACTACCAACCACCCGCGGCCCCGGCAACAACGACTCCAGCCCCCGCCCCAATGCCCGCCGCTTCTCCACCTTCTCTTTATCCCCCGCACGCCCCGCCGTATTCTCCGCCGCCATAGTCATCAGTGTTTTCCCTCGATCGGTCTGCTTGCTCCCACTCTCCGTCTCATCCTGAGCGCCGTTCTTTGGCGCCGAAGGATCCATGCACTCCCGCCGCAATCTATATATCGATACTCATCAATCTAATGCATCGACGCCTATCGATGTACGCTCGAACTGCCAGTCTGAGAGTTGAAGTCGCCCTCAAGCCGTCTTATCCATCTCCTCCGCCGCCGGAAGCTCCTCCACAGAAGCCTCGCCTCCGTGTACCTCTGCGCCCTCTGTGTTTAAGGTTTGCTCTGCAGGCTGAGAGCTGACAGCTGAGAGCTGACTCGCCGGCTGTCGTTCGATAATCTCCTTCGCCAGCCGTATGTAACTCTCCGCCCCCTTTGACCGCGGATCGTACACCAGCGCCGCCATCCCATGGCTCGGCGCCTCCGCCAGCCGTATGTTCCTCGGCACCGTCGTACGGCACAACTTCTCTCCAAAATAATTCTTCAGTTCAGTCATGACTTGCTGCGCCAGGTTGGTGCGCTCATCAAACATGGTGAGCACCACACCCTCGATCCCCAACTCTGGGTTCAGCCCCACGCGGATCCGCTCGACGGTGTCAAGCAGTTCGCTGATGCCTTCCAGAGCAAAGTACTCCCCTTGCATCGGAATCAGCACCGTATCCGCTGCAACCAACGCGTTAAGCGTAAGCAGGTCAAGAGCCGGCGGACAGTCCAGCACGATGAACTGAAACCGGTCACGCAGTGGCGCCAACGCATCGCGCATCCGATACTCGCGCCCTTCAGCGTCGACGAGTTCAAGATTCGCGCCGATGAGGTTCTTGTGCGCTGGAATCAGCCATAACTGTTCGAGCTCAGTCGTGAGCAGCGCCTCCTCAGCCGACGCCGCGCCCATCAGGAGATGGTAAGAGCTGACGCGGTCGGGGTCCTTCACGAAGCCCAGGCCGCTCGTGGCATTCGATTGCGGATCGCAGTCGACCAGCAGCGTGTTCACTTCTGCAGCCGCAAAGGACGCGGCTAGGTTGATGGCAGTCGTGGTCTTACCCACGCCGCCCTTCTGATTGGCAACAGCGATAACGCGTCCCATAAGTTGTGAGGAGAAGCAGAGCTACTGGGCAGCATAATCCGCGAAGCATTTCAAAAGCAATGAAGATCTGCTGTGCAATCAGTGAATTTATGTGCAAAACGCGTCCTATGTTCCTGCAGGAACTCTCTCACGGTGAGTCGCACTACCTGAACTCCATCCCTTACATGAATGGAGAAGTGTTCCTGCAGGAACACCCGGTTAGGAACCTCAGACGCCATGGGCAGGCCATTCGCACCGTGTCCCGAGGAATCTTGTCGCTAGGCGATCTGGGGTCACCTGAGATGTTCCTGCAGGAACACAATGCGAGTTTTGCATATAGCTGGCGGGTTTTGTCCGGGCCGTGAAGGAAATCGCCAACGCGGGAAGGCTTCTCACGAACGAGACGAAGTGTTCCTGCAGGAACACTGTGGAAAACTCGTCATTTGGCGTCATGGTAGGGGGGTTGGGAATTGCAATTATGAGATCTAATTCCACTTATCTAGCTGTAGACCGCTTTGTTGTCGCACGGTGGTGAATCTATCGCTAATCAGGTCGCTCGTCCAATCCAGTTGTTATAAAGTCGATACCCGTGACCAAGGCAATCGATCCGCTAAGGTGTTGGAGTGGTGCCTGACTCGGAGTTCACGTCTGCTTCCATGGCCGGATCGGCTCCAGTCCGGGAGTCCGGACTCGGCTTCAGTAACCGCAAGAACTGGACCACTATGTCACTTCAGTCCCACTTCGATGGTTCAAACCGGCATGAAATTCCTTCAACCTGACTAAAGGTTGGGTTTTTAAATCAAGTTTGGACCACTTGTTGGATTATCTGGTTCGACCTTTATCGAAGCGAGTGGCCTATGAGCAGTATCCGGGAGCGAGAGTGGGGGACTGGCATGGGGTTCAACCACGTGAGATGGGGAAGCGTTGAGCGGGCCTGGTCTTGCTGAGCAAATCCGATCAGGAGGGCTAGTCGGCCAGCTGGGGCAACCAGAGCTGCGGCGGTGGGGAGGATGGTCTCGAAGTGTTCGACGGCGCGGAGGGTGACTACGCCGAACGTTCCTGTCACGGATTCGGCGCGGGTGTTTCGTATATCGACGTCCGTCAATGTAAGGACACGGGTGACTTCGCGGAGGAAGGCGGCTTTCTTGTGATTGGATTCGATCAGGGTGAGGGAGAGATGAGGGGACCAGAGTTTGATGGGGAGGCCGGGGAATCCTGCGCCGGAGCCGATGTCGGCAACGGTATCGGCAAGTTCAAAATCGTTAACCACAGAGGACACGGAGGACACAGAGGGAGGCACGGGGAACAGTATGCGTGCCGCGAAGAGGGACTCGCCGAAGTGGCGGGTGACGATGTCTTCGGGGTCGCGGATGGCGGTCAGGTTGATGCGTGCGTTCCAGCGGACTAGTATATCGATGTATGTCGATATACCCTGCAGTTGGGCAGGGGACAGGATAGCAGGTTCCTCACCGGCCTTCGCCGGTTCGGAATGACAAGAATGTAGGGCTTTGGAATGATCACCGTCTGAGAGGCTGGGATTTCCCGGGACCAGGATGGGGGCGCGGAGGAAGGGCTCCACCAGTTCGGCGATGCGGACTGTGTTCATGGCGCAGACTCCCGATTGTAGATGGACCTTTGGAGATTTGCGCAAGGGGATGCGTCGGGGCTACAGTTGGGTTTACAACTCCTGGCAGGCGGCTGAAGGGAATGCAGGAGTCGCGGCATGCGGATTTAGCATCCAATTCGATTATGAAGGCCACTCGAGGGGAAATTTTCGACGAGAAGTACCGGGTGGTCGCGGTGGAGAGTCAGTGTCTGACGATCCGGGGAGTTCGCAGCGGTAAGGTGCTGACGATTATGAATCCCGACCCGGAGACTCCTCTCACGCCAGCCGAATATCCGCCGGGGAAGCTGATTGCGTTGAGCGATCCTGGTGCTTCGCCGTTGAATTAGGGCGGCCGTCTTGGATCTTCCTGGCTCGTTCGTCCATTCTTAAGTTTTCCTGTCGACTCCATCCAAGTTGTGTGAGAACGTCAGGCGTCCCTACGGAGTCTGTGTCATAGCTAACCACATCGTCTTAAGGCCAGGCAGATTCGGGTTTCAATGCCGCGAAGCGAGGCGCGCCATGCGGGTCAGGTTGTAGGCGATGGCGGCCAGCATCCACTCGGTGCTCACCGCCGCTAACCCTCGCCGCCGGAACTTGCGCATCCCGCGTTGTTCTTTCAGTATCCCAAACACCGGTTCGACCACGGCCTGTCTTCGCTGGTAGATTCTCCGTCCCGCCCGGGTACGCAACTTGGCTCGCATGCGCCGGTGCTCGGGATCACGAATCCGATGGTGCTTGCCGATACCCCGCGCCCGCTCTCCGGTCTGCATTTCGTGTTTCAGATTATTGTCCGGTACATACAAGTCCACGCCCTGCTGCTTCATCGCCTGCAACGCCCGTCCGCTGAAGAAGCCCGAATCTCCCGTCACCTTCTCCGGTCGTGCGCCGCATTGTCGTTCCACTTCCTCCACCATCGGCACCAGCGAACCATTGTCGGTCGCGTTCTGCGTCACCCGCGTAGCCACGATCAGATGATCGTCACTCACCGCCAGATCCGCCGTGTAGCCCAACTGCCAGCCTGGTCCTGTACGTAGAAAACGACTCTCCGGATCAGTTAACGAGACCTGCTGTCGTCCCTTGCGAGGAAGCGCGGGCACTGTTTGCTCCGCCTGCGCCTGTTGTTGCTCCGGGCTCAGGCTCACTCCGCCGTCTTCTTCCGGATCCTGTTCGCTCGCCTTCTGCTGAAACCCCCGCACCAGGCGCCGGTCCTGGGCCCACTGCTGCCGCGCCCGCTCTAGGTCCACCACTTTCCACCGCGACGCGTTGGCTCCCACCCGCGTCGAATCGATGGCTTCGTGTCCCAGCTTCCCCCTCCCGGCCTGCCGCGCCATCTGCACCACCTGCGTAAACACATCGTTGATCGCACGCCGGTGACGCCGTAAAAATTCGCTCAGCGTTTTGTGGTCCGGCCGCAATCCCCCAGCCAGATAGCGGAAGGCCAGGTCTTCCTGCATCCTCCGCTCCAGCCGCCGCGTCGAGTTCACTCCCAAACAAAACGCATAGAGCCACACCTTCAGCATCATGCTCGGCGGATAGGCCATTCGTCCTTCTGCACTGTAGGCCTGCTCGAACTGGCTCAGATCGAACTGCCCCACCATGGCCTGCAATCGGAAGCACAAGTGCTCGCCCCCCAGCACGTCCTTCACGTTCGGCGGCCAGCAGATACGCTTGATTCGGATCGTATGCAAAAAATCGCGACATGCTTCCTTGTCGCTCATCTCCTCACAAAAAACAAGCCCCAGCTATGACACAGACTCCAGAGGGACGCGGTTCCATTTCCGTTCAGGGCTACCCGGCGCTTCCAGCGGACACCCCTCCGGGGCTCACTCCATTTTTGATACCACCCTTCTGCAGCACATTCCCAACCCGATTTCGTCACGACTTGGCGCAGTGGTGCTTGAGCAAGGCTATGATGTGCGCGTAGTCGATTGTGGAGTCGCCGTGGGTGGCGGACCAGAGGGCCTGGCCCAGGGCGGTGCCGCCGTAGGCGTTTTTAGCTTCGAGATCGGCGCCTCGATTCAGGAGCAGTGTGATGGTGTCTGCGTGTCCGCCGATTACGGCCCAGTGGAGGGCGGTTTGTCCGGTGTTGGCCTGGGTTTGTACGGGGACGCCGCCCTGCAGGAGGAAATCGACGACGGTGTTGCGGCCGTATTCACAGGCCCACAGCAGGGCGCGCTCCATCTGCGTTTTTGTGGCATTCCCTTGCAGGGCGCCGGACTCATCGAAGAAAGTCTTGACCACGTCGAGGCGGCCCAGGCCAGCGGCCGCTTCCAGGTCGAGGGGAGCACTGCGGCTCGCGAGAAATTCGGCGGCGTGGACGCGTCCGTTAGCGAGGCAGGCATTGATCAGAAATCCAGCGCCGGGATTCGCGGAGTCGAACGTTGCGCCGTGGTCCAGGAGAAGCTGCAGCAGCGCGTCTTGGACGCCGGTGCGTTCGGGATGGAGGCTGGTCGCGACCAGGGCCAGCGTTGTGCTTCCGCCGTAGACGTCGGCTACGGCATTAACGTCGGCGCCGGACTGGAGGAGAAGGTCGGCGATCTGCACGATGTTTTTCGGCGTTCTCTGGCGGTAACCTTCGATACCGTTGGCGGAGACGTAGTGCAGGAGCATCGCGTGGTGGCGGCGGGTGGAATGGGCTCGAATCAGCTCGGGATGTTCGCGCAACAATCTTTGTAGTGCGGGCGCGTCACCGGTGACGATCGCATCGGCTGCCAGTTCGAAGTTGTTGACGGGAGAATTTTCGCGAGTGATCGCATCAAGATGTTTTGCCAGGTTCGGCCAACTCTCGAAGCCTTGAGCACGGGCCATAACGAATTGCGCAGCGGCGAGGGTCGCGGTCTCAGATAATTTTTCGCGCGCGAAGTTTTCCAGTCGATCGGTCCAGTATTCGATGCGGACTGGTAGTTGGGGAGTGATGGTGAGGTCGGTGAGGCGTACCAGAGAATCGATCCAGCTGGCGGCCCAGGCGCGGAGGGCGACGGGATCGGGGGACTGGCTGGCTTTGACTAGATCTTTGGCGCGCTTTCTATATTGCTCCAGGCTGGGGCGCGGCGGGAGAGGAAGTGCGTCGTGCGGATTGGGAAACATACGAAGCTCCTTTCAATAGCTGCCTGGAGTCCGCACTGGGTCAGGCTGAAAGAAGGTTCGTCGCCTTCGAAATTGTGATGAGGTGGGCACGGCCCTTTCCGCGGACTGGAGGCGCCCTTCGCGCTCAGTGGGTAGGATAGGAAATTCAGAGGAGCGAGTCAATTGTGCTGGAAATTCGACGGTAGCTCAGTTTGCGGGTGCAAAGCCTTTAACCGCGGAGTACGCGAAGAAAGGCCACGAAGAACGCAGAGAAGAGCAAGAACTTCGTCGACAGCCCATCTTTTTTGCTATGGCTTTTTTGCAGTCGCTTCAATTTGAGTTCAAACTGAGCCACTACCGAAGATTCGTTTCGTGAGTCTTGGCTAGGCGGGAGGTAACTCGGTTGGCGGGATGGGAGGGCTTACGAGCGCAGCGGCCGCCAATGCGCGGAGACTCTCGATGTGGGCTTTCAAGGCGGCATGAAGCTCGGCGGTGGCGGCAGCAAAATCAGCACTGTCCGCCGCGATGGCGCGGGCACACAGCTCTCTAATGAGTTCCTCTGAGGACATCGCCGCCGTGTAGGATGCCAAACCATTGCGCCGGTTGCACTACAGGGAATCCTGTAGCATGAACTACTGTGTTTCCGGAATGACTGCGCGAAGGTTCGAGTCTTGCATACTTCTGCGACGTTGCAATTCAGGGTGGGAGCGGAGTATCGTCCGGCTGTTCGAGGGACCTCCTTCCTCTCAAGGGTGGTAAATCCCCACTTCTCGCAAAGGACGCGAGAAATGGGGCACTCGGGCTAGAATTTCTTCACGACATTTTTTTATTCACACTTTTGGGGGATGCATGAATACGAGATCGATGCGGCGGGTACAGGTTCGCGGGTTGGTGCTCGGGTCGGTGCTGGTGCTGACGGCTGCGGACACAGGGACTTTGCCGAAGCCGCCGGTAGCGAAGGTGGTTCCGCATGTGTCTGAGGTCGACGGGCACAAGATGGTGGACAACTATTTCTGGTTGCGGGACAAGCCGAATCCGGAGGTGCGGGCTTATCTGGAGGCGGAGAATACTTACACTGAAGCGGTGATGAAACCTACTGAAGGGTTTCAGAAGAAGTTGTATGACGAGATGCTGGGGAGGATCAAGGAGACGGACGTTGAGGTGCCGTATCGCGAGGGAGACTACTTTTATTATGTGCGGACGGAGGCGGGGAAACAGTATCCGATCCGGTGCCGCAAAAAAAGCAGCATGGACGCGGCGGAGGAAGTGTTGCTGGATGTGAATGAACTGGCCAAGGGGCAGGAGTTCATGACGGTGGCGGCGTTTGCGGTGAGTCCGGATGGGAATCTGCTGGCGTATTCGTATGACAACACGGGGTTCCGGCAATTCACGCTGGCGGTGAAGGATCTGCGGACGGGGAAGACACTGGCCGATCACGCGGAGAGAGTTGGGTCGGTGGTTTGGGCCAATGATAACCAGACGATTTTTTATACGCAGGAAGACGCGGTTTCGAAGCGGCAATACCGGCTGTACCGGCACACGGCGGGGACGGGGGAAACGGACCCGGTGGTGTATGAGGAGAAGGACGAGCGCTTCGAAGTGGAGGCCGCGAAGACGCGGAGTCAGGCTTATATCTTTTTGATTTCGGCCAGCCACACTACGAGCGAGGCACGCTACATTCCCGCGACTCAGCCGACGGAGGAATGGAAGTTGCTGGAGCCGAGGAAGCAGGGGGTGGAATATTATCCCGACCACAATGGGAACTCTTTCTAC
>WNGK01013541.1_pt1 | contig 15050 bp, 9 predicted proteins | sample 5400601 | NCBI WGS metagenome assembly WNGK01 (sample SAMN13153376, study PRJNA577476) | soil metagenome | isolation source: 60 cm soil or saprolite under Garry oak tree replicate 1 | place: USA:California | collected 2016-06-15 | reverse complement strand
TGGGATTGGCGTTACTCATTGCAGTCGGGGGCAGCGTTGGCTTCTTCTATTTCACCAGGAGCAATCAGCAAATTCCTTCTCCTCAAAATCCCTATCCTCCCTATGGAACGCTCGCACTTGATGACCCGTTGAGCTATAACAGCCACTTCTGGAGTGTGGGTGGTGATAGTTCAGGTACTTGTGATTTCACGGGAGGAGCGTATCACGTGAATGCGATTCAACAGCCTGGTAAAGGCTGCGTAGCTAACCCCCGCTTCAGTGATTTTGCCTATCAAGTCCAGATGACGATTGTCAAAGGCGATGGAGGAGACATTCTCTTCCGTGATGATACAAAGGGGAACGGTTACTACTTTTTCATAGGCCAGGATGGGAAGTATGAATCCGGAACTTACAATTGTAACGGTAACAATTGTAAGTTTAATGCATTACGCAGCGGTTCAAGTCCTGCCATCAACACTGGTCTGAATCAGACCAACCTGGTGGCAGTCGTAGCCAGCGGCAGTACCATCGATCTGCATGTGAATAATCAAAAAATCGATAGCTACAGCGACAGCACCTACAGCCAGGGTCTAATAGGCGTTGCTGCAGCAGATGTGAATAATCCGACCGAGGTGGTGTTTAGCGACGCGAAAGTGTGGACTTCATGAGCTATCATCTGGCAGAAAGCCAGGAGGATTCCCAGGTGTTTGATTTGACACGTGCCACCTTACTCTAGTAAGTCGCGTTATAGTATGTCGCGTATCCATGGGGTGGGATCATTACTGTTGAGTGGCTCTACAGGGGTATCCTTGACGATCTGTATAAGCCTGCGGAAGTCATCCTCCCCAAGCATGTCTTTAATCCCCTGCTGGGTATTGCTCTTCGTCTCAAGTATGCCAAGTAACAGGTGCTGCTCTACTGCTTCTACAGAGTGAATGCAAGAAGTTGTGTCAATGCCTCTATTATATGCGTTTTCATGACTTGAGGCATAGCACGGTAACATTGTTGGCAGGTATGGGAGTTCCCTTGAAGGTGGTTCAAGAGATAGTGGGGCATAGTGATATTGCGATGACTGCGGATATCTATGCTCACGTGCTGCCAGCTATGCAGAAAGATGCCATGGGAAGGTGGCTGGTTGCTGCGTTGTTCCCTTCCTGGAGAAGTGGTAAAGCGAGTCTAGAGGGGCTTTGGTGTGTGCTTCCAGGCTTGCATTCTTGTGATTATATGGTAAACTCTACAACATAGCATGAACGGCTGCAGATTTCGGATCACTCAGTATAGTTTGTTGCGAATATCCTGCGATCTATGATCTTCTGGCTCGAATCTCGCAAATCTATAACTGCACTGTTCATGGACCCTTCATCTTCTGCACACCTGGCAACAGGTGAGTAGAACCGTTCTTATGTTCCTGGTAGTTAGTAGTATCTACTACAAAGGAGGCGTTCTCAACATGGCGCAATCCAATGTATCTCAAGAACAGCAGGACGAGGCATTGCTGCAAAAGTTTGGCTACAGGCAGGAATTGCGGCGCACACTGGGATTCCTCTCCAACTTCGCGGTGGCCTTCTCCTACATCTCCGTCTCCACCGGCACGTTTGCTCTCTTTTTTCTAGGCCTGGCGGCAGGTGGACCCGCGTTTTTCTGGACGTGGCCCATCGTCGCTACTGGACAGTTCATTGTAGCGCTCAACTTTGCCGAACTTGCCTCACACTTTCCAATTGCAGGTTCGATCTACCAGTGGAGCAAGCGTCTCTCCGGTCATAGCCTTGGTTGGTTCACCGGGTGGATTTACTTCTTCGCTGGCGTTATCACCGTGACGTCAGTGGCATTTACCGTGCCCATCCCGTTCCTTGCGATCTTCCCCAATTTTCCGGCAACCATCTTGTTCATGCCAAACGCTGTCTTCATCGCCCTGGTCGCAATCCTCCTGTGTACAATCATTAACGCAGCAGGAGTGAGGGTGGTGTCCATCGTCAATAACATTGGCGTTGCCGCTGAGATCATTGGCATGTTTGGCTTCGCGCTGATCCTGCTGATCTTCAATAACCACCAGCCAATCAGCTTCCTTTTCACAGGTACGCACACTTCCCTGCAAACTGCCGCCCAACCGTGGACTCCAGGCTTCGGTACCACTTACGCCGGTGCATTCATAGCCGCTCTGTTCATGTCATTGTACGTGATCTACGGTTTCGATACGGCAGGGACACTCGGCGAGGAGACAAAAAATCCGCAGGCGACGGCCCCACGTGGTGTTCTGTGGTCGATCGGCCTCTCATTCATCGCTGGTCTGCTCTTCCTGGGTGGCACGCTGCTCTCGATCAAAAACTACCCGAAAATCGAGGGTATTGCGCAGGGAGCAAACTTCTTGCAGGTATTGCCAACGATCATCCAGGATGCTCTCGGCAAGTTCTGGGGAGACGTATACCTCGGCGTTGTGCTCGTAGCCGTCTTCGTGTGTACACTGGCCATCCAGTCTGCGACTATTCGCCTGATGTTCTCCATGGGGCGCGATGGTCGGCTGCCATTCGGTAAGGTTTGGGGAAGAGTCAACCCGACCTTCCATACGCCGGTCTGGGCAGCAATTGCCGTTGCTGTGCTGGCAGCACTGCCGTTCCTGGTCAGCACGGCTATTGCCGTTATCGTCGCCTCCGCGACGGGCATGATCTACCTGTCTTACTTCATGAACAACGTTGCCACTCTAGGCGCCCGTCTGAGAGGCTGGCCGCGGGTTAAAGCACCCTTCAGCCTGGGGAGGTGGGGCATGCTCATTAACGTGCTGGCGCTAATCTACGGCGGGTTGATGATTATCAACTTCCTGTGGTTCGGTGGGCTGCGTAACCTCTACACCAACCCGGCATTGAACCTGGTCTTCACGTCCTGGGCCAACATTCCTGTGCTCAATATCATTGGCAATATACCGATCTTCGAGTTCGCGCTGATTGTTTTCTTTGTCGTTGGCGGCATCTACTGGTTCGGCTTCAAACGGCGCAGTGTGATTGCCAACGGTGAAGAGCAGGCTGAGGCGCTGGCGGACTAGTACACTGTCAATCTTGAAAAGCGTAGCGGTGCGATTGATCGCGCCGGGAAGGCGTGGGAGCCATCACCTATCTTCCACCCCACCTCCAGGCGCAATGAATTGCGGTCCCTCGATAAATCGGGGACCTACGGCCCCTACATGTGACGTCTATGGGACACCTCTCGCAGGTGTCCCTTTCTTTGTGACCCGATTGTTACTTGACAGAACGCAAACGAGTAGCTTAACATTACTATAATATACATAGTTCCCAATGTTTCCATCCTGGAATGACAAAAGACCCAAAGGACCACATGTGAATGTTCTAACAGCACCTGGTAAACGCCTTTTCCTGAGCGGCGACGAAGCAGTGGCGCGTGCAGCGCTGGAGCTAGGCGTTCAAGTTGTTACCGGCTACCCCGGCTGCCCTGGAGGTAGCTACAGGCGCGGCATGGGCCGGGCGACGCAGCCTGGTGACGATGAAGATGTCCGGGGTGAATGTGATGGCGGACTCTCTGCTCTCTATTGCTCATAGTGGAGTGACCGGCGCACTCGTGATCTACGCGGTCGATGATGTCGGGGCCTATTACGGAATGGTTGAACAGGATTCACGCCATTATGCCCTGCTCGCTTCTCTTCCGCTGTTGATGCCAGCCAGCCCAGAAGAGGCTTACGCTATGACGCGCCTGGCATTTGTTGTTTCTGAACAGACGGGAGCGCCAGTGATTATCCTCTCCACCACGGCGGTTGCCAATGCTATTACGGCGCTGAAGGTGGGCAAGATCGAGCGCGGTACCCAGGAACGACCCGCCAGTTTCCAGCGCAATCTCGCGAAGTTTACGAAGGCTGTCCCCCAATGGTGCCGCGACCAGCATGCTGACGCTATCTTACGCCTGGAGCAAGCGGGAGAACTCTTCAAGGGGGAGAAAGATATAAATCTCGTTTTTACGCCAGGACCTAGCAATCAAGTCGAAAGGGACGAACGGCGCGGTATCATCGTTGCGGGGGTGAGCTACACCTATCTGCAAGAATTGCGACAGCGTGCGCCCGGCGATCTTGCAGAGATAGCTATCTTCAAAGCGGGATGCGTACACCCTCTGCCGCAGCAAGAGCTGCGCGACTTCCTCAAGGAACTCGATGTCGTGCTGGTGCTGGAGGAGCTAGAGCCGATCATAGAGACAGCGGTACTGGCGTTGATTGCCGAGGCAGGTCTCCGGATCAAGGTGCTGGGCAAACGCAGTGGCCTGCTACCAAAGGTAGGGGACTATTCCCTGGAGCTGGTAGAACAGGCGATTGCAGAGCTGACCGGGAGATCACATACAGCGGCTCCGTTCACGAGTATCACACGTCAACATATAGGCGCTCAGTCGACTCAAAATAAACACGCCGCACCTCCACCACGCTCACTAGAGTTCTGTCCTGGCTGCCCACATCGCTTGACGTATTACGCACTCAACCGCGCGATTGAGCGGCTCGGCTTCACACATGACGAGGTGATCACTACTGGAGATATTGGCTGCACGATCATTGGCATGAATGCTCCACTGGATGCATGCTGGACGGAGGTTTCGATGGGAGCCAGTATCGGGATTGCCCAGGGTTTTAAGTACGCGGGGATCGAGCGGCCTGTACTGGCAGCGATGGGCGACGGAACTTTTTACCATAATGGCATCGCTGGACTACTGAATGCAGTACAGTCGGGCGTCAATTTGACGCTGATTGTACTGGATAACAGCCGCAGCGCTATGACCGGCATGCAGCCCGACCCGGGCACGGGACGGCGAGCAGATGGCGAACCCAGTATACGCGCAGATATCGCGATGATTGCCCGGGGTTGTGGCGTCGAGTATGTGCGCCGCCTCAACCCTTATGACCTATCGAAGATGATCGAGGCCTTGCAAGAAGCGGTGAATTTCCCCGGTGTTTCTGTGGTTATCGCCGAGGCCCCGTGTACAACACAGGGCGTTCTGATTCATGAACGACCGGTGCAGGTGGACCAGGACGCATGTATGGCCGGGCGAGGCTGCGAGGACACTCCCTGCTATCGTAAAGTTGGCTGCCCTTCGGTATTGCTCTCGCTGGATGATGTAAGACCGCGCATTTCTATCGACACTGCTACCTGCGTTGCCTGTGGATTATGTATGGATGCCTGTCCATTCGAGGCCATTAAACCGTTGCCAGAGATCGAACAAAAGCAGCAAGATTTACGTAGTAGTATTGCGGCAACAAATTTTTTGCGCAGCTACGTTGAAGATTAGCTTGCTCAAGCGTGAAGCGGCGCGGGCACAGTTGCCGCAGCCAAAGTAAGACGAGACAGGCTCATGGCCAAGACCACGAATATTGTCCTGGTGGGCATTGGCGGCCAGGGAACGCTGACACTGATGGAGATGCTGGCGCTGGCCGCGGAGGAGGCAGGAGAAGAGGTGCGCGTCCTGTCGCGCGTCAGCCTGGCACGCCTCGGAGGATCAGGCATGTGCCATATACGCATTGGACCGGCAGCAAGCGCGGCGATCCCTATGGGGGAGGCGGACATTTTGCTGGCGCTGGAGATGAGCGAGGTGCTGCGCGCACTCCCGATGGCACGTTGGGGCGCGCTGGCCTTCGTCAACGCCTATCGTCGCTTACCCGTTGCTACAGGAGTGGCAGGCATCCACTATCCCACACACTCAGAGGTGGAGGAGGCGCTGGCAGAGCACGGCGTTAGCGGTCTTTTTGTGCCCGAATCGCTGCCGTTGCTCACGGACGATACGGTAAGACAGGGCGAGGATGATGCTCGCATCAACATTATCATGCTCGGCGTTCTCAGTGGCTACACGCAGCTTCTCCCACGCACTACGCTTGAGCAATCCATCGCCCAGCGCCTCCCACGCTTTACCGAGCAGAATCTTCGTACGTTCTCGGCGGGGTGGAGCTTTGGAGAAATAGCCAGGAACGGCGCTTGACACAATGCACCAGTTAGAGTATCATACATCCCGCAGGATGGATACACGTTCTGTAAGACATATTGGGGTGTCGTTCAATGGTAGGACTGCCGACTCTGGATCGGCCAATTGGGGTTCGAATCCCTGCACCCCAGCCAGGAGAGGCGGTCTGCCTCTCCTTTTTTGTTTTTATACTGTAACTATTCAGGTCTCTTTTCTCTTGCGCGCCGCCACAGGCGGCGCGCAAGAGAAGAGAACGTTGGGGCTGTGCCCCAAACCCCAGGTTAAGGGCGGCAGCCCTTAACAATCCCGCTTCATAGGGTGGCAGCAATCAATGGAGGGCGAAGTAGCATGGCCTTAGATACATCATTCAATAAACAACGAGATGACGCGTCCGGCAGCTCCAAATGGACGAGGAGACGTGATATACCGCTGTCTATTCTCGCATGGATCGGGGTGGTAGCAGTGGTATTATGGGTGGCATCTCACATTGTCAGGTCATTGCTTCTACTTGCTATTGCAGCCCTGCTTGCATATGCACTTGTGCCTGTGGTAAAACTGCTGGAGCGTGTAATGCCCCGTTTCCTGGCAATGCTTATCGTCTATCTCATCGTGCTGAGCGCGTTTAGTTTGTTGCTGTACTCTATTGCCAGGACCGCTATCCACCAGGCGGTTGAGCTGCGAGGCTTTTTGACGCCAAGAGGAAATGGGCAACTGGCTCCACTGATGCAGCTATTGCAGTCCTACGGGATTACGCAGGATCAGATTATTGCGGCTCGCCAATTGCTTGTTAGCCACCTGGAGAGTATTGCCAGCGGTGCGCTGCCGGTGTTGAAAGGCATTTTCGAGGGCGCACTGGACCTGGTTGTGGTAGCAATGCTGAGCATTTACCTCCTCCTGGATGGATCGCGCGTAGTACGCTGGCTGCGCGCGAACGCGCCATTGCTCCAAAGAGAACGCGTCCAATTTTTCCTCGATACCCTCCAACGCGTCGTGGGAGGCTATATCCGTGGCCAACTGACGCTCGCAGTTTTAATCGGCTTCCTCGTCGGCATTGGCATGGAATTACTTGGTGTACGCTACGCCTTTTTACTTGGAGCGCTGGCTTTTGTGCTGGCATTCATTCCGATTGTGGGGACCTTCATCTCAGCGACGGCGTGTATTTTGCTGGCGTTGGTCAGCAATCCCACATGGACACAGCCGTGGATACTTGCGATCATTGTACTTGCTTATTTCCTGGTGGTTCATGCATTCGAGGCGCATACGGTAGGTCCTCGCATTGTTGGTCATGCCGTCGGACTCCATCCCGGCGTCTCTATCTTTGCACTGGTCGCAGGAGGTGAACTGTTTGGTATATGGGGCGCGCTGTTCGCCGCGCCTCTGGCGGGGCTGTTACAGGCTGTCCTGGCTGCTTTGTGGATAGAATGGCGCAAGAACCACCCCGATCAATTTACGGTTGAGGCTCAAACGAACCCGACCACTACAGAGCTTGCGCCCACGGTAAAGCTAAATCAGCAAAAACCCTATGACTCAGCACAGCGACCAAATCCATAAGCATAGCTCACTCCAGGCGAGCAGCAAAAGACCGCGCTTCTGTCACCTGTGTGGTGAGAAGATTAGCGGCCCTTACCTGGTATACGAAAATGGGCTGACTGTGTGCGAACGCTGCGAGCGGGGTACACCTCATTGCAGCCAGTGCGGGATTCCTTCAAAGCAACTTACCCAGGCACGAGGGGTATGGATCTGTCCTGCATGCCGCCAAAGAGCACAAGTCTGCGCCTGCTGCCACGAAGTTATTCTTGGGCAATACTTCATCATCGGCGATTCGCCCTTGCCCTACTGTGAAGTTTGTACTCGAACGCGCCCACGGTGTGACATTTGCCGGGTTCCTCTGGACGAGCAAGGAAGATCTTACGCCGGACGAGATGGTCCCGTACATCGCTGCGCATCCTGCCTTAGTTCAGCGGTCACTGCCATGGCACGAGCCGAGCAACTCTATCGAGAAACTTGCGCACTGCTCAAGCGAGAACTGGGGCTCCAGGTTGCTGTACTGCCGAAACTGCACCTGGTGGAACGGGCTATGCTAATCGAACTCCATCACCAAACGGGTGGTCCCTCGATAAATCGGGGACCTACCAGCCCAGATGGACCACTGGGGCCTGAACATCAACATCTCCTCGGCTACTTCCAGCGTTTCGATAACGATTGGAATATCTACATCGAACATCTATTACCCAAAACACTGTTCCAGGCGGTTGCAGCACACGAACTGGCACACGCCTGGCAGTCTACTTACGCACCTCAGGAACAATCGCTTAAGGTTGTCGAAGGTTTTGCAGAATGGGTGGCCTACCGGGCGCTGCTCGCGTTGGGTCAACAACGTGAAGCGGCTCGCCTGACCAGGCGCAGCGACCTCTATGGTGACGGCCTGCAATACTTCATCGCGCTGGAACGCCAGCATGGTCGTGGAGCGGTGATGCAGCGAGCAAGCGAGATGTAGGCGCAGAGTTCCTGACTATTCATATACTTACATCTATCGCTTGGAATCTGCTGCAATTGTGGCATACTATGAAGTGTAGTAACTACTCAGGTGCCTGATTCCTCGCCGCCTACGGCGGCTCGTGTCTTTTTTCCTGCGGACGGTGCAGCCGCAGGCTGCACCGTCCGCAGGAAAAAACCCGTGCGAACCACCGAAGGTGGTGAGGAGTGCTGAGGGATACTGATGAAGTATGCTAGGTACGTGGGGTGGAGGAGATATGTCTCTACGCTATTGGCAAGTGGTTTCGAGCAAGCTGGATGTCACATGGATTGGCTTCTGGCGTTTAAGCACTGCAGTCTGCAGCGCTGCTTTGAGCTTTTGTTTATCGATATTAGTTACACGCACACTGGGACCAGGTGCTTTTGGTAGTTATACACTGGTATTATGGCTGGCTACGGTAATGATGCCAGCCATTGGCATTGGCGCTACTACACTCACAAGTCGACACACGGCGGAGCTGCAAAGTCGCGAAGTACCACGCCTGGCTGCGGGTATTTTTTATTTTATATGGCGACGACAATTTGGTAGAATACTGCTCTATGCTCTGATTTACTTGCTGCTGATTTTTCCCTGCTTCTGGTTCTTCGGCACGCGCACACCGGTACTCTTGCTTATCCTTGCGGGCTTATCAGTTCCGCCACTCCTCCTCGGCAGCGTTGCCAACATTACATTATGCAGCTTAAGACGTTATGACCTGATTGCACTCATTCACATGGTCGGAATACTTGCTGCGCTGCTGCTGATGCTCATTGCGACACAGGTGCCGGGTAAACTGATTATATTACTACTCATTGCTTCAGCAATTTCAAGCGCATTTACGCTTATTATAGCGCTCATCTGCATTATCCGGCTGTTGCCAATGGGGCACGCGCTGGCACCCGGGCTCTTTCTGAAGGAGCGATTAACACGCAGTCTCAACAACTCATTCCTTCTCTTTTTGCTAGATGTAATTGTCTGGCAGCGGAGCGAACTGGTGCTAATTGCCCACTGGCGTAGTGCTGCTGAGTTAAGCTTCTACGCACTTAGTTCCATGATAAGCGCAAGCATGATGGAAATCCCGCCAGTTCTGCTATCAACATATATATTGCCACTCCTGCTGCGCTATGTGCCGGGACAACGATACAGCAACGCTGCCGACGCCTTTGTAAAAACATCTTGCTACATGATATTACTAGCTGTCCCGCTGTGTATAGTGATGGTGCTATTTTGTCCGGCAATCATCAGTTCCTGGTTTGGCGATACTTATCTGCCCGCTGTCATGCCACTGCGTATTTTACTCATCGGAAGCACCATTGGCAGCATTTCAACGGTGAGTTTGACCTACCTCGCTAATGGAGAGCGCAAAAAAGCGCAGACGCAGCTTGGTGCGATTGCGGCAGCATTGAATATTGTGCTGTCTATTCCATGTATCCTGCTGTGGGGTATAACTGGCGCGGCATTGGCGAGTACTGCAGCACGCGTGGTTTCCGCTGTTGGCTCGATAGTTATTTGCAAAAGGCACATGGCCATTTAGAAGTACCGGGAATTACCTATGCTCAGGAAGAACAATCAAAAAGACCAGCAGGGACGAACATTACCACGCTTTAGTGTCATTCTCTGCACATATAACCGGCGTAATCTCGTACTTTCTCTCCTGGCAAGCCTGCGCCGGCAGACGCTGGCATACGATCAGTTCGAGGTAATCGTGGTAGATAACGATTCAAACGATGGGACATTAGCTGCTGTACGTACTTACGTGAGTGCTGGAAGCGATATACAGGATAGCGAATGTCCAGGAGGCGGTTGGCAGGTGCAGTGCCTCTCGGAACCACAGAATGGACTGGCATATGCGCGAAATGCTGGATTGCAGGCAGCATCGGGTGAGATTGTCGTCTTTCTCGACGATGATACGCTGGCAGACCCGCATTTTCTTGAACGTTTGTTGACAGCCTATGAGGAGACTGGAGCAGACGCTATTGGGGGGCGCGTCGAATTGCAGTGGGGGGCAGCGCGCCCCCACTGGCTTACCGATGATCTGCTGGGGGTGCTCGGCTATTATGCCCCTGCATTAGAACGCACACGATTGGAGGGACCTGCCGGATTTAGCAGCAGCAACTTTTCGGTAAAGACAGAGGCGCTACAAGCTGTAGGATATTTTTCACCTCTACTTAGTAAGCGTCGCAATATGCCATTAAGTACTGAGGTGTATGACCTGTGCCGGCGTTTACAGCGCGCAGGTCATACGCTCTGGTATGAGCCAGCAGCCGTTGTTGCACACCGTGTACCGGCGGCCCGGCTGGTTCGCCCGTTCTTCGTTGGCCGCGCCTACTGGCAAGGGCGCTCCGAGGTACTGGCACAATACGTCGAGTCAAAATCGACTGCAGGATACCAGTTTAGCCCACACCGCATTTCTAGCGCGCTACGCGACGCAATATACCTGGCATTGGTACAACGCCCGCTCCTCAGCCTGATCGGGAGGCCTACACACGAGCGAGTGACGGCAGCTATGGAGCAAGCACGAAATTGGGGACAAGTACAGCAGTTCCGGTTACTCCAACAATCGATAATCGAGTTGACGGCTCCCGCTGTGTTGTTCGTTCATTCTGCCGAGCCGGATCCCGCAATAGAGCTGGTGGTAGAGTCACTTACCAGGCAGCAGATGCGTTGCGCTACAGAGAAGGAAATGATATCGCTGACCTGGCTCTGGCAAAACCGGGCTCGCAAGAGACAAGAGGGTGGCATCTTGCATTTTTACCGTGCAGGCGCATTCAACCTGTCCTATAGACAACGCCTGCGTTTTCGTCTTGGACTGTGGCTGGCGCGGCATTTAGGGATTCGCGTTGTGAGCACCGATACAGGAGGTTGGTGGCAGCAGACGCACAATAAGCGTTTTCGCTCGCGCCGTTCGCTGGAACGTAAACTACTTACGTCGAGTGATGTTGTCCTGACATATACACGGCAGCCAGATCAACTCTATCCTGATAAGCAGCTCCGTCGACATGTACGCTGCTTGCCGCACCCAGGCTTTCGGGGTTACTACGGGCAACCAGTACCCCGCGCCGAGGCATCCGAGCTATTTGGACTTCCCAAAGAGGCGAACACCGTCTATTTTTGCTTTATTCATGAGCACACGGAACAAGAGATTGTACTGCTCATCGAGGCATTCCAGGAACTGAAAAAGGGGTCAGAACCCGGGCCTCAATTGTTGCTTGCGGGATCACCGGAAATGCCGCATTTTTCGGTGCAGACGGCTGGCACTCTAGCAGTGGCGTACCTGGCACTTTCCTTCGAACGTGTAGTGGTTGCACCCAATCTCCCGCGCTTCCGGGGAATGTTACCTCCCCGGGCAGTTATTTTGTATGATCCGACAAGCAGAGCATCGCTAGTGCGTGCCCTGGAGAACGCGCAGAAGCGGAAATACTACCTGAACGACAAGGAGATTACCACTCTGGATGCCCAGAGGGGTTGGGGCGAGTACGCTCAACATTTGCTGAAGATTTACCGGAAGTTGGGGAGCGGGCGACCATAAAGGCCTGCACACCATCCCCCAGATGGCGTCCCCCACCACTCCTCACTGCACACAGTCCCCCAGACTGCGTTCCCTCGCCCCTACTGGAATGGGATTCTATTATATACGTTCGAGCGGCATAAAACCCAGGACCCGCAGCGCGTTGTTCATGGTTTGTACAGTGGCACGTACCAACAAGGTGCGGAAGGACTTCACTCGCTCATCTGCTTCTTTGAGGATAGGAGGCGTATGCTCATAGAAGTCGCTAAAGTGGGCAGCCAGGTCATAGGTATAGGAAGCCAGCATGTGAGGCGCAAGTTGTGAAGTCGCTTCTGCCAGGGTACGCGGGTAGGCATCGATGTGGCGCAGCAATTCCCATTCGCTCTGCTCGAGTTGCTCTGGGAGAACTCGAAGCTTCTCGGGTATCTCGTAAAGCGTCTCTTGCAAGCGGCGCACGATGCTATTGGCGCGTGCATAGGCATATTGGAGGTAGACCCCTGTATCGCCATTGGCACGCAGCGCCTCGTCCATATCCAGAGCGATAATCTGCTGCAAACCAACGCGAATCATGAAGTAACGAATGGCCGATGCCGCCAGAATAGCAACGGTCTCGTCCGGCAAGTCCGGCTTAGCTTCTCGCATCTTTACGATCGCAGCATTCATCAAGTCATCGGCCTTGATCTCGATGCCCTTTCTGCCAGAGAAAGCATAGAATTCCTTGCCCTCAGAAGTATCGACGCCCAGGCGAGCAGCAGTGGCGGCGGAGAGCGTGACAACTTCGTATGCAAGATGCGTCGAGTTATCAGCTTGCTCGGTATAGCCCAGCCGGCGCAATATCTCATACAGGACCTGCTGGAGATAAGACTGGCGCACGTCGATCACATTGATCACTCTTTTCGCGTGACCAAAGCGTTTGGGATCGGCTTCCTCGCCTGGTGCAATATTGTCTTCTTTTATACGCATGGTCCAGAGCGTGCGGCCATCATACTGCTGACCCCAGGGAACAAAGCGGAACCGCTCTCCTATTCTGGGATCATCGGCCAGGCCGAATTTCCAGAGCTGATAGGCGATATCTTTGCCCGTGTAAGTGGCTGTACCATCTTTTCTCACCAGGACCTTGTCGCTTGTGCGGTACCCTTCTTCAGTCTGCACATCGCCCTCGCCGAAGGGAACGATCCAGCAGCCTTCCATTGGCCCTGTTTTGGGCTGTTCCAGCACACCACGGTCGCGCAGCATTGCAAAGGTGCGTTTCCATAAACCGGAACCAAGAATAGCGGATTCCCAGGTCAGCAGGTCATATGGGACGTTGATGCGCGCCATTGTTGCCAGGTGGGCCTGCACGATCTGGCGAGAGATGTCTGCTGCAAGCACAGGATAATCGGGGCCTGCGGGGGGTTCGTCGCCATGCTCAATAGCGCGCAGTACGGCCTGGCGGCGTTGCAAAAGCTCGGGTCGATCTTCATAGGCTTTACCTACGGCGACATATATGCGCGAACAGTAGTAATCGAAAGGCTCGCCCCGGAGCTGCTGGTTCCCTTCGGGAAGTTGCAAGGCGCCTTCGCTGAGCAGTGTGAAGCCGACGACGACATCGGCAACCTGGACGCCAGTATCATCGATGTAGTTATGTGCCTCGACCTGGTAGTGCTGGGAGCGCAGCATACGCACGACGGTGTCACCGATGCTCGCGTTGCGCAGGTGACCAACATGAGCGGCTTTGTTGCTATTGATGTTGGTATGCTCAACGACGACTTTCGTGCCAATGCCCGCGTTGCTTTGTCCGAAAGCCGCTCCCTGTTCCAGCACACGCTCTAGAATGATCTGACCCACGGTGGGACGCTTCAGGAGAAAATTAAGGTAGCCCGGTTTTGTAGCGGTGACCTCCTGGATGATGGGCACAGACATGCCGCGCAGTATATCTGCCAGCGCTTCTGCGATCAGTAGTGGTGGGCGACCCAGCATTTTCTTGCCTGCCCATGCCATGACCGGCATTGAATAATCGCCAAAGCTCGCCTGCGCAGAGAAGCCCAGAGCCATGGGCAATTGCTCAGCGTCGAAGTTTAGCTGCTCTTGAGCAAGATAAGCCGCGGCGGCCTGTTTGATGAGCAGGATCAGGTAGTCATGGAGATCATTTGCAGCAGCATCAGCAGTTTGCTGCACCCCACTAGTTGTCGACATTATTCCTCCAACAGCCCCTTAGGATTAGTACTACTTCGTTAGTTTTCAATTTGTGCCGCCGCAGGCGGCACAAATTGAAAGAAAAAAGAATGGTGCGAGGACACCTCGCGCTCCGGCAGGGGCTCTGCCCCACGAGGTCATCTTGCCCGAGTCGGCAATTAATTCCATTGCCAGGTGGGCTTCACGGTAGGTGATGCCGCCTGGAACCGGAGTGCCAACCCCCGGCGCCTCGGACGGGTCGACTGCGTCCATGTCGAAACTGACATGCACACCACCAGTCTCAGTGGTTGCAATTTCGAGCGCCCGGGTAATGGCTGCAGGCAGCCCGATGCGATCGATATCCTTCATGGTAAAGACGTGCACCTGCGCCTGGCGGAGCAGTGCGCGTTCGTCGGGATCAAGGTCTCTCGATCCAACAATAGCGATGTTGACGGGAGCAACCTTCGGGCCAAAGCCGCCCAGGCCTACCAGGCGTTCATGACCACGGCCGATCAGCGCTGCCAGGGGCATGCCGTGAATATTACCAGAAGGCGTGGTCTGATCGGTATTGAAATCGGCGTGAGCATCGATCCAGATAACGCCAACGGAACCGCGCGCTTTGACGGCTCCGGCGACCGATCCCAGGGTAAGGCTGTGGTCGCCTCCTATCACGAGGGGAAAATCACCAGGGCCACTATGACGCTCTACAGCGGCTGCCAGGGTTTCGCATACATCCAGGATTGGCTCCAGGTTCTTGAGATGTGGGTTGGTCACCGGGACAGGTTCTGGCTCAGGCACTGCCAGGTTTCCTTCATCGATGAGGGTATGGCCGAGCTGGTGGAGTTTCTTGCTTAGCTCGATGTCCAGGGCCGCGTAACGAATGGCGCTTGGACCCAGGTCTGTCCCATGGTAGTTGCCACCCAGGTCTAAAGGGACTCCAATAAGATGAATGTTCAA
>WNGK01020802.1_pt1 | contig 15052 bp, 12 predicted proteins | sample 5400601 | NCBI WGS metagenome assembly WNGK01 (sample SAMN13153376, study PRJNA577476) | soil metagenome | isolation source: 60 cm soil or saprolite under Garry oak tree replicate 1 | place: USA:California | collected 2016-06-15 | reverse complement strand
CCGGCAGTGGCGCGCCGCAGCCCGGGCCGTCGGACCCGATCATCTTCCAGGACGGCTTCGAGAGCGGGGACCTGAGCAGCTGGACCCAGGACCCCAGTGCCGGCCGCTACAGCCTCTCGACCGATCCGGCGCGGGTGCACGCCGGCACCCACTCTCTGCAAGCCCTCTTCACCCCCACCAACGGCTACGGTCTGATCACCCGCTGGTTCATGCCGGGCTACGACGAGGTGTTCGTCAAGTTCTACGTCATGTTCCAAGAAGGGTTCAAGAACCAGCGCAGCGACGGGGCCGGGATGCACTTCCTGGTCGTCTGCGGCAACAACATCAACGATTCCCGGTCCTGCTGGGGCAAACCCGCGATCGTCCCCAACGGCACCGACTACTTCTATGCCGGCCTCGATCCTGAAGAGGTCAATCTGCCGACGTTGCAGCCGCTCTCGTTCTACACCTATTGGCCCGGCATGACCTGCTGCTACGGCAATGTCCAGTTCCAGCCGTCCCCCAAGGTCGCGCTGGTGACGGGCCAGTGGCAGGAGGTGGTGTTCCATATCAAGCTGAACACCCCGGGTCAATCCGACGGCTTGCAAGAGGTGTGGCTCAATGGCGTGAAGAAGCTCAGCCAGCAGAACATGCGCTGGCGTACCACGACCGACCTGCGCCTCAACGAAGTCCGCTTCGACAACTACATGCCCGGCGGGCCCCAAACCCAATACCTCTGGGTGGACGACATCACCGTCTGGCGCCCCTGAGGCGTCTCACCCGTACCGCATGAGACGCGGCACTCGTCCTGGCGCCGGGGGTGACGTCACCGCCCCCGGCGCTGTCCTCTTGATCGACGCATTGGTCCGGAAGTTGCTCACGCGAGGCGACGATGCTTCCACTCGGCGGTTGGAGGCTCTCGGGCACGCCGCTGGTACTGGCGCCCCTCACACTCGCGGCTCTGGTGCTCGAGGGCCGGACCCCCTCGGCCCCGCGCCCCGGGCCGCGGGACAGGGTCATCCTCGACGATGGCTTCGAGAGCGGCCTCAGCGCGTGGGCCCAGATTCCCGATAGCGGCCGCTACACGATCTCGACCGATCCGGCCCGAATCCACTCCGGTACACATTCCCTGCAGGCGCTCTACACCCCGACCAACGGCTACGGCACGATCACCCGCTGGTTCATGCCGGGCTACGACGAGGTGTTTGTGAGGTTCTATGTGATGTTCGAAGAGGGGTTTCAGAACATGCGCGGTGACGGGAACGGCATGCACTTCTTCCTGCTGGCGGGGAACAGGATCGATGACGAACGCTCTTCTTTCGGAAAGCCCGGCATCGTCCCGACGGGCAGCGATTTCTTCTACGCCGGGCTCGACCCCGAGTTTGTCCAGCGTGATCCGATGCTACTCCCGTTCTCGTTCTACACCTACTGGCCGGACATGCAAGGCCGTTATGGAAACGTACGTGCCCAGAGCTCGCCTACGATTCCGCTGGTCGGCGGAGCGTGGCAGGAGGTCGTGTTCCACGTCAAGCTGAACACCCCGGGGCAATCGGACGGCAGCCAGACCGTCTGGATCAACGGGGTGAAGAAGCTCGATCAACAGCACATGCGCTGGCGCACCACGACGGATCTGCGGCTCAACGAGATTCGCTTCGACAATTACATGCCCGGCGGACTCCGGACTCAGCATGTCTGGGTGGACGATGTCTTGGTCTGGTCGCCGTTCAGGAGTCCTCGGTAGAGCTCCAGATGCCGTTCAATCCACTGCTCCGTGCCATGCTGCTCGCGCAGACGGGCCATGGCTGCGGTCACCCGCTCCTCGGTGCTCTGCCGTCCCGAGTGGATATCCGCGAGGCAGCCCGCCAGGGCTGCGGGGTCTTCCGGAGGCACAAGGCACGCCTCCGCTTCGGAGACGGCGTCGTCCACCCCCCCGACCCGGGTCGCCACGATGGGAACACCGGCCGCCATGGCCTCGAACAACACCATGGGCGTTCCCTCTGAGCGGGAGCTGAGAACCCACACGTCAAAGGCGGGAAACAAGCTGGCGGCGTCTTCCCGGCATCCGTGGAAATGCACGCGGTCTGCTATCCCGTACCGCGCGGCGAGCGCGTCGAGCCTCTCCCGCTCGGAACCGCTCCCAATGATCGACGCGTGGACTGACAGATGACGCATCCTGCCCAGCGCGTCCAGGAAGACATCGCATCCCTTGACGCGGATCAGCCGCCCCACCCAGCCGACGACGAACGCGTCGAGCGGGAGGCCGAGGGCGTTCCGGGCAGCGACGCGGGGGAGGGGACGAGACAGACCGTGCCAGGCATTGGCTACCAGGCGAATCCGATCCGGCGCTAGCCCGGCCCGCCTGAGGTCGCGGATCAACGGGCGCGACACCGCCACAACGGCCTGAAACCGGCGCAGCAGGCGAAACTGAATTGCCTCGTACAGCTTCGTTCGCCAGCTCATCCGGCTCGAGCCATGAATCGTGGTCACAGTAGGGATACCCATGCGGCGGGCGATGCCAGCATCCAGCAGATCTGCCCGATACCCATGGGTGTGCACGATGTCCGGCTGGCCAAGCTCGAGGAGCCGACGAACCTCCCGCCGCTCCCGGAGGTACGCCCGATGGGGAATCAGGATGGGATGCACCGGCACTCCCCCTGCCCGGAGGGTGCGAATGACGGGATTGCGATCAGGGCTCGATTCCACGATCGCCACGACGGTCACACCCACGCCTTTGGAGTGAAGCCCGAGGGCTAGCCCGACAACGACGCTTTCCAGCCCCCCCACCCCGAACGGCCCTGGATTGGCGATGTGGAGGACGTTCAGAGTGGCCCCGCTGGGGCTCCCTCGGGCAGTCCTAGGAAGCCGTGGTGTCGCAGCCAACTGGCGCTCAATGCCACGCCACGCGAAGCGGGGAACTGCGAGCGGTAGCCGAGCAGTGCTCTCGCCTTGTCCACGGGCAGGAAGACCTTGCGTGTAAACAGGCGGTACTCTGCGGGAGCGGGAGTACGCCGGATGACCCCCTCCACGCCCCGCATGAGCCGCTGAGCGGTCGGGCTGCTCTCATAAACGGCCATGATCGGATCTCGAAACCGGTCAAGCACGACCCGAGCCGTGGTGCGCACCGGGGCCAGGGCCGCGCAGCGAACCCGCCGGGCAAACGAGGATCCACCGTTCAAGGGTGGAAGACCGATCGCCCGGCTCAGGTCGTTCAGGTACTGCCACCACGTGAGGCGCTCCTCTCCATTGACGTTGAAGGCTGCCCCCGCTGCTTCCTTCCGATCGAGCGCCAGCACGATCGCCGCGACCAAGTCGTCGATGTAGACGAGATTGCACGTCCCTTGGCAGTCTTCGCGGCCTGGAAAGGTCCCTCCGGCCACGAGCCGCTCGGCGAAGCGGGCCGTCCAGTCTCGACTGAACGGTCCGTACACAATGGTCGGCCTGAGAATCGACACTGAGAGTCCACGGTCCATGTAGCTGCGACACGCCAACTCGGCGTCGATTTTCGAGTCGCGGTACGACCATCCGGTCTTGCGGAGAGGAGCGTCTTCGAACACCACTCCCTCCACGTCGCCGTAGACCTCCATGGTGCTGAGGTGAACGACTCGGTCCACTCCGGCCTCGAGCGCCGCCTGCAGCACGGTGCGCGTGCCCTCCACGAACACAGCGGGATCACCATACGCGCAGTGGACCACCCCGCCCACACCATCCATGGCGCGGCGAACCTGATCGGCGTCGGCGATGTCACAGAGCACGATCTCCACCGGAAGCCGACCGATGCGGACCGCACTGCCCCAGCGGCGGACGGACGCGCGGACCGGTATTCCCAGGAGGCCCTGGAGCATCTCGACGACCCGCCCGCCGATGAACCCGCCGGCACCGATGATGAGAATGGGGCGGTCAGAGGACAACACTGGAAGCCTCCGACATCGTGTCGAACCACGGCATGGGAAAGGGCTCACGCCGGCCATAGCACTCCTCGATCATGGCGATGGAAGGGAGTACCTCCCTCGCCGGCACGGCCGGCCGTCGCTCGCCGCGCACCGCTCCAAGAAAATCGGCGATCACGTGGTCTCGTACCCGGGGGAACGAGCGCACCTCCGGCCGCAACCTCACCTTGCGAGAACGCCTGCGTCCGGTCAGTCGGACCGCGTCCCAGGCCCGGATGCCGCCCTCCAGTGTGTCCTCGTCTCCCACGACTCGAAATGTGTTCGGCAGCCGGCTCAACCAGCTCAAGTCGACCACACCGGTGCACCCCGCCCCCGCGAACTCGACCCGCGCGACGGCTTCACTGCCCCCCATGGCATCGTCCTGGTACCGAGTGATGCTCGGCCGCGCGCCGAGCCACCAACAGATCATGTCCAGCGCGTGGGCACCCACATCCTGAAGCACCCCTTTGCCGGTTCCCCCGCGACCGAACGTGCTCCCGCTCGTCAGGGGCCAGTTGAACGACGTGCCCTCATGGATCTCGACTCGTCGGATCGTGCCCAGGCGCCCGGCCTGAATCCACTCCCGCGCCGCCCGAACCGCCGGGTAGAATCGCCGTGTGTTGTTGACCGCCAGCACGACACCGGCGACGTCGGCAGCCGTCACCAGCGCTGTCGCTTGCGCGAGGGTTGTCGCCAGCGGCTTTTCGCACAGAACCGGGACCCGTTCCCGCAGGAAGTCCATGACGACATCCGCATGGAACTCTTGTGGGACCGCGACGATCGCCGCTTCGACGTCGTGCAGCACCTCCCGATGGTCCGTGGCGGCGCGGCTCGCGCGGAACTCCTGCTGCGCGGTAGCCACACGACGGGAGTCGTGATCCACGACGATCAGATGGTCCGACACCCCCGGGATGGCTGCCAGCGCCGGAAGATGAAAGGCCCGGGCGATGGCTCCACATCCCACGACCGCAATCCGTACGCTCACGCCTTCCTCCCAATCGGTGGAGCCGTGTTCCCTTCCCGAGTCGGCAAGAAGCGTGCACCAGCATGGTGCGGCGTGGTCGCCACAGCACGGTTCTCCTGCGGCGTCGCCGATTGGCACCGTTCATGCGAAGCTCCTGGGAGCCCTGGTCTCAAGGAGTCGTGCCGTGACGAGCTGGAAGCACCGCGTGAAGACGCATTTCAGCGCGCGAGCCGCGGAGTGGACCGCGTACTACGCCGATCCCGAGCCGACGTTGAGCAGGGAGCAGCTGAACGCCCGCCAGCAGTGGGCACTCAGGATGGTGACGGCCGCCATCCCCCCTTTCAAGAGGATTCTGGACGCCGGGTGCGGCTCGGGCCTGATCGCTGCGAGGCTCATCGAAGACGGATACGCAGTTTGGGGCATCGATTTCGCTGAGCCGATGATCCGGCAAGCGCGAGAACGCTGCGGACCGGACCAATTCGCAGTGGGAGACATCGAACACATCCCATTTCCGGACAACACGTTTGACCTGGTAGTGTCGCTTGGCGTGCTGGAATACCTGGAGTCCGACGAGCAGGCACTGCGCGAAATACGGCGGGTACTCCGGCCGGGAGGTCAGGCAGTGATCGCGATCTCCAATGGGAGATCGCCCCTCTTACGTCTGGATCGCGTCGCGCAGAGGGTGGTCGCTCGGTTGCGGCCGGCCTACCACCTCGTGAGATACCGACTTCGCGGCAGACCGGCCCCCCAGCCCGCGATCCCCCTCGGAGCCGTTCACCGCATGCCATACGGCCGGTTCTACCGCAGCAGATGGCTGCGGGTGCTGCGCGCCTTGAGCTTCGAGCCGGAGGAATGGATCTGCTATGGCTGGGGTTGGCTCGAGAGCCCGCTGCGCCACGTTGTCCAATTCCTGTCCAAGCAGCAAACATCGAGGGCTTGGTCGGGCGGCCGCTTGTCGCCCGAGCCTCGGACAAGTTCGTCCGAAGCCCCGCCCTCAATTGGCTTGCTGCCGAACACATCTTTCGGGCTCGCGCAGTCAAGTGACGAGAAGGGAAGCAATGATGACCTAGGCGGCGCTTTGGGCATGTAGAGCCTCGTACTCCTCCGGGGTTCCCCTCGCTCTTGGTCGTCGACGAGATCGGCTACCTCCCGATCACGCACACCTTCGTCGCCGGTCAACAGCGGACGGTCGCCCACTCCAGCGACAAGGCCCGCCACTTGCTCGGCTATACGGCCCGGTAACGCCAGGACGAAGGGATGCGGCTCACGGAAGCCTGGCTCCGCACCGCAGGGATGCTGTAAGTCCGCCCCAAGCGCAGCACACGCACGACACATGTTGCGCGCCGCGTAGCCCGCCCGCACGCTGGATCGTAGGGCATTCCGGACCGGGAAGCACGCCAGCACGGGCGCGGAGTTTGCAAAAAATGGGGCCCGTCACTCCCCGAGAGATCCTATGCTGCTTCGCGCCGAGTCGCTTTGGGTGCCGTTGGCGCTCGGGTGTTCGCTGCTGTTGGTCGATTGTGCGCAGGACGACATCGTCACACCCCCTCCGACCGCGGACACGCTCCCCACCGCCGCGGACTTTTTCGTATCGCCGAGCGGGTCGCCGTCGGGCAACGGATCGTTCGCGAACCCGTGGGACCTGGCCACGGCCCTGAGCGGCCCCGCCGCGGTCACACCGGGTAGCACGATCTGGCTGCGCGGCGGGACCTACACCAACCCGGCCGACCCGAGAGGCTTCGAGAGCAAGCTGACGGGAACAGCGGACACCCCGATCGTGGTGCGCCAGTTTCCCGGCGAGCGCGCCACCGTGACGAGAACCCTCCTGGTGACGGGTCCGTACACGTGGTTTTGGGGCTTCGAGGTTACGAACCCCGCCCCGCAACCGCCGGAGGCGCTGCATGGCGTCAACGTCCACGCGCCCGGCACGAAGCTCATCAACCTGGTGGTCCATGACGCAACGGATGACGGCATCTTCATCTGGCCGCAGGCCACCGGGGCCGAAGTCAACGGCTCCATCGTGTACAACAACGGCCGCACCGACAACCTGACGCACGGGATCTACTGCAAGAGCGCGACCGCCACGCTGCTGTTGAAGGACAACATCGTCTTCGACAACTGGGCGTTTGGGTTTCACTGCTTCGCCAACGACGGACCGTACATCCAGAACATCGATCTCGAAGGCAATGTCGCGTTCAATAACTACATCTGGGGCGTGCCGTGGGACGCCGATATTCTCGTGGGTGGCGCATTCCCCGCGTCCGGCATCACCGTCAACGAGAACTACACCTACCGGACCGACAATGCCAACACGATGACCGCCGACATCGGCAGCTACGTCGTGGCGAACCAGGATGTCGTCTGCACCAACAACTATTTCGTAGGTGGGTTCTGGCGGATGGGCGCATGGAGCAGAGCGACCGTGACAGGCAACACGCTCTACAACTTTACCTCCGGAGGCATGGTATGGGCCTTGGGAACGACCAGTGGCCAGATGTGGAACGGCAATACGTTTCTTGGCGACCCGACGGCCATCGCGTGGCGTCACGATAGCGCCGACGTCACCACCTTCGACAACTGGTTGGGGCAAGCCGGCCTTGTCGACCCGGGCACGTATGCGGGGAGCGCCCCAGCTGGGGTCAAGATCGTGGTCCGCGCAAACCAGTACGAGCCGGGCCGGGCCAACATCATCATCTACAATTGGGCGCAGGACAGCACGGTGAGCGTGGATGTCTCGGGAGTCCTCACCCCGGGCGATCAGTACGTGGTCCAGAACGCCCAGGACTTCTACGGCTCTCCGATCGCCAGTGGCACGTATTCGGGTGGCACGCTCCAGCTGCCGGTGGTCAGTGTTGCAGCTCCTAGCCCGATCGGCGTCACGACGACTCGGCCGGCGCCTGTCACCGGGCCCACCTTCAACGTGTTTGCGCTCATGACGACCCCCGGCCGCGCTACGGCGGTTGCGGACGAACGGCCAGCGGGTTGTGCGGTCTGGCCGGCACGCGACGGACCGTCGCGGGCGCGAGCTCACCGAGACACGAGGGCTTGCCGCCCTGGGCCCCTAGACCAGGCGGCACCGTGACCCGAGCCGTGCCCCGACTGCGATACCCAGATGATCACTGGGCGCGGCGGGCGCCGACTGCCGAGCACCTCGCTGACTACCTGCGGCGTGCGGATACCTACAACCTCACCAAGGTCCGCGTCTTCGAGCGTCTGCTCGGCGCCGACTTGCGTGGAACACAGATCCTCGATTACGGGGGCGGCGCGGGGTTCATGGCCGTGCGATGCGCCGAGCGGGGGGCGCGGGTGACGCTCGCAGACGCGGAGTCCAACGCCCTCGGGACCGCCAAATTGCTCGCTGCCGAGCGCGGTGTCGCAGATCGCGTCGAGACCGTTTGTTCCGAGGAGTTTCCGCGCGAGCTGACGGAGCGACGCTTCGAGGTCGTGATTCTGAAGGACGTGGTAGAGCACATCCCTAGCTCGACGTCCTCCACAAGGTGGATCTATGGTTCGGTCACGTGTTCCCGCTGAATCGGCTCGGCTGGAACGTATTGGTTGAAGCGGTGCGATCACCGGTTCGCAGACCGTGAGCGGGAGAGAGCCCCCGCCGTAACCCGCGCGCCAGCGGAAGCCGGCGCGTGGCTCCTTCGACCGCCGCGGCACTGGTCGCCGGTGCCACGACGAGCGTCGGGATGCCCATGGCCACCGATTCGTAGAGCTTGGCGGGGATCTGCAGCTCCTGCTCCTGTGCCAGCACCACCGCGAGATGCGAACGAGACAAGACGTTCATCGCCTCCGGGCGGGACAGTGCCCCCAACACCTCGACGTGCGGCGCCATCCCGGCTGCCGCCACAGCGGCGCGGAACGCCCGAGCGTGAGGCACCTCAGCCCTGCCGGCAATGCGCAACTTCGAGCCGGCGCGGGCGGCTTCCGGGTGGCGCGCGAGGAACAGGCGCAGCGCCTGCACGACTGGCCCGAGATCGCGGCCGGCATACAGGGTACCGGTGTAGGCCACACCCAACCCGACGTACGGGCGTGGCGCGCGCCCCGGCAGGCCTTCCGGGTCGACGCCGTTCGGCACACAGACGACCGGTACGTCGGGATAGCGCTCCGTGAGCACTGCCGCAAGTTGCTGAGCGTTCGTAATGACGCCGTCGGACGCCCTGAAGGCGAGGCGCTCGAGCAGCGGAGAGAGGGTGCGGAACACGCCGGTGCCGATCCTCGCGTGCGACGCCCACGCCTCCTCGAGAGGCCCCCCCCACGGATCGCGCAGGTCGATCAACCAGCGCGTCGCCGTCCCGGCGGTTGCCATCCCCGCCACGAGGTGGGCGGAGTGCGGCGGACCGCTGCTGACGACGACGTGCGGTTGGAATCGCCGGATCACCGAGCGCGCGCGCAGCGCGGCCCGGAATACCCAGCCGCGGCTCTCGTCCGGGAAGGCCAGGAACGCCGCGACCTCGCTGCGCACCTTGCCCAGCAAACCCTGGAACTCCGTCCCGGGCTCGCTCCACGATCCGTCCGGGAATGACGCGAGCGACTGGCGGACCGCCAGCCGGCGGAGCAGGCGGCAAGCATCGAGGATCGTCCAGAAGCGCGGGCACGACTCGACGGAGGCGTGTTCGGACCTGCCGTTATCGCCGGGGGAGGGGGAGGGGGGCGCGGCGGTGATCACCCTGACCTCCCAGCCCAACCGAACCAGGTACTTCGTGATGCCCGTCCAGCGCAAGCCTCCCACCGCACCGTTGGAGCCGAAATGATAGGTGATGACCAGCAGGCGGTGCGCGCTCATGGGCGTCCTTCAGATCCTCGCCGCGCCGCGACGACCAGCTCGGCGAACGCCTGCAACCGCTCACGGTGCAGGACGAGGCAGGCGAGCCCATACGTGACCATCGCAGCCCCGATCTCGGCACTCAGCCGAGCGCCTGCGGTCCATCCCCTGCCGACCGCTCCGACGGTGAGCACCACCACCGCCATCAAGGCGGTCGCGCTGAGTGCCGGCCACAGCGCGACCAGGTATGCCTTGGGGGACAGCGCGATCTTGGAGAACACGCGCCGGTACAACGGCACGGCGAGCACGGGATCCACGAACATCCATGCCACCGCCAGACCGATCGTTCCCCACCGCTGCCCGCAGACGTAGAAGCTGGCGGGCATGACCGTCGCAGCGGCGGCCATCCTCCACATCTCAAACCGCGCATCTCCGATGATCTGGAGCGCCTGGGGCAACAGCGGGAGGATCGAACGGAAGGCCGCATAGGCGGCGAGGAGCCGGAGCGGCCCGATCGTCCCCTCCCATCGGGAGCCGAGAACCACGAGCACGAAATCCCTCGCGACTAGCGCGAGCCCAAGAGCGAGCGGGAACGTGATCAGAGCGATGCCTTCGGTGATCCGGAGGACGTAGCGGCGTAGCGCGGCCCGGTCATTCTGCACCGCTGCGAAGAAGGCCGGCGTCACTTGAGCGACCAGCGCCGCGATTCTGTCCACCGGCACGCTGGCCATGGTCCAGCCGACGTTGTAGAACCCGAGCGCAGTCCTTCCCAGGACCCTCCCCGCGACCAGGAAGTCCGCGTTCGCCGACACGTACCAGCACACGCGGGCGATAACGACGTCGAAGCTCAGCGTCATGGCCTGTTTCAGCGCTTTGGGCCGCGGCCAAGCCAAGCGTGGGTGACTGAGCCTCAGTACCGCGGCCGTCGAGATGAGCGCGCCTAACAATGCGCCGCATACGAGCGTCCAGTACCGCAGCCCTGCCACGGCCAGGCCCACCATGCTGATCGCCAGCACCACGGCCTGGCCCAGGTCGATGAGCGCGAGTTGCTTGAAGCGGAAGTCCCGCTGCAGCAGCGCGAACGGCACGGTCTTGAACGACGTGATGACAAAGGTGGCGCTCATGGCCACGACGACGAGGGGCAGCTGTGGAGCACGGAAGAAGTGCCCCAGCGGGAACGCCGCGACGACGGACGCGAGCAGGCTCACGCACCCCACGAGCACGGCCAAGCCATTGAGCTGGCTCAGCTGCTCGCGACTCAGTTCACGGACGGCGAGGACCGCAGTGCCCAGCCCAAATTCGGCGAGCAGCGTCACCAGGCCGAGATAGACTGCCGCCATGCCCACGAGACCGTAGTCCTCGGGGGAGAGCAGCCGGGCGACGATCAACCAGGCGATCCAGGTGAGCCCCTGGCTCCCCCACCGGGCTGCCGCGGTCCACGCGACGCCGCGCAGCAGGGAGCGATCGAGGGCTCGGGCCTCGCTGTACGCCGGGGACCCTGCCAGGTCGGAAAGCGCCGTTAGCTCCTGCACGGCCTCGGGAGGGAAGCAAGAGCGAGACCAATCTGGAGTCACGGTTCGTCCTCACGAACGGGGGCGCTCGGATGCGCTGGCGTTGCGAGTGTGCCACACGTGTCTCGACGTTCGCACTTGTCGCGGCTCGGCATCGCGTTTGCTGAATGGCGTCGCCGCCATGACGTACGACCGCAACGGCGCACTCCGCGTGGGCATCTTGATGGATTCCTTCACCCTCCCCGCGTGGGCCTACGAAGTGCTGGCGACCCTGCAACAATCAGCATATGCCCGGATTCAACTGATTGTGTTGAACGACTCGTTCGCGCCGAGGAGGCGAGGGGTGTTCTCGAAGGTCGTGAAGAACTGGAATGCCCTGTTGTATCTGGCCTACAGCCGACGATGACGTAGAGCGGATCAGGTCGTATCACCTTGACGTCCTCGTGAGGCTTGGTTTCAGGATTCTGAGGGGCGGGATCTTGCAGGCCGCGAGATATGGCGTGTGGTCCTATCATCACGGCGACAACAAGGTGAACCGGGGGGGACCGCCGGGTTTTTGGGAAGTCCTCGAAGGTCACGCAGTCACCGGCTCGATATTGCAGAGATTGAACGATGAGCTCGATAACGGAACGGTGCTGTGCAGGTCCTTCTCCGCGACGGATCCGCTTTCGAGTTTAAGAGGATCGTGCCGCCCCGGGACAGGTGCTGGGCTGATCCGCACGTCGTCTATCCCTTTGTCTTCGAGTGGCAGGGGGATTACTACATGATTCCGGAAACTTCCGCCAACAAGACCGTGGAGGTATATCGCTGCCTGGAGATTCCAACGCGATGGGCGTTCTGTGGAACCCTGATGGAGAACGTCCTGGAGGTATATCGCTGCCTGGAGATTCCAACGCGATGGGCGTTCTGTGGAACCCTGATGGAGAACGTCACGGCGGTCGGCACCACACTGTATTGCGACGGCCAGAAGTGGTGGCTCTCTACCAATATTCGAGAACGACCGGGAGCGTCGCTTGGTGATGAGCTGTTCTTGTTCTACGCCGATACTCCGCTGACCAAGCACTGGACGGCCCACCCGGAGAATCCGGTCGTATCCGACGTACGACGCTCACGACCCGCCGGCAGGCTATTCGAGCACCGCGGGCAACTGTACCGCCCGTCGCGAGACAGTTCCCGCGGGGATGGGTACGCCGTCAAGATCAACCGCGTGGTCACCCTGAGCGAAACGGAGTATCGGGAAGAGGAAGTCAGCTCGATCGAGCCGAATTGGGCCAACGACATTCGCGGCGTTGGTATGCTGAGCCATGCGCATCGGTTGACCGTGGTCGACGCCAGATTACGGCGCTTCATCTATCCGCCGCGCGACAAAGGCACGCTCGCCGCACTCGTTGCGTGATGTAGACGGGGACCGGACGCCTCACCTGGGTGCGCGGGCGCCCGCCCCGGCGCTCCCCGTGGGAGCGCACTGGCTCAAAGCAAGCCCTTGGCGCTGCTCGCGTTCCCGCGCGGCCCAGTTCTTGCCCCCCGCCCAAGGGACGATGTCATTCGACGCGCTAGTGCTCGACGCGTCTCTGCGGCAGTCGCTGGTGGCTGTGCGATCCCTCGGTCGGCGTGGCCTGCGCGTGGCGGCCGCGGGCAGGCACCACAAGACTCCCGCATTTTCGTCCCGCTGGTGTCGGCAGGGCGTTGTGCTCCCACCCGAGGATGCGCCGGGCCCCTACCTGGCGGACCTCGAGGCCTGGCTGGAGCACGCTGGGGCGCGTGTGCTTATCGCCTCAAGCGATGCCACGATCGCGTTGCTGCGCGCGTCTCGCGCGCGACTGGAGCCACGGGTCCGCCTGGCACTCGGGAACGAGGATGCGTTGGCGATCGCCGTCGACAAGGAGCGGACGCTAGAGACAGCGAGGCGCCTCGGCATCCCTGCCCCGCTCGGGGTGGTCGTGACCGAGGTCGGGGGTGTGCCGCTGGCGCTGAACAAGGTCGGGCTGCCGGCGGTAGTCAAGCCATCCGTGTCCTGGTTGTGGAACGGACGAGAGGGCCTGCGGCTCGGAGCCACACTCGTTGCCACGCCGGCTGAGGCATTTCACGCGGTCGCGACGGTGACGCGCTTCGGAGGGGCGGCCCTGATCCAACAATTACTGACGGGGCGACGCGAGGCGGTGAGCTTTCTGTATGCCCGCGGCGAGGTGTACGCGCGCTTCGCACAATGGGCTATGCGAACGGATCCACCCCTGGGCGGGCTTTCCGTGCTACGGCAGAGCATCGCCGTGCCGCCCGATATCGGGCCCCAGGCCGAGGCGCTGGTGCGGGAGATCGACCTCGAGGGCTACTCCGAGGTTGAGTTCCGCCGCGACGCGGCGGGCGTGTCGTACCTGATGGAGATCAACCCGCGGCTCTCGGCATCGGTCGAGGTCGCGGTGCGCGCCGGCGTGGACTTTCCGACTCTCCTGTATCAATGGGCAAGCGGCGGGCCCATCGAGCGGGTGCCGTGTTATCGGATTGGCGGCTGGATGCGCCACCTCGGGGGAGATATCGGGACGACGCTTGCCGCCCTGCGGGAGCGGGGCCGGCCCGGCGTGACGTCACCCCTCCGGGCGCTGCTGGATTTCGGGATCGCGTTCCTCAAGCCGATGGCCTATGACTACTTCACGTGGAGCGATCCGCTGCCAGCAATCAGGGCTGCAACGGACTTCACGCGCCAGGCGATGAACCGGTTCGCGTCCCGCGTGCGGAAGGATCATTCATGAAAACCGTCTACGACGTGGCCGTGGTGGGCGCCGGACCCTACGGACTCTCAACGGCGGCGCATCTGCTCGGACAGGGATTGCGGGTCGCCGTGTTCGGCAGGACGCTGGAGATGTGGCGCGAGCACATGCCCGGGGGCATGCTCCTGCGCTCACACTGGTGGGCCACCAACCTTTCTGATCCGCGCCATGCGTATGGTTTCGCACGCTTCTTCGCAGAGTCACAGTGGGACCGCGTCTATCCGCTCCCCATCGAGGCGTTCATTGACTACGGCTGCTGGTTCCAGCAACGGGCGGTGCCACGGGTCGAAGAGACGTACGTTGCGTCCGTCGAGTACCGGAACGGCCGCTTCGTGCTGACGCTCGAAGACGGCCGCGACGTGGAAAGCGGGGCGGTCGTGATGGCCGTGGGACTGTATTACTACGCCAATCGACCGGAGCCGTACGCCAGGATCCCCGATGGACTCGTCTCGCACTCCTGCGATCACCGGGACTTCCGCCGCTTCGCGGGGCGGGACGTCATCGTGATCGGCGGCGGACAGAGTGGGATCGAGTTCGCCGCCCTGCTCTACGAGGCCGGTGCCGCCGTCCAGGTCGTATCGCGGCGGCCCATCAACTGGCTCCCGCCCGACCGGACGGAAACGCGCGGCGCGCTCGCACGGCTGCTGGCCCCGGACGCTGGGATCGCGCCTGGTTGGGTCAACTGGGTGTGGGACCACCGGCCCTACCTGTTCTACCGGTTCCCCCAATCATGGAAGGACCGATACAACGCCGGTTACCCGCCCGGAGCAAACGATTGGTTGCGGACCAGAGTCTTGGGCAAGATCGCGCTCCACGAGGGCCGAACGGTGGCCAATGTGGACGTGGCGAACGGCAGAGTCGCTGCCACACTCTCAGACGGCGCGCGGCTGAGTGCTGATCACGTGCTCCTGGCGACGGGATACCGGGTGAACATCAACAGGCTGCCGATGCTGCACCCCTCGCTCCGGGCCGAGCTCATGACTGATGGTGCGAATCCGATCCTGAACCACTGGTTCGAGAGCAGCATACCGGGACTGTACTTCGTCGGCGTCACGTCGTTGCGCGCGTTCGGTCCGCTGTACCGGTTCGTGGCGGGCTGCGGCGCGGCGGCTCGACGTGTCGCCAGCGCGATCGCGCGA
>WNGK01012697.1_pt1 | contig 15056 bp, 10 predicted proteins | sample 5400601 | NCBI WGS metagenome assembly WNGK01 (sample SAMN13153376, study PRJNA577476) | soil metagenome | isolation source: 60 cm soil or saprolite under Garry oak tree replicate 1 | place: USA:California | collected 2016-06-15 | reverse complement strand
TCGCGAGGCCGACGCCGGTGCCGTCGAACTGCTCGGTGCTGTGCAACCGCTGGAAGACGCCGAACAGCTTGTCGGCGTAGCGGGCGTCAAATCCCGCCCCGTTGTCTTTCACGTAGTACACGGTCTGGCCGCCGTCCGCCTGCGAACCGACTTCGATCTTCGCGCTAGGGCGATCGCGGGTGAACTTCGCGGCGTTCAGCAGCAGGTTGCTCATCACCTGGCGCAGCAGGCCGCGATCGCCGCGCGCGGGCGGCAGTGGGTCGATTCGGATCTCCAGCGAACCGTTCCTGCCTGCTTCGGTGCGTTGCACTTCGTCCGCGACCAGCTGCGTGAGCTCCTTCATATCCACGGGCCCCGTCGCGAGGTCGGTACGCCCGAGACGCGAGAAGGCGAGCAGATCGTCGATCAGCTGCCCCATGCGGCGGGTGTTCTGATCGATCACGCCGAGCAGCCGCTGGGCCTCGGGATCGAGCTGGGCGTGGTGGTCCTCGAGCAGGATCCGGGCGAAGCCATGAATCGCGCGGAGCGGCGCCCGCAAGTCGTGCGAGACCGAATAGGAGAAAGACTCCAACTCCGCGTTGGTCCCCTCCAGCGCCTTCGTGCGCTCGGCGACCTGCGCTTCGAGGTGATGGTGCGAGCGGGAGACCTGCTCGGCCATCGTGTTGAACGACCGCGCCAGCTTCCCCAGCTCGTCGTCGCGTCCGGCGGGGACGCGCTGCGTGAGGTCGCCCGTGGCGATCGCTTCTGCTGCTCGAGTCACGCCGACCAGCGGTGCCGTCAGACGGCGGCTCCCCCACCATGCGGCAAGGGTGCCGATGATGACGATGAGCGCGGCGATCAGTGCCATCCTAAACAGATACGCGCGAGCAGGGGCGAGGATCCGGCTGGTGGGCATATCCGCGACCACCATCCACGGTGTGCCCGGAACCGGCGCCGAGGCGGCCCGCCTCGACTCGCCCCCGCGCTCGTAGCGCACAGGGGTGCGGCTCGAGAGTACGCTCTGGGGCGGGGTGGGGACGAAACTGCCGAAATCGGTCCAGGGATCGCCCGTCGCGTTGCCGACGAAGAGTGAGATGTCGCCCCCCGCGAGACCCGTCAGGTTTTTCGGCGTGGAGGGTTGGAAAGCCACGCGCGCCACTTGCTGCACGATTCCACCGGCGCCCTCCACGTCCCCGGTAGCAGCCGTGACCGCAAGAAACAGCGTGGTATCGCGGCGCATGAACGGCCCGTAGCGAGCGGAGTCTTTCCCCGGCGAGACGAGCACGCTGTCGGCGATGGTGAAGCGGCCGGTGCGGAGCAGGAGCTTGCCGCTGAAGTCGCGGAGCTCGAGGCTTGCATTCGCCGCCGTATCGTTCGTCAACGGGCGCATCGCGGCCAGCGCTGCCTCGCGGCCGGTGCGCCCTCCGGAGCGCAGGAACGCGACGATCGCGGGATTCTTGGCCAGCGCCGTGATGCGCGCGCGGCCTTGCCCGACCTGAAACAGATCTGCCAACACCTTGGTGGCCAGCGGCAGGCGCTGGTCGGCGAGCTTCCGGGAAGCCTGCCGGACCTCCGCGTACCCCACCGTCAGCTGCACGATCGCCACCGTCACCAGCAGCGCGGTGACGAACAACGGAAACGTGCGCTGGATCGATCTCATCATGACGCCTCCAAGACCTCGCGGACTCTGCGCGTGACCGCTTCGGTGGTGAAGGGTTTGGCGAGATACGCGACGCCGGGCTCCAGCATGCCGTGGCTCGCGATCGCGCCGTCGGGATAGCCGGACATGTAGAGCACGCGGAGTCCGGGACGTGCCGCCTGAATGGTCTCCGCAAGCTTCCGTCCGTTGGTGTCGGGCATGATGACGTCGGTCAGCAGGAGATCGATCTGTCCCTTGTGACGCCGCGCGATGTCCAGCGCGGTGCTGCCGCGGTCGGCCTCCAGCACCGTATAGCCCTGGGCGGCCAGCGCGCGATGCGTCAAGCGGCGCAGCTGCTCGTCATCCTCCACGACGAGCACGGTCCCTCTCCCGGGGCGCGCCGCTTCGGCCGGCGCGACTTTCCCGATGTCCTCGGGGAGCGCCGCGATGGCGGGGAGATAGATCTTGAACGTCGTGCCCTTGCCGGGCTCGCTATAGAGCCAGATGTTGCCGCCCGTCTGCTTGACGATGCCGTACACGGTCGACAGCCCAAGGCCGGTGCCGCGCCCCGCGGGCTTGGTGGTGAAGAACGGCTCGAAGATCCGCGATTTGGTTTTCTCGTCCATCCCACAGCCCGTGTCACTGACGGCCAGCATGACGTATTCGCCCGGGATGACCGAGACGTGCTGCGCCGCGTAGGCCTCGTCGAGCGTCGCGTTGCGGGTTTCGATCGTCACGGTGCCGCCGTCGGGCATCGCGTCGCGCGCGTTGATCGCGAGATTCATGATGACTTGCTCGATCTGGTTTGGATCGGCGCGTGCGGCCGCGAGGTGGTCCGCCAGGTCCGTCTTGAGCTCGATGTTCTCCGAGATCAGCGAGCGCAGCATCTTGTCGAGGTTTGAGACCACACTGTTGACGTCGATGATGCGGGGCTCGAGCACCTGTTTGCGCGAAAAGGCAAGCAGCTGACGAGTGAGCGCGGCGGCCCGTCGCGCCGCCTTGCGAATCTCTTCGAGGTCCTCGAGCTGCCGCACGTTACCGTTCAGCTCGGCCGCCAGGAGATCCGTGTACCCGACGATCGCGGTGAGGATGTTGTTGAAGTCGTGTGCCACGCCACCTGCGAGCTGGCCCACCGCTTCCATCTTCTGTGACTGCAGCAGCTGCTCTTCCAGTCGCTTGCGTTCGGTAATCTCCGTCGCGACGCCCAGCAGCGTGGCCGTCCCTTCGTTCGGGGACCGCAACGGCACCTTGATCGTTTGAAACCAGCGGGTATCCCCGGTCGTGGGGTTCGTCACCGGTTCTTCGGCAATGATTTTGGGCTGGCCCGAGGACATCACGTCGCGGTCGTGACGCAGGAAGTGCGCGATTTCCTCGACGTTGGGATTGAAGTCGGCGTCGGTCTTGCCGACCAGCGACTCCACGGTGGTCCCGTAGACCTGCGCCGTGGCCTGATTGACGAGCACGAACCGGCCGTTCCAGTCCTTCACGAAAATCAGACTGGGATTCGCGTCGATGATCTGCCGCAACAGCCGTTCCTGGCTCCGCAATGCAACCTTCTGGCGGGCGCGCTGCAGTGCTTCGAGCAGTGCGGGGCCGAGACGCACAAGCCGGTCCTTCAGGATGTAATCGGACGCGCCGCTTTTCAGATACCGGACGGCGGTCTCTTCATCGAGTGATCCCGTGACGAGAATGAACGGCACATCCGGCTGCGCTCGCTGCGCGATCTCGAGCGCTTCCCAGCCGCTGAACCCGGGAATGTTGTGATCGCTGAGAATCGCGTGCGGTGCAAATCCCTCCAGCGCAGCGACGAATGCAGGTTGAGTTCGGACGTGCTGGACGGCGGGCGGTGGAGCAAGGCGCGCGAGCTCACGGTTGATCAACACGGCGTCATGGTCGTTGTCCTCGACCATGAGGACGCGAACTTGTTCCATGCCATAGGATTGGTGATGCTGAGAAGCGTGTCTGTCGGCGGTAGGGAACTGTTGTAGTAGGGTTTTGCCTACGATGATTTACTGCGTCGCCCGCAGCGCTGCCGGACTGATCAGACCGTGTTGCGTCGCGTAAAACGTCAGCTCGGCGTTGGACCGCATGCGCAATTTGTGCAGCAGCCGCGCGCGATACGTGGTCACCGTCTTGGGGGAAAGTCCAAGCTGCCGGCTGATCGCGGTGATGGGTCGTCCCGCGGCCAGGAGCCGCAGCACTTCCAGCTCGCGATCGGAGAGCTGCTCGTGCGGGGCGGGCGGGGGTCCGCCGAGCCCGTCGGCGACGGCCTGCGCCATCGCGGGACTCAGGTACTTGTGACCCGTCATCACTCGCTCGAGTGCGCGTAACAACTCTTCCGGCGCCGATTCCTTCGTCAGATATCCGGACGCCCCCATCTCGAGCATGCGTAGCGCCAGTTGGTCTTCGGGGAACATCGTGAGGATCAGCACGGGGAGCTGTGGCCGCGCCGCGTGGATCTCCTTGAGCACCTCGAGGCCGTGCCGATCGGGCAAGCCAAGATCCAGCAACACCACATCCCAGCGCTCGCCGAACGCCAACGCAAGCGCCTCCGCTGCCGTCCCCGCCTCCCCGAACTGCACGCCATCGGGCAGCCCTTGCAGCAGCTCGATCAGTCCGCGGCGCACGAGTGCATGATCGTCTACGACGAGGATGCGAATCATCGGGGCGGGAACCAGGCAGCAACGCGCGTCCCGCCGTTGCTGCGCGGCGCGACTTCCATCACGCCGCCGAGTGCCGCGGCGCGCTCGCGCATACCGAGAATGCCGAGCGAACCCGGCCCCATGCCGGCTTCCGTGATGCCGCTTCCGTCATCATTGATCTCGAGCATCACGCAATCGCTTTTCACGCCGAGCTCGATATCGACGCGCGTCGCCCCGGCATGCCGCAGCACGTTCGTGAGGGCCTCCTGGACGATGCGGAACAGCGCCGTGGCGAGCTCATTGCTGATGGCCCCATCGGTCGGGGAAATGGCGGTCCTGCAGTGCAGGCCCGTGCGCCGCGAGAAGTCTTGCGCCAGCCATTCGACCGCGGCCGGCAAGCCCAGCTGATCGAGGATCGGCGGGCGCAGCTCTGTGGCGATGCGCCGCACGCCCTTCACGAGGTCGTCGACCATCGCCGCGGTCTCGGCGAGTCGCGCGCTGAGCGCCGGCGCCTCCCTTGCCGCATCCTGTGCCGCGACCAGCTGCAGCTTCAGCGCGGTCAGGGCCTGGCCGAGGCTGTCGTGAATCTCGCGCGCGATCCGCGTCCGCTCGTCCTCGCGGATGTCCTGTTGCCGGGTGGCGAGGCTGCGCAGCGCGGCCCGCGAGGCGCGCAGCTGCTCTTCCGCCCGCTTGGCCTCCGTGACGTCGCGATACGTGCCGAGGGTGCACTGCTGGCCGCCGAGCTCGATGCGCACGAGCGACAGCAGCCCGTTGCGGGGCGCGCTGTCCCGGGGATGGAGCTCGAGCTCGATGTCGTTCACGACGCCCTCGGTACGGAGCCGTTCGATTATCGACGCCCGTCGCGCCGGGTCGATGACGCCGAGTGAAACGGTTGTTTGCCCGAGGATATCGTCGCGCGGGCGGTTCACCAGCTTCGTGAATGCCTCGTTGGCGTCGAGCACCATGCCGTCGGAGAGTCGCGTGATCAGCAGCGGCAGGGCATTGGCGTAGAAAGCCTTACAGAAGCGTTCCTCCGACTCCACCAACGCCAGCTCCGCGATTCTGCGGCGGGAAATGTCGCGCGTGATTCCGAGTGCCGCTTGAATGGTGCCGGAGGCGTCGCGCAGCGGAACCGCGTGCGTCGCCAGCCAGCGGCGCTGTCCTTTGAGACCGATGATCTCGAACTCGAGGGTTCCCGAGCTGCCGGCAAACACACGACGGTTCAGATCGTTGAATGCCGCGCGGTACTCCGGGGCAATCACCTGGGCAATCTCCAGGCCTCGCACTTGCTCGATGCTCTCTGCCTGAATCATCGCCAGGCCCGCGGGATTCATGTCCAGGAGTCGCCCCGCGGCGTCCAACTGCTTCACGCAATCCGGGTCACTGTCGATGATCGTGCGGAGCCGTTCCTGGCTGTCGTCGCGATCGGTAACATCCGAGGCGAATCCGACGACGCCTACCACATCGCCCTGAGGACCCACGAGGGGTTCCACGCGGGCGGAGAACGCTCGACCATGCAAGACCGTTTCGTAGGCCACGGATTCCCCGCGGAGCGCGGCGCGGTGCGCTGCGACGGCGGGAGCGGCGTGTTTGGGGTTCTCAAACGCTTCCTCGATCGTCTTGCCTTCCTCGCCCGCCCGCGCCCCGCCACCACGAATGGCGGTGATCCGCAGCTGCTGGTCGGTCGACCACAGCACTACCGGCAACTGGTCAACCAGCCGGGCGAACTGACCAAGCCACAGGTCGCCCGACAGACCCAGAGCAGTCAGCGCGCTCTCTATCATGGCGCTACGGTAGCCGCTCGCGGGTCACGCGTCCAGCACATCGCGCACCTTGCGTGCGAGTCCGTCGGGGGAAAACGGCTTTTGCAGAAAGGCGCTGCCCGAGGGGAGCGTCCCGTGCTGGACGACGGCGTCCCCGGGATACCCGGACATGTAGAGCACGCGAATCCCCGGCCGCTGCGCGGTCAGGCGATCCGCGAGCTCCCGGCCGGACAGCCCGGGCATCACGACGTCGGTCAGGAGGAGGTGAATCATGCCGCCATGGCGCTCCACGACGCGGAGCGCGGCGGCGGGATCGGAGGCGGCCAGGACGACGTAGCCCTGCGCCTCGAGCGCGCGCCGGCTGAGCGTCAGCACCGCCGCCTCGTCTTCGACCACCAGCACCGTCTCGCTGCCGGGAGCTGGCCCGCTCTTTTGTGGGCCAGGCGGTGCATCGGCGGGCGTCGCGATGCGCGGCAGGTAGATCTTGAAGCTCGAGCCACGCCCGGGCTCCGAATACACCGAGATGTATCCGCCGCTCTGCTTCACGATGCCGTACACCGTGGCAAGTCCGAGTCCCGTGCCCTTGCCGACTTCCTTGGTCGTGAAGAACGGCTCGAAGAGATGGGCGCGCACGGTCGCATCCATGCCGGCACCCGTATCGGTCACCGCGAGTAGGGCATAGGATCCCGGAACCGAGCCAAGGTGCGCTTGGGCGAACGCCTCGTCGAGGTCCACGTTGGCGGTTTCGACGGTCAGCTTCCCGCCGTCCGGCATCGCGTCGCGCGCGTTGACCGCGAGGTTCACGATGACCTGCTCGATCTGATTCGGATCGGCACGGACGCGCCCCAGGTCTGGCGTCAGCACCGCCACGAGCGCGATGTGCTCGCCGATCAGGCGCCGGAGCATCTTGTCCATCTCCGCAACGACGACGTTGAGGTCGAGCACTTCCGGCTGCAGCATCTGCCGGCGGCTGTACGCCAGCAGCTGGCGGGTCAACGACGCCGCTCGCTCGGACGCTTTGCGGATCTCCTCCACGTCGCCGCGCTTGGAATCGCCGGGAGGGAGTTCGCGCAGCAGGAGCTGGGTGTTCCCCAGGATCGCCGTGAGGAGGTTGTTGAAGTCGTGCGCGATGCCGCCCGCCAGCTGGCCAACCGCTTCCATCTTCTGCGACTGGCGGAACTGCTCTTCGAGGTGGCGTTGCTCCGTGACATCCCGCTGCGTTCCCCAGACCCGCACGAGATGCCCGTCTTCAATGAAGCCGACCACGTTATTAAGGAAGACGCGGGGCCGTCCCTCGCGGTCGTGCTCCCGCGTTTCAGAGTTGGTCACACGGTAGCCGGCCCGCAGGAACGCGCGAATCTGCTCGCGATTGGCGGGATCGTTGACGTTGTGGAGATCGGCGAGCTTCGTGCCGATCAACTCGCGCGCTTCGCCATATCCGTACATCCGGGCCATCGCGTCGTTGCACTCCGCGATGCGTGCCCCGGCGTACAGCCGATCGATCTGCTCTTCTTCCGGCAAGCTGATCGGTACCGGAGGATCGATCTCCAGGCGCGAGACGCCTTCCGAGCTTTGGGCGATGAACGAGCGGTAGCGCTCCTCGGCGCGCTTGCGGTCGGTCACATCCATGCCGATCGCGAGCCAGCCGCCACCCGTCAGCGGCGCGTTGGCCCAGATCGTCTCGAGGGTCGTGCCATGCCGGGTGCGCGTGCGGAAATCGGTCCATTGACCCACGGGCGCGCCGATCGAATCGCGCAGCCGCTGCCGGTCGCGGGGATCGGGATAGAGCTCGGCAAAGATGTCGCGGGTGTTTGCCTCGGCGACGTCGTAGCCGAGGGTCCGCGTCCACTCGCGATTGCCCCACTGGATCCCGCCTTGCTCGTCCAGGAAGACGAGCATCACGGGAATGTTGTCCACGATCCGCTGTAGCAGCTCGCTCTGCTCGCGCCACGCGTCCTCGACGCGCTTGCGCTCGATTGCCATGGCCATCTGTGACGAGACGAACGTCAGGATGTCGCGCTCAGCTTCGCCGTAGCGCACGCCCTGCGAATACGTCTGCGTCACCACGACCCCAATCGTGCGATCCTTGACCTTGAGCGGCACGCCGAGCCAGTCGATGGACGGGGCGCCGATCAGTTCCGCTTCACCGGCGGCGACGAGCTGCTCGTACACTTCAGGCGTGGCGAGCAGTGGTTGCCCGGTGCGGAGCACGTATTCCGTGAGACCCTTGCGGAGTTTGCGCGGATTCACGTCGCACGTCAGGTCAATCTCGTCGACGAAATACGGGAACTCGAGCCGGTCCTTCTCCGCATCGTACAGCGACACATAGAAGTTCTTGGCCGGCATCAACTCGCCGACGATCTCGTGGATTGCGCGCAACAGCTGCTGGAGGTTGTCGGCGGTGTGGGCGGTGTGGGAGATGCGGTACACCGCTTCCTGCACGCATTCGGCGCAATCACGACGTCGAAGCTGTCCGACTGGGGCTCGGCGTACCGCTCCTGAATCCCATCCACGAACAGCTGGGGATTGACGAGCTGGTCGCGTACATGCTCGATCAGGCGCCGGCGCCCGGCCGCGTCGTTGTTGGCGGCGATCAGCGCAGCGGGCAGACGCCACATCTCCTCGAAATGGCGATTGTGCGACACGATGTTGCCGTCGAGATCGACCACGAGGATGCCGTCCGCCGTCGATTCGAGGGTGGCCTGGAGCACGGAAACCGTCAGCGAATCAGACACCCTACGGGGTTTCTTCGCCCTTGGCTCGGACTTGGGCTTCTTGGAGGCGGTGGTTCGGCGTGTCGCCATGGACCCGCAATCTACGGGTGGCGGGTCCCGTGACCAGCCTCACGGGCCTAATCCCATCTCGCACCTAGCTTTCGATCCCTTTCCACGGCTGGGAGCTGGAGTGCGACCGAAGCGGTTCCGCTGGCTGGGCGTCGAGGAGTCGAGCCGCGCCGAGCAGCAGCTGCGCGCGGCGGCGCGCCAGCAGGAGGCGGTCGCTCACCTCGGCCAGCAAGCGCTCGCCGGAGTCGCGCGAGCCAACCTGTTCGATACGGCCGCCAAGCTCCTCGCTCGCGGCCTCGACGTCGAGTTCAGCGAAATCCTCGAGCTGAAGCCGGAGCACCGCAGCCTGTTGGTGCGGGCGGGCGAGGGCTGGCAGGAGGGGTTTGTCGGCAAGACACTCGTCACCGCCGACGCCGCATCGCTCGCCGGGTACGCCCTGAACGCCGCCGGTCCGCTCGTCATCATCGATCTCTCCACCGAAATCCGCTTCAGCGCACCGCCACATCTCGAGGAGCACGGCATCGTCAGCGGCATCGGCGTGGTGGTGCAGGGCCGTGAGCGTCCCTGGGGTGTGCTGGGCGCGTACAGCGCACAGCCCCGGGAGTTCAGCGGCCCCGACGTGCTGTTCGTCCAGGCGCTCGCCCACGTACTCGCGACCGCGCTCGAGCGCGCGCGGGTGGAAGAGGCCCTGCGCAAGAGCGAAGAGCACTTCCGTTCTCTGACGGAAAACGCATCCGACATCGTCACGATTCTTGGCGATGACGGGATTCTCCGGTATCTGAGCCCGTCGGTGCAACGGCTGCTGGGCTACGCTGCCAACGAGCTGTTCGGACGCAACGCGTTCGAGTTCATGCATCCCGACGATCTCGCGCCGGTCATGGAAGCGCTGGCTGACGCGATACAGCAGCCGGGTTCGCCCCAAACGGCGACGTTCCGTTTCAAGCACGCCGACGGCAGCTGGCGGGTGCTCGAGTCGATCGGGCAGGCGCGGCACGATGAGCCCAATGCGTACAGCGTGATCGTCAACTCCCGCGATGTCACCGAGCGTATCAGGCAGGAAGAGATACTCCAGACCAGCAAGCAGCGGCTGCGCACGGTGGTCGCCGGCGCCCCCGTCATCTTCTTTTCACTCGATCCGAAAGGCGTCTTCACGCTCGCCGAGGGCAGGGGGCTACACTCACTCGGCGTGCGGCCGGGCATGCTCATGGGCAAATCGTTCTTCGAGCTGCTCGGCGACGTGCCGCAGGCAGTCGCCGACGTCCGCCGGGCGCTCGCCGGCGAGTCGGTGACGGCGCGGGTCGAGCTGTTCGGCTTCGAGTTCGAGGCGCAGTACTCGCCGGTGCGTGAACGGGACGGCTCCATTTCCGGGGTCGTCGGCGTGGCCACCGACATCACCGAGCGGCGCCGGGCCGAGCAGGCGTTGCGGCGCGCCGACGCGGCCAGCCGCACGCTGGTCCAGCAGGCCCCGTTCGGCATTTTCCGCGCGACACCGGAAGGCGCCTTCCTGTCCGTGAACCCCGCGCTGGTCGAAATGCTGGCCTATGAGACGGAGGCGGAGCTGCTGACGCGCCATCTGGATCGGGACGTGTTCAAAGAGCCCGCGGCGCGCGCCCGTTACATCGCGCAGATGAACGACGTCGCGGGCGCCGTCGAAACGCAGGCGGTATGGCGGCGCAAGGATGGCGAGTCGATCACGGTGCGTCTCTACGGCCGGTCCGTCCGCTATGAGGATGGCCGCGTCGAGTGCCATGAAGTGTTCGCCGAGGACGTCAGCGAGCGACGCGGTTTGGAAGAACAGCTCCGGCAGGCCCAAAAGATGGAGGCCATCGGCCAGCTCACCGGCGGGATTGCGCACGACTTCAACAACCTGCTGACGATCATCCTCGCCAACGCCGAGCTGCTCGCGCGAGGGCCGGACGAAGCGAGCCTGCGCGATATCATCTCCGCGGCGGTGAGCGGGCGCCTGATGGTGAATCAGCTGCTGGGATTTGCCCGCCGCTCGACCCTCACGCTCGAGCCGGTGCACCTGGGCCAGCTACTGAACGATCTCGCCGCCGTGCTGCGGCGCGTCCTGCCGGCCGACATCGAGCTACTCGTCTTTGCGGACGAGGATCTGCCCGAGGTCGGGGCCGACGGCCATGCCGTCGAGCAGATCCTCCTGAACCTGGTGAACAACGCCCAGGATGCGATGCCCGACGGCGGCGTGCTGCGACTCGAAACCAGCTGCACCTGGATCAGCGACGCGCAGCGCGACGTGCTCGGCCCGGGATCGGCGTCGGAATACGTGTGCCTAGCGGTGGATGACACCGGCGTTGGCATGGACGAAGCGACGCGGCAGCGCGCGTTCGAGCCGTTTTTCACGACGAAGCCGGTTGGAAAGGGGACCGGGCTCGGACTGGCGACTGTCTACGGCCTGGTGAAGCAGCACGGCGGTTTCGTGCAGATCGACAGCGCGCCCGGAGCAGGTACGCGGCTGCGGATCTACTTCCCGGTGGCGGAGGAGGCGACCCGGCGACGGGGTTCAGGAGCGCACGAACAGATGGCCCTGGCCACCGACAATGGGCACGAGACGGTGCTCGTCGTGGAAGACCAGGCGCAGCTGCGCCGCGCGACGGTGTACACGCTCGAACATGCCGGGTACACGGTACTCGCGGCCGCCGACGGGATCGAGGCGCTCCACCTGCTGCGCCAGCACCCTGCGCCGATTCATCTGGTCTTCACCGACCTCGTGATGAGCCGGCTGGGGGGCCGCGGACTGTATCAGATCGATCGCCGGGAAGGACGCCAGACCGCCTTCCTCTTTACAAGCGGCTACGCGGGAGCGGGGCGGGGTGAAGAGCCGCTCGATCCGGCGTTGCCGTTCCTTCCGAAGCCGTGGACGAGCGCCGATCTGCTGGCGCGCGTGCGGCAGGTGCTCGACGGAGCAAAACGCGACTGATCGCGTGTAGGGAGTTGCTGACTAGCACAGCTGGCGCTGTAGCAGACATTTCCGGCCCATGGCGCGCATCCTCGTAATCGACGACCAGGAGCCGATTCGCCGCGTCGTACGAAGAGCATTGGAGCAGGACGGACATGAAGTCCTCGACGCGAGTGACGGCGAAATCGGGATGGAAATCCTCGAGAGCCAGTCGTTCGATGTCGTGATTACCGACATCTTCATGCCCGGCCAGGACGGCATCGTCACGCTGCGGCTGATCCGGAAGCGGTTCCCTGCGGTGAAAGTCATCGTGATTTCTGGCGGCGATTCCAGCGGCATCATGGACCTGCGTCAGGATGCCGAGCTGCTCGGCGCGGTGAAGAGTTTGCAGAAGCCCTTCAACGCGCGCGAGATCATGGACGTAGTTCGCGGCGTCCTCGGCTCTTAGCGACCGGTTTTGAGGGGAAGCTCCCGAGGCAGGACTCGAACCTGCGACCCGTAGCCTGAGCGAGCCGGGCGCGCCTACCGCAGACAGTGCAACTGAGGCTAAAACCGGAGCGGAGTCTCCGCCAGTGGCGCGGCCGAGAGGCGACAAGTCGGTCCCGAAACCGTCACCGAAACCGTCACCGCGCAAGCAGCGCTCGTGAGCTGTGGCGTCCGCGATCGGTCCGCGCCGCGGAGTGTAGACCAGCGGTGTCCAAAGACGGCGGGTCCATGCGGGCCCGCTGTTTTTGTGCTCAGGCCGCGCGCCCTCCAGGACCCCCAAATCCCCCCACGTCCGTCTGGGACCGGCAAACACGACGGCAAACAACTCAGCTACAGCCGATGGGGTTCAGGGTGTCGCGGGTTCAAATCCCGCCGTCCCGACTGAGTGAAGATCAGGCTCTGCAGCGGCTTTCGCTGTGGGGTTTCGGAAAAGACGGCGACCCCCTGAACTCTGCTCAGGGGGTCGCGCGTTGTGAGTCTTGTTGTGATTCTGCTACGATTCTCGGTCGGTCCTCAGGGCGATTCATGTTCGCTAGGGTCGTCCCTGACGTTGCCGCTCGCGTTGCTCGTCCCCGTGCTGCCGTGGCGTGGCCGTGCGCCCTTCACCTGGTAGTGCCACCACGCTGTGACGATCCCGCAATCCAGCGCCGGATGAGGTGGAGTGATGAAACAGTCCGCCGTAGCGACGTGTGTTAGCAGGCCTTCCATAGTGTGTACTCCGTCAGCACGTAGCCTCTCCGGGCGAGAAGGAGGGCGAAATACCCTCCACCCTCCTCCTCCGAACAGATCCGGTCAGGCGTTCAACGCCTTCTGCGGCGTAAGTTCCACCGCCTTCTGTCAGCAGGTTGCCCTCGACCGAGATCTTCACGTCCTCGGGCCTCACTCCGGGTACCTCCGCGACCAAGCGGATGACATCGGGCTCCTCGAAGATGTCCACCAGCGGCAGCCAGGCGGTCGTCGCGGCCTCGGGTACAGACCACTCGGACGCGCGTAACGGCTCGCCGTTGAAAGTCCGGCCCATGCGGTGTTCCAGCTGATGCAGCAGATCCAGCATCGGGTCCCTCGTCATAATACCGACCATATGGTCCTCTTTTGCTCTTGTGAGTCGATTGCAACGAACTATCGTGCGTTCTAACCACTGCAAGATACGCTAGTTGTACTAAGGTTGTCAAGTGAATAGTAAGAATTATGGTGCACTTCACAAATATAGTTAAGCACCAACGTAGCGCTTTTACCTACCCCGTAGGTACAGGACCATCGAGAGGTCTTTCGGCGGCCTGGACGCGGCCCTCGCCCTGGCCCTAAGCTCGACCACGTCCGAGATGACCCGACGCACGCAGAAGCGACCCACGTACTCCCAGGCGTTCGTATCTGCCTTCACGAAGCACGGTATGAACTCACGCTGCGTCGCGAAGACTCGCGCCCAGCGCTCGATCCCAGGACCGCGGCCGGACAGGATGACATCAGGGGCGTCGGGGTTGAGATCGGGCCTGAAGCAGCCGCATACGACGCGCCCATCCCGGTGCGGCAGGGAGCTCGACAGGTCGCCGCCGAGCGCCTGACGGATCGCCCCCCGAGTGTAGCTCTGCCCGAAGACAAAGTCCCTCATCGTTCCGGGCCAGGAGATGAGCTTGTGACCGATCATGTGCAGCCTATGGGGTGCGAAAATGGAGCGGGTCTCTGAGGTTCTGCAACTCCCGGTAATAGTAGAGGGGCGTCGGCCGCGCGTGCTTGAACCTCAGCTGCTTGAGAAACTCGACTTCCTCTGCGGTCGCGGAGCCGCTGAGGGAAGGATCCTGAAGGAATTCCTGGAGTCCTGGCTCTTCGCCGACGGGCGGTTCGGATTCCCGCTCGACAAACTCGAATCGCTTCGCCTGCCCTGGGACGACGCTGTGGTTTAGGACAATCTCCAGACCGAACGTCGCGAGGTCGATGTCCCAGGATTCAATGAGCGGATCCAAGAACGAGACGCAGTTCTCAGCGGACACGTGGAAGATGTCCGTATCGAGGAACTCGAGCACGACGACCCGCATCTCCTCATAGCTGCGGCCGCTCAGTTGGGCCACCATGCGGAGCCAGTAGTCGTTCTCGAGTTCGTTTTTCGCCGCGCGCTTGACCACATCCAGCAGCGTCTGGGTAACCAGGCGTTCGAGCTCGCCGAAGGGCTGCTTTTCAAAGATCGCGCGGACGTGTTCTCGTCTCTGGGGATTACACTTGCGCAGGATCAGCTCGCGGACTTCGTGAAACAAGGGCGCGAGCGCGTCCCCCAATTCCCGCTTCAATTCTTCCTTGCGCTGCAGGTCCGCCAGTTTCGCCATCTCCCCGGTCGGGAGCTTCAAGAACTTGTCGATCCGGGCATAGATGTCGGTGCGGTTCGATGCGGGGGGCGCCTTCTTCCGAGTCAGTAATTGCGATATGTAGGACTCGGTCACGCGGGCCGCGCGGGCGAGATCCTGCTGCTCCAACCCCAATTCCTCCAGCCGGTGCCGGATCACAAATGGGACATCCACGGGATTCCTCCTCGGGCCGACTTGGGTCATTAACCGTAATAGGTGAATCATTGGACAGAGACTGCCCAATCGATTGGTGTACTTGACAAGTTAAGTACATCAATATACACTCACAAATCTGAAACTTCTACTAGTTAACTAAGATCCGCTGGTAAGCCACTAGGCGCGGGTCCACTGCAGGTGGGGGCGGAGCACGATGGCTACTGCGACGAAGTCCAAGCTGAAGATCTTCCCGCTCGCCGATCGGGTGGCGATCCGGCCGCTAGAAGAGACCCAGGAGATGAAAGGTGGTCTCTACATCCCGGACACAGCCAAGGAGAAGCCGATCCAGGGTGAG
>WNGK01022702.1_pt1 | contig 15057 bp, 11 predicted proteins | sample 5400601 | NCBI WGS metagenome assembly WNGK01 (sample SAMN13153376, study PRJNA577476) | soil metagenome | isolation source: 60 cm soil or saprolite under Garry oak tree replicate 1 | place: USA:California | collected 2016-06-15 | reverse complement strand
CGCCAAATCGCCAAAGGCGACATCATCGTTGTGCCTAACGGTGTGCCGCACCAGTTTCTGGAAGTGACCAACCCGTTCCTTTATTACGTGGTTAAGGTTCGCTAGCGACTCCGACATGAAAAATGGATGGCAAATCGTGAGCTTTTGCGGTCTGCTGGCGCTGGCGGTGTTGAGGGCGGAAGCCCAGGTGGTTCAGGACCCGCCTTTCGGCCGCCCTGATGCGGTCATTGATCTCGCCTCTCGCGAAGGGGCGCAACTGGTCGAAGGCCAATGGCGCTATCATGACGTGAAAATCGTGGATGCCGACTCCCGCGCGGTGGGCCCTGACCTGAAACCAAGCGGCGCGCCGAGCAAAACCTACGACTACACGCCCCATGCCGGAGTCGCGGACTTCAACGATTCGACGTGGGACGCGATTGATGCGAGCACGCTTGACCAGCGCCGCTCGACGACCAAGGTTTGTTTTAACTGGTATCGCATCAACGTGACCATCCCGGAAAAGGTTGCAAACTTCGAAACCGCCGGCTCGACCGTAGCGTTTGAGATCGTCATAGACGACTACGCCGAAGTCTGGGTGAACGGCAAGATGCCCCGAGTTCTGGGCCAGCTAGGTGGGCCGGTGATCAAAGGATTCAACGCGCCCAACCGGGTGATCGTCACCAGAAATGCGCAGCCTGGACAGAGGATTCAACTGGCAGTGTTCGGCATCAACGGACCGATTTCTTACAGTCCGCAGAATTTCATCTGGATCAAGTCTGCCACTCTGGACTTCTACAAGTCGCCGAAGGTGGCAATCAGCGAGACTTTGGCACAAGTCGTCCGCAAAGACCCGGCGCTGGATGAGATCGTTCCGCCAAACGTGAAAATCGAGAAGTTGGCCGGAGCATTCTTATTCACAGAAGGGCCGATCTGGATCCCGAAAAGCGAGGACACAGACGGATATCTCCTATTCAGCGATCCCAACAACGATCTGATTTATCGCTGGACGCAAGACGGCCAGCTGTCCATCTTTATGACCAAGAGTGGCTACCGTGGAATGGACATCGGCGAATACGGCCAGCCCGGATCGAACGGGTTGACGCTGGATAAACAGGGCCAGCTCACCATTAACCAACACGGCAATCGGCGTGTGGTTCGCGTGGAGAAGAACGGGCAGTTCACCGTGCTGGCTGATCGTTACGATGGCAAGCGTCTCAACAGCCCGAACGACCTGGTGTACAAGTCAGATGGAGCGCTGTATTTCACTGACCCTCCGTTTGGGTTGCCGAAGTTCTTTGATGATCCACGAAAAGAATTGCCCTACAGCGGTGTGTTCCGCGTCTCCGCCGACGGCAAGCAAGTCCAGTTGCTGACCACAGACTTGAAGGGACCGAATGGCCTCGCTTTCTCTCCGGACGAAAAGTATTTCTACGTTGATGACTGGGACAGAGAGAAAAAGATCATCATGCGTTACGAAGTGAATGCTGATGGCACTTTATCCAACGGCAAAGTCTTTTTTGATATGACTTCGGCTGAAGGCGAAGACGCGCTGGACGGCATGAAAGTGGACCAGAAGGGCAATCTCTATGTCTCCGGGCCGGGCGGGCTGTGGATTATTTCCGCGGAAGGCAAGCACCTGGGAACGATTGTTGGCCCGGAGCATCCGCACAATTTCGCCTGGGGCGACGATGATGGCAAAACCCTGTACTTGTGCGCGCGAACGGGCTTGTACCGCATCCAGCTGAACATTCCCGGAATTCGCCCTTGAGGCTATCCCCCCGTCGGAACCGGTTCTTCCCGCCCCAGGGTCAAGGCCCGGACGCGGCCTAGTTCTTCCGCGATTCGCCGGTTGTGGAAGTCCGGTATCGTCCCCAAGCCGAAGGCGACAACATTGGCGAACTTTGCGAATCCGACGATCACAATCGCTTCCAGAATCTGCTGCTCGCTGAATCCATAGGTGCGCAGCGCCTCGACATCGCTGGACGCGACCTTCGACGATTGATTGTTCAGCTTGGTGCAGAAGTTCAGCAGGGCCTTGTCCCCCATGGGGATCTTGGCATGAACGTAATCAATCGCGATCTGCTCCGGTTCCGGCCCTTCGAGCTTCAACATGCGGACAATTTCGCAGTGTGCGGTGACGCAATACGTGCTCAGGTTCGCCGCCGAGCACGTCAGGAAGATGTACTCTTTCTGCCTGCGAGCCAGCGCCCCTTCCTTCAGTAAGATCGCCGCCATTAGATTGATTTCGGCTTCGACGAAATCTGGCCGCATGGTTTGCTCCGGGAAAAAATTCGGGAGAAATCCGAACTGTTCTCGTATAGCCGCGAATGCTGGGAAGTCCTTTTCGTCAACATGTGTCACTCGCCCCGGGGGAAGAGGGGATGTCTCGCGATATACTGACTTGCCACTGGCCTATGAGCGGCACCCTGGCAATCCGAGACGAGATGTCGGGACCGTATCCCGCCCTGGTCGAGACGTTCGGTTTTGTTCCTAACCTATTTCGTCTGCAAGACCAACTGCCAGCAGCTATCCAGGCAGAAGAGCGGCTAATTCACGCCATTGTGCTTGGCGAGCACCAGCTGAGCCGGCGCGATAGGGAACATCTTCTGTGTGCAGTGGCGAACGCCTGGGCCAACGACTATTGTTCGGCGCTCTTTAGCCGGACGCCCGTTGCGGTATCTGACCAGGATGCGGCGCTCCTGAAATTCACTCTCAAACTGGCTAAGCATGGTGCATGGTTTTGCCAGAGCGACGTGGCCGCGCTCCAGGGATCCGGCTTCGACGACTTAGCCACCGTCGAAGCAGTGGCCGCGACTGCTTTGGGTCAGATGCTTTGTACTTTGGCGGTGGGTCTCCATCCGGAACCTGAGCACAAATCGCCGTCACCTGCCCCCATCGAACTCCCCTTGCTTCCGAAATCCTTCGAATGGGCGGAAGCTTCCGGGCCGTACCTAGGGTCGCAAACGACACTGGACACCGACTTCCCGCCCTACGCTCTACTTCGTGAGCAGCTCGGTTTTGTTCCCAACCTTTTTCGAGGACTGAGTCTCTCGCCCGAAATCGTCGAAGCCGTCGTCCAAGCCCTCGAACGGATATTGTTTCCCGAAGAACTACTTAGCCGCGTCCAGAAGGAGAATATTCTACTGGTGTTGTCAGCTGCCAACCTGAACACCTATTGCGTAACGGTTCACAGCCAGATACTGGCCGCGCTCGGGCTGCCGCTGGAGGATTCAGATCAGGTCGTGGAAGATCATCACCAGGCGGCGATCTCCCAGGCGGACATGGCTCTTCTCGATGAAGTCAGTAAGCTGGCCCGCCCTGCGACAGCGCGAGAGAGCAAGTTTGAGCCGGAGCAATTGCGGGCACATGGTTTCACAGAGCCACAGATCGTGGAAGCTGTGGCGATGGCCGCTTTGGCCAATTTCCTCAATACTTTGCAGTTCGGCTTGGGTGCGGTGCCCGACTTTCCACCCCGCCGAATCTTTACCCCAAAAGATTTGTATCGTTTGTCCGGCCAACCCCGTCTTACCTCCGATGCAATTTATCCGCTCGATCCCGATGCTGACCTTGTTTCCCGGGTGCAGGGCGGGGAAACCGATGCATTTGAGGAATTAGTGCGCCGTCACACGCGACGCATATTTGGAACCTTGGCTGGGATCGTGGGGAATACGGACGATGCCCGGGACGCGACGCAGGACGTATTCTTGAAAGCCTTCGAACATATCGGCCGTTTCCAGGGGCGATCAAAGTTTTCGACCTGGCTGACCAGCATCGCCATTAACACCGGAACCGAACTCCTTCGCCAGCGCAAGCCCTCTGAATCCTTGGACAGCGGGGAAGACGAGGAATTTCGTCCACGGCAGATCCAGAGCTGGGCGGACAACCCGGAGCAACTTCTTGCTTCATCGCAGCTTACGGACCTGGTGAGGCAGGGGGTGCTGCGGCTTCCGCAGAAATATCGCGTCGCGGTACTATTGCGGGACATCAACCAGCTCTCGACTGAAGAGGCTGCTGCCGCGTTAGGACTCAGCATTCCGGCGCTGAAAGCCCGCTTGTTGCGCGGACGATTGATGTTGCGAGAAAGTCTGGCACCACACTTTATTCATACCGAGAAGGAGCCTTGAGTCTCGATGCTTAGTTGCGCTCAGTTCCTGGTCGAATTTGGGGACTACATAGAGAATGAGGCCGATCCCGGCCTCCGAACCCGGCTGGAAGAGCACTTGCACGAGTGCAAGACCTGCCGGGTGATCGTGGACAGTACGCGCAAAACCATACGAATTGTTACCGATAGCCAAAGCTTCACCCTGCCAGCCGATGGCGTGGAGCCCATCGTCCAACAAGTCATGGCTCGAATTCGCCAAAAGACGACCTAAGTCTCTAAGCACTTTTCGCCTGGCAGCAGATTTCCTGCATCTTCCACGAATGAATTCCGTCTTACCTTTGAATCACGAGAGAAGGAGTCGCTTGGGGTGACTGCCTCCGACACAAACAAAGATCAGGACCAGCAGCAGGTGCTTGAATTAGAGCTGCGCGATACCAAGGCCAAACTGGCCCGTGTCGTCCACGAAAGCGCCCTCGCCGTTGAGTCCCTGCGCACCAGCGAAGAATTCAAGACTCGCCTCCTTGGCTGTAGCCGCGACTGCATTAAAGTCCTCGATCTCGATGGCCGCTTGTTGTTCATGAACGAAGGCGGCATGAAGGTCCTCGAGATCTGCGATCTTGGGCCATTCGTTAACAGTTCCTGGATTGATTTTTGGGAAGGCGAGGACCGCGAGTCAGCTCGCGCGGCATTACAAGAGGCAAGAGATGGCGGCATGGGCCGCTTTGTCGGATACTTCGAGACTCGCATCTCCCGGCAACCCCGGTGGTGGGATGTTGTAGTCAGTCCCATCAGTGACGCGAGCGGCAAGCCCGAGCGCCTGTTGGCACTTTCGCGTGATGTCACCCAACACAGGATCAACGAAGTTGCGTTGCGTGAAGCCGTTCAGGTCAACCGCGAAATCATCGAAGGCGCGGCCGAGGGTATTATCGTTTATGACTCCGAGCTGCGCTATCAGCTCTTCAACCCATTCATGGAGCGTCTGACCGGCAAGCGCGCGGAGGAACTATTGGGCAAGATCGCGACCGAAGTTTTCCCGCGCCTCATTCCCAGTGGCATCGAAGCCGCTCTGAAACGCGCGTTGCAGGGAGAGGTGGTACAAGTCGCGGATGCTTTGGTCCCGAAGCATTCCGCGGACGGCCACGACGTTTGGGAATCCTGCAGCTTTGCCCCCCATCGCGATGCGCAGGGCAAGATCGTCGGCGTTGTCGGACTGGTTCGGGATGTTACTGAGCGGCACCTTGCCGAGGAAACATTTCGCTCGATCGTTGTGGGGACGGCATCAGCGACCGGCAGCGATTTTTTCCCTTCTCTTGTGCGTCACATGGCAAGCGCGCTCCGAGTCCGCTATGCGTTTATCACAGACTGCGATGATCAGAAACATGCCAAGGCACTCGCATTCTGGAACGGAGACCGATTCGGAGAGAATTTCGACTTTGATATTGCCGATACACCATGCATGAAAGTCCTGCACGGCGAAGTGTGCCACTACAAGGAAGATCTACAGAGTCTCTTTCCATTAGATAAGGGCCTTGCTGATTGGGGTGCGGAGAGCTATCTAGGAGTGCCCATGCTAGACCGCGCCGGCCGCGTGATTGGCCACATCGCAATTCTCGACGACAAGCCGATGGATCGCGATCCCCGCGCCGTTGATCTGGTAAAGATCTTCGCGGCCAGGGCTGCGGCCGAACTGAAGCGACAACGCGCCGAAGCAGAACTGCAAGCCGCACTGGAGCAGGTCCAAACGCTGCAGAGAAAACTCGAAGCCGAAAACATCTATCTGCAGGAAGAAATCAGCAAGGAGCATAACTTCGAAGAGATAGTAGGGAACAGCCGGGCGCTTGTCGAAGTACTTCGCAGAGTCGAGACAGTGGCGCCCACGGATTCGACTGTCCTCATTGTAGGAGAGACGGGCTGCGGCAAAGAATTAATCGCCCGCGCCGTCCATAGCCACGGAGCGCGCAAACACCGGCCGTTGGTGAAACTAAACTGTGGCGCAATACCAACTGGCCTGGTCGAAAGCGAACTCTTTGGGCATATGAAAGGCGCGTTTACTGGAGCTCTCGAACGAAGGATAGGAAGGTTCGAGCTCGCAGACGGCGGGACGCTGTTCCTCGATGAGGTCAGCGAACTCCCGCTCGACACGCAGGTCAAGCTGCTGCGCGTGCTGCAGGAGCACGAGTTCGAGCCGCTGGGCAGCAGCCGCACGATTCAGGTAAACGTCCGCATTATTGCTGCCAGCAATCGTGATCTAGAAAAGGCTGTGCAGGAAGGCCACTTCCGCGCCGATCTCTACTATCGCCTTAACGTCCTGCCGATTGTGTTGCCGCCGTTACGGCAGCGCCGCTCCGATATTCCGCTGCTGACCTCTTTCTTCGTCGAGCGTTTCGCTCGCCAATTTGGCAAGCAGATCACCGGGGTAGCGCAAGACACAATGGATATTCTGTGTCGCTACGATTGGCCAGGGAACATTCGCGAACTGCAGAATGTCATCGAACGCGCTGTAGTGTTGTCGCGTGGCCCCATCTTGCGATTGGGGCGCGACCTGCTCCCTTTAACAAGTGACGAGCCGTTAGCCGCAGATGAACGGATCCCGGGCGGTCTATCCAATAGCCGCATCTCGGGACACGACATCAGCGGCTATCCTTCTTTAGAGCTAGTTGAAAAGCGGCATATTCTGGACGTCCTTGGGCAAACCGAATGGGTAATCGAAGGCCCGGGCGGTGCCGCAAAGATTCTTGATCTCCATCCCAACACTCTTCGGAGTCGCATGAAGAAGCTGCGCATCGAGCGTTCTTCCGTAGTTCCTTCCCACGAGATTTCGCAGCCACGAAGCCAGAACCTCGCGTAGCCACGAGCATTCGTGGCAGCACGCCAAAGCAAAAGTTTCTTGATTCTCTAAACCTCTCACAATCAGCAACATACTTTTCTTCCTCCGGAAGTTTTCTTTGGCACAGCGCTTGCCTTAGCAATGGTGTGGTTAGGAAGGAACCAAGCGGTGCTCAGAATTTCAGTCATCAACGATTCGGATCAAGAACTTCAGCTTCAACTGGAAGGCAAGCTCATAGGCCCGTGGGTCGCAGAGTTGCGCCGCCTGAGCTACGACGCGATTGCCCAGCACAAGACCCTAAGCCTTGATCTCGGAAGAGTGTGGTTCGTTGACGGGCAGGGAGCAGCACTGCTGCGGGAACTAGCTGAACGAGAAGTTTCTCAACTGAACCCCTCGCACTTCCTAACTCAGCAATTGAAGGAGATAGCCCAATGATGGTCGCAAGCGCACCAAGCATGCCGCAGTCGGAGAATGCCGTCACGCACGGGACAAATCGCCCCGTGACCTTCCAGCCCAATCCCGCGGAATTGAATCTGATTCAACGCGTGCAGAGTGGCGAAGCTGAGCTCTTCTATGACCTCGTGCGCCCGTACGAGCGCGCTGTCTTTCTCGCCGCTCTGTCTCTTGTGAAGAACGACGCTGACGCGGAGGACGTTGCGCAAGAGGCGATCCTGAAGGCCTTCAAGAACCTGTCGCGTTTCCGCCAGGAAGCGAAATTCAGCACCTGGCTGATTCAAATTGCGATCAACGAAGCGAAAATGAAGCTACGCAAAGATCGCCGCCATCTTTACGACTCGATCGAAGAGGGCCAAATGAGTGACGAGGGCGATTACATTCCCAAAGATTTTGCCGACTGGCGGGAAATACCTTCAGAGGCATTGGAGCAAAAAGAGCTTCGCGAAGCGCTCAGCACCTCAGCATCGCTGAAACTGCGCAAGCCCTCGGCATTACCGAAGCGAATGTGAAAACCCGACTCTCCCGCGCCCGTCTGCAGATGCGTGACGCGTTAGCGCCCGGCGTCGACGGAGCCTGGAATGCAGAGCGGAGATTCGAGACACCGCGAGCTTTTTGATCGAGGTAAGAAGGAGCGCAGCAATGGTCAATGCTCGACCATGTAGCCGACGCGGGCCGTAGGCATTTCTAGAATCCCAGGCGCTCGAAAACGGCGACGCGACCTTTCGCGCTGGAAGGGAAGCTGTTAGGATGTCTTTGCGAGGTGGATTTTCCTTTGTTTTCTTTCAGCCCATTGACGCTGGTCGCCCTGAGCAATGCGGTAGTCCGCTCAGAAATTTATGGGCGGTTTATGGGCGGTTCAGACCGAAATAGGAGCAATTCAGGTCGTCTTGGGCAATTTGTGCAACATATGCAAATCGCGCAGGGCCGCATAAACACTGGTTATTTCGCATCTTGTTGATTTGGCGAGTGGGGACGTAGTTCAGTTGGTCAGAACGCTGCCCTGCCATTTTCTTTCCCGTATATATCTCCAGCAGTTTCAATCAGTTGTGCGAGAGGCGCTCAGGTCGCATTCTAACCAAGTCGACTTCACTTCTTCTCCTTCTCCTTATTGTTTAGCTTTCCGATACCGTTCAGAACAATTGAAACAAGTTAGAACGCCTTTGCGCCGGCCTCTGCCACAGTGTGATCCTGCTCTCCAGAGCCGCCGCTCACTCCTACTGCGTCGACAATCTTGCCATCTCGTTTCAGCGGGATGCCGGTAATTCTCCATATACATCTCGTTCAGGCCGACCACCATCTTGCGCTTCGGGTCTCGGACGCCCGACATCTCAATCGTGAAGCCATCGCCCAACTATGCCGCTGGCAGCGAGGGACCAGTCTCGGGAGATCCGAACGAGATCGCTAAAGCTGTTTCATTCCTCGCGTCCGACGAGGCCAGCTATGTCTCGGGCGCCGAGCTTTACGTCGATGGCGGCGCGGCCCAAATGTGAGGCTACAACCTGCGCTGTTTCAGAGTCTCGACCTGTGGGCCCTACAATCCGCGAAGGTGAAGCAAGAGGCACACCAGACATCCAATGCAAACGACCTTGCGAAAAGGGAATACGTGAAGCTGCACTAACTCAAAGGGAAATCTTTCCAAGACTCAAGCCACCGGGCGATAACTCCCAGAGATGGCAGCCGCAAGGGATCAAACGAACGCCGCGATCTTGAAGTCAAGCAGCCGACGGCTTCTGGCGGACCCAATCACTCCAGGGAAGTACGCCGAGATCGGGCCTCGGCGCATCCTGCAACATTGATATGAACTCCAGCAGGTTGTTGTCAGGGTCACGGAAGTAGACCGAAGCCGCAGGCATCCAGGCGAGCACAACGACCTCATCAGTTGGGAGACCGGCCAAATCTCTCGGTTGGATTCCAGCTTTTTGCAATCGCGCCGGCGCCTCATGCAGATCCGGGAGCGCAACTTGGAAGGCCACGTGCAGACTTAAATTGATTGGCATCGTTCCGGCTTCCCAGAGACCGAGCATTGCCTTTCCGGGGGCGCCAACCCAAAAGAAGGCAACCTTGCGCTCGGGAAAGATGTGCGCCAGTGGCAAGGCCAGTTTATCTCTATAGAAAGCGACTGCCCGATCGAGTTCACTCACTGTGAGATGGGCTTCGAACAAACTAGAAATGGAAATGAGATTTTCTGTAGCCATACATTAAAGAATAAGATGCCCAGGCGAACCTCTAGTGACAGAAGCCCAAAGCACGAGGTCGATGGAGACTGGAACTTCGTCACTTCTTGCCGCCATACGAAGGAAATATTCTGACCCACGCGAAAACCAAGTTGCCTCAGCAGCAAGTATTCTGCACGATTCAAACACCTCATCACTCACAGACTGTACGCACTGAATTTCAAGCGTGTTAGTTATGAGATGCGCCCAACACAAACTCAACCAAGCCGTCCATATTCGTCAATGTCCTATCAGCCACTGTACCAAGCTTCTCCGTCGGAAGATTCAAACGGTTAACCCAAACCGTCGTATAACCGAATCTTTTGGCGCCGTACGCGTCCCAGCCGCCAAAGGCGGCAAAGACAATCTCGTCCTTTCGAAGATGAAGTGTCTTCATTCCGAGTTCGTAAGCGCGAGGATCGGGCTTAAAGGTGCCGTTAACTCCCGTGCTCAGGAGTTCGTCAAACAGATTTGTAATCCCAGCATTGTCAGCATTCGCCCGCAGCATTGTCGGGCTAAAGTTTGCAATCGTGATGATACGTACGCCAGCCGCTTTCAACTTTTTCAGCGCCGTTACGGCATCCGGCCAGGGCTTTAACGTCAAATAGGCGTTAAGGAGTCGCGCGCGGGTCTCGGAAGTTAAATCGAGATGCATCTGCTCGGCCGTGTAATCCAGAGCGTCGCCCGTTACCTTGAAAAAATCTTCATGATCGTTTGTAATCGAGCGAAGAAAACTGTATTCAAATTGTTTACTGCGCCAGGCCTTGGTAAATTCAACTCCCTTCCCAGGAACTGCCCTTTCTACTTCCGGCACCAGAGAGTTTGGATCAAAAATCACAAAATAATCGAACGCGACCGCCTTAAAGTGAGAAGTGGATGAGGTGGCCGCGTGGCCTTTGTTATTGAGGAGATACGCTAGGACGAACAACAGTACGAACAACGCATTGACTGTGATGCTCAACCGCCTCAAAATCATATTTGTCGGTCCCTACTTCCCGTTTCGTCTCATGCTTGACCATTGGCCGAATTCCGGTCCCGACGATCAAGAGAGTTGCTTGATCCGCTTCTCGACAATTTGATTCTCAATCAGGAAGGAAGTTGCAGGTTCGGCGGGTAAGCCGTCCTATACGCTGGAAAATCGGAGACTGGAAAAAACCGAGCGTCGCTCGGACTTTTTTGTTTGTGAATGCGGACAAGCACAATCTACTGATGCTTCGCACGCGCGGCTCTTTTCCTAGCGCGGAAGTCCAATGCGGCGCACAAGGTTTTGGAAACGCGGATCGGAGCGTAGAGGGTCGAACGCCGGCCGCAGGAGGATCGAGGGGTTAAAGTGCTCCGCATAAGCTTTTTCCAGCCACTTCATTGCCTGATCCTTCTCGCCCAAACCGACATACATCAAGGCAATCTCGGAAGGATTGCGAGTGGATCGAGTTTTCAGATCATTCAGGATCTTTACCGCTTCGTTTCTTTTGTTCGATACGGCGTAGGCGTAAGCCAGATTCGATGTGCAGGGGACGCTGCCTCCAGATAACTCGATGGCTTTTTGAAATTCTCCGATCGCTTCGTTGTAACTATGCTTTTGCACGAACGCCTGGCCTAGTTCATAGTGGGCGATGGCGAAGTTAGGGTCCATGTCTACGGTCTTGCGGCTTTGTGCTATCGCTTCGTCATTTAAGTGCGCCACCAGAAGAATCTCAGCCACGTCTGCGCTGATGATCAAAGAGAGCGGATCCAAGTTTTCCGCTTTTCTCATCTCGGCGATGGCTTCACTATTCCGCCCCATCTCGCTCAAATGCCAGGCATACCAATGGTGGGCGGTTGCGTAGCCGGGATTCAGTTCAATGGCTCGTCTGAATTCCTTCTCTGCAGACTCCCAATCCCAGTCAAAGACGTCCAAGGAAAATGCCAATGAGGTGTGAGCTTCGCCGAGGGCATTGTCCAGCTCCAGAGCTTTGATTGCCGCTGCCTTGGCTTTCGGGTACGCCTCGCTAGGTGCTAGGACCCCGTACTCCCAATCTCCTAATAAGGCATAAGAATCGGCCAGGCCAGCGTAAGCTTGGGCGTAGTTCGGGTCCTTTTCGATTGCCTGGTCGAAATAATCAACAGCCCTTTTCAAGCCATCCGCTGTTCGCTTGTTCCAAAAATATCGTCCCTTGAGATAGGCTTCGTAGGCTTCCGGATTTACCACCTTCGCGTTCTTCAGCACAGCCTGTTCCTTGGGAGTCAATTCGATCCGGATGTGCTCGGCAATGGCACGGGCCACTTTTTTCTGAAGTGCTAAGGTATCGTGCAGATCGCCTTCATAGCTCTCGGCCCACAAGTGCCTGTCAGCTGGCGTCTGGATCAGCTGAGCCGTGATTCGAACCTGCTCGCCGGACCGTAGCACCGTGCCCTCCACCACTGCGTCTACATTCAACTCCCGCGCGATCTCAGGAAGAGGCCTGCGCGCTCCTTTGTACACCATCACGGAGGTGCGGGAGATCACCCGTAAAGCGCTGATTTGTGCCAGATCCGTAATCAGCTCGTCGGTCATGCCATCCGCGAAATAATCCTGCGAAGCATCGCCCGAGAGGTTGTCTAGCGGAAGCACCGCCAGGGAATGGATGCCCGCGGGCGGACGGCCACGCGAACGAAATAGCCAGACCGCGAGAATCGGCAAACTCAGGACCAGGGCCAGAACGACGGTGATCCGACGCGTCGGCCACAGCCGGTGTTTGGGCGCAACGGTCAACCCGGCGGTTTGGAGCTCATGCCCAGGCTCCGTCCCAGGCAGATCTGGAGCCGCAGATTCTGGCTTTTTTGTTTGGGCGTCTGCATCGACGACCGACACGTCCGCAATGAAGCGATAGCCACGTTTTGGAAGAGTCTCGATATATCGCGGATTCTCAGCCGAGTCGCCTAACGCACTCCGGAGCTTCGCGATTGCGATGTTGACAGCTTGGTCGAAGTCACCAAAACTTTCGTCGGCCCAGACTCGGCCGCGGAGTTCCTCCCTTGTGATGACTTCCCCGGGACGCTCTAGCAGTATCTCCAGCAGTTTCATCGGCTGCTGCTGCACTCTGATTTTCACACCCGCTTTGCGCACTTCGCCCGACTGGAGAGAAACCTCATAGGTTCCGAAACGCACGACCGACGTGTGCCGCAGTGGTTCCATATCTGATTTGGGCTTCGCACGGAAGTCTAGCACCTCGCACAAATCCTAGTCACCGACCCGAGCCAGGATATGTGCAGAACAAACTCTTTATTGATCAATTACTTACCGGGCAGCCAGCCGGTTATGGAGAGAAGAGCCTCAGTAAATTGACGCCTCACCAGTTGGCGCGTGAGATTGGGCAAAGATCACAAGATCAAGGAGATTGTCATGGCAAAGGTGATTGAGTTTTACATACCGAAGAACTTCCGGAAATCGTTGAAGTGGGCTTCCCAGCTGCAATGCGGAAGGATCATCGAGTTTTGCTCGCAGGCAAAAAAATCGGCCTAGTTACGACCGGGTTTCGAACTGATTCGGGAGAAGGCAAATGATGCGTATTGGATTTGGCCCACAAGAAATGTTCCGATTCGGGATTTCATCAACACAGGACCATAAATCTTTGGCAGGGTTCGAAGAGTTGGCCATGCCCCTGTTCGATTCCCTCTACAACTTCGCGCGCTGGCTGACGCACAATTCGAACGACGCCGAGGACCTGGTACAAGAGACTTATTTAAAGGCTCTACGCGGTTTCGCCTCGTTTAAGGGTGGTACTAACTTTCGGGCATGGATATTTCAAATCCTGAGGAACACGTTTCTAAGTTCGTGCTCAAAACTCGAGCGACGGATGACCGTTGCGATGGATTCGGAGGAGGATCTCCCTGCTTTACCCGCAACTCCCGCCAGTCCTGAGTCGCTGCTGATCGAGCGTTCCGGCAATGATGCAGTGCGGCGCGCAATCCAGCAACTGCCACTCATCTTTCGCGAAGTCATTTTGCTGTGCGATGTTGAAGATGCGTCTTACCGGGAGATCGCGGAAATATTGTCGATCCCGATAGGAACGGTTATGTCACGCCTGGCCAGAGCCCGGAAGGGGATTCGCGAGTCACTCTGTAGGACTCCCCCTGCACCACTATCGAGAGACTTGTCTGATCATATCGAAACGCACGAGATGGGTTGTGGAGCTGCGGAAGCCGCGCAAAGAGCACCGGCAATCGGAGAGGTGCGCTGCAGAAAAAGACAAGCCAGTATATTTAAACCCAACCGAACCATTCAATTTCTATTTGGACGTTGGCTTGGGCCGTTTTCATTGTCTTGCCATTCTCATCCTTGCGCCAGACAATTTGTGGCCTTTCCATTTGTGTTCTATCAAGTGTGCTTGTTCATCGCTGCGGGTGTTCGGACGCGGCTATTTGGGCATCGTTTATCTGCTGTGCAGAAAATTTGGTGGCCCCGGCCTTCATTACCTATTCCAATGCGACCTCCACTATTGGGGGGCGCCCACCTGTTTGACAAATGCTTGGAAGCGTTGATCGGTGCGCAATGCCGCAAAATGAGGGTTCTGCCCGACCGCGATTAAGTCCCCCACATCCGCCTCGCTGGCCTTTCCGAGCCAGTATAGTGCCTGGTCCTTTTGGCCCAGGCCGGAATAGACCACCGCCAGGTCTAGTGCGGCATGCGCATGTCCCGGCCAAAGCATCTTTAGTTGACGAATCATTTTTCCCGTATTTCCAGTATCTCCTGTAGCGGCGTAAACATATCCGAGAAGCCCACGTATTTCTCCGGGTGCTCCCCCAAGCTGCAACCCGGTCTTGTATTCCCTGATCGCATCTGCATACATCTTTTTGTCCTCATACACGATGCCGAGTACGACATGCGTGACTGCGGAGTTGGGTTCGAGCTCCAATGTTTTCTTCGCTTGATCGATTGCCTTGTCGTACTGGCCGTTCTCCTGAAGAATTTTCGCCAGGTTTGCGCCTACAACCGGCGATAAGGGATCAAGTTCGTGGGCTTTCTGGGCTTCCGCAAGAGCCTGCTGTCTACGCCCCACGAATGCAAGGTACATGGAATACCAATGGTGCGCGGGCGCATAGTTAGAATTGAGCTCGATGGCTCGCTTAAACTCCCTCTCGGCGCCGAGCCAGTCCCGATCGAACCGGTACAACAACTCAGCCAAAGAGTTGTGTGCCTCAGCGAGTTCATTATCTAGACCAAGCGCCTTTTGCACCGATTGCCGAGCAAGGTGGGGGTTGTCGGATAGCTGGTAGATGTCCGCGAGGCCGGTGTAGGGGAAAGGGTAGTTTGGATCCTTTTCGATTGCTCGTTGGAAATAGTCTTGTGCTTTTTCGCCACTATTTCTCTTGTTAAAAAAAAAGCGCCCTTTCAGGTAGTCTTCATAGGCTTCCGGATCAACGGTCTTTGCATTTTTCAGTACAGCCCGTTCGTGGGGGGTTAATTCAATCCGGATCTGATCGGCGATGGCGCTGGCAACCTGTTTTTGCAGCGAGAGCGT
>WNGK01004398.1_pt1 | contig 15068 bp, 10 predicted proteins | sample 5400601 | NCBI WGS metagenome assembly WNGK01 (sample SAMN13153376, study PRJNA577476) | soil metagenome | isolation source: 60 cm soil or saprolite under Garry oak tree replicate 1 | place: USA:California | collected 2016-06-15 | reverse complement strand
CGCGACGGCGCGGCCGGCTTGCTCGCATTGCGCAAATCCGGAGCTCTCACCATCGCACAGGATGCAGCGACGTCGGTCGTCTACGGTATGCCCAAAGCTGCTGCCGAACTCGACGCCGCCACCGAAATCCTGCCCCTCTCCGCCATCGGTCCACGAATCTGTGAGTCCGTGCTCGTCGAAGAACTGTCCGACTACCGGGCTCGCGAAAAACAGCCCGACAACGAACTCAACACCAAACACGCGACCTCCCCGCTCGCTTGGAAAATCCCCAAAACTTAGAACTCATCAGTCAGCCATGCAAGATTTTCGGAGGTCACGATGTCCATCGAACTAGTAGCAACACAAGCGCTCATCGCGCTTACAGAACACAACATCAAAGTCCTGCTGGTCGATGACCAGCGCATAGTCGGCGAAACCGTCCGCCGCATGTTGGCCGATGTCGCCGGACTTGAATTCCGGTTCTGCGCGGATCCCGCGGTCGCACTTCGTGAAGCCGATGACTTTGGCCCTACGGTCATTCTTCAGGACCTCGTCATGCCCGGTGTGGATGGGATCGAAATGGTGCGCTCGTTTCGTGTCAACCCCTCCACAGCCCTGACTCCCTTGATCGTTCTGTCATCCAAGGAAGAACCCACCATCAAGGCGGAAGCATTCGCCGCGGGCGCAAATGACTACCTTGTCAAGCTCCCCGACAAACTCGAAGTGGTCGCACGCATCCGCTATCACTCCAACGCTTACAACCTCCGCCTGCAGCGCGACGAAGCATTTGCCGCATTGCAGGCTCAGCAACAGATCATCGCGCGCGAGCTCGCCGACGCCGCCGCCTACGTGCGCTCGCTTTTGCCCCCGCCCATGCCGCATGACACGCCCGTTCCCGCGGACTGGCGATTCATCACGTGCTCAAGCCTGGGAGGCGATTCCTTTGGATATCACTGGCTGGAGTCGGAGCAGCTTGCAATTTATCTGCTCGATGTATGTGGACACGGAGTAGGAGCCGCATTGCTGTCAGTTTCGGCCATCAACACCATCCGCAATCACACCTTGCCGGAAACCGATTTCGCCGTGCCCTCGCAGGTGCTCGACGCGCTCAATCGCGCCTTCCCTATGGAAAAACAGGACGGGCGCTACTTCACCATCTGGTATGGCGTCTACAAACCCCAGACGCGCGAGCTTCGCTATACCTCCGCCGGCCATCCCCCCGCCATCGCGATCGCGCCAGATGGCACCGTGAATAGACTAGGTTGCCCGGGCATGATCATCGGTGCGTTTCCGTTCGCAAAATACGCCGACTCCACCGCCACGCTCGATCCAGGCTCCAAGCTTTTTGTCTATAGCGATGGCTGTTACGAAGTGACGAATGAGGCCGAAAGCATGATGTCCATTGCGGAATTCGGCAGCATTCTCGCCGGCACCGGACAGCATCCCGATCAGTTGGATACCGTCGTCAATGCAGTGCAGCAATGGCAGCAGCGTTCCGATTTCGACGACGATTTCTCGCTCGTCATGCTGCAGGTTTAGCTTTAATTCAGCCCAGAGTTCGTAACTATCACGACCCGATCGGAGCTCGGAACTTGCCGTCGAGTGATGTGGCGCGCTCTTCCAGGTGTTCCGCGAACTGCATTCTGGGCGTGGAGGAAGGCCGGCCAACAAGATAGCCTTGCACCTCGTCGGCTCCCATCTCTATGACGGTCTCGAGCTGTGACTCGTCTTCAATCCCCTCCACAATCACGCGCAGGCGCAACTTCTTCCCCAAGTCAATCATGGACCGAAGCATCATCGAGCTTTCGGAATTCGCGTGCAAGTTTCGAACAAACATCCGGTCGATCTTGAGAGCGGAAAACGGCAGCCCCGAGAGATATCCGAGGGATGAGTAGCCTGTGCCGAAATCGTCGATCGCAAGCGTCACTCCCGTCGCCCTCAGTCTCGTCATCTTCTGCGCCGAGTGATTGAGTGACCCAATCATCACTGACTCTGTGAGTTCCACTTGCAGGAGTTCAGGATGGAGACCCGTGCGCTTCAGAATCGCCCCCACTTCCTCCACGATCATCTCCGACGTGAATTGCAGAGCAGAAACATTCACCGCAACTTGAATGGGCGTCGAAGACATCTTCTGCCATTCGAGACACTCTCGACACGCCTGCTCCATCACGAACTCTCCAAGTCCGTAGATCAGCCCGCTCTCTTCCGCAACGGGAATGAATCTGGCCGGCGCAATGGAGCCAAGGTGTGGGTGCCTCCACCGGGCGAGAGCTTCAAATCGAACCAGGCGGCCCGTCGTGGTGCTGAATTCGGGCTGATAGTCCACGTAGATTTCGCCGCGACCGATGGCTCCCCGAAGTTCCCTCTCCAGGGTCAGCCGTTCGCGCGCCATCAGCCCCAGTTCGGGGTTGAACAGGACCGCGCGGTTCTTTCCGCTTCTCTTCGCCGCATACATCGCGCTGTCCGCCTGCTTCATCAAATCAGGATCGTCGTTGCCGGAGGGTTTCTGCATGCTGATTCCAATGCTGGCCCCAATGGTGATTTCATTGCCTTCGATCACAAAGGACCGGGATAGGTTCTGAATCAAACCATTCGCGGCGACCGTTGCATCGTTTTCGGATTCGAGCCCCGTCAGGATCACGGTGAATTCGTCGCCGCCCACGCGAGCCAGGGTATCCGTCGCTCGAACCCGCGCATTGAGCCGCTTTGCCACTTCGCACAAAAGCAAATCGCCTACGTTATGCCCTAGGCTGTCGTTGACAAGCTTGAATCCGTCCAGATCGATATAGAGTAATCCGATGATCCATTTCTCTCGTTGTAAGCGTTCCAGTTCGTGCGCCAGTTGCTCGGCAAAATAGCGGCGATTCGGAAGGCCGGTCAGGGAGTCTGTCCGGGCCTGTTCCAGCAGGCGTGACTCGGCCACGCGCGCAATCTGGTTGCGGCGCTCCAACTCGATGATCATCCGATTGAAGCCCCCTGCCAGAAGCGCGATCTCATCAGCCCCCTCGACGCTCACCCGCGCATCAAACGTCCCGTCCGCGGTAACTCGGTTCATTGCCGCTGCCAGTTGAATGACCGGCTTGGAGATGCGTCTTTGCAGCAGGGCTCCAGAGCACGCCGCCATCGTAAGGGACGCCAGCGCCAGCATGATAGCAACCACCACCATCCGATTATTGCGATACTTCAGATCGCGCAGGTCGGCCGTCACTTCAATCGAGCCGACAAAATCCGCTGCGCGGCGGATGCTCCGCTCAACGCTTCGGTGCTCGCTGTCGAGCGCCCTTGTCATCCCCGCATGCGGGTGACATGGGGGCACTTCCGCATCGCGCTGGTACTCGGAGAAGAGCGAACCGCGCGTGTCGTAGAGGCAGGCGGAAACCACCGGAAGTTCGCGTTGCAACGCGCCCAGGACCTCTGTGGCGGCTTTCCGATCGCTGAAGTCTAATGCCGCGGTGGAATTCTGTCCAATCACGTCTGCCAGCGTGGAGAGCCGCGTATCGAGCATCGCAATCGAAGTTCTCGTGTTCAGGTAGGTCATCATCGCCGTAAACACACCCACGGCGAGACTGCTGGCGAGAACTACAACCGTGATGATATTCGCGCGAAGACTGTTGAACCGTGGCACTCTCATCGAATGCCTCCGCTTCCGGAAACGATCACGGCCAGGTTGAGTAGCCGGGAACTCATCTCCAGCCGGCGGCTGCGTAATGCTTCCAAGTTCACTTGAATTTCAATCTGGTCTCCTGACCGCACCAGGCCTACCATGCCGCCCGCGCGAGTAAACTGCTCGGTATCCCCCACGGTTAAAACTGCACGGCTGCTTACACGATCGAGGATGGATCGGATCCTGGCATATGATGGCTCCACCACATACAACAGATCGCATTCGCGCAGCTCCGTGTCCGATGGATGGATCACGACCATGATCCGTCGTCCGTCGCTGACCTTGCCCTCCAGGACCTGTTTCAGGTCAGGCCCGGCACTCCCTTCGCCTATGACTCCCACCACGAGGCGTTCGCCGGAATGGGGCCACGAGACATATTTGGTCAAATTGAACACAAACGCAGCCCGCACAGCACGCTCATCCAACTGCGCATGCAGCAATCCAGCTGAGAACAGGAACAGGGCTGCAACTGACAGCACAACACACCATGTTGAGCTGTTCCTGAGGCGCTTTTGATTGGCCGCTCTGGAGTTCAATGGGCCGCCCACTTCCCTTCGAAGCTGCGGCGGTAGGTCAGGCGGAAGCGCCACGTACGACCGTCCTGAACTGTCGCGGGTTGCACTACCTCCGGCCCGGTTGGCGTTGCCCAGCGCCTGTCAAGCAGGTTGTAACAACTTGCGGAGAGTTGCAGGCCACTCTTGAACACCCGGGTTGAAACGGTGGCGTTCGCAAGGAATGACGAGCCGATGCGCTGGCCAAGGAAGTTCGGCTCCGGGCCGGTGAACAGAAGTTCTGGCCCCAGGGAAACTGTCTTCCCGATCGGAGCGACCCCGTTGAACTTTGTCAGATGCGTCGGCGAATTCATCACCGTCGTCTCGGACTGCTTTTGCCGAGTTTGTTCGTACGTGTAGCTGGTCCGAGCCGACCATCCCGAAGGATACTTCGCAATCAACTCAAATTCGGTGCCGCGGCCGGTGTCCCCAAGCTCGTTGCCGAAGTGCGTGTTGCCCGTTCCCGGATCTTGTTGCTCCTTGATCACATTGTTCAGGCTGTTCGCAAACCCGCTCGCCGCCACGTGCAGCTTACTGTTGAAAGCGTGCTCCACAAGCAACGTGTGCGCATTGATATTTTCCGGCTTGAGCAACTTGTTGGTCGCGGTGATATCCACGTCGTCGACATAGAACTCGTCGTATGGATCCGGCACCCGGAAGGCATGACCAAAGATGTACTTGATCGATGTGCTGTCGGTCGGGAAGTACATCGCTGCCACGCGGGGACTCAGGTTGGTTCCGTAGAGGTCGTACCAGTCCACCCGCCCGCCTATGTTGAAGCTGAATCTGCTCGATGGATTCAATTCGGCTTCGCCAAAAATCGCTCCAAGGCTGAGGGTACGATGATCGTTGAGAAACGGCGGCTGACCCACGTAGTAGTTCCGCTGATCAATACGGAAGTTGTGTTCGCTGGCCCCGCCCGCAACAATTCTGTTCCGGCCCAGCCGGTGCCCAACCACCATCTCGATTCCAATTCCATCGGCGGCCGCATCGTTTACCTGCACCAGCCGGCCCGTCCCATCCGCGCCGGTGTAGGGATAGCCGCCCTTGAATCGATACGCATCGTAGTAGGCCCGCACGTCCAGCTGGGTATTGGCCGAAATGTCGTGGCTGTAGCTCGCATCCAGGTACCCGCGCGTATCCATCGTGCGGCTCGCGGGATCGCCGAAGGTAGCTTGGTACGGGGCGTTGGGCACAATCTTGTCCCGCGATCCAAAAAGCCCTTCGAGACGGAATTGCCCGCGCCGGATCATCCCGAAGGCGTGTTCGTACCGATCGCCGTCCAGATTGGATGCGATGCCCTTGTTAGTCTCAGGCGAGTCGAACTCCGGAAAGTACAGTTTCCCGGCGCCGTTCGATCGATAGATACTCGCGGAGAGAAGCGTCGCAAATTTTGGGGTCCTGAAAGAAGCGCGCGCCTCTCCCGTGCGGCCCACGAATGAGTCCGCTCCCGAAGTCGCTTCTACGCTGTTTTGATAGTCAGGCTGCCGCGTGAATACATTTACAACTGCAAGCTCGGCGTTGGTTCCGAAGAGCGACGATCCGGGCCCGCGCATCACCTCGACGCGGTCAATCAGATTTACGTCCAGCGGAAATTCGGTTCCGATCAGAGCGCTGTCATAAACGTTGTCGTTGACACGATGTCCATCAATCAAAAGCAGGACGCGTGCGTTGTAATCGCCGCTCTGCAGGAAGCCCCGGACACCCACGTACGAGTAGCTGCGATCGTTTGCGGTGTAAAAGCTGGTGACACTGCGCAACACCTCGGCGAGCGTGCGCCATCCCTGGCGCGCGATCTCCTCGGCCGTGATCACCGTGACGGCAGCCGGCGCTCTCCGAGCGTCCTCAAGGTGCCGTGAGGCAGTAGAGAGCCGAACCTGCGAGAGATCCTCGATGCTCATGTCCGTCAGATCTGAAACGCGAGCATCCTGTGCATTGGCTCCATAAGAGAAGGCCATGCAAAGCCCCGACAGGGCAATCAACGCGTGACGCGTCGCAACGCAGTACATATTGGGTTTCATCATGCGATCTAATTGGCGCATGTCCCCTTTACCCGTCGAAGAGATCGAAGTCTCCTTATCGGCGGAATGCACGGTTAATTTAGGCCCGAGGTGGCCTCTAAAGCTGAAGTAATTTGCTGATTGAATCTTAGGTAATCTTGGCGGTAACCTGAATCCCCTAAAGGTGTGATTGAAAGTCGGACATTGCGGGTCTGTTCAGGAGGCGTGGCAATGCCACTGCTGTCATAGGCGCGGCGGCGAAGGCTGCCAAAGTAATCGAATGTAGGTGAGAAAAATGGTCGGAGAGAGGATTCGAACCTCCGACCCCTGGTCCCGAACCAGTCTTCGTTTGCTATTGAGTTCTGTCGGAATCGCGCTATTCTAAGTGCTTTTGATGGAATGGCTTGCGATCATGCGGTTCAATCCTGCGAAATTGGTGTTTCCGGGGTCCTGACAGCTGCATCGACAGTCGCAGCAAGCTAATCGCCAATTTCCATCCTCGGTTCATGACTGCTGCGGACCCTACCAATAGTTTCCTCTCTCATTAGAAGAAAAGCGCAGAAGATGCGATTCGTTACCTACTTGTTGAAGATTTTTTGATGGGCACAACCAACATGCGCATGTATTCCCGTGTGAGCATGGCGCGCAAGCGGGGACCAACAGCAGGGTCGCACGGGAATTCGAGTGAGCGGCACCGATCGATGGCGGCGCGAAGGTCACGCAAAAACGCCACACACGATGGACAGGCTTCGATATGGGTCCGCATCTGGTCGCAGCCTAGAGGCTCCACCCTTCCATCCAGGTATTCAGACAGGTTGGCGAACAGATCGTGGCATTCGGCCGGCCGGTCTATCTTCGAACGGCGGTGATTGGATTTCCTCGCCGGAGATTGAGATCTATTTGGTTTGTCGGGCGCGCCGCTGAGCAATTGATGCATCTCTTTGCGAACACTTAGACGTGCCCTATGAAGACGGATCCTCACTGTTCCGGGCAGCAGGTCTAGAATCTGTGCCACCTGCTCGGTCGCCAACTCTTCAATATCGTGGAGCACGAGTACGATGCGCAACCGTGCTGGGACCTGCAGAATAGCTAGATGTAACAGATGCTTCTGCTCGGCAAGGAGCAGATTCTTTTCAGGGCTTTTCCCAGCATCCTCCAATAGCATTGCCAATTCCGCGTCACTCGGCATCAGTTCATCCAGTGAAAGGATATTTTCTGGAGCGCGGGTGCTCTTTCGGCGCATGCGCCAGCAGCGGTTCCTGGTAACGGTGTACAACCAAACGGCTAATTCGTGTGGTCCCCTAATCGTCGTCAAGTGCTCAAGGGAACGAGATAGCACCTCTTGCATAGTGTCTTCCGCATCTTCCGGATGTCCGCAGACTTTCATGCTGAAGGAGTAAACCGTGTTCTGTAGCAGCCCGATCGCCTCTTCAACGGCGTCAGGAGTGCTGCGGTGCAACAGATCGGCGGCTCGGATCAGTTCAGGTCGCATCGTCGGGTCTGGTAGAAGGCAATATAAGTATACTTTCTACCTGCATGTGGCCCGCAAGGGCGACCGTAATCAATTTTCGCGCCATCAGAAATGGGAGAGCCATTTATCTCCCAGTTTATCTCCCAGGGCGATGCGCAGTATCCCGGGTTTGCAAAGACTTCTCGATCATCTGAAGACCGATCGGAGATACCTTCTTCAGCCAATCGGAGTCCTCAATGCTTGCCGGATTACCATCACCAGCCAACCATGCTCGCAATAGAGCCATCGCCAATCCAAGTTCGGAGCCTGGACGACTCTCTTCGAGCCTGAACATCTGGCGGTAGACCTCATCCTTGAGCCGATTACTGTTGCGGGACCGCATCTTGCACGGGCAGACCTGATGTGATGCGTCGAATTGCTTGTCGGTCATACGAGGTTCACCTCACGGCGCAGCTTGCATTCTTGAGGCCCATGGCTCGCAGCATTGAGATCGCAGGGCACCAGTTTGTAAATGACGACTGAAGCAAGTTGAGTGCAACGAACACTGTCATCCAGAGCCAATAGAGTGAGAAGAAATGCGCAAGCGTGAGGGATAACAATACCATCGCGCCTGCCATGAAACGTACACCACTTTCGACGGTCATGAGATCAGAGCTCCTTCTTTGATTTCAGGTTGGGATGTTGTCTTCGATTGCCTTTTCGAGTGCACCATGTAGTACAGCACTGGAATAGTCGGCCAGGATAGGAACGTCGAAGCAACGGCTCCGGCGATGAGTGACAATGCAAGCCCCTGAAAGATAGGGTCGGTAAGTATCACGCTGGCGCCCACCACCACTGCGGCCGCAGTTAGAAGCATGGGGCGGAAGCGTGTAGCCCCCGCATCGATCACAGCCTCGGCCAAAGGCATTCCCTGACGGATGCGAAGTTCGATGAAGTCGACCAGGATAATTGAATTGCGCACGATGATGCCGGCTCCCGCGATGAAGCCGATCATGGAAGTTGCGGTGAAGAATGCGCCGAGGATCGCATGGGCCGGCATGATGCCGACGAGAGTGAGCGGAATAGGAGCCATGATGATCAGCGGCACGAGGAAGGATCGGAACCAGCCGACCACAAGAACATAGATAAGAATGAGCACCGCAGCGAACGCGAGCCCCATATCGCGAAAGACCTCGATGGTGATGTGCCACTCGCCGTCCCACTTCATCGAGAAGTGATCCGTCGAATTCGGCATTGAGGCGTTATAACGCTTGAGCGTGTATCCCGCTGGAAGAGTGAGATGGTCGAGGTCCCCGTTCATCTTCAGGATCGCGTACACCGGGCTTTCCTGCGCCCCGGCAACGTCTCCCGTCACGTAAACCACGCGGCGCAGGTTCTTGTGATAAATGCTCCGTTCGATCGTGCCGTGTTCCACGGTCACCAACTCGCGCAGAGACACCATCCCTCCAACCGCTCCGGGCAAGCGGATATTCTGAAGGTCTTGTTCAGAGGACCGATCCGCCCGGTCAATTTCGACTGTGGCTGGGACTGGTTCCCGTGAAGCCCCGTCATGGACAAGGCCAACCTGCATTCCTGAATTGGCGAGCACCAGCGCGTGGGCTACGTCTGAGACCGCGATTCCATGTTGCGCCGCTTTCACTTCATCCACACGAATCGTCAATCTTGGTTCGGGGTCTTCAACGTACCAATCTGTATCTACAACTCCCGGGGTGTGCTCAAAGATCGACTTGATCTGCTGCGCGACTCGGGTCTGGCCTTCAAGATCCGGTCCGTAAACCTCGGCAACGAGTGTCTGGATCACCGGCGGTCCCGGTGGAACCTCGCTGACCTGGATGCGCGCACCATACGCGGTCCCAATTGCGTTCAGCAATGGACGAAGGCGCTTGGCGATCGTATGGCTCTGATCCTTGCGCTGCTTGGCCGGAAGCAGATTCACCTGAATATCAGCTTGATTTGCCTGGTGGCGCATGTAGTAGTGGCGCACCAGGCCGTTGAAGTTGTAAGGGCCCGAGGCTCCGGCGTACGTCTGGTAATTCAACACGTCCGGCTGCCGGGCAAGCTCTTCTCCGAGCGCCTGGGCCACGCGCGCCGTCTGCTCCAGCGGTGTGCCGTCAGGCATATTGATAACCACCTGCAATTCACTCTTGTTGTCGAACGGCAACATCTTTACCCGCACTAGTCCCAGCGGCACTAGCACGACTGAGATGAGCAGAAGCACCACGACTCCGATGAAGAACAGCATGCGATTCCGCGCGGACCGAATCAGCGGCGTCATGATGCGGCGATAGAGCCTGGTGCGCCAGTTCTCCGTCTCCGGCTCAAGCACCTTGGCGCCTTCAAGGTGCTTGCCCAGAAGACGGAGCGCAGCCCAGGGCGAGACCACAAATGCAACCATCAGCGAGAAAAGCATCGCCGCAGAAGCTCCCACAGGGATCGGCCGCATGTAGGGCCCCATGAGGCCGCGAACAAAGGCCATCGGCAGCACCGCGGCAATCACGGCAAATGTAGCCAGAATGGTCGGGTTGCCAACCTCCGCCACCGCTTCGACGGCAACCTTGCTCATAGAGCGTCCATGATTTTCAGGTAGCCGGAAGTGGCGGACCATATTCTCGACGACAACGATGGCGTCGTCCACAAGAATGCCGATGCTAAAGATCAACGCGAAGAGCGTGACGCGGTTGATCGTGTAGCCCATCAGGTAAAACACTGACAGGGTGAGCGCAAGCGTCACCGGAATGGCTAGTAACACGACGCCCGATTCGCGCCATCCCAGAAAGAGGGCTACCAATAAAGTTACGGACAGTGTTGCCAGTAGCAAATGTTCCAGCAGCTCGTCCGATTTGTTCTTTGCTGTTTCGCCGTAATTGCGCGTGATTGTCACGGTCACGTCATTCGGTATCGAGACGCCCTGCATTTCATGCACGCGCTTCAAAACGGCGTTGGCGATGTCAGTTGCGTTGGTCCCCTTGCGTTTGGCAACCGTGATCGTGACCGCCGGATACTGAGCTGGGGCCGAGGCGCTCACCTTCGTCGTGCCGAAGGCCACATAGTCAACCGGCTCTGCGGCGCCGTCGACGATCCTCTCAGACACGTCGCGCAGATACACCGGGTGCCTGCCGGCCACACCCACTACTACCGCCTCCAGATCTTCGCGACGGGTAAACTGATTGCCGGCATCTACATGAACCTGCCGGTTGTTTTCGGCGAAGCCTCCCGCCTGCACGCTTGCATTTGCGGCCTGCAGGCGTCCGACGATAGTCGTCGCGGACAGTCCGTAGGCATTCAGCTTTTCCGTACTGAGAACCACACGCATGCTGCGCGAAAGGCCGCCGATCATCGCTGTTTCCGAAACATCGGAGACCTGCGCGACATTGTGCTGAATCTCGGCTGCGATGGCGCGCAGCTGAAAACCGTTGTAATGCTCGCCCCAGAGGGTCAGGGCAAGAATGGGGACATCATCGATGGACCGTGCCTTGATGAGCGGTTGTGAAACACCCGAAGGCATGCGGTCGAAGTTCGAATAGAGCTTGCTGTAGACCTTGATCAGCGCATCTTCCTGCGACGTACCGACCAGAAAACGCACGATTACGAGGCTCTGTCCGGGAGCCGATGTCGAGTAGACGTATTCGACGCCCGAGATCTGATGTACCAGGTTCTCGATCGGAAGCGTTACACGCTCTTCCACTTCCGCCGCGGAAGCGCCCGGCATGGCGGTGGTAATGTCGAGCATTGGAACAAGGATCTGCGGCTCTTCCTCGCGCGGAATGATCGCGACGGAGAAGATTCCGAGGGCCAACGACGCCGCAATAAAGAGCGGCGTCAGCTTGGAGTTGAGAAAGCTCTGAGCCAGGCGTCCGGCTATTCCAAGTTCCACGTTCATAGCTTCGCCCCGGCTTGCACTTCGACGATTCGCTTGCCGGCGAGTTCGCGATCGGCGGGCGCGTCAACAAGCTTCTCATCCGCTGAGATACCTGACAGAACCTCAACGAGATTGCCTGTCGTCGCGCCTAGAGTGAGATAGCGAAGTTGCGCAATATCCTGGCTGCCGATCACATAAACACAGGCCAGCGACCCTCTCGAAACCACCGCAGAGCGAGGAACGAGTATCGCCTGTCGAACGCCATTTGCAATCTCCGCTGTTCCATAAATGCCGGCGTGTAATTGGCTCGAAGGAGGCAAGTCGATCTTGACCATAAAACTGTGGCTTGCCGGGTCGGCGGCCGGCACAATCTCTCCAATGACACCAGTCATGCTTCCGGGCTTCGTTCCATCGGTTGCGACCTCGACGTTCATTCCCTTGTGAATCGCGGCAATGGCGGACTCATCCAACGTGGCCTGCAATTGCAAGGTTCCGGCTTGTTCAACCTGCAGCAGCGGTACACCCGGAGCCGCCATGGTTCCCGGATCGGCCATCCTCGCAGTGACCACGCCGGAAAACGGCGCAACCAGGCGCGTGTAGCCGAGCATCGTGCGCGCGCCGCTTTCCTGGGCTCGCGCCGCGTCGGTTTGAGCGCGTGCCGCCTCGAGCCTCGCCGTTGCAGCTTCTGCTCGGCGCGTAACTTCATCCATTTCTTGCGGGCTCACACTTCTTTGCGCTTCGAGTTGCCGGTATCGCGCTAGCGTGCTGGCCGCAAGCTTCGCGTCAGTCTCTGCTGCGGCCTGTTGACTCTCAGCCGCCTTTGCGCCGGCATGAGCTTGATCTACCGCGGCGCGCAGAGTCGCATCGTCAAGAACAACCAGTGTTTGCCCAGCCCTTACCGCATCGCCCTCACGCACCAGCACCTGCTGGATGCGGCTCATTACCTGTGCGGAAACAACCGCGGTCTCGCGCGAGTGAACAGTGCCCGTGGCATGCAGGTTCAGCGGCACCTGTTGCCACCGGCTCTCGACCACCCGTGCCTGCATCGTTTGCATTGCCGAAGGAATCGCCGAGTCGGCGCCATGGCAGCCGGCCACCATCGCCGCGAAAAGAGAAAGTAAACTCACCCCTGGAACAGACTTCATTGCAACTCCTCCGCCGCATCGGGAGTCAGTGTCCCTGTCGCGTATAAAAGTTCCGCATAGGCCATCGCATTTCCGTACACTGCACGCCAGTAACTGGTTTGGCTCTGCCGTTCGGCATCCTCTGCCCGCAGCAAATCGGTGATGGTTGCAAGCCCTGCGCCATAACGATTCTTCAAGATGCGGAGGCTCTCGGCAGATTGGTCCATCGCCGCCCGCGCCGTTTCAATCGAAAGCGCCGCTGTCTGCCGATGGATATGTGCCTGGCTCACCTGAAGCCTGATCTGCCGCTGCTGCGCATTCAACTGCGCGTCAATCCGCTGTTTCGAAGCCGTCTCGCGCGCAAGTTGGGCGCGCTTGCCGATGGGCAGAATGTCAATGGCGATCTGCGCGCCCGCGACCCAGTTGTTGCCCCCCGAGCCAGTCAGTGAGCCCCGGTCTTCTTGCCAGTTACCGTATGCGCACACGCGGGGGCCGAATTCCGACTTGGCTGCGCTCACCGCCGCAAGCTGCGCAGTCTGCGCATTCACAAGCGCGCCGAAATCGGGCCGCAGCTTCACCGCCAGAGCCAAATCTTGTTCGAGTGAAGTCTGCGGAAATGCGCGCGGCTCGATGGGATTTAGATCCGATGCTTTCAGATCGGCGACGCCCATCGCCTCACGCAACTCCGCCCACGCCAGTTCCAGGTCGCCTTGTGCTTCAATCAATTCCTGCTTGCGGCCGGCCACATTCACCTGTGCCGACATACGATCGGATTCGACTGCCAGGCCTGCCCGGACGTGATCCTCAACCGAATTCAGCAGCGCCGCGGCAGTCGCCTGTTCGTGCTGTGCAACATCGATCGCCCGCTGCGCATAGAGCACCGACTGGTATGCACTGACAACTCGAAACACAATCTGCTGATCCGCGGCCTTGGCTGACGATGAGGCGCTGTCTTTGAAGAGATCGGCGCGTCGTATTTCTCTCTGTGTCTTGAACGAGTCGAATGCCATCCACGAGCCTGACAGGCGCGTGGAGAAGTCGCCGATTGGCTGGGGCCGATTCAGCGCGTTCAGCGCGAAGTCGGCCTGCGTGAAATGCCTTTGCCTCAGCCGCGAACCGAAGGCATACACGGGATCGTCTCCGCGCGAGATGTCCTCAGTGAAGCCGAGCTGCGGCAGTAGTGCGGTGCGGGCCATCGTCGCGCCGGCTTTGGCTTCCATGCCGTTTGCGCGCGCGATCGCCGCCTCAGGGCTCCCGGCCAAAGCCTGATGAATGGCTTGCCGGAGCGTGAGTGCATCCTGCGCCGCGGCGGCCAACCCTCCTAAGCCAATCACAAGAGACAGGCCCACGGTCCGGCAGAGGTGCGAATTCATCGAGTAGCGTGTCTTCAAAGAGTGCATTCATAGGAATAAAGTCACGGAATAGGGAATTCGTTACAGAGTGTGTTTGAAAGAACCCGACCAGCAAAGAAAGCCGGATTTAAAAATATGTCTTCTTTGGAGTAACGTTTGTGCCCTTGCGTGACTTTCTTCTATTGAGGGGCGTATTTTCGACTTCAGCTCCGGGAGAAAATATGGGTCATGTTTCCGATCTAACCTGCACGCCGGCTGGCGATCAGCCGCTGAGCGAGGCGACCCAAATCGCTTTGTACGGCGTGACGCGCGTCCTCGCATCGGTGGGACGCGCATTTGTCTGCCTGGATTCGGACTTTCGCATTGTGCATGCTTCTTTCCTGCTGGATGAGTTGCTGGGAGCAGGAATCTCCCGGGCGCTGGTGAACCGCGGTATCGAAGAACTGCTGGGAGTGGACCTCTTCGGCGCGAGCGGGCCGTTGCGTGAGGCCCTGTTGAAAGGCCAGCGGCGCGAGGGATGGAGAGCGACGCTGCAGTTCAAGGACTCCTCATCGAGGCTGGTTTCCATAACTGCCGCTCCCGTGGTTCACGAGTCCTCAAATATCTGCGATCCCCGCATGAAATATGTGGTTCTGCTGCGTCCCGCGGAAGAAGAGATTTGCACCAACGCACCCATGTTCTTTTCCGACGCCATTGCCTGTTCCCCAGACATGCAGCGCATCTTCCGCTTAGTGGAGACGCTGCAGCACAGCGAGGCCGCGGTGTTGATCACCGGGGAAAGCGGAACGGGCAAGGAAGTGGTCGCCCGCGCCATACACCAGAGCTCCGCACGAGGCAGCGGCCCATTCGTCGCCGTAAACTGTGCCGCATTGCCGGGCGAACTCCTTGAATCCGAACTGTTCGGCCATATCCGTGGGGCATTCACCGGAGCCGTACGGGACCGCGTCGGCCGATTCGAATTGGCCTCGCATGGAACCCTGTTTCTTGATGAGATTGGCGACCTCCCTCCTCTCCTGCAGGTCAAACTTCTGCGCGTCCTCCAGGAGCGCGAGTATGAGCGCGTAGGAG
>WNGK01009815.1_pt1 | contig 15070 bp, 13 predicted proteins | sample 5400601 | NCBI WGS metagenome assembly WNGK01 (sample SAMN13153376, study PRJNA577476) | soil metagenome | isolation source: 60 cm soil or saprolite under Garry oak tree replicate 1 | place: USA:California | collected 2016-06-15 | reverse complement strand
GCTCGAGGTGATGTTGGCAACGCGGGAGAGGCCGAGATCGGGCCAAAACACGCCCGAGCCCACCATCCGGTAATGCGGCACGACGATCAGGCGCTCGAGCTGTTCGTCGCCGGAATTGGCGAGCGCGAACACCGCCCAATTGGTGTTGCCCTCGCGCGCGCGCACGTCCATCCGCCGGATGATGCCGTCGGGGCCGGGCGCCGCGGAGACGAGCAGCCGGTCGGTCTCGGTGCGATGGCGTTCGGCGGCGTCGGTGAGATCGATCGCCTGCGCGTCGGTGCGCACATTGATCGCCTCCACCGCGCGCGCGGGAGAGAGGCCGACCACGATCATGGTCAGCATCGTCGTCACGCAGCCGCGCACGAACTGCAACCGACGTCCTCCCAGCTTCACCCCTGTCGACCCCTTCGCCGGACTGACGCAATTCCGCGAGCGCCCTAGGCGAGTGGAACTTTACGTCGATTTACGTCGATTTCGCGGCCCGTCCGCACCGGCAGGGGGCGGGACGGCGCCTGCGCCGCGTGGTCGAGCGGAGGAGAAAGAGCAAGAATTTCATGGAGTTGCGATCGTCAGCACGATCTTGCCGATGTGCGCGCTCGTCTCCATGCGCGCATGCGCGGCAGCCGCCTGTGCGAGCGGGAACGTGCTGTCGATCAACGGCCTGACCCGGCCCGCCGCGATCAGCGGCAGCACGTGCTCCTCCACGGCGCACGCGATCGCGCCCTTGTCGGGGATCGCGCGTGCGCGCAGGGTCGAACCGGTGTGGGTGAGGCGCTTGAGCATGATGCGACGAAAATCGACCGTGGCCTTCGGGCTGCGCTGAAACGCGATTTGCACCACGCGTCCTTCGACGGCCGCGGCTTCGTAGTTGCGCTCGATGTAGTCGCCGCCGACCATGTCGAGGACGACGTCGACGCCCTTGCCGTCGGTGGCGACCTTCGCCGCTGCGACGAAATCTTCGCTCTTATAGTTAACGGCGACGTCGGCACCAAGGCGGCGGCAGGCATCGCACTTTTCCGCCGAGCCGGCGGTGGCGATGACGCGCGCGCCGAATGCCTTGGCGAGTTGGATCGCGGCGGTGCCGATGCCCGATGAGCCGCCATGGACCAGCAGCGTCTCGCCGGCCTTCAACCGCCCGCGCTCGAAGGCGTTGTGCCAGACGGTAAAGAAGGTCTCGGGGATCGCGGCGGCCGCGACGAGCGTGAGGCCCGGCGGCACCGGCAGCGCATGGCTTTCGTGCGCCGGACAATATTCGGCGTAACCGCCGCCGACCACCAGCGCCATGACCTTGTCGCCGAGCTTCCATCGCTTCGCGCCTGCGCCCAGCGCGACCACTTCGCCCGCGATCTCGAGACCTGGAATGTCGGTCGCGCCGGGGGGCGGCGGATAAAGGCCTTGGCGCTGCATGACGTCCGGCCGATTGACGCCGGCGGCCGCCACCTTCACCAGCACCTCGCCGTCGCCGGGCTGCGGCAGCGGACGCTGCTCAGGCACGAGCATATCGGGTTCGCCGGGCGCGCGGATCGCGATCGCGGTCATGTGGGCGGGTAACGCGGGCATGGCAAAAGTCCTTCGCTGACGCGGCGTATGGCGCTTCCTTAAGTCGGGGCGGGACATGTGACAATGGCCGCGCCGGCGGCTATTTTTCATCGGCTCTCGAGCGGAGGCGAGCGATGCCGGCAATGGACGATGACGATCGCCCGAAGAAGAAGGTCGTGCACGAGATCGGGCAGGATCTCGCGCTGCTCTCGATCAAGGAGCTGCAGGAACGCATCGCGCTCCTCAATGAAGAGATCGCTCGGCTGCAGGCGACGATCGCCAGCAAGCAGGGCTCGCGCAACGTGGCCGATCAGTTCTTCAAGAAGTAGGGAACGCCAAGATGGGAGGTCCGATCCGCGTGCCGCGGCGGAGGGCTTGCGGGGTGCGGCGGACGAGGCAATGGCACGGGGCGATTCGGGGGCGACGAATTGTTTAAAATCTTAAGACCTTGTTAAGCTTTCACGATCATTACTACGGGCGTCCATCTTCTGGACATTGAGTGGCTCCTGTCCACTCTGTTTGACGCCTCCCTGTTTAAACTTCGAGCCGCCGGCTACGGCGGCTCTTTTTTCGTCGTCTGTCCCATTTTTGGACGACGAAAATGCCTTTTCGCGGTCCGTTCCCGGTGCTGCAGCGCGTTGCCGCCCGGCAACTATGTGCAGCGCTTTGTTCGGCGGGTGCTGGACAGGCGTCGGCGGCTGCGCAATGGTTCCAGTCTCGCCAGGGGCTGGCGCAAGAGCAAAAACGTACGTGTAGCGTGAGGCGTGGACGATGTCCGAGAAGTCGGTCAACGGGGCCGTGTCTTTCGGCGAGAGGCTGGCGGGCTCGCAGGCCTTTGCCGATCTGTTCCGCGACGGCATGGCGCTGGTGGAGCAGACCGCGGCCTACCTCGATGGCCCCGGCCGGCAAGAATCGAAGAAGCTCGGCCGCAACGCCGCGCTCGCCTACGCCACCGAAAGCATGCGGCTGACCACGCGGCTGATGCAGCTCGCGTCCTGGCTTCTGCTCCATCGCGCGGTCAAGGAGGGCGAGATGTCGCTCGCCCAGGCCAACAAGGAGAAGGCCAAGGTGAAGCTCGCAGGCAGCGAGCACAGCGACGAGCAGAACCTCAGGCTCTTGCCGGAACGCCTGCGCGCGTTGATTGAACGCTCCAAGGCGTTGCAAAGGGCGGTGCGCCGGCTCGATGCCACCATGCACGCAACCCCCGCCCGCGTCGATCGCGCCAATCCGGTCGAGCGTCAGATCGACCTGCTCAAGGCAGCCTTCGAGCAAGAGTGATCGCCGACTCCGGTTGAGTGGCTCATGCAACCGTTGTCCCGCGCGCGAAGGCAACGCTGCGGTGCCAAGCCAACCAGGGAACCGCATGAAAAAACCCCCGCGCGAGCGGGGGTCTAGCGCGCCAAGCGGGTGCGCGCGCTATTTCTTGAGCCCGATGCCGGCAAACTTCTTCTGGAACCGCGAGAGCCGCCCGCCGCGGTCCACCAGCTGCTGCTGACCGCCAGTCCAGGCCGGATGCGACTTCGGGTCGATGTCGAGGTGCATGGTGTCGCCTTCCTTGCCCCAGGTGCTGCGGGTGGTGAATTCGGTGCCGTCGGTCATCACCACCTTGATGGTGTGATAGTCCGGGTGCAGGTCGGGTTTCATGGGTCGTCATCCTGCGCGAGTTGCGCGCGCGTCGCGTCACGTCGAGAAAAAGTCGCGGCTCTATAGCCCAGGCCGTGCGGGGAAACAAGGCGCAGCCCAAGTCGCAGCCCAAGCGGCGATCCAGCGGCCGGCGCCCGATTGCCACCTGGCCGCTCGGCGGGGCATTGTCGCGCCCGCTTCGGCCCGTTTCGGCCGAGGTTGCAGAGGGCCGGTCGAGATGAACGTCGCCGAGCGGGACCCCGCGCGCGCGGTTGGGACTGCGGTCGAGCAACCGCAAAGTGCGGCTGCGCCCGCCGCCGCGCCGGTGCAAAGCCGCAAGCTCCGGCCGCTCATCTCCCTCATGCCCTATGTCGCACGCTATCGCTGGCGGGCGATCGCGGCGCTCGTCGCCCTCCTGACCGCAGCGGTCACGACATTGGTGGTGCCGGTCGCGGTCCGGCGCATGATCGATTTCGGCTTCTCGCGCGAGAGCGCCAGCCTCATCGACAGCTATTTCACCGTCATGATCGCCATCGTGGCGGTGCTCGCGCTGGCGAGCGCCGCGCGCTTCTATCTCGTCACCACGCTGGGCGAGCGCATCGTCGCCGATCTGCGCGAGGGCGTGTTCAGCCATCTCGTTTCGCTCTCGGTCGCCTATTTCGACGCGGCCAAGACCGGGGAGTTGATCTCGCGGCTCACCGCCGACACCACCCAGATCAAGGCTGCGGTCGGTGCTTCGGTCTCCGTCGCCTTGCGCAACCTGGTCCTGTTCTTCGGCGCGACTGCGATGATGGTCGTGACGAGCCCGCGTCTCTCCGCCTTCGTTCTCGCCGCCATACCCGTGATCGTGCTGCCGCTCTACGGCTTCGGCCGGGCGGTGCGTCGGCGCTCGCGTGCGGCCCAGGACACACTCGCCGATGCCACGGCCTATGCGTCCGAGCTGATCGGCGCGGTGCGCGTGCTGCAAGCCTTCACCAACGAGGCGCTGGCCAAGAGCCGTTTCGGCGCCGCGGTCGAGCGCGCCTTCCTCGCCGCGCGCGATTCGATCCGGGCGCGGGCGATCCTCACCGCGATTGCAATCTTCCTCGTCTTCGCGAGCGTGGTCGTCGTGCTGTGGGTCGGCGCGCAGGACGTGCTCACGGGCCGTATGAGCGCCGGCCGGCTATCCCAATTCGTGCTCTACGCCGTGTTCGCCGCCGCCGGACTTGGCCAGCTCTCGGAAGTGTGGGGCGAGCTGTCGCAGGCCTCCGGCGCGGCCGAGCGGCTGTTCGAGATCTTGAACATACGGCCGGCGATCGTGCCGTCGGCGCGGCCGATTGCTCTGCCGCAGCCAGCGCGCGGCGAAGTCGGCTTTGCCGGAGTTCGCTTTTCCTATCCGGCGCGGCCGGCAAGCCCGGTGCTCGACGGCGTATCGTTTGAGGTGCGGCAGGGTGAAAAGGTTGCAATCGTCGGCCCTTCGGGTGCCGGCAAGAGCACCATCTTCCATCTCATCCTGCGGTTCTATGATCCGACATCCGGCGTGGTCAGATTCGATGGGGTGCCGCTCGTCGATGTCGATCCGCTCGCGCTACGCCGGCGCATCGCGCTGGTGCCCCAGGACGCCGTGGTCTTTGCCGCCTCGATCCGCGACAACATTCGTTTCGGCCGGCCCGGCGCGAGCGATGCCGAGGTCGAGCGCGCGGCCGAGCTCGCGCATGCGCTGGAGTTCATCAGCCTGCTGCCGCAAAAGTTCGATACCGCGGTCGGCGAACGTGGGGTGACGCTGTCGGGCGGCCAGCGCCAGCGCATCGCCATTGCCCGCGCCATCCTGCGCGAGGCGCCGCTCCTCTTGCTCGACGAGGCGACGTCCTCGCTCGACGCCGAGAGCGAGACGCTGATAAAGGCCGCGCTCGAGCGGCTGATGCAGGACCGCACCACCCTCGTCATCGCGCACCGGCTCGCGACCGTGCTCTCCTGCGACCGCATCCTGGTGATGGAGGCGGGCCAAATCGTCGAGCAAGGCACGCACGCAAAGCTCGTCGCCGCCGACGGCCTCTACGCGCGGCTGGCGCGGCTGCAATTCCAGACCTGACGTCCTGCTGCCGCGGATCGGCCCTCACGGCGGTTGCTTCGGGGCCGAGCGTCGCGACGCGGAGGTCAACGGCCGCCAGCTCATCTTGTGGACCGGGGCGCCCGAGCGCCAATTGAGGGCTTCGCCGGAGATGACGAAGCCCTGCTTTTCATAAAAGCGAATGGCACGCACATTGTCCTTGTTGACGTGCAGATCGAGGCCGGCGGGAGATATCCGCTTGGCCTCGGCAATGAGCGCCGCGGCGACGCCCAATCCCCAGGCTTCCGGGGCGACGACGGTCTGATCGATGTCGAAGGTGCGGGGATCGACGGTGACAAAGCCGAGCATTCGTCCGTCGGCTTCCGCCACCGTGATCGTTGTCGCCGGCACGAGCTCATCGCGCCAGCGCTGGCGCCACCAGTCGACGCGGTCGTCGAAATTGATCTGCGGATAGGCAAGCTGCCAGGTGCGCCGCCACAATTCGATCGCCTCAGCCTCGTCGGCGGGCGTATAGCGGCGAAGCGTGAAAGACGAGCTGACCATCGTGTCCGATGGAATATGCTCGCTCGGCTGGGACACGCGCTCGGCCTCACCGCTCCGTCAGCTTGAGCTCGATGCGGCGGTTGCGACCAAAGGCCTCCTCGGTCTTGTCGGTATCGATCGGCTGGAACTCGCCGAAGCCCGCCGCGACGAGCCGTTGCGGCGATACGCCCTTGCTGATGAGGTATTGCACCACCGAGATCGCGCGTGCGACCGACAGCTCCCAGTTGTTCCTGAACTGCGGGCTGTTGATCCCCCGCACGTCGGTGTGGCCGTCGACGCGCAACACCCAGGGGATCTCGCCCGGAATCTTCTTTTCGAGCTCAAGCAGCGCGGTGGCGAGCCCGTCGAGTTCGGCAAGACCCTCGGGCTTGTCGAGCGTGGCCCGGGCGGTGTCGAAGAACACTTCCGACTGGAACACGAAACGGTCGCCGACGATGCGGATGTCGGGCCGATTGCCGAGAATCACCCGCAGCCGCCCGAAGAAGTCGGAACGGTAGCGCGAGAGTTCCTGTACCCGCTGCGCAAGCGCCACGTTCAGCCGTTGGCCAAGATCGGCGATGCGGCCCTGCGATTCCTTGTCCTTCTTCTCGCTTGCATCGAGGGCTTCTTCGAGCGCGGAGAGCTGGCGCCGCAGCGCGGCGATCTGCTGGTTGAGCACCTCGACCTGCGCCAGCGCGCGGGCGCTGAGCCGCCGCTCCGCGTCGAGCTGCCCGCTCAGCTCGGCGGCCTTGCCTTGGGCGTCGGCGCCGCCTCCGACGCCGTCGTAAAGGCCCTTGTAACGGTCGCGCTCGCCTTCCGTCGCCGCCAGGCTCGAGCGCAACATGTTGAGCTGCTCCTCGAGGCTCAGCTTGCCGGTCTTCTCCAGCGACAGAAGCTCGGTGAGCTGCGCGATTTGCGCGTTGAGGCGATTGAGCGCGGTGTCCTTGCCGGTGACTTCCTGCGTCAAATAAAACTGCACGAACACGAACACGGTCAGCAGGAAGATGATGCCGAGGATCAGCGTCGACAGCGCGTCGACGAATCCGGGCCAGTAGTTCATGCCGCCGTCGCGGCGGGCGCGTGCAAGAGCCATTGGGTCCTACTTGAAGTTCCGCTTCGTTCCTACTTGTTGACGTTTTCGCGCACGAGCAGTTCGAGCAGGCGGCGCACCTCGCGATGCTGCTGGGCTTGCGAATCGACCCAGTCGCGGATCATCTGCTGCTCGCTGCGCATGTGATGGACCAGCCCCTGAATCGCTTCCGCCAGATTGGCCATGGCGGTGGTGGTTGCCCGATTCGATCCGCCCTCGGTGATCGCCTCCCGCAGACGCTCGATCGCCGCTCTCAGGTCGCCCGACACCGCGCCCGCTGCCGGCAGGGCCACCGCGGCATCGCTGCCCACGCCGAGATCGCGCACGGTGGTGGAGAGCCAATCCTCGAGTTCGGTATAGAAGCGGTTCTGGGCTTGACTCATCTGCAGGTCGAGGAAACCGAGCACGAGCGAGCCGGCAAGTCCGAACAGCGATGCCGAGAACGCGATTCCGATCCCGCCGAGCGGCGCGGCGAGCCCTTCTTTGAGCGACTCGAATATGACGCCCGCGTCGCCGGCCGGCTTGAGGCTGTTGATTACGCTGCCGACCGAGGTCATGGTCTCGATCAGGCCCCAGAACGTGCCGAGCAGCCCGAGGAAGATGAGCAGGCCGGTCATGTAACGCGACGTGTCGCGCGCCTCGTCCAAGCGGGCGGCGATCGAATCGAGGATGCCGCGCATCACCTGCGCCGAGATCGCCATGCGGCCGATGCGATCACGCAGCAGCGCGGCCATCGGCGCGAGCAAAACCGGCGGACGTTCGACCGCCAGCCCGGGGTCGGCGAGCCTGAACCCGTTCACCCAATCGATCTCGGGGAACAGGCGGATGACCCGCTGGAAAGCGAGCGCGATGCCGAAGATGAGCGCGCCGATGATCAAGGCATTGACCACGGGATTGGCGAGAAACGCGGTCCAGATCTGCTTGTAGAACACGACCACGACGAGCGCGCAGACGGTAAGGAACACCACCATCCGGACGAGAAAAATCCGGGGTGAGGAGAGCTTAAATGGATCGATCTCTTGCGCCATGGTCAGCGCCCCTACCTCGACTCACAATAAGGCACTGCCGCGGCGGAAGGAAGAAGGAGGGGCCGCCGGGAGGCCGCCGCGGAGGCCCCCGTTCGACGCGCTCAGGCCGATGGCTAAGCGATCGCTGAGGCCTTTTGCGCATCCCTGAGCGCCCGCAGCATTTCGCGGTGAATGTCCTCGTTGCCTGCGAGGATGCCGCCGGTTTTGATCATATCGTCGCATCCGTCGAGATCGGTGATGAAGCCGCCGGCTTCGCGCACCAGCGCGATTCCCGCCGCCATATCCCACGGCGACAGCCCACGCTCCCAATAGGCATCGAGGCGGCCGGCCGCCACCCAGGCGAGATCGAGCGCGGCGGCGCCGAACCGCCTCAGTCCGGCGACCCGCTCCTGCACCGCGATGTGCTCGCTGCGCGCGAGTTCCACGTCGCCGCGGCCGGGATGCGGGAGCGCGCAGGCGACGACCGCGTCGGCGAGCCGCTTGCGCGCCGCCACCCGCAGCCGCTGATCGTTGAGGAAGGCGCCCTTGCCGCGCTCGGCGGTGAACAACTCGTCATTGGCGGGGTTGTAGACAACGCCGGCGACGACGGTGCCTTCGCGCTCGAGCCCGATCGAGATCGCAAAGTGCGGAATTCCGTGCAGAAAATTCAGCGTGCCGTCGAGCGGATCGACGATCCAGCGGTGAGTCTTGTCGCTGCCTTCGCGCGCGCCACCCTCCTCGCCCAGAAAACCATAGCCGGGACGCGCATGCTCGAGCTCGTCGCGCAAGATTTCCTCGGCGCGGAGGTCGGCGGCGGTGACGAAATTGGCCGGCCCCTTGAGCGAGGCCTGCAGATGCTCGACCTCGCCGAAATCGCGCTTGAGCGTGCGGCTCGCCTTGCGCGCGGCCTTGATCATCACGTTGAGGAGGGCGGAGCGGAGCATGGTGAGCCGCGCAGCGGAGGCGATGGACCCGCGGGGGGTCCTCAATGCCCGCTCAGGCGAGCATGGTCGTCGCGGGTGGGGTCTGCCTGCAGACAGCGTTCACGTCAAGAGCGGGACGCGCGCAACTCCTTAAGCGCGTCGACCCAGGGCTTCGCCGCTTTTTCGCCGGCGGCGCGGATGTCCGGCGGCTGCTGCTGCACGAAAGCGTCGAGCGGAATGTCGCTCACCCCGCCGGCCTTGGCGATGATGTGCCATTTGATCGCCTGCACCGGATTGAGATTCGCGCCGCGTCCGACCGCAAGGATGTTGGCGAGACGATTTTGCGCAATCGGGTTGCCCTTGCGTGCAGCCTTCGCCAACAGTACCGCCGCCAGCCTCTCGTTCTTGGCAACGCCCGTTCCGTTGAACAGCGCGATGCCGTATTCGACCAGGGCATCGGTGTTGTCGGCGAGCGAGGCCGCGGCCAAGAGCCGTGCCGCCTCGACCAAATCCTTCGGCACGCCTCGCCCCTCCTTGTAGAGGGTCGCGAGCGCGTATTGGGCTTCCGCATTTCCGACCTGTGCGGCGCTGCGGAAGAGCTCGGCCGCGCGCGCAAAATCCTGCGGGAACAATTGGCCCTCGATGTACAGCAGGCCGAGATCGTAGGCGGCCGCGGGGTTCCCGAGCTTGGCGGCGGCCGCAAGCAGCTTTGCACCCTCTTCGCGATTGACGGCGCCGGTGCGGCCGCTGAAATGCAACATGGCGAGCGCGAACATGGCCTCGCGATCGCCGCGCTCGGCAGCCAGCCGATACCATTCGGCCGCCTTCTTGTCGTCGCGCTGGATGCCCAAGCCGTTGGCATAGAGCTCGCCGAGCAGCGTCATCGCTTTCGGATCTTTCCGCTCCTCCACCCGACGGGTCGCGGCCGCACGGTGCCGGGGCCGCGGCCTGGGTTGGAGCGGGCTTGGGCGGAGCCGGTTTGGGGACCGGCTTGGCAGCCGGTTTTGCGGCAGGCGGCGTCGTGGGCGGGCTGAGTTCGACCGGCGCCTGCGCTGAGGCAGGCTCGATCATGGCCCCCGACAGGGTGATCGCCAGAATGACGGCCGCGCCATAGCGCGCGATTCTCATGCGACCGTCTCCGCAGCTGCCAGCCGTCGCGCCGCGTCCGCCATCGCCGCAGCGCCCCCGCGTGCATCGGCAAAGATGCAATCGCCAAGCGCGATGAAATCGGCGCCGGCCGCCGCGAGCGGCTCCAGCTCCTCGAGCGAGGCGGCAAATCCGACGCACGGGACTTCGAACAGCTGCGCCCACCAGGCCACGCGCTCGGCGACGGCGTCGAAGGCTGGCCGGCGGCCGGTGGCGTCGGGCTCCCCGAACATGACGTAGTCGGCGCCGGCTTCGGCGGCGAGCATGGCGTCGTGCCGGGTCGCAAGTCGGCCGCAGCCGGCGATGCGCGCGGGCTTGAGCGTCGCCAGCGCCGCCATGAATGCGTCGATCCCGCTCAGATGCGCACCGTCGGCGCCGGCACGCACCGCGAGATCGGGATATCCGTCGAGGAGGAGTGCCGCGCCCTTACCCTGCACCGTGGGCGCGAGCGCCTTGGCGTGGTTGACCCGCGTGCGCTCGTCGGCCTGCGGCAGGCGCAGCAGCACGGCGGCAACGTCGGCCGCGTCGAGCGCTTCGGTGAGTCGATCCGCGAGCCCGGCAGGGTTCTGCGGGGTCACGAGATAAAGGCGCGGGACGGGGCGCCGCGGGTCGGCCGGTTTTTCTCGAGACGCCATGGACGTCGATTGCCCCCGCAATCGGGCGGTTTGGGGGCGTTTATAGAGCCGCAACCCTACGAGACGGTAAAAACCCGGGCAACGCAACGCTGGCAGCATAGTTGCGTCGCCGTCCCAGGATCGGGCGCAAGACGCGCCGATGGGGTCGGATCGCCGAGCTTTCGGTTATGCTGCTTTCTTCTCCAGATCCTGCTTCCACTGCCCGCGTGTGGCGAGGCTGTTCATCATGGCGCGGTGGGTGAAGGCGCGCTGGGCGGCCGCGACGTTTTCGCTCCTGCCGGACCAGGCCTTCTGCGGCGCCGCTTGCAGCGCGCGGCCGTAGCTGAAGGTGAGGCGCCACGGCAGGCCGCCGATGCGGTTGATGGCGTCGAGGTGAGCGGTTGCCTCCTCGTCCGACTGGCCGCCGGAGAGGAAAGCGATGCCGGGGACGGCGGCGGGCACGCAGGCTTTGAGCACCTTCACGGTTTTCTCCGCCACCTCGTCGACGCCGGCACGGGTCTTCGACTTCTTGCCCGCGACCACCATGTTGGGCTTGAGCACCATGCCTTCGAGCGCCACCCTCTGATAGTAGAGCTGCTCGAACACGGTCTTGAGCACCCACTCGGTGATCACGTAGCAGCGCTCGGCGTCGTGATCGCCGTCCATCAACACTTCCGGCTCGACGATGGGAACGATGCCCTCGTCCTGGCAGAGCGCTGCGTAACGCGCGAGCGCGTGCGCGTTGGTCATGATCGCGACGTAGCTCGGGATGCCGGCGCCGATGTCGATCACCGCGCGCCATTTGGCGAACTTGGCGCCGAGCCCGCGATATTCGACCAGGCGCTCGCGCAGACCATCCAAGCCTTCGGTGATCAGTTCGCCGGGAGCGAACGGTAACGGCTTCGTCCCCTTGTCGACCTTGATGCCCGGGATCGTGCCCGCGTTCTCGATCACTTTCACCAGCGGGGTGCCGTCCTTGGCGGTCTGGTGGATGGTCTCATCGTAGAGAATGACGCCGGAAATGTATTTCGACATCGCCTCGGACGAGCGAAAGAGCAGCTCGCGGTAGTCGCGGCGGTTGTCGGCGGTCGATTCCACGCCGATCGCGTCGAAGCGCTTCTTGATGGTGCCCGACGACTCGTCGGCGGCGAGAATGCCGCGGCCCGGCGCGACCATGGCCTCGGCGACCTTGTTGAGCTCAGCGAGGTTCATCGCAACCCTCCTTCGTCGTTGCGCACTCATTCGTGATTTTGCCGCCTCTTTACGCCGTTGGCAAAGGGCGGATCGCTTTGTCGTCCGTTACCCGACCCTGAGCACCTCGACCCCCGGCAAAGGCTTGCCCTCCAGCCATTCGAGGAACGCGCCGCCAGCGGTCGAAACATAGGTGAACCGCCCGGTCGCGCCGGCGGCATTGAGCGCCGCGACCGTGTCACCGCCGCCCGCCACTGTAATAATCTTCCCGGCGGCGGTGAGTTCCGCCGCGGCTTCGGCGACCTCGACCGTGCCGATGTCGAAAGGTTCGAGCTCGAAGGCGCCGAACGGCCCGTTCCAGACCAGCGTCTTGACCCGGGCGAGCACGGAGCAGACATGCTCGATGCTGCGCGGGCCGATGTCCAGGATCATCTCATCGTCGCCCACCCTGTCCACCGCGACCACGCGCGAAGGCGCGTTGGTCGCGAACGTTTTGGCAACCACGGCGTCCACCGGCAATACCAGCTCGCGGCCTTTGGCCTTCGCCTTGGCCATGATCTCGCGCGCGGTCGGCAGGAGATCGTGCTCGCACAGCGATTTGCCCACGGAATGTCCGCACGCGGCCAGAAAGGTATTGGCCATGCCGCCGCCGATGATGAGCGTGTCGACCTTTGCGAGCAGGCTGCCGAGCAGGTCGAGCTTGGTCGATACCTTGGCTCCGCCGACGATCGCCGCGAGCGGACGGACCGGGGTCTGCAATACTTTCGCGAGCGCCTCGAGCTCATCCTGTATGGTGCGGCCAGCATAGCTCGGCAGCCTGTGGCCGAGGCCCTCGACCGAGGCGTGGGCGCGGTGCGCCACCGAGAAGGCGTCGTTGACGAAAATGTCTCCGAGCGCGGTGAGCTGCGCGACGAAACCGGGATCGTTGCGCTCCTCGCCCGGGTGGAATCGGGTGTTCTCCAGGCACAGGATGTCGCCCGGCTTCATGGCGTTCACCGCGGCCGACGCCCGTTCGCCGATGCAATCCTCCGCGAACGCGACCGGCCGCTCGAGGACGGCTGCGATCGCCGGCGCGAACGGCTTGAGCGATTGTGCCGGATCGGGCCCTTTCGGGCGGCCGAAATGGGAGAGCAGGATCACCTTGCCGCCCTTGTCGGCAATCTCGCGGATGGTCGGAGCCACCCGCTCGATGCGGGTCGTGTCCGCGACCTTGCCGTTTTCGACCGGCACGTTGAGATCGACACGCACGAGCACGCGTTTGCCCCTCACGTCGGCCTCATCGAGGGTGCGGAACATATCAGTGGCCTGCGCGCGTGGTCATGCGAACCGAAACCACCGCAACGGGACGCGCGCTCATCGCCGGCGGGTCAGATCAGCTTCCCCATCGCAACCGCGGTGTCGACCATACGGTTGGAGAAGCCCCACTCGTTGTCGTACCACGACATCACCCGCACCAGCGTGCCGTCCATCACCTTGGTCTGGTCCATGGCGAACACGGACGAGTGCGCATCGTGGTTGAAATCGCTGGAGACGTTGGGCGCCTCGGTGTAGCCGAGGATGCCTTTGAGCTGCTGCTCGGCGGCGCGCTTCACGGCGCCGTTGATCTCGTCCTTCGTGGTCGCGCGCTTGGCGACAAATTTGAAGTCGATGACCGAGACATTCGGTGTCGGCACGCGGATCGCGACGCCGTCGAGCTTGCCGGCGAGTTCCGGCAGCACGAGCCCAACGGCTTTTGCCGCGCCGGTGGAGGTCGGGATCATGTTGATCGCGGCGGCGCGCGCCCGGTAGAGGTCCTTGTGCACTTGGTCGAGCGAGGGTTGGTCATTGGTGTAGGAATGCACCGTGGTCATGAAGCCTTTGTCGATGCCGACGGCGTCGTTGAGCACCTTCGCGACCGGCGCCAGACAGTTGGTGGTGCACGAGGCGTTGGAGACGACTTTGTGCTCCGGCGTGAGCTTGTCGTGATTGACGCCATAGACCACCGTGAGATCGACGCCCTCGGCGGGCGCCGAGATGATGACGCGCTTGGCGCCGGCGGCAAGGTGCGCGGCGGCCTTGTCCTTCGAGGTGAAGATGCCCGTGCACTCGAGCGCAACATCGATGCCGAGGTCCTTCCACGGCAGCTTCGCGGGTTCCTTGATGGCAGTCACCTTGATCAGGCCGTTGCCGATGCTGATCGCGTCGCCCTTGACCATCACCTCGCCGGGAAAGCGGCCGTGCACGGAATCGAAGCGCAGGAGATGCGCGTTGGTCTCGACCGGGGCGAGATCGTTGATGCCGACGACCTCGATATCGGTGCGCCCCGCTTCGGCGATGGCACGCAGCACGTTGCGGCCGATGCGGCCGAACCCGTTGATGCCCACACGAACTGACATTCCCGGCTCCTTCGCTCCCCTTCATGGCCGGTTCCCCGCTTGCGCAGAGACCGCGCGGGAGCATGACACATTAAATAGTGACGCGCGGCACGGTCCGTTAGGCCTTCCCAAGCTTGCTCAACGCCGCCGTGGCGACCCTCTCCGGCGTGATCCCGAAGTGCTTGTAGAGGTCCTTGTAGGGCGCGCTCGCGCCGAACGTCGTCATCCCGACGAAAGCGCCGTCCGAGCCGATGATCTCGTCCCAGCCTTGCCGCACCGCAGCCTCGACCGCGACATTGACCTTGGCCGTGCCGACGATCGCCCGCCGTTCGGCGGCGGGACGCGCGCGCAGGAGCTCGAAGCAGGGCACCGACACCACGCGCGCAGAAACGCCGCGCTCGCGCAGCAGCTTATGCGCCTCGACGGCGATGGACACCTCGGAGCCGGTGGCGAACAGCGAAACCTCGGCGGCCCCCTCCGCAGGGACGAGCTCGTAGGCGCCGGCGGCGCAGCGGTTCGTCTCGTCATGGGCAAGCCGCAACTGCGGCAAGTTTTGCCGGGTGAGCGCGAGAACGCTCGGCGCTTGCGCATTTTCGAGAGCGAGCTGCCAGCATTCGACCGTCTCGACCGCGTCGCAGGGACGGAAGACGTGGAGGTTCGGGATGGCGCGCAAGGCGGCAAGGTGCTCGACCGGCTGGTGGGTCGGGCCATCTTCGCCGAGCCCGATCGAATCGTGGGTCATGACGTAAATGACGCGTTCGCCCGCGAGCGCGGCAAGCCGGATCGCCGGGCGGCAATAGTCGGAGAAGACGAGGAACGTGCCGGAATAGGGAATGATGCCCGCGTGCAGCGCCATGCCGTTCATCGCCGACGCCATGCCGTGCTCGCGCACGCCATAGTGGATGAACCGGCCGGAATAGTCGGCGGCGGAAAGCACCGTCATGCCCTTGGGCTTGGTGTTGTTGGAGCCGGTGAGGTCGGCGGAGCCGCCGATCATCTCCGGCACCGCCG